>PVML01016935.1_pt1 | contig 329032 bp, 279 predicted proteins | sample 1853371 | NCBI WGS metagenome assembly PVML01 (sample SAMN08533508, study PRJNA380276) | Human gut metagenome, whole genome shotgun sequencing project. | isolation source: participant 1, chromium library | host: Homo sapiens | collected 2017 | reverse complement strand
CTGGGGTAGTGGCAGGCTGCTGATTTTTAAAAGGCTTGAAAATAAATAAAAAACCGGGAAGCGGTGTGTGGTTACACAGGGCTTCCCGGCTTTTTGCAGTTTTTAAGCTCCGCCGGGCCTTTGCGGTTGGGCTTGGGCGGCGGAGATTACTTTTCAGGTGTACTGATTAGTAGTTGTTTTCTTTGCTGCTGTTTTTGCTGTTGTTATTGTTGTTGCTGTTATTGTTGTTGTTGCTGTTGCTGCTGTTGCTGCTGTTGTTGTCGTGGCAGTCAGAGTAGCTGTTCTTGTTCTGGTTCTGATTCTTCTGGCTGTTGCTGCTGGAATTCTCAGACTTGTTCTGCTGGTTCTGCTTTTCACTGTTCTGGTTGTTCTGGTTGTAATCATTCTTAGACATAATTGTAAACCTCCTGATTCATTTTTGTTACAGGAGTAGTATTTGAAAAAATCATTTTTTTATGCAAAGAATTTTTTTATTTTTAATTTCGTCGGATGAGCTTTACGATGTAGATTACCAGGATGATGGGAATGAGGTAGGGGAGAATAGCCCACATGAGGGAGCCTACCACGCTGATAACCACTACCACTGCCATGAGGACAAGGATGGCTATGAGCCAGCCGGGCATGCGTACCTTATGGACGGTGCCGGCGCCTCTCCGGGTAAAGGTTTCTTCATTGAAGGAATCCTGGGGGCCTGTGCCTGATGCGCCCCTGAACTGTGTCTCGTTGGCTTCGTGGGCGTAGGCGTCTCCTGCGCGGTCAGCCGCATCTATCAGGGTTCTGGCAAGAATCCTGGGATCTCCCAGCTCGGAAAGGATTTCCGCCTCACTTCTTCCTTTTGTTTCTTCTGTATAAAAATAGCTGTCATAAAATCTGATGTTATCGTCTACGGATGCAGCCGCCATATTCCCGTTCAGCGCACGCCGCAGAGCGTCCAGGAATTCTGATTTTGTCATCTGTTTTTTCTCCTTATTTTGCTTCCTATTCGTATCATACCCCACAAGGACGTATATTACAAGGAAACGGTTTATGAAAAAAGGATTAAAAAAAACTAAAAACAGCCTGGCCGGTAATGGGCTGCCGGCCAGGCTGTGTGTAAATTACTGTTTTATTCAACGGTTATTTTGACTTCGCGGGTGCTTGTGTCGATTGCTACGGATACACAGCCGCTTACAGAATCGGTGTGTATCTGTGCATTTTCTGCTTTTACGCCTTCCGCACAGATTCCGTGGAGGATCACGGTGAGGCCTTTCATGTCCCCGTCCGCCTTAAAGCTGTAAACGCCGCCTTTCCTTTCTGCGGTAATGGCGCATACGTCTGCGCCCTTTACGTCTACCATGCGGCAGGTGCAGGAAGCGCCGTCAGCAAGCTCATACAGGTGAAGGGTTGCGCCGTCCCTGTAGTCGTAGTCAGGCCTGTCGTTTACCGCGCCTGTGGCAAGCAGGGTGTTTTCCTTTACATACAAAGGCAGGGAGAAGTAATCGTACTCGCCTTCGTAGTAACGGCCGCCTGTTTTTACCTCGCCGGTAAAGTAATCCGTCCATCTTCCTTCAGGCAGGTAGTACTGTACCTTTTTGTCCTCTCTGAGAACCGGGGCTACCAGCAGTGCATCACCCAGCATATACTGGGTTTCCAGGTATGCCGCCACCGGGTCACAGGGGTATTCGAATACCATGGGACGCATCATGGGCGTGCCGTCTTCATGGGCTTCCACAGCCTTTGCGTACAGGTAGGGCATCAGGGTACATTTCAGTTTGGAGAAGAAGCGTACCACATCGCTCGCCTCATCGTCAAACACCCACGGCACTCTGTAGCTTCCTGAACCATGCAGCCTGCTGTGGGAGGAAAGCAGTCCGAAGGCCGCCCACCTTTTGTACAGGTCCGGTGTTGCGGTGCTTTCAAAGCCGGAAATATCATGGCTCCAGAAGGAGAAGCCGGACATGGCAAAGGAAAGGCCGCCGCGCAGTGTTTCCGCCATGGACGGATAATTCGCGGAGCAGTCGCCGCCCCAGTGGACAGGGAACTGCTGTCCGCCCGCCGCTGCGCTTCTTGCAAAGAGGACGGCTTCGCCTTCTCCCTTCACTTCCTTCAGCAGGTTGAATACGCACTGGTTGTACAGGTAGGTATAGTAATTGTGCATGCTTCCCTGGTCGCTTCCGTCGAACCATTCCACATCCACGGGAACTCTTTCGCCAAAATCTGTTTTAAAGCAGTCAACGCCCATATCCAGCAGGGTTTTCAGCTTATCCGCATACCATCTGCAGGCATCCGGGTTGGTGAAATCAACCAGTCCCATGCCGGCCTGCCAGTTGTCGGTCTGCCATACGCCCCTGCCGTCCGCTCTTTTTACAAGATAGCCGTTCTGGGCGCCTTCCTTAAAGAAGGGGGTTCCCTGTGCGATGTAGGGGTTAATCCATACGCAGATCTTCAGGCCTCTGTCATGATATCTTTTCAGCATTCCTTCGGTGTCGGGGAACACTCTCTTGTCCCAGGTAAAATCACACCACTGGAATTCCTTCATCCAGAAGCAGTCAAAATGGAATACGCTTAAGGGGATATCCCTGTCGGCCATTCCCTGGATAAAGGAGCTGGTTGTCTCTTCGTCATAGTTGGTGGTAAAGGAGGTGGACAGCCAAAGGCCGAAGCTCCATGCCGGAGGAAGCGCGGGGCGTCCGGTATAGGAGGTATAGGCATTGAGGATTTCCTTGGGTGTAGGGCCGTAGATAAAGCAGTATTTCAGTTCTTCGCCGGGTACGGAAAAGCCCACATATTCCACTTTTTCACTGGCAACCTCAAAGGAAACATTGTCTGTATGGTCCACATAAATGCCGTAGCCCTTGTTGGTCATATAGAAAGGTACGCTCTTGTAGGCAACCTGGGAAGCGGTGCCGCCGTCTTCGTTCCAGGTGTCCACTACCTGTCCGTTTTTCACAAAAGAGGTAAAACGTTCGCCGAAGCCGTATACGTTTTCCCCTACCTGCAGGGACAGCTCATTCACCATATAAGGCTTTCCGTTTTCCATCATATAATTGTCCGCGGGGAACATGGTGGACGGCGTCCTGTCCCAGCGCGCATAGCCAAGGTTATGGAAGCCGCATCTTGTCAGCACCTTGCCGTCCGCCTCGAAATGGTAGCCCCATTCCTTCAGGTTTACGTGCACGGAAACCTTTCCTGCGGTCATTACGGCTTCTTCTTCGCCGATTTCCACCTGTACAGCCTGTGCCTGGGGATGCTTGGGGCAGACAGGCTCTCTTTTTTCATAGCCCTCGTGATGCCAGGCTCTCACTGCTATGATGTTCTCCATGGGCGCGGTGAACTCCACTGTGATCGTAGGCATGTTCAGCGTGGCGCCCCTGGAGCTGATATAGCCCACCGGAGCCAGCACACGCATGCCGCCGGGGATTTCCTGAACCTCATAGGCCTGTGATGCGTAAAGAATGTTCGCTTTCTCGCTGCGCAGCCAATACCCTTCCGTAAATTTCATGTTCTTTTCCTCTCTTTCTTTTTTAAAAAAATTATCCGATATTCCCTACTGATCTGCCTTCGTAAACTTCGCCTTCCACCACAAGGATTTCGGGCACGCTGGTTTTGGGGTGTTCAATGAGGCTGATAAGCTTTTCGGCAGCATAGCCTCCCAGCTTCTGCGTATCCTGCTTCAGGGTGGTCAGCTTCGGATCCATGTGCCGTCCGATGCGCAGGCCGTCGTAGCCCGCGATGGAAATGTCCTCCGGAATGCGCAGGCCTTTTTCCCGAAGCATATTCATGCCGCCCAGGCAGGCAAAATCATCCGGATACAGGATGCAGGTGGGCGGGCAGGGAAGCGCGAGAAGCTGCTGCGTCGCCGCCGCGGCTCCGTCGGTATCCCGGTAGCCTGCCTCCAGCACATATTCATCAGGCACCTTAAGCCCCAGCTCCTCCGCCGTCTTGTAAAAGGAAGACAGACGGCTGCCTGTAACCGAAGAGGGATGCCCGTGGATATAGGCAATGCGCCTGTGCCCGCAGCTGTAAATATAGCGCAGCAGCGACTGCATGCCCTTCACGTTGTCGCTCATCACGGCAATCCTGTTGTTGAAAATATGGTCGATAGTGACCACCGGAATGTCGCTGGCCACCAGCTGGGCCACCTCCGGGTCCTCAAAATCCACACAGGCGATGACCACGCCGTCGAAGCCTCTGTATCGGACATGCTCCAGATAGGTCATTTTCCTGCGCCGTTCCCGGTTCCGGTTGACAAAGGTGATGTCATAATCATTTTTTTCCGCTGTTTCCTTGAAGCTTTCCAGCACGCTGGCAAAGTAATCATGGGTCAGCCCGCTGTTCGCCTCGTCGGTAAACAGGACGCCCAGGTTATAGCTTCTGTTCGTTTTCAGGGCCCTGGCTACGGAATTGGGGAAGTATCCCATTTCCTTTGCCGTCCGGCGGATCAGCTGCCTGGTCTCTTCTCCGATATCGGTATGGTTATTGAGCGCCTTGCTCACGGACGCCACGGAAACGCCGCAGGCTTCTGCGATATCTTTCATGGAAACCATATGCCACTCTCCTTTTGCTGTAACAGTGCAGACGGGACTGGCTTGTGCCCTTCCGCCGAAACCGTCCAGTCCTGGTCAAATTGTTGCCCTTCCGCCGTTCTACTTACCTTAATCGTTTTCGCAATACTATCATATATCATTTTTACAGGGTAATTCAATAGCAACTTTTTCTTTTTCCGTAACCTTGCCTATTTTTGTTATATATAACCAAAAGAACCTATAAAAAATATACATTTTCTCCAAGCTGTTTTTCTTTTTATTCTTCCGCTGCCTTCACCCTCTCTTTATTCCGTGGGAACAGGAACCTGCATGAAGGCCGGTAAAATTTTATAATTTTAAGTTTTCCCTCTTGAAAATGCCCGGGGTATTCTATATAATCCAAACTACAGGAGGATTTTTCGCTCCGTTACTTAATCGTTTTCGTAAACATAGCAGGGAAGCAGACGGCCATGGAAATAAGGCACTGCTGCAAAACAGGATTATTATTTGCCGGATGACGGCGGAATGAGAGGTCAAGCATGAAATACGGTTTTTTTGATGACGCCAGCTGTGAATATGTCATCACCACCCCCGAAACACCGCTGCCCTGGATCAACTATCTGGGCTGCAAGGATTTCTTTACACTGGTTTCCAATACCTGCGGAGGCTATTCCTTTTATAAGGACGCCAAGCTTCTGCGTCTGACCCGGTATCGTTACAATAACGTGCCTTATGACAACAATGGTCAGTATTTCTATATCAAAGACGGCGCGGATGTGTGGAATCCGGGCTGGCAGCCTGTGAAACGCACTCTGGATTCCTATGAATGCCGCCACGGTCTGGGCTACAGCCGTTTTACCGGCGGCCTGAACCAGGTCAGCGCCCAGGTGCTTTCCTTTGTTCCGCTGAATGATTCCTGCGAGGTCAGCCGTCTGGTCCTGACCAATAACGGAAGCGAGGCGAAAGAGCTTTCCCTGTTTTCTTATGTGGAATGGTGTCTGTGGAATGCGGACGATGACATGAAGAACTTCCAGCGGAATTTAAGCATCGGGGAAATGGAGATTGAAGGCTCCACCATTTATCATAAAACAGAGTACAGAGAGCGCCGCAACCATTATGCGCTTTATTCCGTCAACTGTCCGGTGGATGGTTTTGACACCAGCAGGGACGCCTTCCTGGGCGCCTACAGAAGCCCCTCCGATCCGGCGGTTGTCATGAACGGCAAGGCTTCCAATTCTGTTGCCCACGGCTGGTCCCCCATCGCTTCCCACCAGATCAATGTCACCCTTGCTCCCGGTGAAAGCCGTTCCTTTATTTTCGTCCTGGCTTATGTGGAAAACAAAGAGGAAGAAAAATGGGAAGCTCCCGGCATCATCAACAAAACAAAAGCTCACGAGCTGCTTTCCCGTTATCAGTCCGACGATGATGTGGAAAAAGCTTTTGCACAGCTTAAGGAATACTGGCAGGAGCTGCTTTCCGGATATCAGATCCAGTCCGGCTGTGAAGAAGTCAACCGCATGGTAAATATCTGGAACCAGTATCAGTGTATGGTAACCTTTAACATGTCACGCAGCGCTTCCTATTATGAATCCGGCATCGGCCGCGGCATGGGCTTCCGTGATTCCTGTCAGGATCTGCTGGGCTTCGTGCATCTGATTCCCGAACGGGCCAGGGAACGTATCCTGGATATCGCCTCCGCACAGTTTGGCGATGGCAGCACCTATCATCAGTATCAGCCGCTTACCAAAAAAGGAAATGCGGATATCGGCGGCGGCTTCAATGATGACCCTCTGTGGCTGATTGCGGGCACCAGCGCTTATATTAAAGAAACCGGAGATTTTTCAATTCTGGATGAGGTGGTAACCTTTGACGACGGCGGCGAAGGCACTCTGTTTGAGCATCTGACACGTTCCTTCCGTTTTACCGTAACCCATAAGGGTCCTCACGGGCTCCCTCTCATTGGCCGCGCTGACTGGAACGACTGTCTGAACCTGAACTGCTTCTCCGCACAGCCCGGAGAATCCTTCCAGACCTTCGGCCCCAGCGAAGGACCTGTTGCGGAATCTGTTTTCATCGGCGGCATGTTCGTAAAATATGGAGAGGAATACGCTGCAATCGCAGATAGCCTTGGCAAAAAGGAGATTGCCGAGGATGCCCGCAGGGAGGTAGCCGCTATGTATGACACGCTTCTTCAGGCCGGCTGGGACGGAGACTGGTTCCTGCGCGCTTATGATGCTTATGGCCAGAAGGTGGGCTCCTCCGAATGTGAAGAGGGACAGATTTTCATCGAGCCTCAGGGCTTCTGCGTCCTGGCAGGCGTGGGTGTTAAGGAAGGCAAGGCGCAGCAGGCGCTGGACAGCGTAAAGGAGCGGCTGGACAGCAAGTACGGCATTATGCTTCTGCAGCCCGCCTATACCCGTTATCATCTGGAGCTTGGCGAAATCACCTCCTATCCGCCGGGATATAAGGAAAATGCAGGTATTTTCTGCCATAACAATCCCTGGGTATCCATCGCGGAAACCGTTATCGGAAGAGGCGGCAGGGCGTTTGAAATATACAAAAAGACCTGTCCGGCTTATCTGGAGGGAATCAGTGAAATCCACAGGACCGAGCCTTACTGCTATTCCCAGATGATCGCCGGCCGCGACGCGGCAACCTTCGGCGAAGCCAAGAACAGCTGGCTCACCGGCACCGCTGCCTGGACCTTCGTGAATATTTCCCAGTATATCCTGGGTATCCAGCCCAGCCTGGACGGTCTTTGCATCAATCCCTGCGTGCCCGCGGATTTCGGAGATTTCACCATCACCAGACGTTTCCGCGGCGCAGTTTACCACATTGAGGTAAAGAACCCCGGCCATCTGGAAAAAGGTGTTTCCTCCCTTATTGTAGACGGAGAAGCCGTTGAAGGAAATGTGGTTCCTTTCGTAGAAGGCAAGAAAGAGTATCATGTAACTGCAGTTATGGGGTAATCTGAGGTATAGCAAGCAGCACAGCCCGGGGGCAAGGCCCCCGGGCTGCTGTTTGTGTATTTTATTTTTATCGCTTCATTATTATATAGCTGTGTCCGTATTTAATCCCATTCGTACTGTTCCATATAATCAATGGTGCAGCCTGTATATTCGATATATGCGTTCCCCGCGGCTTTTCCGGCCTCGTCAACCGTCTTTTTCAGGAAGGCTTCATCCAGCTTCTGTCCGCGTTCCGCATTATCCACCCGTTTTTGCACCTCTGAAACCACATCCTCCAGGAACTTATCCCTTTCGGCAACGGTGAGTTTATCCGCATCCAGGATATGATAGGTAAAGGAATAATAGCCTTCCGCCAGATCCACCACAACCTCATCGCCGTATACATCCTCCTTTCGGGAAGCGTTGATGGACACGGCATATTCGGGATCGATTTGTTTCCTGGCATACAGTGACCTTTCTGCGGCATAATATTCATCCATGGATTTGCTGACCGTGGTCTGCAGGAATTTCACATCGGCATCCGTCTTATTGGTGATCCGGCTCTGCTCTTCCTCCAGCTCCATCAAAACCATTTCATATAAATAAGAAATATCCATAATCTCGTCATATTCCGATAATGCCGCATGGGTCTTCCGGTTGAATTCAGCCAGGGACATCTTTTCATAGCCGTCCGGTTTCAGGGCTTTCAGCACAAGGTCGTATTTTTCCTGAGGCGTATACTTTTCTTCTTCGTCCTCCTCATCCTCCCAGTCCTTTGAATCGTCCCACTCATCATATCTGCTGTCCCAATAATAGCAGATTTCCTTCTGTCCGCCCCAGGCCAGGCCGCCCTCCAGCTTCTCCAGGATACGGCCCAGCTCGTCATCCAGCGTTTTTTCCATGTTTTTTTCATCCTTCAGCTTCCCGGCATCCTGTTTTTCCAGAAACGTCTGCATTTCCTTATCGATGTTTTCCAGCAGGCTGTCGCGCTGTTCCACTGTTATGGCTGATGTATCCGGGATTTCATAATCATATGAAATATCGCAGTAAGCCCCGGTAAGCAGCACCTCATCCCCAAAAACATCTCCATAGGTTTCACAATATGCTTCCCCTGAATGCCAGGGATTTTTTTCCTGCTGACACGTTTCATAATGCCTGCGGTCACATTCGTCCCATGTATTGGACAGCGTCCCATGGACAAAGCCGTAAAGGGCGTCCTCTTCCTCAAGGGTGGTAAAAATGCGCTGAAAGCTTTCCTCCGTCCTGTGATACGCCTCCTCGTCATCCCAGTCCATGACCATGCGGTTGAACTCCTCCACGCTCATTTGTCCATAGTCCGCCGTATGGAAGGACTGTATCAGCGCATAGTCTGTTTCCGTATATTTATATTTGCCGCTTCTAAAGAAAAAACTGTTCCGGCCCGGACGGTAGCCTGTGCTGCCCGTCCAGGTATCCGGCGCTTCCCCGCTCCCGGCCTGTTCCGTCTCCGGCTGCGCGGTTTGTTCCTCTGTCTGTCCTGTTGCACTGCTGTCCGCCGCGCTATCAGCCTGCGCGGTTTGTTCCAGATCTATCTCCAGTTTTCCGGAGGTCCCCGGCGAGGACGCGCAGGCGGTCAACAGTATGGAAAGCACAACGGCCAGGGCCGCCGCGCCCGCTGCTTTTCTGTTCTTCATATTTGCTCCAATCTGTGCGCTTTAGCGCACCTTTTATTCAGGGAGCTGAAAGCATCTTTCTTTCAGCTTGCTCCTATCCGTGCGCTTTAGCGCACATTTTATTCTTTCTCCAAATAATTTACTTCGCAGCCCGTAAAACCGATTTTTTCATTGGCAAGCTCTTTTCCCGCCGTGTCAAGAAGGGCCTGGAATTCCTGTTCCGTATGCCCCTGCTCCTGTTCCTCTTCCAGCAGAGTCTGTGCCGCCTGCATCACCTGCTGCAGGAAAGCATCCCGTTCTCCTACGGTCAGGCTGTCCTGATCCAGAATCCGGTAGGTGAAGGAATATTCCAGCCACAGCCCTCCTGCCGGATACGCATCACCAAAAACGTCCACCGTCCTGACAGCCTCCGCCGTTGCTGAAAACTGAGGATCCATCTGTTTCCCGGAATATACCTCGTTCAGGCGGGTCTGGTATTCCTCAAGCGAAGCAGGTATTGTATTACGCAGATATCCCGCATTCGGATCTGTATTTTCTATGTAAGAAGCCACCTGTTCAAACAGATAATACAGGCCGTCCCTTCCTTTTTCATCCTCCGTAAGCGCCTTGTTAATAAAGCTGTTGAATGCGGCGATGGACATTTCCTCATAGCCCTCCGGCTTTAATGCCTTCATGAGCTTATCGTACTCCTCCTGTGTATAGCCTTCTTTTTCCATCGGATAATCTCGGTCGTATCTGTCTTCCCAGCCATACTCCTGGTATAAGGTATTTTTCAGCGTATGACTGTTTTCTTCGGCCTCCGCTGCCGGTTCCTTATCCATATTCTCGATTCTGACAGCCGGGCGATTTGAACCAATTCCGACGGTGGCAAAAATACTGATAACCGCTGCCACAACCACGAGGGCCGCCGCAATGCTTCCTTTCGTCAGCTTTTTCGCCTTCATGATGGCTTCAATCCGTTCCTTCAGGGCACTTTTGCTGAAGCTGGAAGCCAGCGGGGACAGACGGTTCCTCTTCTCCTCCATGCCAAGGAGCGCCAGCGCGTAGGAGGGACAGGCCTGCATTCCGTACTGCCTGATAACCGCCTCGTCACAGGCCAGCTCCAAATCCCTGTTGGCAAGAATATACATGGCCCATACGAGCGGGTTAAACCAGTGTATACACAGCGCCGCAGCCAGAAGCCATTTGGTAAACGCATCAAATCTTCGGATATGGGACATTTCATGAGACAGAATAAAGGCCGCCGTCTCCTCATCCGCCCAGTCCATATCCGCAGGAACCAGAAGTACCGGCCATAAAAAACCATAAGTCAGCGGTGATTCAATTCTGTCTGAATATCGTATCTGTACCGGCCTCCTGATGCGGTTTTCTTCCAGCCAGGTCCTGGCGAAGGGCTGTTCCACAGGCAGCGACGCACTGTAAACTCTGCGGCCCCGCAGGTGTCCCACAAGGAAGAAAGCTGCCAGCAATACCGCCCCGGCAATCCAGATCCCATGCCAGACGGACAAATGTGACGCCATTACCGCCGCGGCCCCCGAAGCTTCAGACGCCGCCTGACCCGCAGCCTCCGACAAAAGCAGCCCCGGGCGGACTGCCAGCCGTTCCAGCTGTCCCGACGGCCTGTAAACGCTTATAGGCGACGGAAGCCTTACCGGAATCATCAGGCAGAAAAATGCAGCGGCCCAAAGCCACAGAAAAGCCTTTTTCGGCAGCCGGTTGACTGCCAGAGCGCGGACAATGACGATTACCGCTATCAATACCGCCCCGCTTACGCTCATTTTGACCAATACATCCATGACGTCACCTCCACTTTTCAATCATTTCCTTCATCCGGCTGATTTCCTCAGAGGAAAGCTTCCTGCTCCCCAAAAGGGAGGCTACCAGGAGATCCGCCGAACCGCCGTAATTCCGCTGGATCAGTTCTTCCGTTTCCTGTTCCCTTACGCTTTCCCTGCTGAGAAGCGCATGGCAGATAAATCCCGGTTCTTTACGGGCAACCGCCCCTTTTTCCACACATTTCCTGATGATGGTATAGGTGGTGGTCTTGCTCCAGCCAACCTTCTTATTCAGACGCTCCGCGATCTCCTTTGCGGAAAGATCTCCCTCGTCCCAGAGACATTCCATTACCCGGCGTTCCGAATCAAATAATTTTCCGTTCATATCCACTCCTGTCTGCGCATGCTTCCGCGCTGTCATTAATTTTCGCAAGCGGAGTAAAAATGATATGCCTTTCATTATCTTTCATTTTACTCCAGTAGAATATATTTTTATTCTACTCCAGTAAAACGAGTGTGTCAAGAAAAAACTTGGTGGGAGCAAATAAATGTTTTTAGTGGTAAATAAAAAAAATGGTTGCGGCGGCAGACAAGCCAGGCATTTCAGGAGGATATTTTTCATCCGAGAATCTACAGAAATATTTTTCCAGAACAGTACTGGGAGTGTTCCGGCAACAAAAAAGGGAAGCCGGAAATCTTCGGCCTCCCTATCCATATATTTTTTGAATATTTAGACTGTTTTTTTATTGAAAGGTGATTTTCTGCGAACAACAGCTGCCTCCGCGCAAAAACGTTTCCAATAATTCTACTTTAACGGGTCTGTCAAAAACAGTACTCCAAACCGTCTCATGGAACCCCATGGTACAGCTGCAGAAGATCGGAGAAGAAATATACCCTTCACCCACCAGCGCGCAGTCACAGCCCTTTCCCCGATTATAAATCAGCGTAAACCCATTGGTTTCCGGAATGCATTCCGCCCCTGTCCGACTGTGGATAAGGTCCGTAACTTTTTTCATGTCGCTTACCCCGGCCAGTTCTTCCTTCAGGCTCATCAGCCCCGGCAGTACATTTCTTCTGGCACAGCTTGCGCCGCATTTTTTCAGCAGATCCAGACAGGCTTCCTGATTGCCGCTGCAGGCCATTCCTGCCATCAAATCCTCAAGCCAGCATTTCAATTGTTCCAATGCAATTCCCCCTTCCCGTTTTATGGAAAGCGCTTATTCCTCCGGTTCACTGTAGCTCATCTTCACATGAATATCCTGGTTGTAGTTACCGAAGGATTTCCCGAATATCGTCAGGCCGCCCACATGCTCCGAAGCTTCGTCCACGGCGAAGCGGAGGCGGATATTGCTCCTATAGTCCAGGTGAAAACGGCTGATATCAACTTTGGAAATCTGAATCCCGTCAATGAAGGTCCCTTTATCATTAATGACAAGGAACTTAAGCAGGCCGTACTGGTTCCAGTTGGGATACCACCAGTCCGGCGTGAATACGCCTCTTACATCCCCGAAATCCCCCGGGGAAGTCCATTTTCCCAGCAGTACGTCATTCAGGTAAAAACTGATATCCGATGGCCATATGTTATTCACTCCCGGAGCCTCGCTTCCCAGCTCCAGGGATATCGATATCTGATCAATTTTATTTCCGAAGGGGATAAAATTGGGTATCACATATTCCACATATCCTTTGGTAAACCACAGAATATCTGCGTTATATCTGTCCGGATGGGCAAAATACCTGGTATCGTCCACTTCTCCAATCAACGCTGACGCCGATGCCATCCCGCAGGTGGGATATACCTCAAAGCCGGTAAAATGCCCCACCTTCAAATCCGTATCATATACATTCTTATTCTGTGCGGGGCTGTCCACCTCTATCAGAATTTTATCCAGGGCTACTGAGCACTTCTTCTGGTTGCCATGCCCTGCCGACTCGCTGGTTACGGTAATAATGCCGCATTCCTCCAGCTTCCTCACATGGCTGGTCAGCGCCCCGTTGGTAATCTTAAGCCTGGAGGCCAGCTCATTCATATTCATATCCCTGTTTTCAAGAAGGATTCTGATGATTTCTATACGGATGTCGGAGCCAAGGGCCTTAAAAATATCCAGCCCCTCCTCCAGTGATTTGATATGAAGCATTCTCTACCCCCGCGGAAATTCCTTTTTTCTTCCGCCGCGTCAAGCCTGTCTGGCACAGCTTCCTTTTGTTTTGCAGCCCCCGTAACCGTTCGGGCTGCCGGACTGTTGCATCTCACCACTTGTCATAGGGACAGCTGTTCACAGCAATCACGGCCCGCAGCTCCACAAAGCAGCCGCAGGCCCTGCACATCCCCTGAAGCAGCATGTCACACTGCTTGCAGACGGCGAGCCTTTCTTCATAAAGCACGCCGTCCGCTTTGATATCCTCATCCAGGTTGGCAATGTAATCATGCAGGTTTTGAAAATATGCATCCTGATCCATCTCCCGGAGAAGACATTTCAGGCAATGCTTTTTACCGTCTGTTTCCATAGCCGCTCCTGCCTGCTTTCCTTTGCTTAACGGATGCGAAGCAGTACCACGCTTGATGCGGGAACGCTGAATTTCACGCCGTTTTCCGTAATCTCATAATTGGTGAATTCCACTTCCTTCACGCGATCCGGCTCCTCAAAGGTGTTATAGGCATCCATTTTTTCCGTAAGGATGCTGGCAGTAACACTGGAGGGCTTCAATTCTGCAAAGCTTACCTCCACCTCGCTCTCCTCCGTCACGGAAAGGTTATTCAGAGTCAGGTTGACGGTCCCGTCTGCGGATACGGATACGGATTCATGAAGGGAAGGAACGCGGATTTCATCCTCTCCCACTTCCTTCAGCCCTTCAATATAGCTTTCCACCAGATCCGCATCCTGATGGTATTTATACATATGGAATACATGATAGGTCGGAGTCTTGAGCATTTTAGGGCCTTCCGTCAGGATTACGGACTGCAGTACGTTCACCATCTGGGCGATGCAGGCCATCTTTACCCTGTCGCAGTGCTTATTGAAAATATCCAGCGTGATTCCGGCAACCAGCGCATCACGCATGGTGTTCTGCTGATATAAAAAGCCCGGATTTGTGCCCGGCTCCACATCGAACCAGTCGCCCCATTCGTCCACGATCAGGCCGATTTTTTTCTCCGGATCATACTGGTCCATAATCGCGCCATGACGGGTAACCAGTTCTTCCATATAGAGGGCCTTAGCCATGGTTTTAAACCAGGTTTTCTCGTCAAACTTTGTTGCGCTTCCCTTTTCATCCCATCCGTCCGGATGTACGTAATAATGCAGGGAAAGACCGTTCATGAGACGGGACGGTGTGGGCGCGCAGGTATCCAGCACCTTTTCGGTCCAGTGATAATCAGCCACGTTAGGGCCGCCGCACACCTTATAAATAGGGGCGTCCTGATGATACTGACGCACATAGGTCTGATATCTGCGGTAAAGATTCGCGTAATATTCCGGCGTCATGTTACCGCCGCAGCCCCAGTTTTCATTGCCTACGCCGAAGAAATCAATCTTCCAGGGCTTCTCATGGCCGTTCTGCTTTCTCAGATCCGCCATAGGGGATACGCCTTCAAAAGTAATATACTCCACCCATTCGGACATTTCCTGAACCGTACCGCTGCCCACATTGCCGTTTACATAGGTTTTGCAGCCCAGCTGCTCACACAGTTCAAAAAACTCATGGGTTCCGAAGCTGTTGTCTTCAACGACGCCGCCCCAGTGGGTGTTGATCATCTTTTTCCGTTTTTCTTTAGGCCCAATGCCATCCTTCCAATGGTATTCATCAGCAAAGCAGCCGCCTGGCCAGCGCAGTACCGGAATCTGCATTTCCTTCAGCGCTTCCACCACGTCCGTTCTCATGCCGTTCACATTGGGAATATCCGAGTTTTCCCCTACATAGAGGCCTTCATAAATACAGCGTCCCAGATGCTCGCTGAAATGTCCGTAAATTTCCGGATTGATGTGTCCCTGTTTCTTCTTTTCGTTGATGAAAATTTTTGCCATTGCCTTGTTCTCCCTTTTCTTTTTATTCCCGCGAGCAACGAGCCAAGTATCCATGCTTGCATGGATATTTGGCGACTGCCGCGAGGGTCAAATACCCCGTTGCTTGCAGCGGGGTATTTCATTTTACACGTGCAGCGTGTCCGGCTGCTTTTCCCGGGCTTTACCGCCGCCGGCGCCGGAACAGCTGCCCCGCAGTTTGTAACTGGTCAGGCAGATCTGAATTGCCGCAGTTTGTTTAGCGGTAAGAAAATACCGGTTTTCCTTCTTCACTCCACTGTACCTTCATAAGCATGGTATGACGGTTGGGATTGTACAGCGGATCGCCTTCAATGACAGCTTCCTTCCTGGCATGATAAACACAGATATCGCCGCCTTCTTCATCCGTGGTAAAGGAATTATGCCCCGGCCCGTAAATTTCAAGGGCTTCATCGGAAGCCAGAACCGGATACCGTTCCTTTGTCCAGGAAGCCGGATCAAGGAGATCCGCGTCCTCAGAAGCGCTCAGCATGCCCATGCAATAGCAGGCTCCGGTAGCGCTGGCGGAATAGGTGAGAAAAATCCTGCCGCCGCGTTTGATTACGGCCGGTCCCTCATTCACCCAGAAATCTACTCTCTCCCAGTCATAGTCCGGTGTGGTAAGCAGCACCTGCACGGTTTCCAGACGGTTCGGCGCAGCCATACGCGCTATGTACAGATTGGAAATCATTTTGCCCACGCCCACTTTTTCCGCCCAGACATAATAATGGCTTCCTTTGCATTCAAATACCGTGGCATCCAGTGAAAAGGCCCTGAAAGAAAATTCATCCTCCGGCGCGCACTGCATTTTCCCTAGCTCCTTCCAGGTACCGGTGATTGGATCCGCATCCGCACATTCCAGCACATAAGGACGGATTGCCCAGATGTCTTCCGCTTCGCCCGCCGCAAAATACAAATACCATTTTCCTTCCAGATAATGCAGCTCCGGCGCCCAGATGTGGTACGACATGATGCCGCTTTCATGCTTCTTCCAGACAGTGATTTCTTCAGCGTCCGCAAGCCCGGCCAGACTGTCCGCCCTGCGCAGGATGATTCTGTCATAAGCAGGCACGGATGCGGTAAAATAATACATACCGTCCGTATGGCGGCAGATATACGGGTCCGCCCGCTGTGCAATCCAGGGTTCATTGAATTTAAGCTGTTTCTCCATTTTTTGCTCCCATCTGTGCGCTTTAGCGCACTTTTCATTCAGGGAGGTTGAAAGTGTACTTCTTTCAACTTTGCTCCCATCTATGCGCTCTGGCGCATTTTTCATTCAGGGAGGTTGAAAGTGTACTTCTTTCAACTTTGCTCCCATCCATGCGCTCTGGCGCACATGACTAAAATTATACAGGAATCAGGCTGCATTCATGATGCATAATTTAGATTTTATTAAAATAATTGAGTTCTCTCTAAATTATATAATTAATGCCTGCATTTTGCAAGTCAGAAAATAAATAAGTATAGAAAAAAAATGACAGTTTGGCCGAAGGCTGAATTGTTACAAAAAAAGCAGCCTCCACCCATCGATGGAAGCCGCCCGTTTTTTCAATCGGTTTTGGCAGTATTGCTCCGCCGTATTTCATATCAGGCACTCTGTAAGGCCTTCATTTTTTTCATCCGCAGATAATAGCTGGTTACCAGGATTACGTCCGCCCCGATCCAGGCAAGAATTTCCGCATAAAAGATACCCTCCTCTCCCAGGAACACAGGAAGCAGAATTGCCGTGCCGGTTCTCATAACAAACTCCGCAATGCCGGAGGCCATGGGAAGCAGCGTATCTCCCATCCCCTGCAGGGCCGAACGGGTAACATGCAGGACATAAAGGATAGGAAGGAAAACACTCATGATAGCCAGGTAATGATATGCGATATTCATCGTCACCGCCACATCCTCAGGCGAACCGGAAATGAAACAGCCCAGAACCGCCTTGCCGAAAAGGAGCATGGCCGCCGCAATCACGGCAGACGTAACCATGGCCACGATCAGCGCGGAGCGCATTCCCTTGCTGATACGGTCTATTTTTTTCGCGCCCAGATTCTGTCCCACATAGGTAACCATGGCATAACCGTAAGAGGTGGCCGCCACCTCCAGAATGCCGTAAAGCTTATTGGTTGCCGTAAAGCCGGCAATAAATAATACGCCGAAGCCATTGACTACGAACTGGACAATCATGCCGCCCACAGCAATAATCGCATTCTGGAATGCCATGGGAAGCCCCAGCTTCATCAGGTACAGGCAGAGAGTCCCTTCCATTTTGAAGTCCTCCCTGGTAAAAGCCAGCACCTCCACCCGGCTGATGGCAAGAAGGCAGAAAATTCCGGAACACAGCTGTGCGATTACCGTCGCTGCCGCCGCACCCTGAATCCCCCAGTGAAAGCCCAGTACAAACAAAAGATCCAGCGCCACGTTTATCACCGCGGCCACAATCATGGCATACAGAGGAGTCCTGCCATCGCCCAGCGCACGCAGGATGGACGCCAGAATATTATAAGCCATCACCACCGGAATCCCGGCAAACATGATGCGCAGATATTTCAGCGAATCATCAATGATCGTATCCGGCGTCTGCAGAAGCTCCAGGACCGGCCTGGCCAGAAACTCACTCGCTACAAGCAGCACCAGTGAGGTAAGAATTGCCAGCAGGATGGAATTGGCCACCGTCTTGCGCAGCCTCCGGTAATCCCCTGCACCGAATTCGTGGGACATTTTTATGGAAAAGCCCTGGGTAAAGCCCTGAATGGTTCCCAGAATCATCCAGTTCAGCCAGTCCGCCGCCCCCAGTGCTGCCAGCGCCCCGACCCCCAGCGCCTGTCCCACCACCATGGTATCCACCACGGTATACAGCTGTTGGAAAACATTCCCTATCATCAACGGAAGGGAAAAAGCCAGGATAAGCCTTAAGGGCTTTCCCTCCGTCATATTCTGAACACGTGCTGCCATTTAAAAACCTCGTCTTTCTGATGTGTTATCTATGCAGCGCCCCATAGGATACAGGCCCTTCCCCCACACGGCTGCGGTATCTTCAGCTACCGTAAGCTTCAAAGAGAACCCGCACTGCCATCACGCTTCCGGGCAAAAGGAAACCTGCACCGCCTTTACAAAGGCAAAATGCAAGCATATAATCACACTATAACAGAAATTATAAAAAAACAAAAGAGGCTGATTATGATTCCCGAAAATACAAAAAATGATTTTTCCAAAGGCAGCGTAGTTAAAAATATTGTCTCACTGGCACTTCCGATGACCCTCGCCCAGCTGATTAACATTCTTTATAATATCGTTGACCGTATGTATATCGGACGCATCCCTGAGCATGCCACGCTTTCCCTTACCGGACTGGGGCTTTCCATGCCCATCATCACGGTAGTCATCGCTTTTGCCAATCTGTTCGGGATGGGCGGCGCGCCGCTTTGCTCCATCGCAAGAGGCAAGGGGGATACTAAGGGCGCGGAAAAAATTGTAGGCAACGCCTTTACCATGCTTTTGTGCACCGGGCTGCTGCTCACCATCATAGGGCTGCTGTTTAAAAAACCTCTTTTATACGCCTTCGGCGCCAGTGACGCTACGTTTCCCTTTGCGGACAGCTACCTTTCCATTTACCTGCTGGGCAGCGTCTTTGTCACCGTAAGTCTGGGAATGAACAGCTATATCAATGCCCAGGGCTTTGCCCGGGTGGGTATGGTCACCACACTCATCGGCGCTGTGCTGAATATAATTCTCGATCCCTTTTTTATTTTTACACTGGGTATGGGAATCCAGGGGGCGGCAATCGCCACCGTTATCTCACAGTTCGCTTCCGCAGCCTGGACCGTGCGATTCCTTACCAGCCCGAAGGCCATCCTGCGCATCCGTGTATCCTGTATGCGTCCCTGCGGCAAAACCATCCGCGATATCACCACTCTGGGGCTGTCCAATTTCATGATGGCAATCACCAACAGTATTGTGCAGGTGGTATGTAACGCCACGCTCTCCATCTACGGCGGGGATCTTTATGTAGGCGTCATGACGGTTATCAACTCCATCCGCGAAATCGTCTCCATGCCTGTGTCCGGCGTTACAAACGGCTCCCAGCCGGTTATCAGCTTTAACTACGGCGCGGATAAATATGATCGGATAAAAACGGCCATCCGTTTCATGGCCGTCAGCTGTATCGTTTATACTACCGCAATCTGGGGTATTCTGCACCTGTTCCCCGTCTTTTTTATCCATATTTTCAATACCCAGGCGGATTTGGTGGAAGCGGCGGTCCCCTCCATGCAGATTTATTATTTTGGTTTTTTTATGATGTCCCTGCAATTTTCAGGCCAGACTGTATTTCAGGCGCTGGGGAAGGCGAAATATGCCATTTTCTTCTCCGTCCTGCGTAAGGTTGTCATTGTCGCCCCGCTAACCATCCTGCTACCAAGATGGATTTCCCCTGCCGTAAACGGCGTTTTCCTGGCGGAACCCATCTCCAATTTTATCGGCGGCACTGCCTGTTTTGTTACTATGTTGATTGTTGTCGGAAAAGAATTGAAAAAAGCAGATTTGCAGAAGAAAACTTCAGAATGTCCATAGTTATTGCATTGTGATGCAGCAACTATTGTTTTATCGTTTATTTTATACTGTCTATTCCGGCAACATAACGGTTTCAAAAAACAGTTTAATAAAATAACAGTACTCAAGACTGCATCAGTTCCACCTTCCCTACCTGTCCCCTTCCGGCTTCTCCCGGTAGGTCTTCATAAACTGATCCAGATATCCCCTGCTCAGCCTTTTGCAGATATAATGGCCCTCTTCCTTTTCTATGATCCCCGACTGCTTCAGATAATTGATAATCGCATTCAGGCACATAATATTACCGAAGGAGGACGTAAGTATTATATTCAGATCCTCGGATTCAATCCGGATCAGGTTACGGAAGGAGGCATAAAAATAATCCTTCATCTGCTGATACTCCAGGGGCCGGAAGGGAATGAATACAAAATCCGGGGTAATGGAATACAGATGCCGCGTCACCTCGTTAAAAGCGCTTTCCCCTTCTCTGTTCGTGTCGATCTCCATCAAAACAAAGGTGTTCAGCCGGGAATAATAGGTCAGAATCATTTTTATGAGATCACAGATATACAAAAGCAGGGAATGCTCCAGCCCCATGATATTCTCAAAGCAGAGCACGGTTCTTTTCCTGGTGCAAAGCTTAAGCACCGTGTATTTTATTTCATCCGTAAGCTGGGTCTCATCCGCAGAGTTCATGGAAATCAGGGGGATGCTGCCCTCCAGCTCCGGAGTGGTGAGTATGTAGGCGTTAATGTCATTGGCAAATGACCTTATCCCGTAGTTCCCCTCTCCCAAAAGGGAAATGTTGATGACATTCTCACACTGCTGACAGAAGTTCTGGATGACCCAGGACTTTCCCAAACCTCTGTTTCCTGAAAGGATTGCCGCCGTAGACTTTCTCGCTTCCTTATAGCATTCCGTCAGCTTGGTCAGTTCTTTGGTATTCAAATGGATTGGCATGATGTCATAACTCCGCTTCTTAACATTTTCAGCTGCTCCCTCAGTTTATGGTAAATACGTATTTCCTCTGAAAACCAGAAAAACCAGCCGATTCATATATTATTGTCCCATGGGTATGCAAGCGTGTCAAGGAAAATTATTTACGGTATTTTGTACGCATTACGATATTTTCCATCATAAAAACGTGTAATATCTGCCGTAATATTCCAACAATAAATTATTGTAATCGTACAGATAACCAGCCTGTATCGTTATGCTTTTTTTATTTTTATTTTTTCTTGTAACCCTATTGACATTCTCTTCCACATCGGTTAAAATATAGAACGTTGCCGGAGTTAATTGGTAACAAAATGTGCGCGTAGCTCAGCTGGATAGAGCGTCTGACTACGGATCAGAAGGCCGGGAGTTCGAATCTTCTCGCGCACGCTGTTTAAGGCTGCAGAATTTTTATTCTGCAGTTTTTTTATTGCTGCAAATATGGAAATTAACCTGGCTGATATCCTGCATCCATCCGCCTGATTTCAAAAGGGCCTTCCATAGCCGCCGGCAGTTACCGAACGGCTCGGAAGGACCATTTTTATTTATTTTGCTTCTTCCCTATTGTAAATCCTATGCGCTTCTTCCTTTCCATCCTTCCAGGAGATATCCACACATTTTCTTCCTTTAATGCAAAGCCCCTTCACATAGCCATCCTTAAACTGCCTGGGCAGCGCCGGAAGCAGCTTCACCTCTCCGCCCCTGTCCTGCACCAGCATGTTGGCAATGGCAGCCGTGCCGCCGAAATTCCCGTCAATCTGGAACGGCGGATGGGCGTCCCAGAGATTGGGATAGGTGGATCTGGTGAGCAGGGTGCGCAGGTAGGCATAGGCATTTTCCGAATCCTCCAGAATGGCAAATACGTTGGTGATCCAGGCACAGCTCCAGCCGGTATGCCCGCCTCCGTTTTCCAGCCGGTGCTTCAGGGATATCCTGCAGGCCTCCGTCAGCTTTTCATTTCCTGCAAACAGCTCTGAAGGGAACAATCCATATAAATGGGAAATATGGCGGTGGCCGGGTTCCGGTTCTTCATACTCCTCATGCCATTCCAGAAGCTGTCCGAAGCTTCCTGTCCGAAAGGGGGCCAGGCGGGGCAACTTTTCCCTGATTTCATCCAGCAGGGAATCCTGTGTGCCCAGAATTTCACAGATTTTCATGTAGTTCCCAAATACCTCCCGCACAATAGCCATGTCCATGGAGGAAGCATAGGTTACGCTTGTGGTCTGTCCGTCAGGAAGGCGGAACTGGTTTTCAGGAGAGGTGGAGGGACAGGTCACGTATTCGCCCTGATATTCCACCAGCCAGTCATTCAGGAACAGCGCGGCCTCCCGGATAATCGGAGCCGCCACCTCCTTCAGATAGCGTTCATCCTGGCTGTATTCATAAGCGCGGAACAGCTCCTGGGTCAGCCATGCGCCGCCCATGGGCCAGTATGCCCAGTTCACGCAGCCGTCGCCGCCCTCTGTCTGTCCGGGAAGCAGTCCCACCGGATTGGTATTCCCCCAGAAATCGATGTTATGATGCGCCACAAAACCCCTGCAGTGATAGTTAACGGAAGCCGTTTTCTTTCCTTCCTCACAGATTTTTTCCATAAAGCGGAAATAAGGCTCCGCACACTCTCCCAGGTTGCAGCTCTGGGCATGCCAGTAATTCATCTGGGTATTGATATTGATCGTCCAGTTGCTGCTCCAGGGAGCGCGCAGCTCCCAGCTCCAGATTCCCTGCAGGTTGGCAGGAAGGCTTCCTTCTCTGGAGGAAGCGATGAGCAGATACCTTCCGTACTGGAAAAACAGGCTGTAAAGGCCATTGTCCTCTTCTCCCTTTTTTAACAGCTCCAGGCGTTCATCCGTGGGAAGCGCCTTCTGCTCTCCCAGATACAGCTCCACCCTGCCATAAAGCGCTTCATAATCCCGGGTATGCTCCGCCTTCAAAGAGTCGTAGGAAGCATTTTCGGGTAAGGCCGGCTCCCTTACTGCCGACAAAATGAGGACACAGACGGATGCGCCGCTTACACGGATCCTGTCCCCTGTATTTTCCACAAGGCCGTCGCATTCCAGAATGCGGACAGCTGCCGTAAACGCTTTTCCCCTGGTTCCCTGAACCACCGAATCCTCACGGAGGGGAATATAGGAAGGGTCCACATGCTCCGGACATCTTCCTGCGATTTCAAGTCCCCCCTTCTTTGCCTCGCAGGTGTGCTCCAGTTCGGAGGCAAAGGACATGGTAAAATCCATCGCCGCCCGATCCGCCTTCAGACGGATGCAGATGGCCCTTGCCGGATAGCTGGCAAAATACTCTCTTTCATAATGTGTGCCGCAACAGCTATAGGCTACCCGGGCACATGCATGATCAATATCCAGCTCTCTGCGGTAATCCGCTGCCGCAGTTTCCCCTTCATAGGAAAACCGGAGGCTGAGGCTGCCCAGGGGCAGGTAGGATTCATTGAATTCCCCCAGCATGCTTTTCTGGATCAGACGTTCCGCTTCTTTATTTTTTCCTGCAAAAATAAGGCGGCGCACCTCCTCCAGCTGCGCGGCTGCTCCCGGGTTGTTTTTGTCCTTATAATAGCCCGACCACAGGCTTTCCTCATTTAATCCCAGGATTTCCTCGTCGGTCCCGCCCTTAATCATGGCGCCCAGGCTCCCGTTTCCAATGGGCAGGCTTTCCTCCCATTTTTCTGCGCTCCTTACGTACCACAGCTTCATTTCATTCATCATCCGTACTCCTTTTTATCCCCGCAGGTATCCGGCCAGGCGCAGGCTTGTCTGCCTTTTGCGGCCGCAGCGGGTCTTTGGCTATTTTAAAATTTCCATCAGCTCTTCCCTGGTAAAGGATGCCCTTCCCATTTCCTCACCGCCCAGAATGCTGTCCGCCAGCGCCTTCTTTTTTTCCTGAAGGGCTGTTATTTTTTCTTCTATGGTGCCCTTTGCAATCAGCTTATAAACGGTCACCACGTTCCTCTGGCCGATACGGTGCGCCCGGTCGGTGGCCTGGTTCTGCACAGCCACGTTCCACCAGGGATCAAAATGAATCACGATGTCCGCCGCCGTCAGGTTCAGGCCTGTCCCTCCTGCCTTAAGGGAAATACAGAAAACCTGCGTGTCATCCTTGTTGAAGCTCTCCACCAGCTCCATACGCCTTACCTTGGGCGTGCTGCCGTCCAGCGTGTAATATGAGATTTTTTCTTTGGCAAGCGTGCTCTTCAGCCGTTCCAGCATGGAGGTGAACTGAGAGAAAAGCAGCACCTTATGCCCGCCCTCCGCCGCATTGCGTATCAATTCCATACAGAGCCTTGTTTTGGCGCTGTCCCCTTCATAGCCGTCAAACAAAAGCCCCGGATCGCAACAGATCTGCCGCAGCTTGGTAAGCTCCGAAAGCACCTGTATCTGCGTTCCCGCAAATTCCTGATCCGTCTGTTTGGTGAGCACAGCTATCAGACGCTGCACATGGGCGTCATACAGACTGCTCTGCTCGCCCTCCATCACGGCCATCATGGGCTTTTCGATCTTATCCGGAAGGTCGGTGAGCACATCCTTTTTCAGCCTGCGCAGCACAAACGGACGGATCATTTTATGGAGGCGCACCGCGGTTTCCTCATCCTCCCTGGATACGATTGGCGTTTCCAGCTCCTCCCGGAAACGGCTGTAGGGAAACAGGAAGCCCGGCATCAGGTAATCAAAAATGCTCCACAGCTCACTGAGCCGGTTTTCCACCGGCGTTCCCGTCAGCGCAAGCCGGAAGCCTGCGGGGACCTGCTTCACAGCCCTGGCCGCCTGGGTGTAATGGTTCTTGATAAACTGCGCCTCGTCGATTACCTCGCAGGCGAAATCCATGCCGGTATAAATATCAATATCCCGGCGCAGCAGCTCATAGGAGGTGATTATCACACCTTTTTTCTCCCGTGCCGCCTGCTCCAGAAGCTGCTTTCTCTCCCCGGCCCCGCCTGCCGCCGCATAAACCGGAAGCACAGGGGCAAAGCGTTCCACTTCGCTTTTCCAGTTGAAGACCAGGGAAGCCGGACACACGATCAGCCAGGGCCGTCCCGGATTTCCCCCGCTCTCCTTCCACTCCGATAAAAGAAAAGCAATTACCTGCAGTGTTTTTCCCAGACCCATATCGTCCGCCAGAATCCCGCCGAAACCATTGGCCTTCAGGGTTTTGATCCACAGAAAGCCCTGCTTCTGATATCCGCGCAGAATACCGTCCAACTCCGGAGGCACCTCAAAATCATTGTCCTCCACGGTCTTCATATTCCGCACCAGCGCGCGGAAGCTTTTTCCCTTCTGCAGGGACAGGCCGCTGTCTTCCTTCAGGCTGCCGTCAAGATACATGGCCCGGTAGCGGGGCAGGCTGACTACGCCGTCCTCCATGGCGGAATCGGCTATCATCAGCTCCTGCTTCAGCTGTGCCAGCGTGCGGATCCCTTCATCTCCCAAATCCACAAAGCTGCCGTTTTTCAACCAGTAGTATTTCTTTTTCCTGTCATAACGGGACAGAATGGAAATCAGCTGATCCATGGGCATTTCTTCCGACTGCAGCGTAAGCTCCAGCAAATCCCCCGCTATGGATACGCCCACGCTCACATGCGGCGCGGGCAGCACGCGCATGGCTCTGACTGCATCGGAAATATATACCTCGCACAGCTCCTGCAGCCTGGGGATCCCTTCCTGCAAAAAGAGAAAGAGCCGCTCCTCATCTGAAGAGAGCACCATCTGACGCTTGCCGGGATCATAGGCGTTGAAAAATTCCCCCACCAGGCCCTTCATCAGCATTTCCCGCCGCGCATCCCTCCGCTCGGTCAGATCCAGGCTGTCAAACAGGTTATATTTTTCCTCCCCATACACCGCGTAAAGCTCACAGGTCAGCAGATCCCTCTGGGGCGCGTCCAGGTAGATTTCAAAGGACGCCTCCTCCGGCAGGTATTCCTCCGGTGAAAAATTCCTCATTTCCACCTCAAAATGCTCCTGCAGGACCGGCAGCATATCCCTGGCAAAAGCCGGAAGCTCCGTGCCTGCCACATACAGGCCGCTTTTGCCGAAGCTGTCCATATAAATCAGGAACTCCCTGATTTCCTCTATCCGTTCCCGATCCGTTTTCCATATGGTTCCCTCGTCGAAAAAGTACCCATACCGCTTCCCGGTCACCAGCTGCATCCGCTGCAGCTTTACGGAAATCCCGTAAGAATCGCCGCTTATTTCCAAACGCCGCACCGGCTCCCCTTCCCGGAACGACCATTCCCTGGCAATCCCATCCGCCGTCTCTCCCATAAGCGGCCCTGCCCCAGCGGCATCCAGGAAATCATCGATCAGTTCCGGAGTGACATTCAGATCCCGTTTATATACGGTGGAAAGATAATTGCCCATATAGCTGCTGCCCTTGAGCAGCGAATACTGGAGAAAACGTACCAACGGCCTGCTCTCCGGGGTAAAGGCCTCCGGATGGTGGTAGAATTCCAGCTCCTTACCATAGAATACCTGTTCATTCCTGGCAACGGCATTCACGAAATCACCGATATTTTTCAGCACATACATCCGGGTGCATCCGATTTTAAATTCCACCCTCATGCTTTCCGCAGGCAGATAAAAATACGGCTCCAGCCGCACCCTGCCCAGAATATCCGGCTGCATCAGATTCACCTTGTCGCGGTAAACATACTGGTTGAGAATCCCGTCAAAGCCATAGGTTGAGGTTCTGGGACGGGGCGCCGCAGGAACCGCAGAAAGCGCGCGCGGCCGCATTCTCTGTTCCTTTCTTTCTTCTATATAATCGAGAAGCACAGCCACACAATGCTTGCACAGTCCGCTGTAGCTGTAAAACGCCGGGCATTCACAGTCGCTTTCCAGAACTTCTCTGTAATCCTCATCTATCTTTAATTTAACATCGTACAGATTTCCATGGCTTCCGCTGACGCTGGCTTCCATGGATACCACCTCAAAGCCGTCCTCCAGCTCCTTTGTCCAGTGCAGATTTTGCACCGCTCCCCGCTGGTTCAGATCATCTCCCTTGAGAAACGTAACTTTATGGCATTCGCGGCGGATATCGGTTCTGCTCAGCATGGCTTGCTTCCTTTCGTGATTTTCTCCTTTGTCAGGGACGGATTAATCATACCATTTTCATGCACAAACATCCACCAGAAAAATATCCTTGTTGGCATAAAATATGACATACTGTTGTCAGGTTTACCATGCTATAATTCAAATCATAAATACACCGGCCGCAGCCGCTTGATGGTATGCAGAACAGACGGCTGTATATAACATTTCTATAGAACTGTAAAAATACAATGGGGCCAACCGGGAGGGTATCACATGAATATCAGAAAAGAACTGGAAAACGCCTTGGGGGCGGCGCAGCATATACAGCTGAATGATTTGGAACTTGACCCTCTGAAAATCAGGGCAATCCTGATAAATGAAGCGGTTCCCTGTGATCCTTCCCAGGATTTCTACGGCCGGCAGGATGCCGCCTACCTTTCAACAACGATACCATTGTTTCAAAAGGCAGGTTTTAAGGTCCAGAGCATCCAGGATATCCTGCAGTTGGGAATCTACATTACCAACGCGGTCAAAACACCGAAAACCGAGTATGCAATTGCCCGAAGCACCATAGAAGACAGCCTGCCCTATCTGGAAAAGGAACTGGCCCTGTTCCCCAATAAAAAAGTGATTATGCTTATGGGCGATGTGGCCAAAAAAGCCTTTAATATGATAACCAAAAAAGAGTCCAAGAAAAATGCAGTTCCTGCCGTTTCCACATATAAGCTGCGCAGCAGTGAAATATATTATAACGGCATCCGCATCATGCCGTCTTATATTATGACGGGTGGAAATATTCTGATTGAAAAGTCAAAGGTGGAAATGGCATCAGAGGATCTTGCCATTATGGGGCGGATTATTGCGCAGTAAAAAATCCCTGGATAACCGGCAGGTAACGGTTACCCAGGGAAAGAGATAATTCCAATAATCCCATTTCCCGAACAGCCTGTGGCTGTCCAGTTTTCCTTATTATTGTGAATGCCTGCAGTAGGACCAGGACGCCGCCGCAAGAAATACCGGAATTTCAATCAGTGATGCCGCTGCTATCACATAAGGGGACCATACGCTGAAATTTCCCAGGTGGAGGAAATTGAAATCCGTCATTTCTCCCGCAAATCCCCCCAGTATACTTACGCCGCCGGAGGGCAGAAGGCATCTCAGCCAGGATACGGCGTTTCCGGAGGAAGCCATATAAAGAATGATGGGCGCCAGGCAAAACAGCAGGGCCAGGGAAAGGGCTGTGACCGTATTTTTACAGCGTGAGGAAAGAAACAGCGTAAAGCTGATGGTGGCAAGCAGGCTGGCCCATCCCGCGGCCGTCACCGCCAGCTGCAGCTGCCCGATGTTCATGCTGCCCAGGCTTACAGAGGAAAAGATAAGCTGTATGGAGGTTTTCAGCATATCCCAGCCGTAAAAGCTGTTGGACAGCACCAGATACAGCGCCGCACAGCAAAGAAAGGCAGCCGATGTTATGAACAGCGCTGACAGCAGCTTAATCACTGCCAACCTGGCTTTTCCATATTTGGTGCACCGGAGGATGTCATCCGCCTGGGTCTGGTATTCCGCTGAAAATACCGGCGCAGCAATGACGGTGCAAAATAGAACCACCAGGAAAATCAGCAGCATCTGATAGTCATAGGCATTCGTATTGTAGCCCGGATAGAACACAAAGGGCATTTTTACCTTCGCATATAAGGCCCTGGCCTTTTCCTGCGCAGCCGGGTGCTCCTTCTGCTCCAGCTTCATTAAATCATCCAGATGTGTGGCGCAGCTTTCATAATAATGATCCAGCTGCTTCGGTGCAAGGTCTGTCAGCCCTGGCGCCATCCCGGTTTCCGGATCTGCATAGACCTCGGTAATCCGCGACAGCAAAGGAGCTATGGGCAGGATATTTTCCTGATAAATACCGGGAGACAGCTGATAGGTATAGGCTTTTCCGGAATCATTAAGCGTTTTCTGCGCCGTTTCCAGCACATTTCTCAGCTGCTCCTGGGTGATCACGCCGCCCAGATCCGCCTGTGCGTCCCTGACCAGCCGTATGGCAGCCATGCCTTTGACCTCGGTCTGCTCTATACCGTCCAGCCCGCCGATATAGCGGGATTCAAAAGTGACCGGCAGCCATGCCATGATTCCGGAAAGTGCCAGCGATGCCGCCAGCAGCAGCCAGGTGGTTTTCGTCCTGAGGACCCGTTTGATTTCCAGAGTAAATAATTTCATCTGCCGCTTCCTCCTTTTTTTCCTGGTTTCTTTATCCCGGATTCTTTTTCCGCAGCAGCCTGATCCTCAGGATACATTCCCTGCGGGAACAGCCACAGATACAGATCCTCCAGCCTTGGCTCCAAAGCCACGGCGGTTTCCGTTTCCGGCTCTTCGGAAAGATAACGGATCGTTATCCGGCCGTCCGGTTCATTCTTCAGATTGACGATGCGAAGGCGTTTTTCACAGGAAGGAAGCTCACGGGCCAAAATCGTGCTGCCCCAAACCTTCCCCTTCATCCGCTCCACCAGCTCCTGCGTCGTCCCGGTTTCAATAATGCGCCCGTCCTTCATGATGGCGTTCTGCATGGCAATATATTCCACATCCGGCACAATATGTGTGGAAATCAGGACGATCCTGTCATGGGCGAACTCCGAAAGCAGGTTCCGGAAACGCACGCGCTCCCCCGGATCCAGACCGCTGGTAGGCTCGTCCAGAATCAGGATTTCCGGCTCGTTCAGCAACGCCTGGGCAATCCCCACCCTTCTTTTCATACCGCCGGACAGCTTGCTTATCTTCTTATTCCTCACCTCATATAGCGTCAGTGTTTCTAACAGCTCAGCTATTTTTTTATTTGTATTATTTACAGTCAGCCCTTTCAGGGCCGCGATATATTCCAGATAATCCTTTACTGTAAACTCCGGATAAAAGCCGAATTCCTGAGGCAGATATCCGAAAATATCCCGGTATGCCTCCCCCAGCGCTTCTATTCTGATGCCGTCATAGGTTATCTGTCCTGAACCTGGCTTTAAAATACCGGCTATCATACGCATCAGCGTTGTTTTTCCCGCGCCGTTGGCTCCCAGAAGCCCCCAGACACCGGGACCGATCCGCAGGCTCACATCATCCACTGCTTTTTTATCTTTAAATTCCCTGGATACATGCTCCAAGCATAATTCCATTTCCATTCTCCTTTCCGTTTACCGCTTATAAATCCATACCACAGAACGCATAGTAACAGTTCAGCCTTCGGCCGAACTGTTACTGCATCCGCCCATTAGAGTCGCCTTCGGCGAGGGGCGGACGCCTGATGCCTCCACGTTTTCTCACGGTCTGTGCAGTGAATGCACAGACCGGCCTGAACGGTTACAGCGCATACCTTTTTTGGATAAAGCAGCATTGCCGTGCCCCAAAGGCCAGCAGGCAGAGACAGATACCGCCCCAACCAAGGCTGAAGTTCTGCCGGAACACCACCGGGCAATACTCGCCGGCAGCCAGAAAAAGAAGAAGAAGCGCAGCGCACATTCCCGCACAGCCCGCACAAAACCGTTCCGGCCTCACATGGCCCAGCAGATAGCATAGCCCCGCCGCCACAAGAAGAAACGGCACAAGCAAATATAATACCGCGCCGCTCCGGCTTATGGCGGTACTGCGCACCGTGTACCAAAATACGCAGGAAAGAACTGCCGCATCCCCCAGCCCCGCAAGAACAAGCCATGCTCCTGTCAGCCTGCCCATGGACATCCGCGTGACGATTTCAGTTTCAAACATCCGATAACGCAGGGAACGCCATAAAAACGGTACCGCCGTCATCACGATAAGAACGGATATACAGCAAAGAAGCAGCGGGATTTTTTCCTGATTCACCACCTTCAGGCTGCCATAAGTAAATGTCAGTACTAAGCGCAGCAGGCCAAGAAGCACACCCTGCATCAGCCATATTTTCCAGCCGTTAAACCGGATCTGCCGCAGCAGAAAGCCTGTAAAACCGATTCGCTCCCTGTGTTTTCCCCGGTAAGCTTTATGCAGCGCTTCCGCTGTCATGGCCATCCGTTCGGCGTCCGGTTCCCCGACGCTCTCCTTCAATGCCCTTCCCAGCTCTTTTTCCCAGTTATTTTGCATCTGTCTCTCCTCCTTCCTTCAGAATTTCCTTAAGGTACTTCAATGCAGCGCGCAGCCGCGATTGTACCGTCCGCAGCGGAAGCCCCAGGACATCGGCGGTTTCCCGCAGCGTAAGATCTTGGGCAAACCGGAGCAGCACGATTTCCCTCTGCTTTTCGGGCAGCCGTTCCACCAGCCGGGCGAGATCTGCCTCCTGCTCGGCCCGGTCAAATTCCCGTTCCGTATATACCAGCTCCTCCGGCAGGGCCTCCGGTTTCTTTTTCCGCCACATGTCCACACAGGTATTGGCGGCAATCTGATAAAGAAAGGCCTTGAACCTGCCTTTATGTACATACCGGTCAAAATGCCGCACCGCCTTTAGAAAGGTTTCCTGCGCCGCATCCTCCGCCGTTGCCTGATCCGGCGTATGCCATCTGCAGTACCGCAGTATTTCAGGGTAATAAAGGCTCACCAGCTCATCCAGCCCGCCGCTGTCCCCCTGTTCTATTTTTCTGAATATTTCATCTTCACGCGTCAAGTTTTTCCTCCTGAGGGCGTCCCCTCATAGATTGAAACGTATGGGAGGAATGTAAATGATTACTTTTTTATTTATTTTTTCAAAGCTTACGAAGCATTGTTATTGTTCCAGGCTTTGCAACCGATATCTTTGACCGCTTCCCGGCTGTAATCCTGAGGTCACTGCTCCCGCTGCCTGCTGTCTCCGGCCCATCTGCCAATCTCCGCCGCCGTCAGCCTCCACTGCTCCTGCGGCGTGATTTCCGCCCTGCTGTCGCCCTTCTGTTCCCCATACCAGCCAAAGCCGGCATGATTGCCACCTTCAATCACATACTCCTCTGCCGTCTTTGGAAGATTTACCCGGCACTCCTCATACTTTTCCAGGTTCATCACCCCGTCCCGGCTGCCATACACAGACAGAACCGGCAGAGCTTCCGGAAGCGGCTTTGTGGAATAAGCGGCCAAAAGCGCCAGCCCGGACAGCTGCTCTGCGTGCTCCGCCGCATAGCCCGCTGCCATGGCTCCGCCCAGGGAATGCCCGCCCAGGTACCATACTTCTATTTCAGGATATGCCGACATCACGTCCTCAGCCGCGCCGCTTCCCAGCACCGCCAGCCGTCCCGGCATCCGCACAAGCACGCAGAAAAAATCCTCAGCTGCAATTTCACGCATCAGAGGGCCATAAGCCTCTTCCTCCACCTTTGCGCCGGGATAAAAAATAAAACCGCGACCGCTTTTTGTATCCCCATACGTAATCCACGCATCCAATGCATCCACCTGTATCTGCTCCCCGCCGCCCTGTGCAAAAACCTCCTGAATATCCGGCAGCGCATGGTAATAAGCCTGGATATAAATAAAAATTCCTGCCGCCGCAAACAACAGGACAGCCAGTGCTCCCATGATGATTTTTCTTCCTGTGCCATGTTTTCTTTCCTTCACGTCTGATCCCTCTTTTTCATTTTTTGTAACTGTCCGCCCAGTTCACAGTTAACTATTTTTTTATTATTCTATAAAAAAAGAGGCGTTCGGGCAACACCAACCTCCATAACAGTTCAGACAACCGGACTGTTACAGGCATCCTGCCGTTTAAAATCGATGTACGATGGGCCCGATACCTGCTTTTGCTGCATAATCCAACGGCCAGGGAACCCGCCAGAACGATACCCGTTTTCTCCCTTTTCAACATTAGTGCAATATGCATATTATTTTATATTTTGATTGTATTTATTGTATATTCTTCTTTAATTTGTGTATAAAATGAGTTTTTTTATCAAAATTCATAGAAATTTTATGGCTTACTCCACTTATTCATGGTAAAATATTAAAACCGTTGTTAGTCACCGTAACAGACAGTTCAGTGATCTGAGCTGTTGCCGTCCGTCTGCCTTTTCATCAAGGTCAGGCGTTTATGTATTGACAGCTGGAATAATAATGTAAAGCAGGGAGTTACCCTGCGGGCAGCTGCCGGGATTCTTATTTTTATCACAGCGCGGCATTCGCCGCCCATCCCACAGATTTGTCCGCAAGAACGAAAGGAGTTCACATGTTGACGCACGAAGAAATCACCAGCCTCGATGAGATTCTTTCAAGCCATGATTACGACAGCGCATCCGTTATTGCAATCATGCAGGACATCCAGAAAACGTACCGCTATCTTCCCCAGGAGGCGTTGACCTATATCGCCGGGAAGCTGAAGATGAGCGAAGCCAAAATTTATGGCGTAGCCACCTTTTATGAAAACTTTTCTCTGGAACCAAAGGGCAGATATGTCATCAAAGTATGCGATGGCACAGCCTGTCATGTCCGCAAATCAATTCCCATCCTGGAGGAATTCCGGAATATCCTGGGGCTGTCCGAAACCAAGCATAATTCGGACGATATGCTTTTTACCCTGGAAACCGTATCCTGCCTGGGAGCCTGCGGCCTGGCGCCGGTATGCACCGTAAACGACAAAGTCCATGCCGCCATGACACCGGAAAAAGCACGGGAACTCATTAAAGAACTGAGGGAGGAAGCAGCAGATGAAAATTAACAGCCGCGAAGAATTAAACCACTTGCAGGAATTTTACAGCAGCAGGCTTCATGCGCAGACTAAAAGGATTCTCGTCTGTGCCGGCACCGGCTGTGTTGCGGGCGGCTCCCTTTTAATCTATGCCCGCTTAAAAGAGCTGATGGAGGAACAGGGCATCCGCTGTGAGGTGGTTCTTGAGGAAGAACCCCACGAACATGCAGACGGCACCGGACACACCTGCCATTGTGAAGAATCCGCCCCCGAAGGCGCGCGTATCGGCCTGAAAAAAAGCGGCTGCCACGGCTTCTGCGAAATGGGTCCCCTTCTGCGCATCGATCCGGAAGGCCTTCTTTACATTAAGGTAAAGGTGGAGGACTGCGAAGAAATTATTGAAAGAAGCATCCTTAAGGATGAAATTGTGGAACGTCTCGTCTATCAGGATCAGTCCCTGAAATCCTATCCCAGACAGGAGGACATTCCCTTCTATAAAAAGCAGACGCGCGTTGCCCTGGAATACTGCGGACATATCAACGCGGAATCCGTCAGGGAATACATAGCCGTAGGCGGTTATTCCGCCGTGGCAAAGGCGCTTTTTGATATGACGCCCCAGCAGATCGTGGACGAGATCTCGGACTCCAGCCTGCGGGGCAGAGGAGGCGGCGGTTTCCCCACCGGCCGGAAATGGGCGCAGGTGCTCCGTCAGCCTGAAGAAATCAAGTACGTTGTCTGCAATGGTGATGAAGGCGACCCGGGCGCATTCATGGATCGTTCCATGATGGAAGGCGAACCCCACCGCGTCCTGGAAGGCATGATCATTGCGGGAATTGCCACCGGCGCACATTACGGTTATATCTATGTACGTGCGGAATACCCCCTGGCCGTTTCCAGACTGCAGAACGCCATCGACCAGGCTATGGAGATAGGGCTTCTGGGAGACAATATCCTTGGCTCCGGCTTCGGCTTTACCGTGAAAATCAGCCAGGGCGCAGGCGCCTTTGTATGCGGTGAAGGCAGCGCCCTCACCTCCTCCATCGAAGGCAACCGCGGCATGCCCCGCGTAAAGCCCCCCAGGACCGTGGAAAAAGGCCTGTTTGAGAAGCCTACCGTACTCAACAACGTGGAAACCTTCTGTAACGTCGCCCCCATTATCTTAAAGGGCGCGGACTGGTATAAGACCATGGGGCCTGAAAACAATCACGGCACCAAGGCCTTCGCCCTCACCGGAAACGTAAATAACACCGGGCTTATCGAGGTTCCCATGGGTACGACGCTGCGCGAGGTTATTTTCGACATCGGCGGCGGTGTAAAAGGCGGCAGCTTTAAGGCCGTCCAAATCGGAGGCCCCTCCGGCGGCTGCCTGTGCATCAGCGCTACTGAGGATCACCTGGATATGCACCTAGATTTTGATTCCCTCAAAAAAGTAGGCGCCATGATCGGCTCCGGCGGTCTGGTGGTCATGAACGATAAAAGCTGTATGGTAGAGGTTGCGCGCTTCTTCATGAATTTTACCCAGAACGAATCCTGCGGCAAATGCGTACCCTGCCGGGAAGGCACCAAGCGTATGCTGGAGCTGCTTACGGATATCACGGAAGGCCGGGGAACCATGGAGCATCTGGATATGCTGGAGGAACTGTCCCAGACCATTTCCGATACCGCGCTCTGCGGCCTTGGAAAAACCGCGGCATTCCCTGTTGTCAGCACCATGAAATATTTCAGGGACGAATATATCTCCCATGTTGTGGATAAAAAATGCCCTGCCGGACAATGCAAGGCGCTTGTTAACCTGCAGATCGATCCCGAGCTGTGTAAGGGCTGTACCAAATGTGCAAGGCTCTGCCCTGTCTCCGCCATTACCGGAGAACTGAAAAAGCCTCACACCATCGATGTCAGCAAATGCATCAAGTGCGGAGCCTGTAAGGAAGGCTGCCCGTTCCATGCAATCAGCTGATTTGGGCCGCAGGTATACTGTTGGTATCTTCACCGGTAACTGTGAAAGTATTGGACAGTTACCCACAGATACGGCTGCGGTACATAATCAGACATTTGCACGCGTTATGAAAAGCTAAGAGGAGAATTTGAAATGGCAAAATACATGATAATTGACGGCATAAGGGCGGATTTCGATCAGGAAAAAAACATCCTGCAGGTAATCAACAGCGTAGGCATCCATGTTCCCACCCTTTGCTACTATTCCGATCTTTCCATATACGGCGCCTGCCGTATGTGCATGGTGGAGGACGAACGGGGCAATCTGATTGCTTCCTGTTCCACTCCTCCCAAGGATAAAATGGTCATCCGCACCAATACCCCCAGGCTGCAGCACCACCGGAAAATGATTCTGGAGCTGCTGCTCGCCGCCCACTGCCGCGACTGCACCATCTGTGAGAAAAACCAGACCTGCCGTCTTCAGGAGCTGGCGGGCCGCCTTGGCCTTACTGATGTCCGTTTCCCCAATACGAGAGAAGCACAGCCCATGGATGATTCCTCAGTTTCCATCGTCAGGGATCCCAGCAAATGCATCCTTTGCGGCGACTGCGTCAGGGTATGTAATGAGGTACAGCACGTAGGGGCAATTGATTTTGCAAACCGCGGTTCCTCCATGATTGTCACCCCGGCCTTCGGCAAGAAGCTGGCGGAAACCAACTGCGTAAACTGCGGCCAGTGCGCCGCCGTATGCCCCACCGCCGCCATCAAGGTAAAAACCAACCTGGATAAGGTATGGCGTCAGCTCTACGATCCAGGCAAACGTGTCGTTGTACAGGTTGCTCCCGCCGTCCGTGTCGCCCTGGGCGAAGCCTTCGGTCTTGCTCCCGGCGAAGACAGCATCGGCAAAATCTTTACCGCCATCCGTATGCTGGGCTTTGACGCTGTGTACGATACCTGCGTGGGCGCCGACCTGACCATTATGGAGGAGGCAAAGGAGCTGGGTGAAAAACTGGAAAGCGGAGACGACCGTTTCCCGCTGTTCACCTCCTGCTGCCCCGCCTGGATCCGTTTTGCAGAAACAAAGCATCCTGACATCATGCCTTACATTTCCTCCTGCAAATCCCCGATGGAAATGTTCGGCGCTGTCCTGAAGGAATATTATAAGGAAAAAGATAAAGAGGAAGGAAGAGAAACCATCTCCATGGCCGTTATGCCATGCGTAGCCAAAAAGATGGAAGCGGTCCGCGAAGAATTCATCCGGGACGGCGTGCCGGACATCGACTATGTCATCACCACCAAGGAGCTGATCCGCATGATCCGTGAAAGCGGCATCCAGTTTGATGAAATCGATCCGGAGGCCCCCGACATGCCCTTCTCCATCTCCTCCGGCGCAGGCGTTATTTTCGGCGTAACCGGCGGCGTAACCGAAGCCGCACTCCGCCGCCTGGTTCAGGAAAAGAGCACCCAGTCGCTGCGTGATATCAAGTTTTCCGGCATCCGCGGCATGGAAGGCGTCAAAGAAGCCGTCCTGGAGCTGAACGGCCGCACCCTCCGTATCGGTGTGGTAAGCGGGCTGGGAAATGCCGATAACCTCATTGAAAAAATTAAGAGCGGCGAAGAGCATTTTGATTTTGTGGAAGTCATGGCCTGTCCTTACGGATGTATTGCCGGCGCCGGCCAGCCCTTCTGCCATAAGGTGGACAAAAAAGAGCGTATGGCAGGCATGTACCGCTCCGATAAAGCCGCCCCCATCAAGAGAAGTGAAGAAAACCCCGTGATTTACAATCTGTATCACGGCGGGCTGCTGGAAGGCAGAGAGCATGAGCTGCTGCATGTGCACTATAAAGGGGCGCAGCCGCAGGAATAATAGCCGCAGGAAGAAAGTGGCGGGAAAAGTGGCAGGAGGTGCTTTCATACACTGCATCCATGGATTCCCATCATATACCAGGAGGATAAAAAAATGCTGGTTACACCAAATTTTCATTTTCATGGAGACTGTGAAGAAGCCATGCTGCTGTACCAGAAGGCTTTTTCCGGAGAAATCACCTGCATGCTCCGCTATCGGGATGCCAATCCGGAGGATTATTCCGCCGACAGCAGATGGGACGATTATATATACCATGCGGAAATGCTTCTGCACGGCACAAGAATCATGCTGTCGGATATGGAGCCTGCGGTACCGGCGCAGCGTCCGTCTTATCTGCCGCTTTCCCTGGTCGTGACAATGGACACGAAGGAGCAGGTAATGCAGGCATTTGAGGCAATGAAGGACGGTGCAGAAATCCTTTCGCCGCCGCAAAGCACCACCTACAGCTCCTGTTTTCTTTCTCTGATAGACAGATTCGGGAACCGATGGGAAATCATGACAGAACAGACGCTTCGTTAAAAACAGAACTGTCCGGCAATAGATTTTATATGTTTCTTGTAATTTGCCTCCGTGATAATTACATTTCAACAAATTTACATTTATCGGCAGAACGTAAATAATAAGGCCTCCGGTCATGTATTTAATAAAAATACGAACCGGAGGTCTTAACTTTTTTAAAAATACTATTTTTATGTTCCGTTACTATTACAATATCATGCAGCTTAAACAGGATAAACGCATCCGCGTAGGAGCCGTGCTTCCCGCCGTCCAAATCTGCGGCAGCCAGCCGCCTTTCTTCCCGGATGGGGTGGGGGTGTTTTAAGATCCATAAGAAAAAACGGTGGATATTTCTTACTGTCCCGGGGAACCGGAATTTTGCCGTCCCTAGCGGCCTGTCTGACGAACGCAGCAGACGCAAGTCGCTGCGAGAGGAGTTTGGGCCGCGTTGGCAGAATTCTGGTTCCCCGGGACGGTTAGAAATACCCCGTTTTTGAAACTGGATCTTAAAACACCCCCACCCCATCCGGGAAGAAAGACGGCTGGCTGCCGCAGATTTGGACGGCGGGAAGCACGGCTCCTACGCGGATGCGTTTATCCTGGTAGCTTAACCGTCACTCAAACGGATACCTGATTCCCCACTCGGCTCTCATCGCATCCATCATTTTCATCACGCGGATGGTTTCGGCATGAGGCATCTGAGGGCATTCCAGACGGCCCTCCTCCAGTGCCCTGATGCAGGCCTCCACTTCGTATTCATACCCGCTGATCTGCGGCGGACAGTCAATGTGCTTGATTTCCCTGCGATCCTGATCGTAAACAGTAAGGCTTTCAAAATTATTGATGTTTTCAACTATCATGAAACCTTTTGTCCCGTAAATGATTCCTTTCCTGTCACTCAGGGAAAGCATGGAGCTGTTGAGGACGGCAACTTTTCCATCTTCATAAATCAGCGTTGCACTGTTCTGCTCGTCCACTCCCGTATCCGTATAGGTGCAGACGGAAGAAACCTTTGCCACCTCGTCCCCGAAAATCATCAGGGCAAAATTAAGCGGATAAACGCCCACATCCAAAAGCGCGCCGCCTGCCAGCTCCGGCCTGCGCAGCCTGGGAACCTGGCTGATAACATAGCCAAGGTTGGCTGTCAGCATAGTGGGTTCACCGATGATTCCATCCGCCAGTTCCTTCCGGATGGTTTCCAGCATGGGCAGATATCTCACCCATATGGCTTCAGTAATGAATACGCCGGCCTTTTCCGCCATTTCAAGAAGCTCGCACGCCTGTGCTGCATTGGCGGTAAACGCCTTCTCACAAAGTACCGGCCTGCCATGGGCGATACAGAGCTTTGCATTTTCAAAGTGTTCGGAATGAGGCGTCGCAATGTATACCAAATCCACATTTTCATCCCGCACCAGCTCTTCATAGGAGCCATAAGCCCTTGCAAAGCCATATTCTGAAGCAAAAGCCTCCGCCTTCTCCAGGCTTCTGGAGCCTATCGCATAGCGCTCCACATTTTCCATTTCCGCAATGGTTCTTGCCATACAGGAAGCGATTCCGCCCGCTCCCATAATTGCCATTCTCAGTTTTTTCATATCATTTTCCTGCTGCGGCGCCGGCTATTCACCGGACTGCGCCGCGCATCCCTCCTTCTTTTTATGTGATATCCCTGATCCTTTCATCATATTCCGTAACGCCTTTGAAACGCCGATTCCAGGGCACTTGTCTCCCACGGGAAAATGCAGTATCCCTCTGCGCCTGCCGCCGCCAGCTCCTTCAGCCGTTCAAAATCAATCCAGCAGACCGACTCCACCTCTTCCGCCTGAAGCCTTAAGTCCGCCTCGTTTACCGGCTTCTCGTACAAATATACCGCAGATATTTCCCGGTCAAGGATATGCTTTCCTCCAAAATAATCATCCACCTGGCAGGGATAGATTCCTGCAAAATACAGCTCTTCACCAGAGGCCGCAATCCCCAGCTCCTCTTCAAGCTCCCTTAATGCCGCTTCCAGAAAGGTGTCTCCGGCAGAAAGATGCCCTGCGCAGGAGGTATCATAACAGCCCGGGAAGCTTTCCTTCGTCCGGCTGCGTTTCTGCAGCAGCAGCTCAATCCGCCCTTCCCGGCGGCGCACCAGCCATATATGGGCGGTGCCATGCCAGTCACCGTCCCTGTGGACCGCGCTTCTTTCCTTCACCTCACCCGTAGGATCTCCCTGCGGCGTGCGGACATCAAACATTTCCATTGCTGTTTTCCTGCCTTTTTACTGTATTATATACCTCCGGATTTTTCACCACGCAGGCGCTCACTGAATCACAAATAAACAATCGCTGGCAAAGGGACCGTCTCCTCCGTTATAAATCTTACTGTTTCCCATATTATCAGAAACGGAAACTCTCTTCAGCCGGTAGGTGCCCGCTTCTTTGGTCTGGCTTTTCTTTATCACCGCCGAATATAAATCGCCCTTCTTTTCCAGATTCACGGTGACGGCCTTTCCGTTTTCGTTCTCAAAACGCACCGCTACCGTATCCACGCCGGAAAAATCATCCGCAACCGCAGCAGTCACCGTAATTTCGGATTCCCTGGCCGCCCGGGCAGGCGTCACCACTACCGCTCCCAGCACTGGCGGTGTTTCGTCAGCTGCCGCCACGCCGTTCATAATCTGGAAGCCGGCGGTCACAGGAAGCGTCTGGTATTTGTCGTTTTCCTTCCGGTCCTCTGCCCTGCAATATTTCAGATACCCTCCGTTATTATCCTGCAGTATCACCTTATCCAGTACAAAAAAACCGGCCGGCTCATAAATACTCATGGTCATCCATCCCGCATAAACACCATTCGCAAAGTCCTTATCACGGAGTATCTTGGTAACGGTCCTGTCGTTTGCCGTGTTTTTAAACTGGATGTTGACATGATCGATTCCGGCGGGTCCAGGCAGCGCCTGAACTGCCACATAGACCTTCAGCTCGGTTCCTTCCGCCTGCATTGCCCCGGCCGCCACCGCGCCGAGAAGCATGCCGGTTGTATTATCCGCCCCTGATGGTATTCCCGGGACGGCTTCCGCGGGAATTCCCGGGACAGCCTCCGCAGCCTGTGTACGCCAGGAAGGCAGCAGCCACATTATTGCCAGGGCCGCTGCCGTTATTATTGCTATTCGCCTTTTGCCTGTTTTCATTCAACCACTCCTTTTTTACAGCCGGCGCAGTAAATATACTGGCCTGTCGAACAGTTACTTTTATTCTATCATATCAGAAACAAAATGGAAGAATGCCAGGCAAAAGATTCTATTTTTTTATGATTCCTTGTTACTGTTCGCTCCGTAGCCAGTAACGATTCCTTTTCTATAATCTGATTGCAGTATAGTTGCAGAAAGCCCTGTCCCCTGTCCGGCCTGACAGCCGGAATTGTCTGTCCCGTCTCACCGGCTGACCAGGGGCATCTCCGTCATACGCAGATTGGTGCATCCATAGGGCTGCAGAAGCTTTTCCTCCGGCTGCGACAATGCCCTGCGCTCCTGCGGCAGAGGGGCGCAGACTCCGCCATTTTCCTGCCAGGGGATTTTTACCATTTCCGTTTTTATCTGCAGGGGCGGATTATCCACAGCAAAAGGATATTCTCCTATTTCATTGCTACGCACCTCAAACGTTTCCGTGCAGAAGCCGTAATTCCAGTCAGAGGCCGGCGTCAGCTCATAATCGCAGTAAGGAGCCTTGCGTTCCACGCCGTCCTTCACATATTCCAGCTTTCTGCAGGTTTCCGCGATGGGCAGGGAAAAAACCAGCGGGCCTCTCACCAGGGCTTTCATATCGTTCGGCCGGTCTGTAAGGACAGGTACAAAGGAAAAGCTCACCTTCACCCGGGTACTCCCCTCCCATTTACGGTAAATCCGGTAAAAGCTTCCCGACTCCGCCTTTTCACCATCCACCAGCGCTCCCTGTGCAAAACCGGGAATACGGACAAGAAGCTCCATTTCCACCGGCCGCTCCGCCGTGATTTCAATGATGGCTTCATCACGGAAGGGATACCCGGAAATCACCTGCAGTGAAACTGCCGTTCCCTCCTTTTCTATCCTTACGGAAACGGGAACCGGCGACATCACGGCCAGCCCATCTACGCTCAACGCAACCGCCGACAATGCGAATTTCGGCCAGGCCTGATTAAAGTTCGCCGTGCAGCATCCGAAATTCGGCTCCAGCCCAAACATATGGGCTTCCCCGCCATTGGAATTAAAGGGCACCTGATCCGGCGCAATCCTGCTGCAGCAGATCTGGTTTGTCATCTGCACATACTGATGTGCCCACATATCCGGCGTCGTAGTGGCAGGCAGACAGTTAAAGGCCTCTTTTTCCAGCAGATCGCCCCAGAAGGGATTCCCGCTCACCGCCAGGAGGATTTCATAGGAATACATAGCCTCGGCCACGCTGCAGCATTCGCTTCCCTGGACGGGCGAATCCCCGGACAGGCATTCGTCCCCTGTAAAATGCCCGGTTGCCATGCTGTTATACCGCATCACTTTTTCATACATTTCCCGTGCAAAGCCGTCCGCGCTCTCCCCGGTAAGCAGGGACATCAGCGCCCGGGATTTAAACGCCATGGCTGTATTCACCACATGGTTCAGCTGGGTCCAGTACTTATCCACCTCCGGATGGGCGAAGTCAAAATTCCGGTAAAGCTTTTCATAATCCAGCCCCTCCGCCTCCAGAACAAAGGCCAGCTTCAGCATCCAGTCCTCCGGCCTTCTCTCATACAGCCAGAGAAGGGGAACCAGGCACTCATACCACCTGGCTGCCGACCAGTTAAAAAGCGTACTGTTTGTCACATGCAGCAGCAGATTATGCATCGCCCGGTATATCGCCTGTTCGATCCTGTCATCCCCGCTGCATTCATAATACAGCACCAGCACCTTGCAGATCAGAAATGCCGCCCAAACGTCATAGGTGCTGCGTTCCTCCCTGGAACAGGGACAGATCCAGCCGTCCTCCTCCTGACGCTCCAGAATGGCGTCTATGTATCTGGCCGCACGTTTTTTTAATTCTTCGTCTTCCAGTAGATAGGCCAGGGGGATAAAGCCGTCCAGCCAGTAGGGCACGCGCTCCCACCCTTCCTTGTCTCCGCCTATCCATTTGCTGTCACGGATATCCGGCCATATCAGATCCAGATGCCCGGAAAGCCCCTCCGCCTGGATTTTAAGCTGCTGTCTGAGCCATCCTTCCGGACGAAGCTCCTTTGCGGTGAGGGGCGTAAACTTTTTCTTTTTCATCACATATACTCCTTTTTTTGTTTCTTTTTTCCTGTGTTTGTTTTATGCTGTATTTACGGGAGCAGGCCGTTCCAAAAGGCCCGCAGGCTCCCGGCAATTACCCATGAAAGGCGGTGCAAGCTGTGGATTCCATCATTCTTTCTCCGGCTCCCATGCCCTATCTTACCGACTGCAGCCTGAAGCGCTTCGGCACCGATGAATACCATTGTTCCCGTTACTGCAGCCATTTCGTGCTGATTTTCATGCTGAAAAACCGGCTGCAGTTCACGGAAAACGGCAGCCTGACCACGCTGCTGGCAGACGAATGGTACATCCAGAAAAAAAATACCTGGCAGGCGGCTTCCCGCCCCAGCCCCAATGCGGAATATTATTACATCCATTTCCAGGCCGATTATACCGAAGATCTCACCAGCAGGCTGATGCTTCCCATTAGAGGCGCCTTCCAGCCAGGCCTGTTTCTGCCGCTGCTGCAAAGGCTGTGCCTGCTCCTGCACCAGACGCCCTGCAGCCATCTGGAGCTGCAGAGTGAATTTTTCCGGCTTCTTGGCCTGCTGTATACCCAGGAGCAGTCCTACTCGGCACTGACGGCAGATCTGATGCGTTACCTCAATGAAAATTATGCGTCCCGCATCACTGCCCGGACCCTGTCGGACGTCTTTCATTATTCTTCCGAATATATTGATAAAAAAATGAAGGCGGAGCTGAATATGACGCCGCATGCCTATCTGACCGCCATCCGCCTGCAGAATGCCAAAAAGCTGCTGGAACGCTCCCAGCTGCCGATCCAGAAAATAGCCCTGGAATGCGGCTTCTCGGACAACTCCCTTTTTTATAAGGCCTTTCGGAAGCATTTTTCACAAAGCCCCAGTGAATGGCGCAGGCAGCATCAGTTCGTCTATCAGACGGCAGACCCTTCCTCTCAATCATAGTATGAACCGAAGGAAGTTTTAAGTTCAAAAACAGATGTATACATTGCAAATCTGGTACTAAAAAAGGCAGCCCCCGGAGTCTCCCCCAAAGGCTGTCCTTTTACGAAATTTTATTCCAGTGTCAGCATATCCCTGTGTGTGATCAGCTGTCTTAGCATCTTTTGGTTGATTTCTGCCAGCTCCGCATATTTTTCCGACTCCGAAAAATATGCCACGCAGATCATCTGAATGGAAAATACAATATAAGGAAGCGCTTCCTTCTCCTTTGCAGACAGCGGGTTGACGCTGTCATAGCCCCGGAGGATATTCTGATAGAGCAATCCCCACTGCCGCAGCTTTTCCTCATTGCCGTCTTCGAAGCTTTCCGACAGTATGCCTGTGGAAACATAGCAGGGATCAAAGAGCCGGATCGCCTTTTCGGTATTTTCAAATTCAATAAACCCTGCCGGCTTCCCTTGCCTGATTAAGAAATCGCTGGGCGTAGGATTGTGATGAATCAGCTGTACCGGAAGCATTGGATAGAGCGCTTCCAGCCCTTTTTCAAATTCAATGCAGAATTCGTCGGGCAGTTCCATCGCCCTGCGCGTGCCCGGCAGCGCCCAGCCCTTGATACAGGCCAGCAGATCATCCTCCTGATACTCCTCCTGTTCCTCCATATCCTTCATTATCAGATGCAGCTGTCCCAGGATTTCGCCCACGTACCGTGCCCTGGAATTTCCCTGCTCTGCGTATAAATCCCGGGCCAGCAAGAATTCGCCTTCAGGCATCCGGGTCAGGCAGAAATACATATCTTCATCCATTATATATTTCTCCCCGTTTTTTGCAGGAACATATACGGCAGCCTCCAGTCCGGCCTGGCGCACTGCCTCCGACACCTCCAGGTGCCGCTTCAAAGCCGGCAGGTTTTCACCCGTTTTGAGAAGATAATTTTCTCCCACATACCAGCAGCGGTCGGATTTAAAGCCGCTGGATTCATAATAAAAGCTGCTGATTTTTTCCTGTTCCATTCCCCAATGGGAAAGTATTTCCTTAATTTTTTTCTGTGTAAGCATCACATGTCCCTCCTGCCTCAAATTGATTCTGTATGGCCGTTTGGGTTTGTGCCGTTTCAGATAATTGGAGGGGGAACAGTCATATTCCCGCCGGAAAGCCCGGAAGAAGCCGGCATGGGTATCGAAGCCATAGCGAAGGGCTGCATCCACCATTTTTGCCCCGCAGCTGATGTCATAGATGGCATGCACCAGCCGTCTGCGCAGAATATACTGCATGACAGGCATGCCCACCTGCGCCTGAAACAGCCGGTAAAAATAAAACAGGGAAAATCCGGCACGGCTGCTCAGCTCCTCCGCCGTAATCTCCGTATCCAGGTTATCTTCAATATAATCCAGGCTCTCCTGTATTGTATCCCGGTAATCCACAGCGTGTATCTCCTTTTTCTGTTCTCCGGCCTCCCGGCCATCGCAGTTAATCTCTGCCGTTGTGTTACCCGCCAGTTTTTCTGCTGACTCTATCTTAGCATTGAGGCATTGGAAAAACATTTCCTGTTTTGCCGCTTTTTTTAAGTTTACAGGAAAAAATCCAGCGCCGCATCATTCCACCGCAACGCTGGATACCCCGATATTAATCAGGAAGTTTTCCAAAATTTCTTTCTTTTCCTGATATAATTCATTTGATATTGAATAAGAAACGACATAGACAGCAAAATTATTGTCCGGTATGCGTAGCACAAGATACTCCTCCCGCACCACACTGCCATCGTCCTCTTCAATCTCCTTCACATACCTTTTTCCCTGCAGCCCGTTTGCCGTACTGAAATCCATCCCTTCATCCTGCGGCATTTCCTCCACGCCTTTGGTTCCGTAAATGGAAATTTCATTGCCGCTGTCTCCGTCAATGTACAGGTCATAACCCCATTCGTAGCTGTCCATTTTCTCGCCTGCATTGATCTTTTCATAGGTATCATAGGTCCAGTCCTTCGGCAGAATCATAAAAATACTGTCCACAAAGCTGTTATGATTAAATGTATGGCTGATTACGCTGATTTCGTCCTGGCTCATAACCGCCGCCTCACCGCCCCCATTTCCCTGGCAGCCGGTAAAAAATACGGCGCCGGAAAGCAGGACGGACAATAATATTCCTTTAAGTTTGCGCAAGCTGCTTCCTCCTGACTTATCTTTATTCCCGCGAGCAACGAGCCATGCAAGCATGGCTATTTGGCAACTGCCGCGAGGGTCAAAGACCCCGCAGCTCTGCAGCGCTGCAAGTTTGATACCTCGTTGCTTGCAGCGGGGGCTTTGATTTCCTTCTGGTTATTTAAAAGTTTTGGGATATCATCCATATTATAGCAAATAAAAAAAGCCTTGAATACACAAGACTTTTTTTATTGCAGACTTTTTATCATGCTTTGTAATCGTTCAGGCATTCGGTCTGTTACTATAACTCATTCTACAATACATCTAAACGCCTATACCTGGCCGATAATAAGTTCCGCAACCTGCATATCAGTTTTATCAGGATTTTCCGACAGCAGAGCAAGTGCTTTCTTTACATAACAAACATCCAGCTCGAGTATATCGGCTATTTCATTTATGTCTAAGCCTTTTTGAGATTTTTTTCTGATTAATGATATTATCGCCTCAGCTTCACCGCAGGCAATTCCCTGGGCAATCCCATCTTCTTTGCCGCTTTTATACTCACTTTCGCGGATTTTTCTCATTTCCTCTTCTTCATTATACTCAAAGATTGACACCGCTATCACCTCCGCTCTCTGTGACGACAGGAAATCTACCATAACTCCTTCCCTGATGTATTCCGTCAAACAGTAACTGTGAGGGGTAATCAACAGTTACAAATTTTTAATAAAACTAAACTCCTATACCTGTCCAATAATAAGTTCCGCAACCTGCATATCAGTTTTATCAGGATTTTCCGCCAGCAAATCAAGCACTTTCTTTGCATAACAAACATCCAGCTCGAGTATGTCGGCTATTTCATTTATACCAAAGCCCTTTTCCGATTTTTTTCTGATTAATGATATTATCGTCTCAGCTTCACCACAGGCAATCCCATCTTCTTTGCCGCTTTTATACTCACTTTCACGGATTTTTCTCATTTCCTCTTCTTCATTATACTCAAAGATTGACACCGCTATCACCTCCGCTCTCTGTGACGACAGGAAATCTGCCAGAATGCCTTCTCTGGTACATTCCGTTACCGCCCGTTCAACCGCTTCCTCAATCTGCATTCTCTTTGCATATTTTCTGACCCGGTCCACATACTGGCTGTATTCCTTCAATGTCCGGCATTTATCCATCAGCTCTTGATTATGTCCAAAATTAATGTTCAGCATAAGTACCTTAAGCTCAAGCTCCGGTTCTGCCGTCTCTTTTTCAAAAGCATCCGACAGCCGCAGGATCTGCCTTTCCGGCTGCCCGTCTGTGCCGTTGTAAAATACCACGAACCGTGGCACCGGAATTTTCACCAACGTGGAAGAATATATGGTCTCATCCCGCGTATATTTTTCCAGCTGCTTGGCAATGTACACCAAATCCCGCAGCGGCATATTGGGATTATACGAACCCTGGTGCTCGTACAGATTCATCTCGGAATCCAGCAGGAATGAGATGTCATTCTTAAAATTCATATAAATTGCATTTTCCAGGGTACAGATTGTCAGGTCCTCCGGGCTGTTATACGCGGAATCATTGAGTGCATTATACAACTCCAATAGTTCCTTCTTTTCCCGAAATAGCATCCGGAAAACCGTATCCTTCTGATTTCTTACTACGTGCAGTTTTTCTGCCATAAGCTGCTCCTTTCTGTTGTGCGCGGAGCAGCCTTCCCAATCAGCCGCTCCTGCTTTCTTTGTTGGATAGTAAGCATAGAGTTTCTGAATTGAGAATGAAAATTAGACGGCACATGTGGCCAAGATTCGTTAGAAATTTATGCTTGCGTTTATTTTATCACTATTTTTACGTATATTCAACTATTCCTGACATTTATTATTGCAGGATTGATTTGATAAAGCGGTATCGGTTCTTCACATTATGAAAAAGTCAGCACCAATAATGCCCTGCCTTTTCCTGTGCCTCCTGTTCACTGATGTCAAAACGGAGTTTCAGTCTTGCTACAGTCTGCTCAAAACTGACACCCAATTCCTTACAGATTTCCACCATTCCTTGTTCTATCCCTTGTTCTATCCCCTGCTTTATCCCCTGAGCAATTCCATCCTCTTTTCCGTTCTTGTACTCGCTTACACGGATTTTTCTCATTTCCTCTTCTTCGTTATATTCAAAGATTGACACCGCCGTCACCTCCGCTCTCTGTTCCGACAGGAAATCTGCCGGAATAATTTATTTAAAGTCTTCCACTATTTTGGTTGCAATTTTGTTTCTGAACCTCACATCATGTTCCACAACAAGCATTGTGGGCTGGAATTTCAGAATTAAATTTTCAATTTGTATCCTTGAAAAAACGTCGATATAGTTCAGTGGTTCATCCCAGATATACAAATGTGCCGGTGTCAGGAGGCTTCCGGCAATCAGCACTTTATTCTTTTGTCCCTCCGAATAATTCTCCATCGTTTTTTCAAACTGTACCCTGTCCATATCAAGCTGTCTGAGGATTGCCAGAAACAGGCTTTCATCAAAATCGTTTTCCCTGCAATATTCTTTAATTGTTCCATGCAGAAAACCGGTATCCTGACTGATATATGAAATATGCAGGCCGGGACACACCATTAATTCTCCGGAAACAACAGACTCTTCCTCCTGTCTGTCCGCACCAATGCCACATGTGCCGCTCCCTTTTGACACAGCCAGGATCTGTTTCATAAAAGTACTTTTCCCACAGCCATTTTTCCCATGCAGGAATATCCGTTCCCCTTGTTTCAGGCTGAAGTTAAAATGGCTGATTAAGGGCAGCTCCTGATTGCGGAATTGAAAGGTATAATCCTGTGCATATATCAACGTATCCTTATAATATTTCTGTGGCATAAGCTTTAAATCAACAGATTTTTCTATATCCTGAAGAAGCCCTTCCTTCGACCTGACTTCACGTTCTATGCGGATATCATAATTTTTCTTTCTAGCCTGCATTTTCTTTGTTTTTGCTCCAATATAAGCCCGTGTATCTAAAAAACGGTCATGCTCACGTACCGGTTCAAAACCAATCTTCGTATTTTCATTCTTCTCCGCCCACCTTGCGGATCTTTCAGAAGCCCTTTTTAATGAGGAAATTTCTTTTAAATGCTTTTCATTCTCCGCTTGGGAAAACGCATCCTTGCGTGCTTTATTTTCCCACCAGCCGGAAAAATTCCCGGCCTGTACTTCGATTGATTTACGGTTTAGCGCAAGTACATGTTCAATAATATCATCCAGGAAATCTCTGTCGTGGGATATGAGGATAAATCCGTTTTTTCCCTTTAAATATTTTTTTACCGTCTGCCTTGCGTCAAAATCAAGATGGTTGGTCGGTTCATCAATGATCAGAAATTCATGTTGTCCAGAAAACAATACGGCCAGCATAACTTTCATCTGCTCACCCTGGCTCAGCGTACGGAAAGGACGGTATAATATCTCCACATCACTATCCAGTTTATTCCCGCGAGCAACGAGCCAAGTAGCCATGCTTGCATGGATATTTGGCGACTGCCGCGAGGGTTAAATACCCCGCTGCTCTGCAGCGCTGCAAGTTTGATACCCCGTTGCTTGCAGCGGGGTCTTTGATTGAGTTCGCACATAACGCGCCACTCCTGAATGTCACCTTTCCCAAATTCCATAAGTTCAGATGCCGGCTTGTCAAAGTCTGCTTCTTCTACCTGATATGGGAAATAATCAAAATGAAGATTCGGCGCTGTAATAACTCCTCTGTATTCATACTTTCCTGACAGAAGCTTTGCAAATGTGGTCTTTCCCTTTCCATTTCTGCCAATAAAGCCTAGTTTCCAGCCAGTGTCTATGCCAAATGTTACATTCTCAAAAATATTATCAAAGCTTCCTTCATAACAAAAAGTGAGATCCGTTACCTGAATCTGTGCCATACACTTCACGCTCCTTTACCCGTCGTCATTATGTATGCCGGACTCTATTACAGACCTCGCTCTCAATTTATAACCATTTACAAAACAGAAGCAAGATTCCAACTGCCTTCGTTTTCTGTTTTTTGCAATCAAAGACCCCGCTGCAGAGCAGCGGGGTCAATGGCATCAACCAGTTTTTTGGGATTATTTTTATGGCCTGTCAGATTACTCTGACAGGTTCTCTTTTTAACCATATCGTAGTATAGAATATATACTATATCTTATTTACAATTCATCATAATTGAGCTATTGTTGTAGTATAGAAAGGAGGCTTATATGTTCATTAAAGTAGTACCTAATACCAAAGGTGTCCATGACACCTGCTTCTGCTATCTTGTGGAATCATACCGTGAAAATGGGAAGATAAAGCATCGTACTCTCAAGAATTTTGGCCTTCTTGAGAATATTCAGGTACCTTATCTCAAGGCCATGTATGCAAAAAAGAAACCTCGTCTTGTATACAGTGACGAGGATACGTAGGGTAGACGGCTGATGTAAAAAGGGCACTGGAGGACCTCACCGAAATCCTGAGTTCCGATGAAGTCATCCGTGCGGCCAAAACTACTAAGGGAGGATTTACCCAGGTCAGAAAAATATCCCTGCTCGACACGCTTCTGTTTTATATCTTCCGTTCTGCCGAAACCACCAATAAAGACATAACTGCTTATTTCTCCAAGGCGGAAAAACCAAAGGTATCAAAACAGGCTATGTTTAAGGCATTGAACAAGACAAACCCTGCCGCTTTCCCTATTATTATAAGACGGTTTGCACAAAAGTTCTATAGCTATCATGATTATAATACCTTGGATGAATATCTAGTCCTTGCCTGCGACGGTACGAAGATGGACCTGCCGCCGACACCGGAAATGGTTGAAAAGTATGGAGGATACCTTAACCAATACATAACGGATACGAAACAAATCAAAAAACCGCAGGCGAGTTGCTCGGTATTGGTAGACGTCTTGAATCATGTGGTTCTTGATGCCCTTGTCAGGCCATGTAATACCTCTGAAATACCAATGCTTTTTAAGCATCTTGAGAATTGTGAAGATATTTTGCGCGATAAAAAGGTCATACTCCTCTGTGATCGGTACTATGGGTCGGCAGAACTTTTCCTGTATTGTATGCTTCATGGATACAAATTTATCGTCCGTGCAAAATCCTATACATACAAAGACTATGTATGCGGGATTGAAAGCGATGGCGAGATTTCCGTTCCTTTCAACAAGGCTTGGTATCAAAGGCTGAAGAGAGATGACTGTAAGAATTATGCTGAAAGCCTCGGAGCTCTTGCGCTGCGTGTTGTAAAAAACCGGTTTGAGTACGTCATGAGTACAAAAAAACGGCCGCAAGAACCAGCCGTAATCGATACCACTTATTTTACAAATCTGGTACAGGAGCAATTCCCTTCCTCCAGGATTGTGGAACTCTATCATGTTCAGCGGTGGGACAATGAAACCGCTTATTTCGATATCAAGAACCATTTGGAAGCAGAACGGTTCAACTCAGGTAAATATAACATCGTTACAAATGAAATCTACGGCAAGATTCTTTGCTTTACACTCTGTGGCTGTTTTTATGAGGCAGCTGGTGAAAAAGAAGTGCAAAAGCATCATGGGGAAGGGCAACTTAGAAAATACGATTATATTCCCAACATGAAATATATCGTAGACACAGTACGTACAGAATACCGTCTGCTACAGCATCTGGCTGGAAGCAAAAGTGCTTTTTGCGGATTGGAATGGAGCAATTATCTTGCCAGCATAATAGAAGACCTCTCCAGGAGGGTGGTGCCCGTACGACCTGGTCGTCATTATAAACGATGGAAGAGATGGATGCAATGGATACCGATAGCAAAGTTTCGCCTGGATGGCCGAAGAAATCCTCCGATTGAAAAGTGTTATAAAAGCAATGGATATATGACTACGCAAGGGTAGCAGAGATAGTATAAAATTGAATCAAATGAAATTTTTTCAAAAGAGAGCTTCTTTTGAGAGGAGAGTTTTGCGCTCTAAAAATGCAAAGAAAAACCAGTTCGCCCTTAAGTGAACTGGTTGATGCCATTGACCCCGCTGCAGAGCAGCGGGGTCTTTGACCCTCGCGGCAGTCGCCAAATATCCATGCAAGCATGGCTACTTGGCTCGTTGCTCGCGGGAATAAAAAAGGAGTTATGAGGATGAGTCACAACTTACCTTTGACGACACGAAACAAACTGCATCACAGCTTCCATGCAGTTTAAATTACTCATTTCATGTTCTCAAAAGTAAATTATCTCTTCATCCTTTCACTCCTCTCACCAAAACTGATATTATTATATACCATAAAATATTTTTCTGCCAATAGTTAACAATTTTCTTCTCCAATATATGGTAACAGGTAATATTTCCTGTCAGGAAAGTTTTTTCTTTCTTTTTATTATCGCATGTCACTTCTCAAGCCTTCCCCAATCAGTTAGAATGTACCTGAAAGGGAGGCGAAAAACAATGCGTTTAACATTATCAGATAATATACGCTCCTGCCGCAAAACCATGGGATTTACCCAGGAACAGCTGGCAGAAGCGATGAATGTCACTGTCGGAGCGGTTTCAAAATGGGAAAGCGGAGCCACCACCCCGGAGCTTTCCGTCCTTCTGGAGCTGGCGGCGCTGTTTGAGGTTTCCGTGGATGCGCTGCTGGGCTACCATGTCCTGGATTCACAGTCGGATCAGGCCGTGGAATCGATACGGGATCTGATACAGGGAAAAAAGTATGATCAGGCGGTCCATGAGGCAAAAAAAGCGCTGCTGAAGTATCCAAACCGTTTTGAGGTGGTCTGGTGCGCGGCGGAATTGTATCAGACCATTGGCTGTGAGAAGCGGGAACCCGCCGCCACCCGTAAGGCACAGGAGCTGTTAAAGCACAGCCTTTGTCTGCTGGATCAGAATAAGGATGAGGCAGTGGATGAAGCGGTTGTGAGAAATCAGCTGGCACAGACCTGGGCCGATCTGGGGAAACCGGAACGGGCCGCCGAGGAGTATAAAAAGTATAATTATGCCGGCCTGAACAACAGCTCCATCGGTTTTCTCCTGACTCTTTGCGGGCGCTATGAGGAGGCAGGGACTTATCTGTCCTCTGCTGCCGTAAATCACTTAAGCGGCCTGATCCGGGTCGTAATGGGAATGGCAGAATGTGCTGCCCATGAAGGGAACCTGTCCCAGGCCCAGGAGCTGCTTTCCTGGATGTGTTCTATCCTGTCCGGTTTGAGGATACCGGGAAAAGTAAGCTATCTGGATCGGGCCGAGGTTATCCTGCTCAGCCGCCAGGCCCGTTACAGCAATGCCGCAGGCGATATGGCAACGGCGGAAGGTTACCTGCGCAGGGCAGCCGGCCTGGCCCGGCGGTTTGATGCATCGCCGGAATATGGTATGGAAAATATACGCTTCTGCCATACGGCAAAGCCGGTTCTTGTTTACGACAGCTTTGGCCGCACGGCGTTTCAAGGTCTGGAAGACAGTCTGCTGCATGGCGGGGAACCTGACTCCTCTTCATTACAGGAGCTATGGAGGAAAATAAAGGATGAACCATGACGCAAAACACCAGCGGGAAATGCTGGTCAGACAGTTTTTTCTGCATAATCATGGAACAGCGTTCTGGGGAATGCTGGCAATGGTTTTGAATACGGTTCTGAATCTCGCCATTGCCTGGCAGATGCAACAGCTGATAGATATCGCGGCCGGGAACGGCGCGTTTCTTACCATGGCCCAGTTGTGTGCCGTTTTTCTCCTCTCCTTTGCATTGATGGGGGTGATTATGGCGCTCAATGCTTATGCCCGTCCGATATTTTTAAAGCGCGCCCTGCAGCAGTACCGGGACTATGCTTTTGCCAGGCTGAACGAAAAAAGTGCCTTTGCATTCGGCCGGGAGGATACTTCGGCTTATCTTTCCGCACTGACCAATGATACGCTTTCCCTTGAAACCAATTATCTATCCGCATTATTTACCCTTCCGGCCAATGTGCTCATGCTGGTTGGTGTTCTGGGCCTGATGCTCTCTTACAGTCCGCTTTTGACCGCAGCGGCTTTGACGGCCTCCCTTCTCCCGCTTGGCGCTTCCCTGCTGGCCGGAGGACATCTTCCGGCGCAGGAAAAAAGGGTGTCTGATGCGAACGGAGCCTTTCTGGCAACGCTGAAGGATATGCTTTCCGGTTTCCCTGTCATTAAAAGCTTTCAGGCGGAAAAAGAAGCCCTGCGGCTTTTTTCGGAAAGCAATGCAGCCCTGCAGCAGGTGAAATGCCATGCCGCCCGCACTCGTACCGCTTTACAGTATATAGGCGGCGCTGCGGGAAGTCTGACGATTTTCACCGTATTTTTGCTGGGAGCGGCGCTTGCGCTTTCTGGCCGCGGCGTGACCGCAGGGGTAGTGATGGTTTTTGCCCAGCTGATGGAAAGCTTTGAATCCTCTCTGTCCGTAATTCCACAGATATGGGCAAACCGGAAGGCCGCTGATGCGCTGATTGACAAGCTTGCGGCGGCTTTGGCAGCTCATGCGTCCTCCGGCGGTGTTCCTGCGCCGTCTGTTCTGAAGGATGGTATTACGGTGCAAAGCCTCAGCTTTGCTTATAATAACGAGACGCCTGCGCTGCAGGATATCAGCTTCCGGTTTGCGGCAGGCGGGAAATATGCGGTGGCAGGCGGATCGGGAAGCGGCAAATCCACACTGCTGAAGTTATTGCAGGGAAGCAATGACGGATACCGGGGAAGCATTCTTTATGACGGGAAAGAACTGCGGACGCTCCGGCCTGATTCCCTGTATGATTTGCTGTCCGTGATACAGCAGGACGTGTTTATTTTCAACAGCTCTGTACGGGATAATATCACCATGTTCCGGGATTTTCCCCCCGGAAAGGTAGAGCGGGTCATACGGCTGGCGGGGCTGGAGGGACTGATTAACGCACGGGGCGCAGACTGCCCTTGCGGTGAAAACGGGAACGCGCTGTCGGGCGGAGAACGGCAGAGAATTTCCATCGCCCGCAGCCTGCTGCGGGAAACGCCGGTGCTGCTTGTGGACGAAGCCACGGCTTCCCTGGATCCGGTGACCGCCTTTGGTGTCACAGATGCCATTCTTTCCCTGGACGGTCTGACACGCATTCTGGTCACGCACCGGCTGGAGGAAGCCATGCTGCGCCGCTGTGACGGGATCCTGGTGCTGAAAAACGGGTGTCTGGAAGAGTTCGGCGCCTTTGACAAACTAATGGACAGAAAAGGCTATTTTTATTCTTTGTTCATGGTATCACAATCATAAATATAAGATGTATACAACCCGTTTCTCTTTTTTAAAGATGATATTAAACAAGACGAAAAAGGACCTCCTGCCCTGCACATTTATTCGGATATTTTTTCGGATGGAATCTTGCTCTCCTTCTCTTTGCCCAATGGATTAACATGCACCATACAGTGTTTCACCTCAGGAATCGCATTCTCCACCGCAAGATGCACCGCTTCCGCCGTCCGGTGGGAATCCGTCAGGCTTTTGGAGCCGTCCATGGAGATCTCCACATCCACATAAATCCGGGAGCCGAACAGCCTTGTATTAAGCAGGTCAATCTGCTCCACGCCGTGAATGCCCAGGATTGCGGCACGGATTTTTTCCGCAGTTTCAGCGGGACAGGCTTTATCCACCAGTTTATCGGAGGCATCCCTGAAAATTTCCAGAGCGGCCTTTTCAATAAAAATGCAAATAACCAGCCCTGCTGCCGGATCAAGAACAGGAAAGCCCAGTCTGGCGCCCAGAATCCCTGCAAATGCGCCCACAGACGAAAGGGCGTCCGAGCGGTGATGCCAGGCATCCGCCATGAGCGCGCCGGATTTGATCCTGCCTGCGGCGCGTTTTGTAAACCGGAACATCCATTCCTTAACGGCAATCGAAATGACCGCGGCAAGAAGCGCTGCCATGCCCGGAACCGCAAGCAAACCGCCCTCCGCAATCCGTTTCATTCCCGCGGCGCCGATGCCAATACCGGTGGCCGCAAGGATTACGGCAAGGAGAAGGGAGGCCACGCATTCCATCCGTTCGTGTCCATAGGGATGGCCGCTGTCAGGTCTTTTTTCCGCAACCGTCACACCGGCTATCACAATCAGTGTGCTGAAGACGTCGGAGGCGGAATGGACTGCATCCGACACCATGGCTCCGGATTGTGCGGCTATGCCCACGAACAGCTTGAACAGAGTAAGGACGGCGTTGACTGCGATACTGACAATTGATACCTGCATGGCAGTCCTGTAATTCCTGTTTTGATTTCCCTGTTTCATAAATAACCCCGTTTCCCGCCGTAACCGGCGGCCTTAAATCAGTCTGAGAAAAACGCCTGCCCCGTGGCTGTGAAGGAACGCAACCGCTGTCCGGCCTCACAAAAAAGCATCTGCGGGAACAGCGTGTATACTGTCCCGCAGATGCTTTCAGCTCTCTGCTGCCGCTAACGGCCCGGCCCCATGAGCCCGGTGAATAAGCTCGCTGCCTGCTCAGTTTGTACTGTATTTTTATGCAGTGCAAAAAAGTATTGTTCTTTATTCTATGCAGGCCATAGGGATTATGTTCTTTTTAATAATATATGGCAGCTGTTCAGGCGCAGCCAACGGCCATCTTTTTCTTCATTTTATCGATTTTTATGTCTGATCAGCGTCCCGCCCGGTTCCAGCAGGCGGTCATGGAAGCCTCTGGAAAAAAGGACTTCACCGCCCTCCTTTATTTCCATCATTTCCCGGGAGCAGTTCAGAAGCACTTCAACTTCCCTTCCCTCTCCGTCCAGCTTAATATATTCCACACATCTGCCGCTTGAATATTCATTGGGAAAATGAAAATACAGGCTTCTGCAGGCAGGCTCCGTGCGCCGCAGTAAAATCAGCTTTCGCAGTGCGGCTGTTTTTTCCTGATTTTCCGGCAGCTCCAGCTCTTCCCAGGGCATGCATCTGCGGCAGTCCGGATCATGCCCGCCCTCCATGGCGATTTCCGTCCCATAGAAAATGCAGGGGCTTCCCGGCATTGTAAACAGCACCGCCAGCTGCTGGTAAAAAGTATCCAGGCTGTGAAAACGGTTCATCAGCCGTTCCGTATCATGAGAATCCAACAGGTTGAACATCACGTTATTGTTTTGCTGCATGTACATGGTATAACAGCGGTTGACCATGAATTCAAATTCTTCCTTTTTCATGGAAGAATCCAGGAAAAAGTCATGGATGCCGCTTGTCAGGGGATAGTTCATGACAGAATCATACTCGTCCCCGGCCAGCCACTGGCTGGCATCATGCCATATTTCTCCCAGAAGATAAATATCCGGCTTCAGCGCCTTCAAATGATGGCGCAGGGTTTTCAGGAACAAGTGGGATACCTCGTTTCCTACGTCAAACCGTATGCCATCAATATCGTAATCTGTAATCCAGTCCCGGCAGATCCCGCAGAAATAGTCGATCACCTCTTCGTTATTGGTATTCAGCTTGGGCATGCCGTCGGCAAAAGCGAAGGAATAGTATCTCCCGTCCCTGGTGTCCGCTTGTTTTTCAGGGATGGGCCAGGTATTCACCATAAACCAGTCCGCATATCGGGAAGCCCTGCCCTTCTCCAGCACGTCCAGCCACGGCGCGAATTTCCTTCCGCAGTGGTTAAAAACCGCATCCACCATGATGCGGATTCCCTGCGCATGGGCTTCCTGCACCAGCCTGATAAAGTCTTCCTTTTCCCCGAAACAGGGATCGATCTTCGTGTAGTCCGTGGTATCGTATTTATGGTTGGATTCCGCTTCCATGATAGGGTTAAGATAGATGCCGTTAATGCCTAACTCCTTCATATAGGGAAGCTTCTGACGGATCCCCTCCAGATTGCCGCCGAAGCGTTCTTCATTGGTAACAGTACCGTTTCTCCAGGGACATAGCTGCCCTGCATTTTTACCGGGCGTGCCGTTGCAGAATCTGTCGGGAAATATCTGGTACCATACAGTATCGTTCACCCAGTCAGGCGTCCGGTTGATATCCGCGGGATTCATCCAGGGAACGACAAAGCACTGCTGCATCCTGCCCTCCATGTGGAGCTGTTCCTCCGTCAGAAAACCATCCTCAAAATAGTACCAGACCTGATCTGTGGTATGCAGCTCAAAAAAATATTTACAACGCTTATAGGCGGGAACCAATGTGGTGGTCCACCATATCTGGAAACGAAGCCTCTTTTTATAGAAAATTTCCTCCCGTTTTCCGGTCCAGGTTTCCTTTCCGCCAAGGATCCCCGCTTCAAAGGGATCCCCGTAGTGGATGAAAACCTTTTCCACATCATAGCCGGTTTTCAGGTTGATGATCAGCTCCCTTTCGTTGAGTGGATAGCTCATCTGTTCCGATGTTTTATGATAAATACCTGTAAATTCCATGCATTCTTCCTCTTTTTTACTGTGCGCCGCCCTGCAGCCGTTCCAGTTTTTCATAGACACGAAGCAGTTCTCCCACGCTCCAGGCCTGGGCAAAGCAGCCTCTGGAGGAAACGGGATTCAGCCCATCGTAGATTTCCGGCAGCTGGCCGATGCAGCCCTCCCTCATGGCGCTTTCCAGCACCTCCAGCTGGCTGCGCACCGTTTCTGCGGCTTTGATGTCTAAGTCGTGCACCTTCAGATAAGCCAGGTAGTACGCACCCAGAGGAAAGACCCACACAGTGCCCTGATGATAGGCCATATCCCGTTCCAGCATGGGACCTCCGTAAAAAGGATGGAACTGCGCATCCCCCATGTCCAGGGTTCTCAGCCCATAAGGGATATACAGCTTTTCGAACACCGTTTCCACCACACGCTTTTCTTTGTCCCGATCAAGCATGGTAAAGGGGAGGGATACCGCCCAGATCTGATTGCAGCGTATCTGCACATCCGCAGAAGTTCCGGATACCAGATCCTTCAGGCATCCCTTCTCCTCCAGCCAGAATTTATCGCAGAATACGGCTTTCACCTTCCCTGCAAGCACCCCATAGCCGGGGTCCTTGCTGTGCAGCAGTTCACAGAAGCGCTCCATAATGCGCAGGGCATTATACCAGTAAGCGTTGATTTCCACCGGCTTTCCATGGCGCGGCGTGGGGAGGATATCCCCCACCCTTACATCCATCCAGGTCACCTGGGCCAGGCCCTCTCCGGCCTGAATCAGACCGTCTTCATCCATATGGATGCCAAAGCCCGTGCCGTTTTTGTAGCGCTCCATAATCCGTTCCATGACAGGATACATTTCCCGGACAAATACGGCATCCTTGGAGGCTTCATAGTACAGATACACACAGTTGATGAATAAAAGCGCCGCATCAGCCGTGTTATACATGGGTTCCCTGCCTCCCTCGGGAAACAGGTTCGGCATCAGGCCGTCACGTTCATTGACGGCAAAGGTACGCAGAATCTGCCGGGCGGTTTCATATTGCCCTGTGAAAATACAGATGCCGGGAAGCGCGATCATGGTATCCCTGCCCCAGTCCTCAAAAAAGGGGAAGCCGGCCAAAATGGTTTTCCCGCCGGTGGATTCCCTGGCGGAAATAAACTGATCCGCGCTTTTTACAAGGGAACGTGCAATATCGGATTTCAGGCCGCATTTTTCCTCCAGTTTTTTCCGGTAAGCCTTCAGTCCGCTGATGATTTCCTGCGCGCTCTGCGTCCCCGGCTCCATTTCATATATGATTTCCAGCGTTCCGGTCTCCCCGGCAGCCACATCCAGGGTGAGAACATGATTGGCCAGGGCGCGGCCTGTTTCCCTTCTGCCGTCGCAGGCATCATAGCTGTAACGATAGCATTCCTCCTCATTAACCTCCATGATGAAGGCATTTGTGCGGAAGTAAAGGGTCAGGCCGGCGCTTTCCAGCTTTGTGCCCGTCCGGCTCAGCTTCTGCGTCTTTTCCATATCGCTTCCCTTTGGAACAAACTGGAAAAAGGGGGTAATCTCCAGCCGGCATGATCTGCCGCTGCGGTTGTTAATACGGTAAGAAAGGGCCGCCGTGTTCGCGCCCTGAGCCATTCCTGCCTCCTTGCATATTTCCACGCCGTTTACAAGGAAATTCCATACAGGCGTGTCTTCATAGGTAAATGAGGACAGATACCGGAAGCCTTCTTCGCTTGTGCCATCGGCAAATTCCTGGCTGGAGAGGACGTAAGCGTTTTCCTCCTCCGGCGCGCCTGTAAAAAGCCGTTCCTTCAGCCGGTGCACCATATTATAACGGTGGTTCGGAGCCTGTGTGCATGCCATCAGGAATGCATGATCGTTCCGGGTGACCGAACCGGTCATTGTCATGGAAGAAAAACCGCCCAGCCCGTTGGTCATGAGATAGCAGTTTTCCTGGCCCCGTTCCAGTGTTTTAAAGTCCTGTTTTCCGTAAATCCACTTCATATCGTCTCCTATCCGTAACGGTCCGGATGCCGGCCGTCACTCCCGTCCTTCCTTTTATCTGCCTGAAAATAAATCTGCCGGACAGTTCTTTTCATCTGCCGCCGTCTTTCCCAATATCAAAATGCTTCCGGGCGCGGCTGCAATATTGGCGCCTGCCCTGACCGGGCTTTTCCATAGAAAGCTGCTTTCCCCATCGGCCAGAAGCTCCCATGTCCCCCTGGGCAGCGTGAGTCTTTCCGGCGTACTTTTGCTGTTGTATACAATGCAGAGGGTTTCCCACCGGCAGCTGCACTCCTCCGCCCGGTTGTTAACGAAGAATCCAACCGCTCCAGGCTTATTCCAACGGCCAGATATCCGCTGTACAGCATTGGGTGATTTGTCACAAAGGCCGGGCAGCTGCTTCCGCAAAGCGATCAGGCCTTTATAATACTCCACCAGCCCCCGCTCCTGCAGGGACTTCGTCCAGTCCAGGCGGTTCAGGCTTACAGGGGCATCATAGGTGTTATCCAGGCCGTTTTTGGTTCTGGCGAACTCTTCCCCGGAAAGGAAGAAAAGGCTGCCCTGACAGGTCATGTAAATCCCCGCCGCAAGGCGGCAGGCTTTTCTGATATCCGCCCCTTTCTCCAGCGTGGAAGCAAGCTTATCATAAAGCGTCTGGTTGTCATGGGCCGACACATAGTTAAGGATCTGGGAAGGAGCCTTCACAGGAATTTTCCCGCCGCACCAGGCAGAGACACTGTCAAGGATTTCCTCTTCCAGCCCCGGCCTTCCGTTAATGAAGCCCGGTTCCTCCGGCTTAAGCGCAGCGCCCTTTATCGCATCTCTCGTATTGTCGCAGAACATACCGATATCCGGCGGAAGCTTTCCGAAATTTGCTTTTAACGCCTGGGTAAAGCCCGGATCCATCGCTGTTTTTCCCGCTGCCCACGGTTCTCCGTACACCAGCTTTTCTCCCCTGCCGAAGCGCAGATCAAGGGCGGTGCGGATGCGGTTCATTAAATCCGTATCCAGAAGCCCCATCAGATCAAAGCGGAAGCCGTCAATATGGTATTCCTCCGCCCAATACAGGACGGAATTAAACAGGTATGAGGCGCACATGGGCCGTTCGCTGGCAATGTCATTGCCGCAGGCGGAGCCGTTGGAAACGCTGCCGTCTTCATGCAGACGGTAATAATACCACGGCACCGTCCGCTGTAACCAGGAATCCAGGGAATAGGTATGGTTATAGACCACGTCCATAATCACACGGAAGCCGTTTTTATGCAGGGACTGTATCATTTCCTTCATTTCACGTATCCGTACCTCGCCGCGGGCGGCGTCCGTGGCATAGGAGCCTTCCGGCACATTGTAATTTACCGGATCGTAGCCCCAGTTAAAATCTGCAGGATCTCCCGCTTCATCCACTGATCCGTAGTCAAAAACGGGCATCAGCTGGATGTGTGTGACCCCCAGCTCCTTCAGATAGGGAATGCCGGTGGGATGCTTTCCCTCTGCGTTCAGGGTGGTGTCCTCACACAGAAAGGCTTTATATTTCCCCCGGTATTCCGAAGGGAAACCGCCGGCCGGATCCCAGGAAAATTCTTTTACATGCACCTCGTAAATAATGCGTTCCGCAGGCTGTTCCGGGGCATGGTCCTCTTCCCACCCGATGGGATTGGTTAAGCTTAAATCCACGGCCATGCTTCTGCGGCCGTTTATGCCGCAGGCTTTTGCATAAGGGTCTGCGGTCCGTTTTGTTTCACCGTCAATTCGTATTTCATAGTCATAGTAAATGCCGTGCAGGTTCTTCTCCGTCCGGAAGGCCCACACACCCTTTTCCTCTCTGTCCATGGGCTGCTGCAGGAAGGGTTCTCCTTCGCCCCCGTCCCGGTACAGGTTCAGTGTGATTTTATCCGCAAAGGGGCTCCACAGCAGGAAGGAGGTTCCCTTCCCGCTGCAGGCCGCTCCCAGATCCTTCCCCTGGTAAGTATACTGCGCCTGAAATGCAGGCTCCAGATAACAGGCTTTCCATTGTTGTGCTGTCTTCATGTCTTATCCGCCTTACGTTATGATTTTGCCGGCCTTCCGCCGGCGTTATGTCCGCGTCAGCCCTTCACCGCACCGGAAACACCGTCCACATAATAATGCTGCATGGACAAAAACAGGATGGCTATGGGAATGGATATCAACACCGCCCCTGCGGCAAAGCTGGTGTACCAGTTGTCAATATACTCCTTTTCCAGCATCTTCCACAGGCCGATGGCAACCGTATACTGGTCGGAATTGGCCCGGCAGATAACCTTGGCAAAGATAAAGTCAAGCCAGGGCGCCATAAAGGAAGTCAGTACTGTATAAATAATGATCGGCTTGCTTAAGGGCAGCGTGATTTTACTGAAAATCTGCCATCTGGTGCAGCCGTCCAGCAGCGCCGCCTCGTCTATGGCCGTGGGGATGGTGTCGAAGAAGCCCTTCGCTATCTGGAAGGATAAGCCCGCGCCGCCGGAATACACCAGGATGAGCGCCAGGCGTATCAGGTTCCCTTCGGTCAGTCCCAGCGCCTTCAGGATAAAATATACGGCAATCATGGACATGAAACCGGGAAACAGCCCCAGGATCATCGCCATATTCATATAGGGCCTGCGAAGCTTGAATTTCAGCCTGGACAGGCAGTAGGATACCGCCAATACATAAAAGGTGGCAAGGATGCAGGAACAGACGGCGATAAAAAGCGTGTTGGAAAACATCCTGGGAAAATTCAGTATGGAGGTATCGGTAAACAGCTTTGCATAATTATCCAGGGTATAGGACTGGGGAAGGAAGGTGGATACATAGGAGCCCTTCTCCGCACGGAAGCTTGTCAGGATTACCCATATGATGGGAAATACCCAGATAAATGCCAGAATCGCCAGAATGACATGGACGATGGTATTGTTGATGAGACGTTTCTTTTTTGCAGAATGCATTTTTGCTCCGGCCATGTTTAAAATCCTCCCTCTTCCTTATAGGATTTGCTGTTGCGGTAGGTAAACAACGCGCCCACTGCCAGTATGATAAAGGTCATGATGCCGATGACGGAACCCACGTTATAGTACTGCTTGTCGATGGTCAGCTTATACAGCCAGGTAACAAGCAGATCCGTGCTTCCCGCCGTGGACGACAGGTTGGTAACGGGGTCGCCTCCCGAAAGCAGGTAAATGACGTTGAAGTTGTTCACGTTTCCGGTAAAGGTGACGATCAGATAAGGCGTGGTCACATACAGCATATACGGCAGCGTGATTTTGAAAAATATCTGGAAGGCATTGGCACCGTCCACCTTAGCCGCTTCATACAGCTCCGCGGGGATGTTCTGCAGCACGCCCGTCAGCTGGAGCAGCGTATAGGGTACACCTACCCAGATGTTGACCACAATAACGGTTATGCGCGCCCAGGTGGGATCCGTGAAGAACGGAAGACTGGCGTCCTGGGCTATCCAGCCAAGATTACGCAGAAGCACGTTGACAGCGCCGTTTGGCTGCAGCATGGTTTTCATAATCAGCAATGATACGAACATGGGAACCGCACAGGACAATACAAAGCAGAACCGCCAGAAGCCTTTGGCCTTCGTCTCCTTCCTGTTGATCATCAGGGAAAGTATCATTCCAAAAATGTAGTTGCTGAAGGTGGCGAAAAACGCCCACACAAGCGTCCAGGCCAGCACGGACCAGAAGGTGCTTCCCAGAATACTGCCGGAGTCGAACAGGGCCCTGAAATTTTCCAGACCGACCCAGTCAAAAAGCATGAGGTGATTACCTATTTTACTGTAGTTGGTAAAGGCCATGCAGATCATGAAAATCAACGGCAGCACAGTGAAAAGGAAGATAAAAGTGACCGGCGGGGTCATTAATAATCTGTGCAGGTTTTCATGAAGCAGTGTCTTTAAATCCTCACGGAAGGTATTGACATGCTTCCCCTCTTTTGCCAGGCACTCGGCTTTATAGGCGCTCCTCAGCGCGCCGCGCCAGGCGCAGATCATCAATGCCGTCAGGAGCAGGGTTGCCACGCCGTAAAGCAGAATCAGCACCGACTGGTCCCCTTTTGTGTACAGATACACCTGGCTCGCCTCATCCCATATTTCCTGCTGGGGTACGGTTCCCAGCGAACCCAGCATACGGACAAAGCCGATGCCGCTCACTGCCATAAAAACCAGGTAGGCCGCCTCTGCCGCCAGGAACAGAAGGCCCTTTAAAAACTGTTTATGTACGATATTTCCAAAGCCCATAAGAAGCATGGAAAGCCGGGTTTCCACACCGCCCTCTCTGACTGCTTTCATGCAGGTATAGTCTGTCGGAAATTCATTGACTCTTTTCTTAAAAATTCCCATCCTCATCACCTCTATTATATTCCGCTGCTGTTCATCGCTTCATTCATGGCTTCTGTCTGTTCCTTCGCATTCTCATGGGTCACGCTCTTATTGCGGATTGCTTTGCCCATATTTTCCACCGGGCTCCAGCAATTGTTCATCGCCGATACAAAGGGCTGGAGAATCGAGGTATTGTTGAAGGTATTGTTCTGCGCCATAACAAGCGGGTCAGACATGATTTCCTTCTCTTCCATCAGCTTTGTATTACATGGAATCACGTTTCTGAGTTCGTAATGGCTGCGCTGGGCCTGGGCCGAACCCAGATAGATTGCCAGTTCCACCGCGGGCACCATATATTTGCAGTTGGGATTGACGCCGACGGCCTTGGAGCCCGCGTAAGCCATCATCTGCTTTTCCTCGCCGTTAAGCGTGTAGGTGGGAAGGGATGCGGCGCCCATATTTTCTCCCAGCGCTTCCTTTACGCCGTTGGCATCCCAGGAACCGGAAAACATGGCCGAAATGCTGCCGTCCCGCAGGCCCGCAATACCGGAGCCATCCGCATCAATTTTGAAATTGGGGTTTGCGGCAAGGTCTATCAGATAATCCGTGACCTCCACAGCCTTATCGCCGCCGAAATCCACACCCTCCTCCTCTTTCGTCCCGTCACCAAACAGGCTGCAGCCGTTTCCTATATAAAAGGAAGGCAGATACCAGGAATTGGTGAAGGGGAAGGAAACAACGCCCTTTTCCAGCATGGTATCCAGGTTTTTCACATCCTCTTCGGTAAAAACGTTCTTGTCATAATACATGAACCAGGTGTTGGTGGTAAAGGGAACGCCGTACAGCTCTCCATCCTTTGTCAGGGAGGCGAGCACCTCCTCCGAATTGGTGGATTCGATTTCCTCCCTGTACTTGCCGCCGAATTTGACCAGGGCGTTGGCATCCGTCATGGTGGTCAGGGTGTCGTTGGCATACATGAACACATCCGCGCTGGCCTCCGGATCCTGGGACACCTGTGTTGCTGCGCTGGCCTCATCCGCTACTCCGTAAACAAAGGTGATATCCCACTCCGGGTGCTCTGCAGCAAAGGCCTCGCAGGTTCTCTGCAGCCATTCTCCGCTGTCCTTTGACTGGTCTTCCGAAGGTGACCACACCATAAGACGGACACTTTCCCGTTTATCCGCTCCATCCTGCAGGCTGTTACCGCAGCCTGCAATGTTTGCTGCCAGAAGCCCTATAGCTAACAGCAGCGCCAATCCTTTCTTCCGCATTTTGTCCTCTCCTTTTCTTTGATTCTAAATTTAAGTTTCGCTTAGTTTCGTAATTTATCTTTATCATAGTCTCATTGTGCGATTTCGTCAATCCTGTTTTCATATGTGTCCTACTACTTTCTCTGTTTTTCATAGTTTTTGCATTGTAAAATTATGCACTTTTACAACAAGATAATTCCCATGGGGAGGAACCTACGAAACTTTACTGTATTTTTTTTGCTTATGCATTGATTTTCCATAAGCCATTCCGTATAATAGGAAGCAGCCGCAAAGTAAATCAGGCCAATCCATCCGTCCTACGGCAAAGACGGCTTTTCATGGACGGATACCGGCTGCATGGCGGCTGCCGGCAGATCTTTGACAGCCGGGCAAACACGAATTCCGAAAGGCGGACATCATGACAACACTGCAGGATATTGCTGATAGAATGGGGATTTCCAAGGGCACCGTATCCAAGGCTCTCAACGGCGCGCCCGATATCAGCGAAACTTTACAAAAAAATGTACTGGAAACAGCGGTGGAAATGGGCTACACAAAGCTTCGCAGGCAGAAAGCGGATGCAAAAAAGCTGTGTATCCTCACCGAGAATATAGAATACGAAGAACCGCATCAATTCGGCTATGACATTACGTTGGGTTTCCGTCAGATGGCGGAGCCGGCCGGATATACGGTAGAGATTGTGCAGGCGGAGGAAAAGCTGCAGAAGCATACGCCCTACGATGTTTTCATGCTGCGCAATAATTATCTGGGAGCCTTTGTGCTGGGCTTTTCCCTGAACGATCCCTGGATGAAGGATTTTCATACAAGCCGCACTCCCACCGTTCTTTATGATAACTATATCAGCGCCAATCCCAACATCGCCTATGTGGGCGTAGACAACAACGAGGGGATGGAGCTTGCCGTGTCCCATCTGAAGCTGCTGGGACACAAGAAAATCGGATATCTGAGCGGAGCGCTTGGCTCCCACGTCATGCAGGTACGGCACAAGGCTTTTTTCCAGGCGCTGCGCCAGAACGGCCTGCAGTCCGATCCCACTTATGCCGGAAGCTCATACTATATCACGGAATGCCTGGAAAAGCATCTGCCCAGGCTTCTTGCCATGGGGGTGACGGCGATTATATGCAGCCATGATCTGATTGCCAATACGGTCATGATCCAGTGCCAGCAGCTGGGTTACCATGTTCCCAGGGACTTAAGCATCATCGGCTTTGATGATCTGCCCATCTGCGCCTATACCTCCCCGCCCCTGACCACAATCCGTCAGGAACGGATCGAACTGGGAAAAAGCGGCTATTATGCACTGGACAGCCTGATGAATAAAGTATCTATCGGCACGCTGCTCCTGCATGCCCAGCTGGTGGTGAGAAATTCCACAGGACCGCGCGCAGCAAACAGCCGGGAATACGGATCCCTCCAGGGTAAAAAAACGATTACTTAAAAAAACATACAAAAACTGCCATGAAACGGTACGCTTTCCAATACGCTCCAGGTTTCATGGCAGTTTTTCTATTTTTTCCTATCTCTGTTGAAATCTTACATACATAAAATACCATTCCATGACGGGGATTTTGTAATAGGGCCTGAAGGTCCTCACCGCCTGGGGATAGGGACATACGTGTCCGGGCGCAGTCCTAAACAGCATCTGTTTTTCATCAATGCATGTGATCCATTCCTCCGGGTGCTCCATGTCCCCGTCAAGCAGGGACATCTTATCCGCCGCCAGAACTATCGGCCCGAAGCACAGCGCCGCAATATCCGGGTTTTCTTCATCCACCGGTTTGAATTCCAGGGAAAAAGGAAGGCTTATCTCGATAACATCGTCCGCCTGCCACTCCCGTTCCAGCACGGCCCAGGTATCCGGCTGTGCCGAAAGGCCCATGTCCTCGCCGTTTACAAGGATGCGGTTTACGCCCTTTGCCCAGCGGGGAATCCGGAAACTGATCCGGCAGGAGGTTCCGCCTTCTGCCTGCACCCGGAATTTCCGGATGGGAGAAATATCACCCCCGGAACAGTTTTCCAGGGCAAACCGGCTGCCGCGAATGGAAAAAGAGGCTTTGGAAGGAAGGTATTGGGAAACATAGATCCCTTCCTCATCCGTATAATAAATCATGTTGGCATATTCCGCCACATCCTGGGGAAAGGTCCCGGTGCAGCACTGCCATTCAAAATTGGCGCCGTTTGGCTGCAGCCTTCTGTCCTCCAGGCTCTTTACCGCGCCGTCCACAAAATAACCGGCATAGTACATCACGTGCCCCTCGGAATCGATGGGCGGCTGTCCGGCCACACCGTTGATCAGCATCTGCTCCGCCCAGTCACCGTATTTTGCTTTCCCGGTAAACCGGAGAAGATAATTGCAGATTTTAAAGACCGCCCAGGCGCAGCAGGATACCTCGCAACTTCCCCAGTTATCGTTCCTGGGAACCATTCCGCCGCCGAAATTCCTGTAGACCGCCCCGTTTTTGGTGGAATCCCAGGAATCCTTCAGCATCTCGCCCAGAAACCCTTTTTCATCCGCAAACAGGCACTCCGCGGGGCCGTAGCCGCCTGTGGCATAGGTATGCTTTTCCGTCACAAGCGCATAGCCGTTTTCCGCAGCGTCCAGGTACTTCTTATCCCCCGTCACCAGATAGGCCATTGCCGCGCTGGAAAAGCTGTTGACCTGGCTGTAGGCATGCCTTGGCCCAATGGTGGAATCGTGGGCGTTCAATTTATCCCACAGGTAGGTATAATCCCATTCCCTGGCAAAATCCAGATATTTCTTCTCCCCGGTCAGCAGATAAGCCCGGTACAGATTCTCAGGAAGCGTGTACCACTCAATCATGTCATTATCACAAAGCTCCGGCCCCTGAAGGCCGTCCCTTGGGATATCCCGCTTGAACCGCCGGGCGGCGCTGTCCGTCAACGCGGAAATATAGGCAAGCGCCGGCTCATAATGCAGAAACTCATACATGTCGAGAAAGCCGCCCAGCAGCTTTTCGTAGACGTAGGTGCCATTGCAGTCGATGGTTTTCGCGCTTGCCGCAGCGCATCTGCCCCATTCCTCCGCCAGGAATACGGCCTTCTCCTTCAGCCGGTAATCACCCGTTACCGCGTACAGCTTGGCGAAGGCGCCCAGCTTCTGGCCGAAAGTGGAAGCGCCGTTTCCATACCAGCCCATCAGGCTCTCCCCAGGAGCGTCCAGGCCGGCTGTTTTTCTGAAAATATGCAGCAGGGAATCATTGGGAATCGCCAGATAGGTTTCTATGGTTTCCCTTCTCTGGCGCTCCCACAAGCTATTCTTTAATTCCACTCCCTGATATCTGAAATCCCTTAACTTTTCCATACCCTTTCCTTCCTGCCGCCCGGGCGGCAGTTTCCCTTCTTCTTATAAAAATCAGCCCTTTACCGCTCCGATCATCACGCCTTTTTCAAAATACTTCTGGATGAAGGGATACACACACAGGATGGGCAGCGTTGATACGATGATTACCGCGTATTTCACCTGATCCGCAGCACCCTGGGCATAGCCGCCCTGTACGCTTCCCACGCCGCTGGAGAACGCCTGGTTCAAAAGCAGGATTTCCCGCAGTATAATCTGCAGAGGCGCGTTTTTGGAATTGCTGTTAAACAGCAGCGCATTGAAGAAATCGTTCCAGTGGAATACGGCATAATACAGAATCAGCACGGAAATAACCGCTTTGGACAGCGGAAGCACCACCTTGACAAAATAGTTGAAATGGGAGCATCCGTCCAGCACGGCCGCCTCGTAGAGATCCTCCGGAATGGAGGTTTCTATGAAGGTTCTTGCTATAATAAGGTTATAGGTATTGACCGCCACGAAAATGATCAGAATCGTTTTTGTGGAAATCAGTCCCAGCGAGCTTACCGTCATGTAAAGGGGCACCAGCCCGCCGCTGAAGAACATGGTGAACACAAAATAGAACATCACCTTGTTCCTTGCCTTGAAATCCCTTCTGGAAAGCGCATAGGCCGCCGGCATGGTGACCGCCATATTCAGGATAGTTCCTGCCACCACATAGAGTATGGTATTGGCATAACCGGTCCAGATACGCGCATCCTCCGCAATCTGCTGATAGCCGTAAAAAAGGATGTCCTTCGGCCATATGGTCACCTTCCCCAGATTGACCAGATTGGAATTGCTGATGGAGGCGATGATAATAAACCACAGCGGATAGGCTATGACGACAAAAACAAATATGCTGAGGATGATAACAACTGCGCCGAACAGCCTGTCCTGCCAGCTGGAATCCCTTTTCACTTTTTTTGCAGGTCTTATTTTTTTATCTGCCATTTTTACTCCTCCTACATCAGACCGGTGCCGGTGGACCGTTTGGAAACATAGTTGGTTACCAGCAGGAATACAAAGTTGATTACCGTGTTAAACAGGCCGACAGCCGCGCCGAAGCTGAACTGTGAGGACTTGATGCCCACCGTATATACATAGGTGGAAATAACCTGGGAGGCTCCCAGATTCAGGCTGTTCTGCATCAGGAAAACCTTGTCGAAGCCTACGTTGAGAATATTTCCCATGTTCATAATCAACAGGATCATGATAGTGGGCAGAATCGCCGGAAAATCAATATGTATCATCGTCTGCCACCGGTTCGCCCCGTCAATTTTACAGGCGTCATACAGCTGGGTATCCACTGAAGACAGGGCGGCGATGAAGATGATGCTGTTCCAGCCCATGGTCTGCCAGACGCCGGACAGTACATACAGGGGAACAAAGCAGGATTCCTTTCCCAGAATATTGGTGTTCCGGGATACGATATGAAGGCTTTTCAAAAAGTTGGCGATTACGCCGCTGTCGTTTGCAAACATGATATTCAGCATGGAAACAAGGACGACCACTGAAATGAAGTACGGGATATATACGGTAGTCTGCACCGTCTTTTTCCATTTGGGGCTGCGGATCTGATTGATGATCATAGCCAGGATAATCGGCGCGGGAAAGCCCACAAGAATACTGGTGGCGGAAATGACAAAGGTATTTTTCAGCGTGGTAAAAAACATGGGGCTTTCAAAATACTGCTTAAAATATTTCAGTCCCACAAATTTTCCGCCCGTGATGCCCGCGGTAAAGCTGTATTCCCGGAACGCCAGCTGGATCCCGTACATGGGGACATAACAGAAAATCAGGATATACAGCATGGCGGGGAACAGCATGACCCACAGCTGCCAGTTATGCTGTATATATTTTCCAAAACCCCGGCCCTGGCCGGTTACAGCATTCTTTTTTTGTTTAGCACTCATACGATCTCCCTTCCTTTAGACAGAACGTGGGATGCGGAAATTCCACATCCCACTGCCCTGTTTAGCTCTGCTTTTTGGTATGAAGCATTATTTTCCCAGATATGCGTCGAAAGCCTTCTGACGGATTTCAAGTATCTGAGGCAGTCCTGCATCATTGACACTCTTAACGTAGGAATCCCAGTCAGCGTCGATATCGGATTCGCCGGTCATCCAAAGAGACCAGTAATTATCAATGATATTGTTGATATTGGCCTGGGTGAGCGCCATGGTATTCTGATCTTCTTCCGAATATTTCATGAACATCTGAGGATAGGTATCGGATTCGCTTGCCTTGGCAATCACATCATCGTATACTTTTCTTTCCTCCAGGGCAAAGGTCATATCCTGTGCCATTTCGATTTCCGTGCTTCTTCTGATATACATGGGCGCATTATCCGCCATGGTGCTTGTCCATTTCCAGGTACCGGGATCCGTGTCGGGATCAAGCGGGTCAAGAACCTTGAAGCTGTTGTCGCCGGTCTGCTCCACACAGCCGTCGGAAATACCGCCGAACAGGCCCTGAACGGAAACGGCCGGATCATAGAAGCAGTCGAGGAATCTTACGGCAGCTTCCATATTCTCACATTTGGCGCTGACACATACTCTGTTGCCGGACATATTAAGTCCTGTGTAGTCATCCCTCCAGCGGGTATCATAGGTGCCGGGTTCACAGTCGATATCATAATCAAGCGCGGGAACCGGTACATACTGGCTGTAAAGGTTGGGGCCGAATTTGTCTGTTTCTTCCCAGCCGAATACACAGCCTACCAGGGCGTCCCCATTTTCATTGCCGCGGGAAAGGGACTGGAATGCGGAATAGTCGTTGGAAATGGCATTGGTATTGATCAGGCCGTTGGCATAAAGATCAGTTACGTATTTCATGAACAGCTTATAACGGTCGTCAACTGCATAGCATTTAATCTGTCCGTCTTCCGCAAAGTAAGCGTCTGTTCCCCAGTTGGTCAGCTGGATCCCAAGGGAGCCTACCAGGTTTGTCATGGAATAAGCGCTGTTGAACCAGCCGTTGTTTGCGCCCGCGTTGAAGTCCATGGGGATTTCATCGTCAGGGTCGCCGTTGCCGTTGGCATCCTGCTCTTTAAAGGCCATCAGGACATCCTTCAGCTCCGTGAAGGTGGTGGGAACCTCTTTGCCTACCGCTTCCAGCCAGTTTTTGTTGATGAACATAACGGTATTGGTGGAAGGCCATTTGCCCTGGAATTTGGGAAGTCCGAAAATTTTTCCTTCCATTGTGGTAGCCAGTGTTTTGGTATCCGGCTCTTCTTCAAACATTTCCATGATATTGGGGGTGGTTTCCTTGCTGAGGTAAGGCGTCAGGTCCGCAAACAGCCCGGCATATTTGGTATAATCGGAATCGGATGTGGCGCTGAAGAGCAGATCCGGAATGTCCCCGGCTGCGAAACGGGTTGATTTCACCGTATCCCAGTCAGCCCTGATCTGTTCCCATTCGATTTCCACTCCTGCTTTCTCTTCAATTTCGGATACCCACTTCATTTCCGTGATATCCTTGGTAAGCGGATGGGAAATGATGACAGCGGTCAGCTTTACCGTCTCTCCTGTGGAAGCGCCTGCGTCCGCAGATGCGTTTTCTTCCGTTTTTGCCGCTCCTGTGTCGGCGGCCCCTGCATTTGCATCGGTACTGCCTGTGGTACTTGTACTTCCGCAGCCTGCCAGCATTCCTGCCGTCATTGCCGCTGAAAGCATCAGCGCAATTAATTTCTTTTTCATTCTGTTTCCTCCAATCTTTATTTGAAATTTCACGGTAACCGTGTTATTTCCCTTTGATTTCCGGGCCTGCACACACTCCCGGTCCAAAATACTGACAGATGTCCGAAAGTCATCCATCTTAAAATGCTGTAGCTTTTGCTGCTATTTGCATAGTGCATCGGATAATGCTTAGTGAATATTTATATTTTTTATTTTCTTCTGCGGAAATTTATGGGTATATCTTACAATTTGATACCGGTTTCGTAAATGTCATAAGGATACATTAAGTGTAAAAAGGTTGTGGCTTACTGCTTTGCCTTTTAAACTCACAACCTTTTTACACTTAACCTAACCTTTATACACCTTGTACAAATTAGAGCCTTTAATTATACTTATTTTATGCATAATTGACTAATTTCCATATTTTACCATTAGTATAAAACCCGATTTTTCCCGGAATTTTACAGAGAGTGTTTTGTTGGCCGACAGGTTTTTCACTTTAATAAACTGATCCGGATTTTTTCCCCTGAAATGCGGGGCCAAAAGATACACCTCTGGTGTCAAAATTCAGAATGAAAACGGAGGGGAGGTACGCTATTGATTGAAGGCTTATGAATTTACGATTGACAACCCGCTGGAATACGTACTCACCGGGAAGTTTGAGGCACTGTCTCCTAACTGGATGCATGAAACGATGGAGCTGATTGATTACGAACTTTTTGTCATTTCCAAGGGGCCTTTATACCTGTCCTATCAAAATCAGGATTTTACAGTAAATACGGGTGAAACGCTGCTCCTTCCGCCGGGGCAGCCTCCCGCCAACCTCCGGCGGGGCTTCAGGCCCTCGGACTGCAGCTTTTACTGGATGCATTTTACATCCTCCCATCCGGTGACGCCCGTAATTACTGAGGAAGGCGTTACCGACACCCTTTCGTATCTGACGGAAAATAATATCCGGCTTCTGATCCCGCAGTACTGCAGGACGCTGAATACGGAAAAAATAATTGTACTGATGAAACAGCTGCAGGACGCTGTCCGTTCCCAATACGACAGGCTGACCATCAATTACATGACCACCCTGATTCTGTGCGAAATCCACAACCAGCACATTCGGCAGCTGAATGTGAGCATACCTGCCAAAAACCAGAGGCAGATGTTCCAGGACATCCTTGATTATATCAAACGGCACATTCAGGAAAATATCAGGGTAGCAGATATTGCCGGTCATTTCGGCTACAATGACAAATATCTGTCGCATATGTTCAGTTCCATTGCGGGGATGTCTTTAAAAAGATATATTATGAAGGCAAAGATTGACGAGGCCAATTTCATGCTGACGGATACCAACATGACCATACTGGAAATCAGTGTCGCGCTGGGCTTTGCCGACAGCCACAACTTTATGAAATTTTATAAGAAGATGACCGGGCTGACGCCCAGTGAATACAGAAATGCCTTTTCCAAAAGAATGCTTTACCATAAATAAAACAGGTCCAAATCGGAAGACGCCTCCCTTTGAACCTGTTTATTGCTGTTATTCAATATCAAATCTGTTCCTGGAAATGCCCAGAAGAACACGGGTGCCCTTTCCTTCCTCCGATTCTATGGCAATCGTCTGGCCAAGCATATCCATGGTCCTGCGGCAGAGAAAGAGGCCGATTCCCGTGGAACGCTTTTCCCTTCTGCCGTTGTAGCCCGTATAGCCCCATTCAAATACTCTGGGAATATCCTCCGGGCGGATACCGATGCCATTATCCTCCACAACCAGGAACGCTCCTCCCCCACTCTCCTTTGTGTAAATCCGGATGCTGCCGCTGCCGTCCTTTGCCGTATATTTCACCGCATTTCCAAGCAGCTGCTCCAGAACGAATAGGAACCATTTTTCATCTGTGAGCACAGCAGCTGCCATATCCTCCAGATGGATAGCTGTTTTGTTATAAATGAGTACGGACGCCATATTTTTTACAGCCTTTTTTACCAGGGATGAAAGCGGGTATTCCTTTAAGACCAGATCCCTTCCGTCCTTATCCAGGCGCTGGTACTGGAGGGCCATATCCACGTACTGCTCCGCCTTCCACAGCTCCTGCTCCATGGAACGCCGATCCAGCTCCTCCTCCTGTAAAAGCAGATGCATGGCGGCCACCGGGGTTTTTATCTGATGGGACCAGAGCGTATAGTATTTGCTGCTTCTCTCCCTTTCCTCCCGGCCGTTTTCCTTTTCCTGTTCATATTTTTGCTGCCAGCCCCTGGCCAGCTGCGCCCACGCCCCTTCCAGGCCGCGGCTTTCCTCTTCCGGGGAAAAAATTCCCGCCTCTGCCTGTGAAGCATATAGTTCCAGCAGCCTGCGTTTTTTTACGTATTTGCTATAATCGGAGAAAATCAGGACAGAGGACAGCACGGCGAGGACCAGAAGCAGATAGACCGCCGGCTGCCAGGGCAGATCACAGAGCCACCATATAAAAAGAAGGCAGACCGTGGGAAGAAGATATAGCATAAAGCTGACCCGCTCCCTGATATAGTCGGAAAAACAGCCGCGGGAAAATTCCCCGGATACAGTCTTGTTTACTTCCCTCTTCATGTTTTTTTCCCTTTCGCCGATCCGCCGTCTTCAGGCCGGTAGTTCTCCGGGATCAGGTAGCCCATGCCCTTCCTGGTTTCAATAAAGCCCTTCAGTCCTGTTTCTTCCAGCTTTCTGCGAAGCCGTGTCATATTCACGGTCAGGGTGTTGTCATCTATAAAGGCTTCATTTTCCCAGAGCGCACAGATGATTTCATCCCGGGATACGGCGCAGCCTTTCTTTTCCATTAGCAGGCTGAGAATGCGGAACTCATTCTTGGTAAGCTCCAGCTTCTGTCCATTATAAGCAAGCGTGGCGTCGCTTAAGGAAAGTGTGGCTTCCCCGGCATGGATTACGTCCTTTCGCGTGCCAAAGGTATACGCCCTGCGCAGAAGCGCCTGGATTTTGGCCAGAACGACTTCCAGACGGAAGGGCTTTGCCAGGAAATCATCCGCTCCCATATTGACGGCCATCACCAGATTCATATCGTCCGCCGCAGATGAAATAAATATAATAGGAACCTGGCTTGTCTTTCTGATTTCCTGGCACCAGTAATAGCCGTCGAAAAAGGGCAGGGATATATCCAAAAGCACCAGGTCGGGGGAAAACTGTGCAAACTGCTCCCCAACACGGCCAAAATCAACAACAGCCTGTACCTCATAATTCCATTTTAACAGGGTTCTGGTCAGCACGGCGGTTATCGTGTCATCATCCTCCACAATCAAAATCTTATACATAAATCCTCCTGTTCTGCGTCCCATCACACAGTTGACGGGGAATAACGCAGCTGTGTATCTTTTTTTATCATAACCCGTCGGCGGCTGTTTTTCCACTTTTTTATAAATTCTTTGCAAATGGTTGGAAATCAGCGGAAGATATGATATCCTAGTACTTAACTGATTCCGGGGAAACGCATGTTTTTTGCCTGCTTCCGAACCGGAACCGGCAGATTGTGAAAGGATGGTATACAGCTATGAAAAAACATCAAAGAATATCCATACTGCTGACATGTCTGCTTCTTGCCCTGCCGCTGCAGACAGCGGTCACAGAACCGCTTCAGATAAATGCCGCCGAGGCCCTGCCCGCAGGAGGCATAACCACCACGGTTTCCGACAGCCGTTTTATTGATGCCGGATGGATGAACCAGAATATCATACTTACCCTGGACGGACAGGTCTGGGCAATGGGAATTAATATGATGAAGGATTATCCCGTATTTCTGTCCAACGACCTTGGCGTCCCCCAGTGTATCCTGGGAGATACGGCGGTTCTCGACGTTTTCCTGAATGCTATTAATGAGCAGCTCAAAGCCCAGGTTTTCCAGAGCGACAGCCCCATTTTTGACACAGGCACAGGAAGCTATATCTACAATTCCGGGCAGACCTATTACCAGCTCAACGCCAATGTGAAGAACTGGCTGATAACCACACTGCAGCAGCAGTTTATCGCAGGAACGCCGCAGCCTATTACCCTGGAGCTTACCTCCGGCTACCTTACAAGCATTGTCAATGAAGGCGTGCTCACCTACAGCCCTGATTTCGTGCTGGCCGGCAGCTGCACCACCAGTTTTTCAACCAGCTCCTCCAACCGGATCAACAATATCAAGGTTGCCGCGGGACATCTGAATAACATGATTATAATGCCCGGCCAGGAGGTTTCCGTCAGTACGGCAATTCTTCCCAGGACCTCCGCCAACGGCTACCGGGAAGCCGGCGCATATCTGAACGGAGAAACGGTAATGGCTATTGGAGGCGGCATCTGCCAGGTATCCTCCACCGTCTACAATGCAGTTAAGAATGCAGGCCTTGTCGTGCTGGAACGCCATCCTCACAGCATGCCTGTGCACTATCTTCCTCTCGGGCTGGATGCGGCGATTTCTTCCGGTTCCAAGGATCTTCGTTTCCGCAATAACTACTCCGCTCCCGTTATCCTCCAGGCATATACGGAAGGGAAAAAGCTGACGATCAATGTGCTGGTATGGAACCATGATTTGAACGGCCGCACCTTCAAGCTCTGGGCGAAGAACACAGGAAGCCTTTCTGCAAAAACCTATTTTACCACGTATCAGGACGGCCAGGAGGTCAGCACGGAATATGTGGGCAATTCCTCTTATATGGCTCCCAAGCCGAAGAAAACCGAAGCCGAGGACGAATAGCGGCACATAGGAAAGTTTTTTTAAGATTTAATAAACAGCTTATAAGTAATAAAAGGCAGGCCGGAAATCCCAGCAATGAATTTCCGGCCTGCCTTTTTCTTCATCCGTCTTCCACGAAAGATAACTAATTCTCCAAAGCTCTCTTCTTCCAGGCGCCCTTTTTATAGAAGATTAAAGTGATAAGCGCACCCAGAACCCAGGAACACAGCAGGGAAATGAATACACATTCATTCCGCCCGTTGGGAAGCTCAGGTGTTCTTGTCATCCAGGCAATGCCATAAGCAAGAGGCACACGGATAGCAACGGTTGTAATCAGGGAAATCCACATGGGCGTCATGGTATCTCCCGCTCCTCTCATGACGCCGGACAGACACTGCGTCACAGCCATGGCGATATAGCCTACTGCAAGGATACGCATCAAATGCATGCTCAGCTTCACCAGCTCGCCTGTTTCCGTAAAGATTCCCATCAGGTATTTTCCGAAGATAAGTATGAGACCCGTAATGACGGCGGAAACTGCGGCTGCAATAACAGTTCCTTCCTTCGCCCCTTTTTCCACCCTGTCATATTTTCTCGCGCCTACATTCTGGCCGGCATAGGTGGTCATGGCTGTGCCGAAGGAGAAGTTCGGCATCATGGCAAAGCCGTCCACACGCATAATAATTACGTTGGCTGCGATAAACATTTCACCGAAGCTGTTCGTCAGCGACTGAACGACGATCATGGCCATGGAAAAAATCGCCTGCGTAAAACCGGAGGGCAGGCCCAGCCGGATCATATCTGTTGTATGCTTTTTCCCGGGCTTCAGATAATGAAGCTTCAGATCAAAAATTTCCTTCATGTTGGCCAGTTTGAACATACACATAATTGCCGAAACCGCCTGAGCGATTGCAGTTGCAAGGGCCACGCCGGCAACACCCATGCGGAAGCTTGCAACGAAAAGGATGTCAAGCACGATATTCAGTACCGTGGCCACCAGCAGATACACCAGCGCGGAAACGGAATCCCCAAGCCCGCGCAGGATACCGCTTAAAATATTGTAATAAGCCATGCCGGCAATGCCTACGAACAGAATAATCAGGTAAGAAGCGCACCAGTCCATAATGCTGTCCGGCGTATTCAGCAGCCGCAGCAGAGGCCTCACCACAAAGGGCGCCACCACCATAATAATGACCGAGGATATGGCTGTCAGCGTGATACTGCAGCCGATGGAGCCGGACAGCTCCTCTCTCTGTTTCGCCCCGAAATACTGGGAAACCATAATGCTTGCACCCACGGAAATTCCTACGAACAGGACCAGAAGAAGGTTCAGGATAGGGCTGGCGCTGCCTACGGCCGCCAGCGCATTGTCGCCCACATACCGGCCAACGACAATGCTGTCCACCGTATTATAAAGCTGCTGTGCAATATTTCCAATCAGCATAGGTATGGCAAAGGCTACGATTCTTTTCCCCGGTGATCCCTCTGTCATATCAGTCGGCGCAAACAGCGCCGCCAGATTAAATTTCTTTTTTGTCTTTGTTTCACTCTTTTGTTGTTCCATCAGTTCCCCCTGTATATTATGTATAAATTATCTGCGCGCCAAAGGGCATCAAAGCCAGTTTGGCCATTTTGAAATGCTGCAGGCCGAAAGGTATCCCGATAATGGTAATGCAAAGCAGCGCGCCCAGTATTACCGACTCAAGAGCCATGGGAATGCCTGTAATAATCATCCAGATGATATTCAGAATCAGCGAGCCTGCGCCGCCTCCGTAAACTATCTCCTTGCCGAAGGGCCATGCCGCCAGGGCCGCAAATTTGAAGCACTGCTTTCCGACCGGAAGCCCGATGATGGTAATACTCCAGAGAATTCCGGCCAGAAACCAGCCCAGTGCACTGAAAAAACCACCGCAGAAAAACCATAAAAGATTTCCTAATACACTCATTTCCGTCCTCCTTTCTTAGTGCGCTAATTTCTATTATATGATGGATATTCATTTGATGCAATTCTTTCTTGCCCCTAATTTTTAAATCCTTTATTAAATTTTCATAAAATCTCTGAAAGAATTTAATTCTTTTAAGCAAAAAAAGAACAGAGGCTCTGCTTTTTGGCAAAACACTCTGCTCTCCTTTTCGGATAAGCTGCTGTCCGAAGCTTCAGGCGATGTTTTCCTGGACATCTGTTTTCAGCTGCGCCAGCACTTCATCAACGGAAACACCAGCTTCTTCCAGGGCATCCGATAGTTTTTCAAGCTCTTCATTCTTTTTCTGTCGCAGAAGCTCTTCCAGTTCTTCATAAAGCTCCTGGGTCCTTACTTCCAGATTGTAAATACTCTGCTGCGTGTCCTGGATTCTTTCATCCAGAGATTTGTTTTTTCTTCCTCTCGGCATGGTTGTCCTCCTGTTATGTTTTGTTCTTACTAAGAAGTATATGAAGGAGGAATGGAAAATATTCACAGAGCTGTATATTTTTTCTGAAAAATATTAACGGTAAATATCGTAGTTTACAGTTTTGTAGAAAAGCTCCCTGACAGCTTCAAAGCTGCCGGGTCTCTGCCCCAGTATCCACATGAGCTTTGTGAGGACCGCTTCCAGGTTCATATCGTAGGCTTCCAGCAGCGGGAACTGCTCCTGTACCCTTTTGCCCACCTCATAAACGCCAATATTGCTTCCCTCATATGTGACCTGCGTGGTCATGACCACAGCCTTGCTGGAGCCGTACTCTTCCATCAGCCTGACAAATTCATGAAGCAGGCTGTCCGGGATACCTCCCACGCCAAAGCTTTCCACAATGATTCCGTCATACTGGCTGAAAATATCTTTCAGGATGACCGGGGACATGCCCGGCGTCAGCTTCAGCAGAAATACCCGGGGATTAAGCTCATGGCAGAAGGAAACCGGTTCTGTGAACGGCTTCGGTTCAATGTAGCGGACCAGATGTTCATCCCGCATCACGGCAAGCTCCGGATAATTGATGCTGGCAAATGCGTTATAGCTCATGGTTTTCACTTTTTTTGCACGGGTGCCGGCAATGATTTTCCCTCCGAACACAAGGCTCACCCCGCTGGACGCATCATCAAGAGCATAGGCGATACTGTCCCGCAGGTTCATTCTGGCATCGGAAATCTCCATTTCCAGAGGCCTTTGGGAGCCCGTGAGCACAATGGGCTTCGCGGAGTTCTGTATCATATAGGAAAGCGCCGCCGCCGTATAGGCCATGGTATCTGTGCCGTGGCAGACTACGAAGCCGTCAAAGGCTTCATAATTTTCCTCTATGGCATGTGCGATCTGCATCCAGTGCCCACAGGTCATATTGGTGCTGTCTATGCCAAACAGGTTCTGCGCCTCCAGGCTGCACACATTATCCATAAAAGGCAGAAATTCCAGAATTTCCTCCGCAGTCAGCGCCGGCGCCAGCCCATGCTCTGTTTTGTGGGAGGCAATGGTGCCTCCGGTGGTAAGCAGCAATATTTTTTTCTTCGTCATTAGCATTCTCCTCCGCCCGGCGGGGCGGATACTGCCCTGCAGAACGTTTTGTCTTATCTTTGCCAGGGCCTGTTTTCCTCCAGTCCCATCGAAAACAGTTCCTTTACCTGGTCGTCCATGTTATCATCTGGTTTATAATACTTCAGCATCCGGATGATGTTCTTTTCCCGCTCATCCGCGGCGTTGTAGCCTTCCAGGGCCGCCATCATCTTCTCCTGCAGCTTAAGCGGCGTTTCCAGGGGAGGCGGCGTAATGCCCGCCAGCCGGCACAACAGGCCGCAGACGTAACCCATTTCATAGTTCCCCGTCATCACGGAGGTTTCATGCTGTGCTTTAATGACCACTGACATTCTGGCCAGAACCGGTACCATAAATATCCCTCTTTTCCGTCTGTATAAAAGCGTGCGTTCCCATTTTCGTCCATGGGTGATTATAACATGCCGGAATCCGCGTTACAAGTCACAGTACTTTATCTTGGCACAGTTTTTTATCCTGGCATATTCCTTCATCCTGGCATGTTCCTTTATCCTGGCATGTTCCTTTATCCTGGCACGTTCTTTCATCCTGGCACGTTCCTTTCAGCCGGGCCGCTGCGCTTTTCCTCTGCCGCAGCAGCCCGGAAAACCCGGACAGTTCCCCTACCATCCTCTTTTTCTGCTCACCTTCGATGCCCTGTTTTTCCTTTCAGCCGGCTTCATCCTTTTTATCAGAACAAATGACGCCAGGAACACTGCAGCGATGACCGCAGCCGCAATCGGCCTGGAATAATGCAGCCAGTCATATTTATCCCCATATTCCGGCCTTAGCAGAATCATAACCGCCTTAACAGGATAATAATTCATCGGCTTCCAATCAATGGAGGCCAGGAACCCGTAAACGAAGGCAGCCGCGGTCCCGGCCAGCATAGCGCCCTCCTTGCAGGCAGCCAAAACCGTTATGGGAAGGACTGCCGCAAAAATCAGAATATTTGCGCATATAATCCGTACAGACCACATCAGGACACTCCCAGCGCCAATTCCAGGTAATTTCAGCGCCGCTCCCAAAAGACTCCCCAAAACGCTGCTGCCCACTCCAAAAAAGCTGACCACAACCAATAATACCATCAGCTTCCCCAGTAAAATCCTTTGAAAGGAGACGGGGATCGTGAGCATGTTTTTCAACGTATCATCCGTGGTTTCCCTCTCCATCATGTAGCTGCCCAATAAAACAGTCAGCACCGGGGAAAAATAGATACAATTGTTTTCAAGTATATTTCCCATCAGCAATGCAAAATTTTTAACCGTACTGTCTCTGGCAAAAACCGGTATGACGGAAAGCACGCAGGATAACGCCACAATAATTGCACCCGCCTTCAGCATCGACGCACGTTTGATTTTTAATAATTCCGTATATATAATTACCCCCATATTGTCACCTCGACCATTTTTTATAAAAACGCAGAATCAATGTAACCGATAAAGTAAAAATAATCACCAGGCTGACAAACACCCGCAGATGATCACTCATATGCACAGGACTTACATAGTCTCCGAAAAGGGCCTTCTTTCTATAGTCTAAAATAAAGGATACCCAGAATAATCCTGTGATAAGGGGCAGAAACTTTACTATCATTTCATGGCCTGCAAATAAAATAAGGAAAAACCAGTTCAAAATGGAATAGGAAAAAGCTAGCAGAATGGACAGCACATAGTTCTGGTTAAAATAAATAACCATAACCACCGCAGGAAGCGAAAAGCTCACAATCATGATGCCCGCCAGTATACTGACCATCAGCTTAAAAGGGAAATCATATACCGCCCTGTAATTTACCACCGCGCAGAAAACAGTGACGGAAACTGTGGTTAACATCGCATAAAATACAGCCCACAAATACAGCACGGCCAGCTTTACAAGAACTAATTGTCCGCAGGTAATAGGTATCGATCGGATATTTTTAAAGGTGTCATTGTCACGCTCCGCAAAAAACAATACGGCGCCCACGCTCCCAATCAGGCAGGGCAGAAACAGCATAAAGCTATATACAATATTACTGCCGAAAACATAATCATAATAATTGTAAAGAGCGCGGCAGTCCTGCGTTCCATCAATCCTTGAGCGTGTCATAATTACCAGGGCCAGAGGAAACAGTACGGCCAGCATTGTCAGCAGGGGGATCACCTTGTTTCTTTTATATTTCCATAATTCGCACCGGACAAGCTTAAGCAATTCCTTCACCCCCTGTCACCCGCGTAAAATATGCTTCCAGAGTATCTTCATGTAAATATAACTCGCACACATCAATTCCATTTTCAATCAGGGAACGGTTAAGCCTCTCCAACGGGACGGAAATATCAAATATCCAGATATTTTTCTCATCCAGGATTTCAAAATCAGTGATGTGAAACTGCGTCTCCAAAAGCCTGGCCGCAGCAGCCGTATCCGTCACCGATAATTGAATATGGCGGTTATTTTTTCTTTCCAGTTCTTCCATCGATTCTTCTTCCAGAAGGACTCCATGATCAATAATCCCAATATCATCGGCTAACAGGGCTATCTCCGACAGGATATGGCTTGAAATCAGTATTGTTTTGCCGCCGGAATGACATAAATCATGTAAAAAGTCGCGTATCTCCACGATCCCGATAGGATCCAGCCCATTGATTGGCTCATCCAGGATTAAAAGCTCCGGTTCATGCATAACGGCCAGCGAAATTGCAAGACGCTGTTTCATGCCCACAGAATATTGTGAAAAAAGCTTTTTATCATTATAGGGCAGCCCCACCAAATCCAGCGCTTCCCGAACCGCATTATATTTGGTAACTCCCCGGAGCTTTGCAAAAATACGCAAATTTTCGCTTCCAGTCAGATTGGGATAAAACCCGGGTGCTTCAATAAGGCTTCCGATGCGCGGCAGCAGGCTTTTTTCTTCCTCCTTCATCTTTTTCCCAAACACATAAACATCCCCGGATGTGGGACTTGTAAGATTAAGCAGCATCTTCATGGTCGTCGTTTTCCCCGCTCCATTGCGACCCAGCAAACCGTAGATACTCTTGTATCTGACATGCATATTGAGATCCGAAACAATTTTCTGCTCTCCATAAATCTTTGTTAAATGCTTCGTTTCGATAATATAATCCTTCAAATTACTCATCTCCTCGTCTTTTTTTATTCCCTGCTCAGCTTCTCATCCGATCTGCTGCTTATAATTTACCATATATCAACCGCAGGTATCTTACAGCATCCTTACATTTCATCAGCTGCTTATACTTAACCAGTCTTGAAATTGTAATCCCGAAAAATTTATGTTATAATTTTCCCATCAGCACGTGAAATTTTTCACTGTTTTTTATCAACTACTATCCGCTAAACACTATTTAATCTAATTTAACTGAATTCACAATTATACAGGAGCAATATGCAAAAATACATTTTAATCATCATCACAACAGCGCTTATCCTCTCTCTTATCCTATGCCTTGTACTGTTTGTGTACATCAGGCGGCAGAACAGGGAGCTAAATTATATCAATGGCATTCTTAAAGAAATTAACGCAGGCAACAGGAACCGGAAGATACTCCTGGATTCTGATTCCATCCTAGCCGACATCGGCTTTGGAATCAATCTTCTGCTGCAGGATTCGCAGGATACAATAATAGCGCTGCAGAAAGCTGAAGAGGCGGAGAAGGCTCTGATGACCAGCCTTTCCCATGACATTCGTACCCCTCTTACAACACTGATCGGATACCTGGACGCGGTTCATACAGGGATAACAGATGCAGAAACCCGGGAAAGCTATGTGGAGACAGCCCGTCAGAAGGCGTATGCCCTGAAAAATTATGTGGATACGCTGTTTGACTGGTTCAAATTAAGCTCAGGCGAAGAGATTTTAGAGCCGCTTCCCTGCGATATGGCAGAGCTGACCCGTAATATTCTGGAGGATTGGATTGTTATTTTTGAGGAAAAGCATATTTCCTATGAAATTGATATTCCGGAAAGCTTAATAGAATTAACGATTGACAAAAAAGCATATGCACGGATTCTAAACAATCTGATTCAAAATTCCCTGACGCACAGTCAGGCATCAAAGATCGGAATTTCATTGAAAAAAGAAAAAGATGTGACGGAGTTTTCCGTAAGTGATAATGGCGTCGGCATTTCCCCTTCTGATATAAAGCATATCTTTGAACGGCTTTATAAATGTGACAAAAGCCGAACTGACAGAGGCAGTGGGATTGGACTGAATATCGTACAGCAGCTCGTTATAAAATCTGGCGGCAATATCACCGTAAAAAGTGAACCGTTTGTCCGGACCACCTTCCTTATTACGTTCGGTCCTGATCACACTTTAATGCCCGGACCGCCGCTTTAACCGGAATCAGACGGGCGCATTAAATCGGTATCCCATGCCTTTAATCGTCTGAATATATTCGTCAGGGGCAGAAAGACCGTCTATTTTTTTACGCAGCCTGCTCATCGTCGCCATTATGGTATTATCATCATACATATACTCCTGCTTCCACACGGCTTCGAAAATCCTTTTTTTAGAGAGAATTTTTTTCGGGTTTTGAGCGCAATATACCAGCAGTTCAAATTCTTTATTCGGCAAAGCCACCTCTGAACCGTTTACGACCACCCGTTTTTCCGAAAGATTAATTAACAGGCCCTTGTATTCAATGACGGTCCTCTTTTCCGGATCGTTCAGATAAAGGTATCTTCTGATTAAAGACTGTACTCTGGCATTGAATTCCTCTAAATTAAAGGGCTTTGTCAGATAATCATCCGCTCCCATCTGCAGTCCCTTCACCTTAGAGGCATTGTCGTCCTTCGCCGTCAGCATGAGCACCGGAACATTTCCCAGGAGGCGTATCTTATCAAGCGTTTCAAAGCCATCCATCCCCGGCATAAAAATATCAAGCACCACAAGATGGTATTCCCTTTTCTGCATGAATGAGATTCCTACATTTCCGCTGTAGCAGACATCGGCCTCAGCAGACATCTGGCGGAGGCTTTCCTGAAGCAGCCTGCACAAATCTTTATCATCATCAATAATAAGAATCCTGTTCGGCATATTCCCTGTTTCCCCTTTTCAGGCAAAAAGGAAAGCATCCTTCCCGGGAATTCTGCTTTCCTCCTGTTAATCTTCCATTAATTATAGCTTTTAATCCTGCATACATTAGCCGGTCTGCCGATACATCCCGTCAGGCTTTGGCGCCAGGATTATTCTGATTCTCAAAGTCTTCAATAATCTGGATGATCAGCTTCACAGTCCCCTCCACACCCAGCACTGAGCTGTTCAGGCAGAAATCATAGCTGTCGGCACGGCCCCATTTCTTGGAGGAATAGTAATTATAATAGCTCTGACGCTGTTTATCCTTCTTAACTATCATGTCTTTTGCTTTGTCTTCGGTCAGGCTGTACTTGCTCATAATACGCTTAACCTTGGTCTCCTCATCGCCATAGATGAAAAGATTGATGCAGTTCTTGAAGTCATGCAGCGCATAATCGGCACAGCGTCCTACAATAACGCAGGGTCCCTCTTCCGCCGCTTTCTTAATGGTATCAAACTGGGCAAGAAATACCTTATGGCTGATGGGCATATCCATAAAGGATGACGCATTATAACCGAAGGAATAAGTATCCATTACCAGGTTATAGAGGAAGGAGTTGGTAGGTCTCTCATCGTGGCTCTTAATCATCTCCTCACAAAAGCCGCTTTCCTTGGCTGCCCTTGTCAGAAGCTCCTTATCTAAGCATTTGATGCCAAAATATTCTGCTACCTTCTCGCCGATTTCACGTCCGCCTGAGCCAAACTGACGGCCTATTGTTATGATTGTATTCATACAACTACCTCCTTGTTCAAGGTAAGCAAGCTACCTTTTATAAATACTATTATAAAGAAAAACTGATAAAAATTCAATGATAAAAAGCAAAAACTCCCCGGTCTGTCACAACCGCGGAGTTTCCGCCATTTCAGCACATATTATTCTGCTGTTTTTCCTGATTCCAACCGTGCCGTTTCTTTAATGTTTTTTCTTTTTTTCATAATCGATAAGCACCTTGCCGCCTTCTACAACGAGAATAACAGCAAGAATAACGATAGGTATGATAACTACGCACTGAAGGCCTTCCTTGATAACAGTGCCTGTGCCGCCCATCAGCTTCACAACATTGTTCTTAAAGGAAAGGATCAGGGAAGAAATACACGCAACGAGCATGAATACCATAGGGAAATACAGCATCCGGTTAGGCTTGTTGGTCTTAGCCAGATATACCGCAATGGCAAGGAATGCAGGTACGGCAACCAGCTGGTTGCAGGCGCCGAACAGCGGCCATACATTCTGGTAGCCTGCCAGACACAGTACGAAGCCGAAGAAAGCGGTAATAATGGTAGCCACATACATATTGCTGAGCACGTTCTTCTTTTCCCCGTTTCCGGCGAACAGCTCCTGGAACATGAAACGTCCCAGTCTCGTACCGGTATCCAGTGAAGTCAGGGCAAATGCGGACACCGCCAGGGCGATGATGGTATAAGTTGCCTGAGCCGCAGTGGCATTGAAGCCCATTTTTACGAAAAAGCCCTTGATGGCGGATGCAAATACTACAGTAGGTGATGCCATATCCGCAGGGATGGAACCGTCTGCAGAAAGCGTACCGATAGCGATCAGGGAAATAACTGCCAGAACGCATTCGATTAACATGGAACCATATCCGATTGCCAGTGCGTCCTGTTCATGATCCAGCTGCTTTGAGGTCGTACCGGAACCAATCAGGGAATGGAAGCCGGATACGGCGCCGCAGGCCACAGTGATGAACAGTACGGGGAACAGATAGCTGCTTCCTACCTTGAAGCCCACATAAGCGGGAGTCACAATTGTAGGATGCGCTCCGATAATTCCCACAATTGCCGCGACCATCATGAAATACAGCAGGAAGCTGTTCAGATAATCTCTCGGCTGGAGCAGAATCCATACAGGCGTAACGGACGCAATACAGATGTAAATAAATACAAAACCAATCCAGAAGCTCTTGGGAAGGTTAATCGGGCATACAAGGCCGATTCCGATGCAGATAGCAAGCAGAACCACGCCTACAATGGTGGAAACAATCAGCGGCGCATTCTTTCTGTAAACCAGGACGCCGAAAATAATTGCCAGCGGAATGAAAAGGATGGATGCCATGGCTACGGAACCATTGGCAGTACCCTCAACCGCACCTGGGAATATCCCGGTTACACCTTCGCCGCAGGTAAAGCTGGCGGCTACGATATCCGCAAATGCAGCGATAACCAGCAGCAGTACAAGCCATGCAAAAACGGTGAAAAGCACCTTGCAGCGATGGCCGATGTTCTCCTCAATAACCTCTCCCAGGGATTTTCCCTGATGACGGATGGATACGAAGATGGAGCCGAAGTCCTGAACAGCCCCGAAGAAAATACCGCCGATAACAATCCATAAAAATACCGGAACCCAGCCGAACAGAGCCGCCTGGATAGGTCCGTTGATAGGACCGGCGCCGGCGATGGATGAAAAATGGTGGCCCAGCAGAATCGGTGTCTTCGCCGGAACATAGTCCACACCGTCTTCCATGGTATGGGCCGGTGTTTCATTCTGGGAGCTTAAGCCCCACGCCTTTGCCAGATATTTGCCGTATGTATTGTATGCTACGACAAAAATGACAATAGCAAGTAAAATAAGAACAATTGCACTCACACTAAATCCCTCCTGTTTGTTAAAAAATTTTGGCTTGTGTGACGTTATAAAAAACAGAACCGTGGCCCGGAAAACTCCGGAACCTGCCGGCGTCTGTCCTATAACCCTTGTTTTTCCCCGTCCTCCGGCTCCCGTTCTCCGTCGCCGGTACGGCCTTTCTGTGAAAAGGGCTTCACATCCTTCTTTTCACAAAGCTCGTCAAAGCCGGGCTTTCCTGCGTCAACCTCCTCAAATATCTCCTTCAGCAGCTTTACCTTCTTCGCTGCTGCGCGGTTGCATGTGATCTTGCGATCCTCCATGCTGACCAATGCCATATGCCCCGTACTGAAGCCTCTGAGGTTGAACCTGTATCCCTTATCAAAGGAATATCTCTTTACGCTTTTCAGCGTATTCCTGTCGGGCGGGTACTGGCTGAGCAGAATCACCGTCAGGAAGCTGTACATGTGATCCTTCTCCGGCACCCTGGCGCCCTTTCTCACCAGCTTTGGCTCCATATAGTTCTGAATCACATCCTGCGCTTCCTTCACATGCTCTTCCGTAATTTTATCCGCTGTGATGAACAGAATGTGCTCATAACTATCCGAAGCCCATAAATTGGCTTCCCGTACCAGTACATACTTCTCCAGATGTGAAAAAAAGTACCCGTAAGCCGGGTACTCCTTGCCATCTATGAAGTATGGTTTATATATATCAAACGTGCCCGAATACCTGAGCAGTAAACGGTCAAGATATTGTGCCATCTCCATGTTGATACCCCTTATATCGTGGTTATATGATTGTGCCTTCTTCCGCTGTACCGCTATGATGCGGTAAAGGGCTGACGGACTATTTATAATTTAGCACAATTTATTCCATAATTCAACACTTTGAAGCACAAAATTTTAACAAAGTCTTTACTTATTTTATAAAAAATTTAGTTTTCAGCACGATACACGCTAAAAATGAGGCCTATTTCCCGCTTCTCCCCAAAAATTTATTTTGGGAGAGTGTCCAGCAGATGCTGAAAATATCCGGGCAAGGGCGCAGTGGTTTCCACATATTCTCCGGTCACCGGATGGATAAAGCCCAGGGTCATGGCATGCAGGGTCTGTCCCTGAAGCTGAAAAGGGCATTTCCTGTTCCCATAAACCGGATCTCCCAGAATAGGGTGCCCGATGGAATCCATATGCACTCTGATTTGGTGCGTCCGTCCGGTTTCCAGCCTGCATTCGATATAGGTATAGCTGCGGAAACGCTCCAGAACCCGATAATGCGTGACAGCCTCTTTCCCATTCCGGACTCCTGCCGCCATTTTTTTCCTATCAGAAGGATGCCTTCCTATCGGCACATCCACGCAGCCTTCCTCATCCTTTATTACGCCCCACACAATTGCCCTGTAGCGCCGTACAATGGAATGCTCCTTCAGCTGCGCGGCTATGGAGGCATGGGCAATGTCATTTTTGCAGACAATCAGGCTGCCTGTGGTATCCATATCAATCCGGTGCACGATTCCCGGGCGCAGACAGCCGTTAATTCCCGAAAGGCTGCCCTTACAATGATACATCAGCGCATTAACCAGCGTACCGCTGTAATGGCCTGCCGCCGGATGGACGACCATTCCCTTCGGCTTGTTCACCACCAGCACGTCAGCATCCTCATAAAGAATGTCCAGCGGTATATTTTCCGGCTCAATATCCGGTTCTACCGCTTCCGGAAGCTCAAAGCAGATTTCATCCTCCGTTTTCAGCCGGTAATTGGCCTTCACCGGCCTTCCATTCACCAGCACCTTCTCTTCCTTCATCATTTTCTGAATAAAGGAACGCGACAAAGAATCGATAAGTATGGACATATACTTATCGATTCTTTCCTCTTCATACTCTTCTGTTACCTGAAACCGAAACAGATCCGGCATTCCACTTCCCCCGTCTATTCTTTATCCTTCTTCTTCCATGACAGGAAGCTGAAATCATCGTCCTTATATTTATTGCTGAACAAAATCAGGACTGCGCCCACCACACAGGCAATGGATACAAACATATCAGCCACATTAAAGATCGGGAAATCTATCAGGCTGATATAGATGAAATCCACCACGTAGTCCAGCCTGATACGGTCTATCATGTTGCCCACGGCGCCAACAGCCACACAGGCAAGCAGGATATGCAGTATCCGGTATTTGCCGACAGACGGCATTTTATACATCGCATAAACCACCAGCGCCAGAATAATCGGCGTGATGATCAGGAAAAATATTTTTCCTCCCTGCATCATGCCAAAGGCTGCGCCGCGGTTTTCCAGATATCTCAGTTCCAATACGCCGGGAATCAGGGAAACAGCTTCCTGCCCCTTCAAATATATGACCGCCAGATACTTGGTAAACTGATCCAGCAGAATGCCCGCCAGGACAATCAGGAGATCCGGCAGCCAGAATTTTTTCATCTTATTCATTTGCATCCTCTTCCGTAAAATTAATTTCGTCTATCGCCGCCAGGATTTCCTCCTCGGTTACAGTGGTATCCAGCACGGCTTTTCCGATTTTCTGAAGGAGGACAAATTTAATGTGTCCCGCTTCCATTTTCTTATCCGACTTCGTAAGCTCCAAAATCTTCTCACGGTCCAAATCATCAGCAGAAATGGGCAGGTTAAAGGGCACGAACATATCCCTGATTTCATAATATTCCTCCATGGGAAGCAGCTCCTTCTTCCAGGAAATGAACGCGGCGGCCACACAGCCCAGCGCTACGCATTCCCCATGGGTCAATGTAAAGTTTTTGGCCTTTTCCACCGCATGGCCGATAGTATGTCCCAGATTCAGGAGCGCACGCTCTCCCTTTTCCGTGGGATCATTCTCTACAATTTTACGCTTGATGTCGCAGCTGCGGCGAACCATCTCCTCCACCGTATCAGGATCTCTGTCACAGATTTCATACATGTTGGAAACCAGCCATTCATAATATCTGGCATCCCTGATGAGGCCGGACTTCATGGCCTCTGCAAAACCGCTGTAATACTGACGCGGCTCCAGCGTCGCCAATGTTGCAAGATTCATATACACCAGCCTGGGCATATGGAACGCGCCCACCATATTCTTATACTGATCAAAATCAACGCCTGTTTTTCCGCCGATGCTGCTGTCCACCTGGGAAAGCAGTGTGGTCGGGATCTGGATAAAATCAATGCCGCGCAGATAGGTAGCTGCCGCAAAGCCCGTTAAGTCCCCGGTTACCCCTCCTCCCAGAGCAACAAGCCAGTCCTTTCTTGAATAATGCCTCTCTATCAGGAAGGAATACAAAAGCTTTACCGTATCCAGGTTCTTATTTTCCTCCCCTGCCGGAAATGTAAAAATATCAACTCCGGCACATACAGGGGCAACTGCCTCACGCACCGCATCCGCATACAGCGGCCCTACATTGGAGTCCGTTACAATGCAAAGCTTTCTGTCTTCGCACTGCAGCTGCGCTGCAAGCCCTTCAAAGCTCCTCTCAAACACAATATCGTAGCAGGGCTTCTTCTGATAAGAAACCGTCATTTTTTCTGCCATCATGCCACCTCGCCTTTATCTTTATTATCTCTGAAAATACGTCTCTATGCCCTCAAAAAAGCGCCGCCTCGCGACGACGCTGACAAACTGAACTTACGCTGGCTTAACTGGAAAATCCGGGTACATCCACCGAACCGCTGAAAATCTCCTGGAAGTCCCCGGAAATGTCCACGCTGGCCGGCGTGATTATAAATATGTAATGTGAAATCTTCTGAAGATTGCCGCTGATTGCAAAGCAGGAACCCGATGTAAAATCAATGATCCGCTGGGCAATGTCCACATCCAGCCCTTCCAGATTCAATACTACGGTACGGTTTGCAAGGAGTGTTTCTGTAATTTCTCTGGCGTCTTCTATGGTTGTGGGCTTAATCACACATACTTCCATCCCGTTGCCTGCGGTTTTGTGGGGCTGCCGCATGGGTGTTACCTTGGGTGATACCTTCCGGATCTTCTCCTCATCCTGAACAGGCTCCGATTTCGTCTTAGGTGTCAGTTTCGAGATTTTCTCTACAGGTTCGTCGTAATCATCATAATCATCTTCGTCGTAATCATCATAATCATCTTCACCATTCAGTCTCATATAGCTCAAGAACTTGTCCATTACACCCATCGTGCTCAATCTCCTTTATGATTACTGCCGGACAGCTATTCCGTTATCCGGTAGGATCTTTCACCAAATATTCCCGTACCCACGCGTACAAAGGTGGCACCCTCTTCTACTGCCACCTCATAATCCCCAGTCATCCCCATTGAAAGAAAATCCATATGTACATTATCAATGTTTTTTCTACTTATGTCAACATATAACTTTAGTAATGCATTGAAAATTATCCTGTTATCTTCAGCTTTTTCGACAAAAGGCGCTATCGTCATTAGCCCGCGCACCTGTATTGCAGGCAGCCTGGAAATCTCCTCAATAAGTCCGGGCGTATCCTCCGGCGAAACGCCAAACTTGCTTTCCTCGCCTGCCACATTCACCTCAATCAATATGTTCGCCGTAACGCCATGCTTTACCGCTTCCTTGCTGATTTCCTCCGCCAGCCGCAGAGAATCAACACTGTGAATCAGGTATACCTTGTCAATTATATACTTTACCTTATTCCTTTGCAGATGGCCAATCATATGCCAGCGGATATCCTCCGGCAGCTGCCCTGCCTTGTCTACCAGCTCCTGTACCTTGTTTTCCCCGAAATCCCGGACACCCAGCGCATAGGCCTCCTCCAGCATGGAAACCGGCTTGGTTTTGCTGACCGCAATCAGGGTGACCTCATCTTCCTTCCGTCCCGCCCTGGCACAGGCATTCCTGATGTTCTCCTGTACTCTGTTCAGATTCTCCTTAATCATATGCCTCTCCTTTCAGCTAACGTCAGTCATTGATAAATTCGTCCCCGTTCACCGTCTCCGCATCCAGCACAATCCGATCATAAGCGCTCAGTCCATAGGTCGTATTGGATTTGATTATCGCGTATTCATCATTCTGGGACAGGATCTGTATTTCCTTGAAATCGGCATAGCCCTTGTTGATATTATAAACCCCGATCAGCGTAGCGCTGCGGGATATGGTATACTTGTCCGTAGAATCGGGCTTCACCAGATTGTTGCCCAGCTCCAGGATGGAATTGTCGATGTAGTAATCATCATCCGTTTCATAATAAATGGAGGTGGCAATAAACTCTGTCGTAACTTCCCCGTTTTCCGTATAGGTTTCCTTCAAAACCCCGTTTTCACTGTTATTTCCTTTGGTTACATAATCCTTGGGGATGAGGAAAAATTCCTTTTCCGCTATGGCGGAATTGGGCACCTTCAGCCCCTGTTCCTCTTTGGTAACCAGTTCAATATCAATAAAGCGGTCCGCACAGAAGGTTATCATGGAATTATTGAAGTCAAGCTTTACGTAAGTATTCCCGTCCGCATTATTGAGCACATTCACTTTGGCCCAGGAACTGAACTGGTTTTTCAGGAAACGTACCTGTACATATTCTTCCTCCAGAAGCTCCTGCGCACGCTCCGCATCCATCTGGATGACAATAGACCAGTTTTCATCCGTGGAGAGCTTGTACAGCGTATCTCCCGCCGCCACAAGGTCATTGTTTATCAGCTGCTTCTTCTCATACTTCTCCCTGTCAAACATATCAGCGGTAATCTGATCCGCCGAAACCGCCTCGAAGCCATCAGTGGAATAAACCACAATGCCGGAAACCGGCGCGCTGCAGAGCGTTATCAGGGAAGAGGCGGAAGAATTCAGCGACTGCAGATCCTGCAGCACATTGATGTTGGCAAGCTTCAGCGCCGTACCCTCCAGAGAGTATTTGAAATCATATACCCCGGAAAACTGTTTCCTGTCAAAGCCGTTCATATAGCCTGTAATTTCACTCCGGATATCGGAAAGATCACTGTCAGACAGCTGCGTATCCTCCGCCTTATTGGCATCGAACAGCTCCTTGAGCTGGCCGCTTTCATCGATGCTGCACACCAGCTTGCCGGAACCGACTCTTTCCCCTTCCCTCGCATAGTAATTTATGTATCCGGAATCCGTGCTCATGACAATGGTTTCCTGTCTGAGCGCGATTCCCTGATATACATTGCCGACGGAAAGAGAACCCGTCTTTACCTCGTACCCCATAATATGTTTATCCGTAAAGTAAAGGAAAACGCAGATAACAATATAGATGAAAATAACACTAAAGATAATTATCCCCAGATTAATATTCAGCGGTTTCCTGTATTGTCTGATTTTACCGTTATTCCTGCCAGCCAATCCACATTCCTCCGGGTCACTTTTTTCATTTCCTCCGCCGGTGCCTCCAGCTGCTTCCGCTGGTGCCTCCCTGCGGCAACAATCCGTTTAAAAAAGCCCCGGAAAGCATCCGAGGCTTTTATCCTTTATTTTAAAGAGATACAATAATCTTCGATTTCAGGCTTTCGGGCAATTCCTGCTCGTCCTTAGAAACACTGAGAACGAAATCAACGCCAAAACTTTCACTGACTTTTTCCAACTTTTCAACTACCGGAAGGATATCACCATCATCACCCAGACAGGCGATCTTCAGGAAGCTGTCTAAAAACATCTTTTCAAGGTCACGGTCCTGGGAAACGATACCGCAGATAAAACCGATAAATTCGGAGCTGTTCTCCACCATGAATTCACAAACATCAATCAGCCTTACCTTGTTATTCAGTTCAAACATATGCTTCGTACTTTTGTCCAGATAGACAATATTTCCGGAGACTTCTTTTACTTCGGTGTTTACTTTATCCAATAATTGTTTTGTCTTGCCTTTCCCCTTCTTGCCTACGATTAACTGAACCATTGTAATCCCTCCTAAAGTAAATTGGCGATTCTTACACGCCTTTTAAATATGATATTATTATAGTTGATATCTGATTAAAAAACAACCTTTTTAATTAATTACATTTAAAAGCTCTGTCATCTCCGTATAGAGGACTGCCCTGTCCGAAGAATGGAGAATTACGGAAATATAAGGATTCCCTGAGGTGTCCTTGGAGAGAAGGATCAGGCAGTTTCCGGCCGCGCTGGTCGTTCCCGTCTTTCCTCCGATAACAGTAACCTGCTCCGGCGCTTTGTAAGTCCCTTTCAGGTACTGATTGGTTGTCGTAAAGGAAAAGGTTTTGGACTTGCCGTCCTTGTCCATAAACACCGTTTCATAACTGGTCATATGAATGATTTCGTTAATCAGGTCATTCTTTAATGCTTCATTAAATATCAGATACAAATCATATGCCGTAACATAATGATTGTCCTCAGTCAGTCCGTGAGGATTCACAAAATGGCTGTTTGTCGCTCCGATTGCCAGTGCTTCCTGGTTCATCAGTTCCGCAAAGCCGTCCAGGCTCCCTCCGATATGAACAGCAATGGCTGCTGCAGCATCGTTGGCGGAATGGATGAGCAAGGCATGTAGCGCCTGGTTCAGGGTCAGCTGATCTCCCGTCTTCAAGCCGCAGAGAACAGCGCCGGATTCCGTAATGGCCGCTTCATCGGTTACCGTGATTAAATCGTCCGGATTGCCGTACTTAAGCGCAACCAGCGCAGTCATAATTTTGGTCAGGCTGGCCGGCTGGAGCCTTTCGTGAATATTCTTGGCATACATGACTTTATTGCTGTTAAGATCAAAAAGTCCGGCTGACGTGGCTTCCGTCATGTCAACAGCCTGGTTGTCGGTTCCCACATCACTGTTCACCACACAGAGGTTCTCTGCAAAGGAAGAAGCAACAACGCTGGATACTTCATTTACAACCCGATAGCTGGACACCTCATAATTGGGGTTATAGGCAAAGGGTATTTCCTTATTGCCGCAACCGTCAAGCGTCCCGGCGGACACCGAAAACAGCAAACAGACACAGGCTGCCCTGGCAAGGAATTTCTTCTTCAGATTACTTGTACATTTCACGCCATTCCAAATCCCCTCTGTCAAGTGATTTGATTAACAGTTCTGCAGTTGCAAGATTGGTAGCAAGCGGAATATTATGGATATCGCACAGGCGCACCACATTATTGACATCCGGTTCATGGGACTTGGGTGTCAGCGGATCCCGGAGGAAAATTACAAGATCGATTTCATTGTGTTCAATCTGTGCCCCTATCTGCTGTTCGCCTCCCAAATGCCCGGCAAGAAACTTGTGGACGTTCAGATTGGTCACTTCTTCGATCAGCCTTCCTGTCGTACCCGTAGCAAAAAGCTCGTTTTTAGTCAAAATTCCTCTGTAAGCAATGCAGAAGTTCTGCATAAGCTTTTTCTTTGCGTCATGCGCAATCAATGCAATATTCATAGCAACCTTCTCCTATACTAGTATAAATTTTTTCTCTGTAATCGAACGTTCAGTACGAATCCCATTCCTATAAACAGACTCAGCAGAGACGTCATACCGTTGCTGACAAAGGGAAGCGGAATTCCTGTATTCGGCATAATCATTGTGGTTACCGCGATATTCATAAAGCTCTGGAAGCCTATCACCGCGGCCATACCGGAAGCAATTATCATTCCGGAGGTGTCCTTGGCTGTTCTGGCAATGGAAATGCATTCCAATGCGATAAGCATGAGCAGTACGATCACAATACAGGCGCCCACGAACCCCATCTCTTCCCCGATTACGGCAAAAATAAAGTCTGTCTCAGGTTCTGAAATGAAATTGCCGTTCTTTACTGACGCTATTACATTGTTGTTCAGGCCTTTCCCCCATAATTGGCCCGAACCTATAGCCATCACCGAATTGAGCTGCTGATAGGCCTCGGCATCCGCATATTTCTCCGGATTCAGCCATGCCAGGATACGGGTCAGCTGATAATTCTCAATCAGCTGCTGTCCGGGCTGCATCACCAGATAAAAAGCGATCGCCAGAGACGGCACAACCACAGCTAAAACTCCTCCTATTATTTTGTAGTTAAGGCCGCCCACAAACATCAGTACGCAGAAAATAATGCAGTACAGAATTGTCGTGGACAGGTTAGGCTCTTTGTATACAAGAATAATAGCCGGCAGCATCAACACCACACACAAGAGAAGTATTTTAAATGTATTAAACTTCTCCTTATATTTCATAATAAACTGTGCATAGAATAAAATCAATAAAATTTTTGCAATTTCTGACGGTTGGAACTGAAACAGATGCGGAATATCGATCCACCGCCTGGCGCCGTTCACCTTTTCTCCCCATATCAAAACCGCAACCAGTATACTTATGGAAAAAATATAATAGAACCAGTATAGCCGAAGCAGCTGGGAATAGTCAATCAATGAAATGAATATCATGAGGACAATTCCCATCGCCACACCGGCAATCTGCTTGCTCTGCAGAGATTCCTTAGCGCTTCCCACAGCCATAATACCAATTATGGATATGGCAAGCACCAGCAGAATCAGTTTAAAGTCGTAATTTCTTAGTTTGTATCTTTTCAGCATTCTTTCCTCCGGTCCGCCGCACCGGAAATGTACGGCAGACAGTGTATCCGAGCTAGTTATGGAGATCCAGGATTGGAATGTCCGCATACAGGGTCGGGTTTTTGCCCCTGCCCCGGATGGTGGATTTACTGATTTGGATTTCCATATTGTTTGTGTCTATTTTCATGTACTTGGAAATAACCTTGGCGATATCCTGCTTAATCATATCCAGCATTTCAGGCGAACAGCCGGCCCGGTCTGAGATAAGGAGGATTTTAAGCCTGTCCTTTGCAATTTCCCTGGAACTCTTCTTTTTGAATAAATTAGGTAATCTCATGATATCCGCCCCTCCTGACTCTTATGAAATATTCCGGTAAACCTTGCCCACAAGGAGACCGGATGTTCCAGATCCAGGAATGGCACTTCCTTTCCCAGGACTCTGAGGCAGATATTTTGATAGGCTTGTCCTGCCAGCGTGTTGTTCCCTACAAGCGGTTCGCCCTGGTTGGTGGCAATAACCACATTTTCATCGTCCGGCACAATACCAATAAGAGGAATGGAGAGAATGTCAACCACGTCATCAGGCGTCATCATATCTCCTCTTCTCACCATATCAAAGCGCATACGGTTGATGACCAGGTCGATTTTTGAAAATTCATGGGCTTCCAGCAGGCCGACGATGCGATCCGCATCGCGGATGGCGGAAACCTCCGGCGTAGTGACAACAAGCGCATGGTCCGCGCCGGCTATGGCATTCTTAAAGCCCTGTTCAATGCCTGCGGGGCAGTCAAGAATGATGTAATCAAACTGGCTTTTCAGATGCTCAATCAGTTTGATCATCTGGCTTTCATTGACGGATGTTTTGTCCCTGGTCTGGGCGGAAGGAAGCAGATACAGGCTGCTGTAGCGCTTGTCCTTGATTAATGCCTGCTTTACACGGCAGTTGCCTTCAACCACATCCACCAGATTGTATACGATCCGGTTTTCCAGCCCCATGACCACATCCAGATTCCGAAGACCTATATCGGTATCTATCAGAACGACTTTTTTACCCATGGCAGCCAGGCCGGTCCCTACGTTTGCGGACGTGGTCGTTTTACCCACACCGCCTTTTCCTGACGTAACAACAATTACTTCACTCATGCAAATACCTCCGGTGAGAAATATTTGTCCCCTGAGCGTCCCTTTTTCAGCGGGCGTTCAGTAATTCATTCGTAATTGGTTTCAGGATTATGCTGTTATTTTCCACATAAGCCATCTGCGGCTGTATTCCTCCGGGATTCCCGTCTGTGCGTTCCTCCCTTTTGGACCCGAAGGCCCATTTACTTTTTTCATTGGTAATATATTTGAAATCCCCGATTTTAATTTTTTGCGGGGCCATTTCAAGCGCTGCCACATAATGCTCCGTTCGTCCGCTGCCGCCCGCATAGGCATTGCCGCGCAGGCTTCCCAGTACAACGATGTCTCCGGCCGAAATCACGCTAGATCCCGGATTGACATCTCCCAGAACTATTATGCTTGATTCGGTTTCCAGAATCTGTCCCTTCCTCAGGGTTCCCCGGTAGAACTGCCCGGCAGATTCCTCCTGCGCCTTCTTCCTTCCGACGCACTCCAGGGCCCTGGCATAAAACCTCTCGGTTTCTTCATCCCTGCCGACAATGCAGGTGATGTTCAGGCTGGAATTATCCATAATGGCTTCCACCAGCCTGGTTTCCTCTTCCAGAGTCAGGCTGCGTCCCACAAAGGATACCGCCACGGCGGCATCCTTGAAGAAGCGCTCCGATTCCTTAAATTTTGCCGCCACTTCTTCCAGCAGCTCTTCGAATTCTATTTCTTTGTCCAGATACAGGATAAGCCCGTTCTGAAAGCTTTTAACAATTACGGCATTTTTCATCGCTTACTCCCGTCTGTGTGCCCTTGCACACCTTTGCTTAAGGGGAATTGAAAACTTCAATCCAGCTCCCGTCAGTGTGTTCCGGCACGCATCGGTTATCAGTCTCCTGCAGAGGTAACCGCCTCAAGATGGTTTGCGGTGCCGCTGATAATTTCTTCTTCCTTTTCCGGGTTAAAGTAGTACTGCATTACCTTACAGGAAATCTGCGCCGCATAATCGGAGGAATAACCGTTTCCGATTCTGGTGGCGAGGGCGATTTCCGGTTTGTCAAAGGGCGCATAGCCCACGAATACGGCATGCGGCGGCCGTGTCTTGCTTTCCTCCGCTGTACCTGTCTTACCGGCGGCAATGATGCCTGAATCAACAAAATACTTTTTGGCCTCCACCACACCGCGCATACCGCGGTGAATGGCATCCCAGTAGGAGGTCGGCATTTCTATGGTATTGCGTACTTCCAGTGAAAAATCTTTCAGCAGGTTTCCGCTTCGATCCGTAACTTTATCAAGCAGGCTCAGGTTATAACAGGTACCGCTGTTGGCAACTGTCGCCACATATCTGGCAAGCCCCACGGTAGTGTAGTTATGCTCGCCCTGCCCGATGGCGGACTGGGAAGGGTTGACAAGGGAAAACTGGGGTGCGGATTCTTCAATTTCGATGCCGGATTTTTCCGTCAGCCCGTAAAGATCCGCATACTCACGCATCCGTTCATTCGCCAGGTTGAAGTCTGTACCGCTCTCCGGATCTCCTGACTGGCCAAAACGGTAGCCCATTTCATAGAAGAAATAGTTGCAGGAATGCGTGATTGCCTCGGTTACATTCAGATTGCCGTGTCCGGATCTGTTCCAGCATCTCATGACAATATCAGAGTACCGTGTAAAGGTTCCCACACAGTCTACCGTACTGGACAGATTGATGATACCATCCATCAGCGCGGCGGAAGCAACCACCATTTTATAGGTAGACCCCGGCGCCGAGCGCATCTGCGTCGCATAGTCCCACAAAGGCAGGGACAAATCGTTCTGAAGCGATGCATAATACTCCGCATCAATACCGTTTGCCAGCTTATTATTATCATAGCTGGGATAGCTGACAAGCGCCAGCACCTCGCCGGTATTGGGATCCACCACAACGCAGGAGCCTGAAAAAGGATCAAGCGCCAGCTGTGCAGGCGTAATCTGCAGGTTTTCTATTAGCTTCCGCATAAACTGATATGCGGAAACACTGCCATTTTCCAGGGCCGCGCGCTGTTCCTCAGAAACAGAAACAATCTGCTGCTCAATCAGTACCAGGCATACCTGTTTCCCACTGATTGAATTATCCCGGATCATATATTTATACAATTTTTTATAAAAGGATGTCTTTTCCAGCTCCTGGCTGATATATTCCGCCAGACGGTCGAAAACCTCAGAAGAATCCGCATACTGCGTATCCATATCCAGACGGCTCACGTCCACCCAGTTCTGGGCAATGGCATATTCCAGGAATTCACTCAGGGAAATCGTTTCCTCTTCCGTCCATGTCCTGTAAACCTCATCGGAAGTATCCACCTTCAGGACCCTGGTATCATTAATAAGAAGATTGGTTACGATATAGCTTTCGTAGCTCTGATACTCTTCCTTCAGCTGATTATAAGGAGTCCTGTCCTGATACAGCTCCTGTGTCAGCCAGTTCCATACCTTTTCCTTCTTCTGGCGGAAGGCCTCGTAGACCGCTTTTTCGTTTTCCTCTGCCCCAGGAGAGGCCAGATGGTCCAGATTGATTACATTGTTATTGAACAGTGCAAAATATACATCATCTATCGGAATCCTTATACCGGAGGTCTTTGCATTGGGCGCCAGATTGAATTCCTTGATATTTTCAATTTTTTCAAGAAGCAGGCCGGCAATGCTCTGCTCCAGGATATTATATATAGCCTCCTGGAGATCGGCATCCAGGGAGAGATAAACATCATTTCCGGCGACAGGCTCCACCCGTCCCTCCGAATCAATTTCCTTGCCCAGGTTATCCACATATATGGTTTCCCGGCCCTTCTCACCCTGCAGATAGGTTTCCATCACTTTTTCAATTCCGGATTTCCCTACGGTATCATTCATTTCATACCGTCCCTCATCATCCCCGCCCTGACTCGTTTCTTCATTCAGGCTCTTAAGCTCCTCTGAGGAAATCTTTCCGGTATATCCGATTATATGGGAAAAATAGGTGCCGTCCACATACCGTCTTATGGTATCCTCCGCAATATCAATCCCCAGCAGCGCATCATTGTTCTCCTTGACCGCCGCTACCGTTTTCTCGCTCACATCCGTGGCAATGGTTGTGGGTATGTATTTCTGGAAGCTGTTGGCACTCATGGCATAGCGGATAATGACAAGCTTCAATACCTCTTCCTTCGTATAGCCTTTTCCGGGTACAAAGGTGGTTCTGTCATCCGGATCCGTCCGTTCGCCAATACCATAATTGGTGGCCATAAAATCTATCACATCCTGAGGCGTGGCATTTTTTTCCTTTTCCTTCAGGCTGTCAATGGAAGCATGTCCGTAAATATCCGCCAGGAAACGAAGCAGCTTCGTATCCGACACGCTGAAGGCATACTCCCCGTTTTTATCTAAAAAAATGTTAAAATCACTGATAACGCTGTCTCCGTTGCCTTCAATAATGTGGATGGTTTCCAGCAGCGTAGCATTCAGATTTTTGTTTTTGTTCTTATCTGATTCATACACATCCTCTATGGTCACGGAGTAAGCAAGATCATTGTAGGCAAGAAGCTTGCCGTTCCGGTCGAAAATCTTGCCCCGGGAGCTGGGAATGGAGCGTTCCTTTTTGATCTTCAGGGAAAATTCGTTCAGGTAATTTTCCCCATTGACAATCTGCAGAACGAATACCCTGTGAATCAGAACGCCGCCCATAAGAAGCACAACAAGAGTCAGTACAATCAGCCTGGAGTTTATAAAGTTAAAAAAGTTGTCTCTGAATCTCTCAAACAATTATTCCATACTCCTTTTTTCCGCGGCTTCCAGCCTTTTATGTATCAGCAGAAGCAGCGGATATACCGCAAAGGCTATCACTATCGTATATACAGCTTCCGGCAGTATCACATGCAGGAAATAATACCCCAGTTCAAGCCGTCCCCTCAACAGGAACAGCAGACAGTAGCATACGAAATTATAGCCAATATCACTTACTAAAATCAGAATCAACGGCAGCTTGATATCCTCCGGATAAAACATCCTCTGGAAGGTGCCGTTGACGTAGCCGGTCAGCATATAAAGCAGCGCATAAAGGCCTATTACATTCCCGCTGAAAATGTCTGCAAGAAGGCCGCAGAAAAAGCCAATCAGCATTCCGTTTTTTTCACCGTTCATAAAACCATAGGCCGCTACCAGTATGATGAGCAGGTTCGGCTTGATACCGCTGAACGCAACGGCAGGCAGCACGCTGGACTGGAGGATAAAGCAGAACAGAATAAGAAAAACGGAGATAATATTTCGTTTCAAAAGCTTCCTCCTCCCTATTCCTTATCCGGAACCGGCTGCTTCAGCTCCATAATCACCAGGACCTCCTGAATGTGCTGGAAATCCACGGCCGGTGTAATATAGCCCCATTTAGTCATATTGTTGGGGGCCGTATTGATGGAGCTGATGAAGCCGATGGGAATTCCTGAAAGATATTTACTGCTTATGTTTGAGGTTACTACCTTATCCCCTTCCGATACCTTGTCTTCCTTATCGGAGAGCTGGTCAAAACGGATTACCCCATCCGACATCACCGACTGCAGGTTTCCGGAAACCATCAGGTTAGCGGAGGTGGAAAGTACGGTTCCATAAATATTGGAATTATCAGCGATAATCGAAAGCACCCTTGCATAATTGGGGCCGACGCTGACAACCCGGCCCGCCAGGCCGCTGCCTGCGAGCACATTCATGTCCACCTGTATGCCGTCGTCGGAGCCTTTGTCAATCGTAAAAGAATAGAACCAGTTGCTGGAGTCGCTTGCGATAACTCTCGCTCCCATTTTCTCATAATCCGAGGTTGCCTTATCAATATCATAAAGCTCCCTTAAGCTGGCAAGCTCATATTTATCCTGCTGGAGCTGGGCGTTTTCCATTGTCAGCTCATCCACCTGCTCCTTCAGTTTCTGGTTTTCCTCCAGCACAGCCTTCAGCTGCCCCATCTCCTCCGCCCGGTCATACATATATCCGCCTACGGAGGCAATGCCCTTCTGAAAGGGTACCACCACATAGCCCGCGGCAGCCCTGAGAGGCCCTTCAAACAGATCTGTTCTGAAAGTGACTATCATAAGAATCACACAGACCGCAGATAAAATCATAAGAAGATACTTGCCGGGCAGTGTGAATTTGTTTCTTTTCTTCTTGATTACAGGACTCATTTACCCATCCCTTCAATTGCATAGGCAACTGATTTATAGTTTTCCTCGTTCAGGACCTTGGAAAGTCCGAGAACGACGCTTTCAATGGGGCGTTCCGCCACATTGACACGCAGGCCTGTGCTCTTGCCAAGCATATCCGCAAGATGGCTGATCTGGGATGCGCCGCCGGTAAGATAAATGCCGTGACGGTAAATGTCCGCTCCCAGTTCCGGAGGCGTACGTTCCAGAATTACCTTTACACAGTCAATGATCGAATTAAAATGCTCTTCCAGGCAGGAAACCACCAGCTCCGTAGGGATTTCCCGTTCCACGGGAAGTCCGGTCACGATGTCTCTTCCGAATACTTCCGCGCCTGTTCCCGCTTCTTCCAGCTCAGCCAGGGACTTTTTAATGCCCTCCGCTGTTTTGCCGCCGATCAGCAGGCCGTATTCCTTGCGGACCGCGCTGCGGATAGCTTCGTCGAACTTCAGACCGCCCGTCTTGATCAGACGGCTGAGTACGATGCCTCCCAGGGAAAGGATGGAAACCTCCGTGGTATCATAGCCAACGTTCACTACCAGGACGCCCTGGGAATTCTTTACGTCTATATCAAGACCCAGGCCGTCTGCCACCGCCTTTTCCACCACCATGATTTTACGGGCCTTTACATTGGCGTCCTTAATCAGATCGTAAAAGGCGCGCTTCTCCACCTCCGTAATATCGGTAGGCACCGCAATATAGAAGTCGGCAGGCTTGATATTGCCTCCGGACATATCCGTCACAAAAAAACGGATCAGAGTTTCCATATTCTTAATATCGGCGATAACGCCGTTGCAGAGCGGATAGGAAATCTGGATATTGCCGGGGGCCTTTTCATACATTTCATAGGCGGAATCCCCATAAGCGAAAACGGTCTTCTTGTTCTGCACGGCGATCATGTTTTTTTCAATCATGATCTTGTCATCCGCCGCGCTGTAAATCTTAATGTTGCTCGTACCTAAATCGATTCCAAAAGCATTCGTAGACAAAATGATTTTCTCCTTCCTTATTTCAACAGGCCGGACTCCCTGAAGCTTACATAGCAGTTATCACCCACTATGATATGATCGGTCAGGGGCAGCTGCATCATGCCGCAAAGCTGGGCCAGATGTTTCGTAATTTCAATATCCTGTCTGCTGGGAGAGGCATCTCCGCTGGGATGATTATGGATCAGCAGGATATGTACAGCATGGTATTCCATCGCCATAAGGAAAATCTCCCGGGGCGATACCAGGGAACAGTTGACGGTGCCCTTGGACAGTGTCCTGTCACAGATCAGGCGGTTCTTGTTGTCTGTCATCACAAGAATCACTTCCTCCGTTTCCTTTCCCCGCAGTCGTTCCATATAATAGTCTGCCACAGTTTCCGGTTTGGTAAACTGTAATCTCTCACGAGTATCCGCCATAGCCAGCCTGCGTGACAGCTCAATAAGGCATTTAATTTTCACAGCCTTCACCCGGCCGATGCCGTTGACCTTGCAAAGGTCCCCGACGGACAGATGCTGCAGGCCGAGTAGCCCTTTTTCCCTGCCCTTGCTGAGGGCAAGCACCTGCTTTGCCAGCTGCAGGGCATCCATGGTTCTGGTGCCGGTCCTGATAATGATGGCGAGCAGTTCCTCTTCGGAGAGATATTCCGGCCCCTTTGCCATAAATTTTTCATAGGGCTTCATCTCTTCATAGCATGGTTCTTTTTGATTCGTTTGATTCATTTAATTCCCCGTTTCTTCACGTTTCCGAACGCTCCTCACGGGTACGGCCGCCTGTATGTACTCACTTTTACAGCATAAGCCCACAGCTTTTCAAAGAATGCGGTAAATCAGCAATGCAATCACTATCCCCAGTATGCTTGCTATTGTAATTTTGATCGTCAGCGCAAAGGTGATGCTCAGTATCCCGAAATCCAGGATAAGCGGGCTTGTAAACCCGAAGGTCTGTCCGAAATTCATAAAGCTTGCGGGAAACAGGCTTCCAACGAAGCCTCCCAGTACAATTCCGGCCAGAACAAGCAGCAGACAGGTCCATCCGTTTTTACTTTTCATTTTCTTCATCATTCATCCTTTGTATTTGTTGCCATTACCTATATTAGCATACTTCCAGATCCATGTATAGAATCTAAAAGTAAAAAATTTCGCCCTGTTCGACAGCGATTGACACGTTCCCCGCGGATACGTCAGGAGAAGAATCGCTTTAGCGCGGCAATTGGACGGCTTTCGCCTCCACACAGCGCTGAAGGGATTTTAATATGCCGAATTTTGCATGGGGCCAGGTCAGGCCGCCCTGAAAATAGACCGCATAGGGCGGCTTGAGGGGGCCGTCTGCGCTCAGTTCTATGGAAGAACCGGAAACGAATGCACCGGCCGCCATGATGACCTGGCTGTCATAGCCCGGCATATCCCAGGGTTCGGGACGCACGAAGCTGTCCACCGGCGCGGCCGCCTGGATCCCTTCGCAGAAGGCAATCAATCCCTCAGGCTTTCCGAAGGTGACCGCCTGGATAATGTCATGCCTGCTCTCCTTCCCGTCAGGGACTACGCCGAAGCCCAGACGTTCATAAATATTGGCGGCAAAAATGGCCCCCTTCAGGGCGCTTGCCGTAACCGTCGGGGCAAGGAACAGTCCCTGGTAAAACTGGGGCAAAATACCTAATGACGCGCCCACCTCTTTGCCAAGCCCCGGAGAGGTCAGGCGGCAGGCCGCATTTTCCACGCATTCCCTGGTGCCTGCGATGTAGCCGCCGATGGGCGCCAGGCCGCCGCCGGGGTTTTTAATCAGGGAGCCGACACACATATCCGCGCCCACATCCGTTGGCTCCATGCGCTCCACAAATTCTCCGTAGCAGTTGTCCACCATGCAGATACAGTCCGGCTTTCTGCTTTTGATGAACGCGATCAGCTCGCCGATGCGCTTTACGGACAGCGTGGGCCTTGTCTGATAACCTTTGGACCGCTGTATGGTCACAAGCCTGGTGCGTTCATTCAGGGCCTTTTCAATATTTTCATAATCAAAGCCCCCGTCCGGCAGAAGATCAACCTGACGGTAGCTGATGCCGTATTCCTTCAGGGAGCCTCTGGACTCCCTGATGCCGATGACCTCTTCCAGCGTGTCATAGGGCTTTCCCACAGGGGAAAGCAGCTCGTCTCCGGGCCGCAGGTTGCTCATGAGCGCCAGGGCAAGCGCATGGGTGCCGCAGGTAATCTGAGGCCTGACCAGCGCATCCTGCGTATGGAAAACGGCGGCATATACGGACTCCAATGTCTCTCTTCCCAAATCATTATAGCCATAGCCGGTGGTGCCCAGCAGGCAGGCCTCGCTCACCTTATTTTCCTGCATGGCCTTTAGTACCTTCAGCTGGTTATATTCTGCAGTTTCATCTATTTCTTCAAACCGTCCCTTCAGTTCCTTAAGCACCTGCTCACCGAACCTGAGCACCGGTTCACTGATTCCCATTTCCCGGTAAAAATCTGAAATATTGCTTTCCTTCATGTCTCCTCATTTCTTTCCGCCAAATTACGGCGGCGGATATTTTTTCTTCTTTTTCTTCTTATTTTATAACTGTTCAGTTCCTTCACAGCAAAAGCGTCAGCCTGCTGGACAGTTTCCTTGTTCCTTACCATACAAAACCTGAAATGCCACAGGCATTCCGGGCGTCCCTACTCCACCAGGCCCCTTTGCACGCAGCTTTCCAGCATAAATGAAAGCATGTCCTCTTCCGATGCAAAATCCGGCTTTTCCACCCAGATTACATCCTTTTCCCTGCGGAACCAGGTTAACTGCCGTTTGGCAAAATGTCTGGTATCTCTTTTTATCAGATAAACGGCTCTTTCCAGATCGTACTCTCCTTCCAGGAAGCCCAGGATTTCCTTATAGCCCAGCCCCTGCATGGAAACCAGCTGTCTGCTGCAGCCCCGTTCCTTCAGGCCGCGCACCTCTTCCAGCAACCCTTTGGACAGCATATCGTCCACTCTTTTATCTATGCGGTCATAAATGGCTTCCCGTTTATCATTCAATACGAAATAGCAGGCATTGTATGCCGCCTGTTTTTTCCGTTCCTGCTCATTGTGGGCAGATATCTTTTCTCCGGTGGATAGATAATATTCCAGGGCGCGGATCACACGCTTTACATTGTTGGCATGTATCTGCTCCGCTGCTTCCCTGTCCACGGCCGCCAGCATTTTGTGAAGATATTCCGGCCCTTTTTCCTCCGCAGTCTGCTCAAGCGTCCTGCGGCAGGCGTCATCCTCCGGATTTTCCGTAAAGTCAATATCATACAGGACCGACTGGATGTAAAAGCCAGTGCCTCCTGTAATAATGGGGATTTTCCCCCGGCTGCGGATATCGGAAATGGCCTGCTTCGCCATTTTCTGGAAGGTAACCACATTAAACTCGTCCTCCGGTTCCAGGACATCGATCAGATGATGGGGAATGCCCTGCATTTCTGAGGGCAGGATTTTGGCCGATCCAATGTCCATATGCCGGTATACCTGCATGGAATCCGCAGAGATAATTTCTCCCTGAAGCTTCTGTGCCAGCTTCAGGGACAGGGCCGTTTTTCCCACGGCGGTGGGGCCTGTCAGAATGATAAGAGGTTCTTTTTTCTGCCTTTCTTCCATATTGACTCCCTTCTCCGCGTAAATTTAAATAATCCTTTTGAATTTTCTTTCCAGTTCATATTTGCTCATGGTAATAATCGTAGGCCTGCCGTGAGGGCAATGGTAGGGATTCTCCAGCTGCAGCAGCTGTTCAAGAAGCGAAGCCATTTCCTCCCGTGACATGGAGTGGTTACCCTTTACCGCAGACTTACAGGCCATGGAGGCCAGCTTTTCGGCGATTGCCTTTGGTGCGCCGTGAGGCGGTTCTTCCTCCAGTTCATCCAGTATAGCCTCCAGGAATTCTTTTTCACAATGTCCGTAAAGGTCGCACGGTACGGAACGCACAGCATAGGCATTACCGCCGAATTCCTCGATTTCGAAGCCCAGCTGCGCAAAATAGGAAGAATACTCCTCCAGAAGATGGGCTTCCCTTGCCGACAGGTTCAAAACGATAGGCGGCGTGAGCATCTGGCTGTCAACGCTTCCGTTTTCCAGCTTATTTATCAGGGCTTCGTACTTCACCTTTTCATGGGCTGCATGCTGGTCGATAAAGAGAAGCTTTTCCTCGTATTCCGCAATCCAGTAGGTATCAAATACCTGTCCCAATATCCGGTAGCTCTGCACCGCCTCTTTAGTAAGCAGCTTTTCTTCGAAAAGCTCCATCTGTCTGGCATCCTTTACCGTATACTGCCCTTCTTCTTCCTGAAGCATACGGCCAAGCCGCTGAGTCTCAAAGGGCTGCGGAGCCTCCGGCTTTGGGCGGGAAGGCGGCGAAACAGCGGCGCGTTCTGCGGCCGCTTCAACCGGGACAGCCGCAGCAACTGTTTCTTTTGATATATTTAATCCGGCATCGGGCGCCTGCTGCCGGACCAATGCAGCTTCCATGCCTTTATTTTCCCGCGCGGATCCGACAGGCGCATTCTTCTGTCCGTTATCCGAAGCAACCGTTCCCGCTTCTTTGTGAGTTTCTTTGTGTGCTTCTTTGTGAGCTTTTTCACAGGCCGATGCAGCCGTTTCCCGCACATTTTCCTTCTTCGGAGCCGTCTGCTCTAAAGAAGCAGCTTCCTGAACCACCTGTGCCTGAACCGTTTCCGCCGCAGGTGCAGGCTGCGCCGCCTGTTGGCTTTGAGCGGTTTGAACTGTGGGCGATTCCTTTTTCTCATCCGCCCTTTTCTTTTCTTTCCTGTTATCCAGCGTCACATCCGGTATCATTTCACGGCGTCTTAAGGCTGTGCGCACCTGTTCTTCCAGAAAGGCATACAGGCCTGGCTGATCATGGAACCGTACTTCCATTTTGGAAGGATGGACATTCACGTCAATCCGTTCCGTATCCATATTGATGTGCAGCAGCGCAAAAGGGAACTTGTGCTGCATCAGATAAGCCTTGTAGCCTGCCTCCAGTCCCTTGGAAAGCAGAGGGCTCTTAATGTATCTTCCATTCACAAAGAAAAATTCAAAATTCCTGTTGGAGCGGACCACGGAAGGGCTTCCCAGGAAGCCTTCCACTTCTATTCCCTCCTCTTTTACGGAAAAAGGAATCAGTTCCTTTACAATCTCCCTTCCGTAAATACGGTAGACAATTTCCTTCAGATCTCCGTTGCCGGAGGTATGGAACCTGACCTGCCCGTTCATCATGAACTGGAAAGCCACATCGGGCCTGGAAAGCGCCATATGCTCCATCAAATCCGATATATAGCTGCCCTCTGTGGCCGGGGATTTCAGGAATTTTTTCCTGACAGGCGTATTAAAGAAAAGCTCCCTGACAATGATGGTTGTGCCCTCCGGTGCGCCTACCTCTGAAAAATCCCGTTCCTTTTCCCCCTCCAGGCGGTAATGGACTCCCGTCAGTTCTTCCTTCGTCTTTGTGATCAGCTCCACCATGGAAACCGCAGCGATGCTGGAAAGCGCCTCGCCCCGAAACCCCAGGCTTCTTACCCGGTACAGATCCTCAACCGAACGGATTTTGCTGGTGGCATGGCGGAAAAATGCCTTCCGCACCTGTTCCTTTTCAATTCCGCCCCCGTTGTCCGTAACGCGGATAAAAGAGCAGCCGCCGTCCCTGATTTCCACGGTCACTGCCTTTGCACCTGCGTCCATGGCGTTCTCCACCAGCTCCTTTACCACGCTGGATGGCCGTTCCACCACTTCGCCCGCCGCTATTTTATCTATGGTGCTGCTGTCCAGCAGTTTGATTTCCGCCATCTGTGTCTCCTTTCTTCACCGCTGTCCTGCCTTGGCCCGCAATTGCCCGGCAGCCTGCGGGGACACTGCTGCCTACCATCTGTTTTTCAGCTTGTTCTGCAGGCGGTACAGGGTATTCAGGGCATCCAGCGGGGTCATGGTACTCACCTCCACGTTTTTCAGTTCGTCCAGCACATCCGCATCGGTCACCGTATCGAACAGGGATATCTGCTCCAGATCCAGCTCGTCATAATGCTCCTGCTTTCTGGCAGGCGCGCCCCCGTCGACTATGGAAATGCTCTGAACCTTCTCCGTTATGTCGTTATCGCTGAGCTGCTCCACAATTTCCTTGGCCCGGTCAATCACCATATCGGGCACCCCGGCCAGCCTCGCCACCTGGATGCCGTAGCTCTTATCCGCGCCGCCCTTGATAATCTTACGCAGGAAAACAATATCGTCCCCTTTTTCCTTAACGGCGATACAGTAATTATTCACGTTATTCATCTTGCCTTCCAGCTCGGTCAGCTCATGATAATGGGTGGCAAACAGCGTTTTTGCCCCCAGGAGCTTGCGGTTGCTGATATGCTCAATCACCGCCCAGGCGATGCTCAGCCCGTCAAAGGTTGAGGTCCCCCTTCCGATTTCATCCAGGATAAGCAGGCTGTTTCTGGTAGCATTGCGCAGGATATTGGCCACCTCGCTCATTTCTACCATAAAAGTACTCTGGCCGCTGGCCAGATCGTCCGATGCCCCGACACGGGTAAAAATACGGTCAACGATTCCGATGGCCGCCTGTCTTGCGGGGACAAAGCTTCCCACCTGGGCCATCAGCACTATAAGCGCTGTCTGGCGCATGTACGTTGATTTACCCGCCATGTTCGGCCCTGTAATTACGGCTATCTGGTGGGAATTATTATCCAGATAGGTATCGTTGGGAATGAACATATCATGCTCAATCATTTTTTCCACCACAGGATGGCGGCCGTCCTTGATATTGATCTGTCCCTTTTCGTTCAGCACCGGCCTGACATAGTGATTCTGCTCCGCCACCAGGGAAAAGGAACAGAATACATCCAGCCTCGCCACCGCCTTCGCGGTAGTCTGAATTCTTTCGATTTCTCCCGCTATCCGGTCCCTGATTTCACAGAACAGATCATATTCCAGCGTGCAGAGCTTATCCTCCGCATTTAAAATGGTATCCTCCAGCTCCTTCAGCCGGGGCATGGTATAGCGTTCCGCGTTGGTCAGCGTCTGCTTCCTGATATAATCCTCCGGCACCATGTTCAGGTAGGATTTGGTCACCTCCAGATAATAGCCGAATACCTTGTTGTATTTAACGCGCAGATTTTTAATGCCTGTACGCTCCCTTTCGGCATTTTCCAGCTCTGCCAGCCAGTTCTTGCCCTCTGTTTTCGCCCTGCGCAGATTATCGATGTCCTCATTATAGCCTGCCTTGATCATTCCGCCTTCACGGATGGTAATGGGCGGCTCCTCCTCTATGGAGTCACAGATCAGAAGATAGAGATCCTCCAGGCCGTCCATTTCCTGCTCTATTTTTTCATTGGCTGTCCCCGGAAGCTCTTTCAGCACGGTTTTAATATGCGGGAGCATTTCCATGGAATTGCGAAAAGCGATCAAATCCCTGGGATTGGCCGTCTTGTAGCTCACCTTTCCCAGCAGACGCTCCAAATCGTAGATAGGATTCAGATATTCCCGGATTTCATCCCTGGCCACCGGATTGCTGCAGAAGGCCTCCACGGCATCCAGCCGTTCCTCCATTTCATTTTTATGAATCAGGGGCTGTTCCAGGAAGCTTCTAAGCATCCTGGCCCCCATGGCCGTCCTTGTCTTATCAAGCACCCAGAGAAGAGAGCCTCTCTTCTGTTTTTCCCGCAGCGTTTCCGTCAGCTCCAGATTCCGTCTTGTGGAGCTGTCCAGAAGCATATACCTGTTGACCAGATACGGTTCAATATGGGTAAAATGGCTCAGCGGTATTTTCTGGGTATCATATAAATAGGAAAGAAGCGATCCCGCCGCAATCACCCCGTTAGGGAATTCCTCCACGCCCAGGCCTGACAGCGAATTGACGCCAAAATGCTTCATCAGGCATTTTCTGCACAGATCGTCGTCGAAATAATGGGGTTCCAGGGAATAAATGGCGATTCCCAGCCGCTCCTTCAAATCATCCAGTTCCATGCCGCTTACAAGAAACGCATCATTGCAGATAATTTCGGACGGCGCATATTTCATCACCTCATCCAGAAGCTTCCTGTTATCCTCCACCTCAGTCATATAATAATCGCCGGTGGTGACATCCGCCACGGAGATGCCTGTTTTCCCGGCGAAGTAGGCAATGCACATAATATAATTATTTTTATTTTCCTCCAGGGCCTGGATATTCAGGTTGGTTCCGGGCGTTACAATCCGGACCACCTCTCTCTTAACCAGCCCCTTGGCCAGTTTGGGATCCTCCATCTGTTCACAGATGGCAACCTTGTAGCCCTTGCTCACCAGCCGGCTTAAATATCCTTCTACCGCATGATAAGGGACCCCGCACATGGGCGCCCGCTCCTCCTGGCCGCAGTTCTTCCCTGTCAGTGTGATTTCCAGTTCCCTGGACGCTGTCAGGGCATCCTCAAAAAACATTTCATAAAAGTCTCCAAGACGGTAAAAGAGGATACAGTCCGGATATTGCTTTTTGGTTTCCATGTATTGCTGCATCATCGGCGTTAATTCTGCCATTGTTCAGTTTCTCCTTTGTAATTCCCATTTCAAATCCGAAAGCATACATCTATAAAATATAGCACAAAATGGCGAAATTGTAAATCTTAACAAAATCCTGCCAACGGCGTATTCTCAGGCTTTGTAACAGTCCAGACGACGGTACTGCTGCCAGGCTTTATATGGATTCAGGCAACAATATTCCCGACATTTCTTCTGCACAAGCCAGGGCATCCGGAGGCTTGCTTATGCTTCAAAGTCTCTCCTTCCTCCAACCCGCCCCGCGGGAAAAAAAGCGCTGCCATACCGGCAGCGCTGAAAAATAATCTGTAACTGTGAGGATACTGAACAGATACAATAATCCTTATTATTCCTGGCATCAAAAATGTGGGCTGTTGGGGAGAAACTTGATGCATTGGCCAGGAAAAAGATAATACATTTTGGGGAATGATATCAAATAAACAATTTTTATTTATTGCATACAATTCATAATCGCATACAATTTGCTCAATTGTCTTCCTTAAGCCAGGCATCAAATTCCCAACCCACAAGTTGTCATGTCCTGACATTCAGGACGCGACTTTTGTATTATAGCATAGTTTTTGCTAAAATGGTGCCAAAAAATAAATTTTATTTCATTTACTATTATAGTGTAGTGTCTTTGCGTAACGGACATATGTTTTTTCAAAAGAAACCATTTTATAATTTGAATAAATGTTAAAAATATGTATAAGTATATCTTTTATTACTGTTTTTTGTTATATTTTCTGCCAAGATACCTGGCAAAGCTTCTGCAGAATTCTTCCTTCCGGGAACGGGAAATTGTAAGGGCAGTCCCGTCCGCCAGCTCCAGCACATTTCCCTCCGCTTTAATTACATGCTTCAGATTTACGATATAGCTGTTATGCGCATAGACAAAATCGTGTTCCTTCAGTTCCTCATATATTTCAGCCAGACGTGAATTGCAGTTCACCGGGTTCTCTTCCGGCTCCTGGTCCAGCCATATCTGGCAGCCCCTTTTCTTAAGCGAAATATAAAGGATCCGGTCAGTATCTATCTGCATCATTTTATTCTTATATACTGCCTTAAGATAAACCCTTTCCTGACGCCTCCGGGCCTCCCGAAGAATATCCTCCATATCCCCCCGGCCTTTGCCGGCCAGCTCCTGCTTCAGAAGATAACGGTAGGGATAAACCCGGAACATATCCGGCGTGGGCATAATCACCCCTGTTACAAAAGCAAGCACCGCATTTTTGTTCTGTGCACGGAATTTCCCCGCCGTTTCCCGGCCGTCCATTCCCTGCATCTGTATATCCAGAAAAAGAATATCATGCGTCGTGAAAATATCTTTCATCAGTTCTTCCCCTGATATATATTCATAAATACGAACCGGTATCCCCATATCCTCCGCCGTCTTTCGCAGCATCTGGCTCACCAGATACCGATCGGCCGCAGAGTCATCACAAACCGCCGCTTTCAGTTCCATTATTTCCACCATTTCCTTCTTATTTTACAGGTCTTACTTTTCTGAAAAATCATACGGGAAGGCATACGGTAACCGTGAACCTGTTCTCCTGCACTTCAAAATCAATCAGCCCCTTATTAGCCGCCACCAGCTCTTTAACATGCTTTATTCCAAAACCGTGACGCGTTTTGTTCTCTTTTCCCGTTCTGAAGCCGCCCCGATCATACACCGGCATCCGGGTACAGCCGTTTTCCAGCCGTATCACCGCATAATTTCTGTCCGTATCCATGAACAAATGCAAAGCCACATATCTGTTTTCATCCCCGCACTTTTCCGCAGCCTCCAGCGAATTATCCAGGAGATTGCTCAAAATGCTGATACAGTCATAATCCCTGATTTCCCCGCAGTAAAATCCCGGCTCCGCCAGGATGTCCATCCGTATCGAAAGCTCATCCGCCCTGCGCTTTTTCTCATTTAAAATAAAATTCAGGATACCGTTGGAGGAATACCGGGTTTCCTCCGCCTTTGAAATATCCGCACAGATATCACGGACAATCTCCTGCATTTTTTCATTCCTGTTTTCACAGGCCAGATAATTCAGAGTATTCAGATAACGGTTAATATCATGCAGGATCTGCCTGTAATTCTGCGTAACCTGTTCCAGCTGCGTATAGTTTTCCGATTCCATCCTGACCCGCAGCTGCATCAGCCGCTGTTCCATTATCTGGGACTGCATCTGAACGTTCCGGTTGTAAATCTCCAGGATTACAATATTGAAAACAGCCACCAGCATACAGATGATAATGAGCATCAGCCTTTCCCCTGCCGAAATTTCCGCCGTTGAATAAATTGTCACCTGCCAGACTACCCGTATCAGCATAATAGACAGGACAGGGCACAGCAGAAACGGAAGGGGCACGGAGGCCTCCTTATTTTTCAGCTTTCCCTGCATCAGACGGATTACAAGGTAGACAAGCAGCAGGGAAAAAAGCTTGGCCACCATAAGCATCGCTATTTTTCCCGCAGTGATATCCAAAATCAGGAAAGCGCCCTCAGAGTTGCCGCCCAGGCTTACCACCACATCCTCGCAGAACAGAAGCAGGAGCGTTTCCAATATATTAAAATAAAAAAGCCTTCCCCGGTTTCCCTCAAACAGAATATATGCCGCCGCAGTATAAACTGTCAGTATACCGGCCAGGTTAAGCGGCGGACTGCCCACCAGGTTAATCAGCGACATCACCGCTACAATCCCGAACCGGGCCATATTCCTTGTCAGTACGGGCATGCTTCTATAGTCGAAGAAGTTACGCATGAACAGATTCCATATATAACATTCCAGCAAATTCGTCATTAGTATGACGGCAAGCTCTTCAAGTCCCATGACTGATTTCCCCACCTGATATTATAATTGTATTTCTCTGCAAAATTTTCCCCTGGGAATGCATTTTTTTCCCTTTCCCTTGCCAAAGTCCACTGTATTATTCATAATACATAACATCAAACGTATTACTGAGGAGGATTTACATAATGAAAAAACAATGGACAGTAACCGCCGATGGTGTAAACCATACCATCGAATACAAGGGCCGCAATCTTCTCGTTGACGGACAGAAATATCCGTTGAAGTCTTCCAACTGGTTCATCCAGCTGATTGACTATGCAATTAATTTCGGAGATACCCAGTGCCGTCTTGTGGTTATGGGAAATAAAGTGGATCTGGCTGTAAACGGCCGTTTCCTGGGAAGCGGAGAACCTTATCAGCCTATCTCCAGCATTCCCGTATATGTATCCGTGCTTGCAGGCATCAGCTGTGTTCTCGGCTTCCTTATGAACAGCTGGCTTGGCCTCTGCCTGGGCATCCTGATCGGAGTTATGTACTTCAATATGGCCCTTAAGAAAAAGACCGGCGTTCTGATTGTCGCATTCATTGTTGCCACAATCCTTCAGATCGCACTGGGAATCGGCGTAGCCTTCCTTCTGTCCTGATAACATAAAACAGCTGCGGGGCGGTATTCTCATAAAGAGTACCGCCCTGTTTTAAATCACTTTAAACAGACAGGAGTAATTAAATGGATAATTACAATAATACCAACAATAATGATAACCAGGGATACCAGCAGAATCCTTACCAACAGAACCAACAGAATCCCTATCAGCAGAATGTATCCCCCCAGGGAACTCCTTACCCGGGCCAGAATTACGGCGGCCCGAATTATGGCGGCCAGCAGGTGCCCCCGCCCTATCAGGGAGCAAACTATGGCCAGCAGCCACAGGTCTATCCCCAGGGACCGGTAGTCATTAACCAGCTGGAGCATAAAAAGGATAATCTCGCGGTATGCTCTCTCGTATTCGGCATTATGGGCGCTGTTTTCTGCTGGCTTCTCGTTATCCCGATTGTCTGCACCATCGCGGGGCTGATTATGGGCATTATCAGCCTGGTGAAAACAGGCCAGCATTCCGGAGTTGCCCTTGCAGGCGTAATCGTTTCCGCAATCAGCCTGGTACTCAGCGTCATATTCACCCTGCTGTATATTCTTGTATTATAATACAAATATTTTGATTTGGCGAATACTAATTTCACAGTGGGATCAAAGAGCCGGCATGCTTAAAAGTGTTGTACTGCCAGACAGTAACCTCTTACCTGTCAGGCATCCCGGTAATAAATGACAGCCGGAAGCATCAGCTTCCGGCCAATTTTTATGTTTCGGAAAGTATTAGAGAAGCCTTAATGGCTTTCCCCTACCGGAAGCAATTCCAGTACGGTTTCATCAGCGCATAAATAACCAGCGGAACCACCACGGAATTGATGAGGGACAGGTCAATGTCCCCGTCAAACAGCGTGACATTTGCCGCAAAAATAACCACCTCGGACAGGCAGATAATATAAAACCCCAGTCTGCGTTTATGAAACAGCAGAATGCTCACACCTGTTATCTGCAGCAGCTCCGGTATCATGCAGGCGGCCGCCGCCGAAAGTCCCAGCAGAAACAGCCTGCCATAGTATATAAAGGTGATTATATCCATGAAGAGTACAATCCAGAGCCATATTTTCAGGCCTTTTGGCATTCCGGCACACCTCCCGCCATTTCCCCAAGGAAATAAAAGCCCTTATATTCCTTCAGATATACAGAAACAATTTTCCCAATCAGGGAAGGGTCTCCGGGGAAATGAACCAGCGTATTGTTGGAAAGCCGGCCTGTTACCAGACTGGGATCCTGTTCGTTTACCTCTTCCACCAATGCCTCCAGCGTCAGGCCCGACAGGCGTTTCACCTGCTCTCTGGCTGTTTCCTGCACCGTGCGCAGCACTTTGTCAAAGCCTTCCTTCACAACCTCCTCAGATACCTGGTTTTCCATGGCCGCCGCGGGGGTTCCTGTCCTTTTGGAATAAATAAAGGTAAAGGCATTGTCAAACCGCACCTTTTTAATAACGTCTATAGTTTCCTCCACATCCTCCGGCGTTTCTCCGGGGAAGCCCACAATAATATCCGTCGTCAGGGCGATATCAGGTATGGCGGCGCGTATTTTTTCCACCAGGGCCAGATACTGTTCCTTCGTATAGCGCCTGTTCATGGCCTGCAGGATTCGGGTGGAGCCGGACTGCAGAGGCAGGTGCAGATGACGGCATATCTTTTTGGAAGAAGCCATCACCTCTATCAGTTCATCAGATAAATCCTTGGGATGGGAGGTCATGAAGCGGATACGCTCTATTCCTTCAATTTTTTCCACCTCCCGCAGAAGTCCGGCAAAGCTCATTGGCTCCTCCAGATTCTTTCCGTAGGAATTCACATTCTGGCCCAGCAGCATGATTTCCACCACGCCGTCCGCCGCCAGGGCTTCTATTTCCCGGATAATATCTTTAGGGCTGCGGCTTCTTTCACGTCCCCTTACATAGGGAACGATACAGTAGCTGCAGAAATTATTACAGCCAAACATGATGTTGATCCCGGATTTGAAAGGATATTTTCTTTCTACCGGAAGATCCTCCACGATTTTATCCGTCCCCTCCCAGATATCGACGATCATGGCCTTCTGTTCAAATACGGAAGCCAGAAGCTCCGCGAATTTGTAAATATTATGGGTGCCGAATACCAGATCCACAAAACGGTAGCTTTTCCTGATTTTCTCAATGGTTCCCGGCTCCTGCATCATGCAGCCGCACAGAGCTACCTTCATATGGGGATTTTTCTTTTTCAGACTGTTTAAATGACCCAGCCTGCCGTATACCCGCTGGTCCGCATTATCGCGCACCGTACAGGTATTGTATATGTCAAAATCAGCCTCCTCGCTGTCCGTAAGCACATAACCCGCCTGCTCCAGAATACCGGAAAGCTTCTCCGAATCCCGGGCATTCATCTGGCAGCCAAAGGTAGTGACACAGGCCGTCAGCTTCCTGCCCAGCTTCTTTTCCTCCGCTTCCACATAGCTGCGGCATTTTTTCAGGTAATAATACTGTCTGGCGGGTTCCTCTGAAGGAGGCTGTCCGTTTAAGTCAATATCTTCCAGTAAAGCGTTTATTTCTTCGATTTTCATCCTTGCTCCTCTTTAACAGCCGGCATACAGGGAAATAATGTTGAGGATAATCTCCACACATTTTTCCATGGATTCGATGCACACATATTCAAATCTGCCGTGGTAATTCATGCCCCCTGTGCACAGATTCGGGCAGGGAAGCCCCATAAAGGAAAGCCTCGCGCCGTCCGTACCGCCGCGGATGGGAGAAATTACAGGAGTCACCTCCGCCATTTCCATCGCCTTCACAGCCGTATCAATGAGATGGGCATTTTCCGGGTATATCTTTTCTTTCATATTATAGTAGCTGTCCGTCATTTCCACTGTCAGGACTTCCCTGCCGTACTTTAAGTTCATCAAAGCCGCAGCATCTTTAAAATACGCCTTCTTCTGCTCAAATTTTTCCCGGGAATGATCGCGGATGATGTAATCCGCCACCGCGCTTTCCACAACGCCGCTGAATTTCTCCAGATGATAAAAGCCCTCATATCCTTCCGTGGAAGCGGGATTCTCATGCACAGGAAGAAGGTTCTGGAATTCCTGGGCCAGGAGAATGGCGTTGAGCATCTTATTCTTGGCGCTGCCCGGATGTACGCTGTAGCCGTGTACGTGAAGCCTGGCGCTTGCGGCATTGAAATTCTCATATTCCAGTTCGCCCAGTGCACCGCCGTCCACTGTATAGGCGAAATCCGCGCCGAAGCCCGGCACATCAAAATAATCCACGCCGCTTCCCACTTCTTCATCCGGCGTAAAAGCGATGCGGATGGTGCCGTGTTCTATTTCAGGAGACTTAAGCAGAGTTTCGGCCATGGTCATGATTTCCGCGACTCCCGCCTTGTCATCCGCGCCCAGCAGTGAGGTTCCGTCCGTTACGATTAAGCTCTTCCCCACATAGTCCTGAAGCTCAGGGTTTTCCTTTACAGGGAGGATAATTCCCTTTTCCTGATTCAACAGGATATCCCTGCCATCGTAGTTCTCTACAATTCTTGGCTTTACATCCTTTCCGCTTACCGCCGGAGAGGTATCCATATGGGCAATAAAGCCGATTACAGGCACTTTTTTCTCTTTGTCCTTCAGCGTGGAGGGGATGGTCGCATATACATAGCCGTATTTTTCATCCATTTTTACATCTGCGGCGCCCATTTCAGTAAGCTCCTTCACCAGGAGGCGCGCCAGATCCTTCTGCTTTTCCGTGCTTGGGAAGGTGGTGCTTTCTTCGTCTGACTGGGTATCGATTTTTACATAGGTTAAAAATTTATCTACAACCTTGCTCATATAATTTCTCCTTTGTTATCTGATCTGTCCGTTTCCGCGGATGACGTATTTATAGGTAGTCAGTTCCTTTAGGCCCATAGGGCCTCTGGCATGCAGCTTCTGGGTGCTGATTCCGATTTCCGCGCCGAAGCCGAATTCAAAGCCGTCCGTAAACCGGGTGGATGCATTGGCGTAAACGCAGGCGGAATCCACTTCATTCAGAAACCGTTGTGCATTGTCGGCATTCTCCGTGATAATGGAATCGGAATGTCCCGTATTGTAACGGTTGATATGGGCAATGGCCTCGTCCAGGCTGTCCACTGTTTTCACAGAAAGAATATAGTCCAGGTATTCCTTCCCGTAATCCTCTTCGTCAGCCGCAGACGCGTCGGGGATACTGCGCAGTGTCCTTTCGTCCCCCCGGATTTCCACGGATGCGCTTCTGAGGGCTTCCGCCAGGGCCGGCAGGACCTTCTCCCGGATATTTTCGTGAATCACCAGGGACTCACAGGCATTGCAGACACCGATACGCTGTGTCTTGGCATTTATGATGATAGGGATTGCTTTTTGGATATCGGCATATTCATCCACATAGATATGGCAGTTGCCTGTGCCGGTTTCAATCACGGGTATCGTGCTGTTTTCCACCACCGCCCGGATCAGCCCCGCGCCGCCCCTGGGAATGAGTACATCCACATAGCCGTTCAGCTTCATGAACCGCTCCGTTGTTTCCCTGTCCGTATCGGTAATCAGCTGGATGGCATCGGCGCAGGCGCCGCATTCTGCAAGAGAAGCGCGGATGCTTTCCGCAATGGCGGTGTTGGAATCAATGGCATCCTTCCCGCCCTTGAGGATACAGGCATTCCCCGCCTTAAAGCAAAGGCCGAAGGCATCCGCCGTCACATTGGGACGGGATTCATAAATGATTCCAATGACTCCCAGCGGCACCCGGCGTTTCTCGATTTCCAGACCGTTGGGACGGGTAAACCGATCCAGTACCTCTCCCAGCGGATCCGGAAGCCCGGCTATCTGGCGCAGCCCTTCCGCCATGGCTTCCACCCTGGCTTCTGTCAGCCGCAGGCGATCCACCATGCCCGGATGCATTCCGTTCTCCTGTGCCCGGCTCACATCCCGCCCGTTGGCTTCCAGAATTCTTCCGCAGTTTCCTGTAAGGGCGTCCGCCACTGCCAGCAAGGCCGCATTTTTCGCAGACGCGCTCATTTTCTGCACTTCATATTTCGCAACTGCTGCCGCTTTTCCCATTTCCGTCAGATTCATAACCATACCTCCTGAACACCGCAGGCAGGCCTGCGGTACCGCATAAATCAGCATGCCGCTGCGGCACGCCCTCCCTGTGTCATCTACTGGCCTATTCCTCTTCTTTATCCGGTATGACTGTATCCGGCCAGTTTTTTATATCCAGTCCGTTTTTTCTATATCCGGCCTGTTTTATTCTATATCCAGCCCGATTCCGTCACGATCCGTTCCGGCCTTATATCTGTTTCCTCCTCGGGCAGCTCTTCCAACACCTGGCAGTCAAAACACAGTGCAATTCTTGCCGCGCCCTGCGCCCTCCGGCAGAACCGGTCATAAAAACCGCCTCCATATCCGAGCCGCCGCCTTTGCCTGTCAAAAGCAGTGCCGGGCATGAGGATCAAATCCCGGGAATTTTTTCCCGTCTCATAATGCCTTCCCTGCAATACCACAGGCTCCGGGATTCCCTGAAAGCCGTCCTGAAGCTCCTCCGGATCCATAATCCGGTAAAAAGACATTGTTCTGGCTCCCGCCTGGCCTTCAATTTTCGGGCAGAAAACCTGTTTGCCCTCCCGCAGCGCGCCTTCCATCAAATCATAGGTAGGCACCTCATCCCGGTAAGAAGCATAAACCAGAATTTTTTCCGCCAGTTGGTATTCCTCACTGTCCCTGAGGAAGTCTGTGATCCGTCTGCCGGCGGCCTCACGCTCTTTGGCGCTCATCAGGGCACGCCTGGCAAGCGCTTCCTTCCGGCACTCTTTTTTACTCCGCATGTTCTTTTCCCAGATTGATGACGGAGCCATCCTCATTCTGAATATTGATATTATTCAGCTGGGAACGCAGGTTCGCCTTCACACTGTTAATATATTCCTTACGCAGCCGCGCCTGTTCATCCTTTTCCTCAGCGCTCAGTCCCTCTGCCTGGGATTTATGATACAGCTCGTTGATTCGTTTTATTTTCTCATCCATGGTAAGCGGTTCGCTCATTTCTGCCGTTCTCCTTTCCGTATAGCCTGTTTTGGCCGATACATTTCGTACGGTCAGCGCAGTAAATGCGCAGACCCTGTCCGAACTGCCACAGTCCCTATTTTTTCAGCCTGCTTACAAATCCGGGGAGGTCAAAATCCTCGTCCTTATTTGCCACAAACAAAGTTCCGTAATTCCTGCCGTCCATGAGACGGTGTATGATTCGGATATCCTTGCTGTTCGCGATCAGCATATCCGCCCCTGCCTTGGTGGCGATTTTGGCGGCGGTTAGCTTGGTATTCATGCCGCCGGTGCCCACGCTGCTTCCCGTGCTTCCCTTCCCCATATCCATATAGGCATCGCTCAGCTCCTCCACGATCTCCACAAATTCGGCATCCGGGTTTTTCCTGGGATCATCCGTATACAGCCCGTCTATATCGGAAAGGAGAATCAGCAGATCCGCATCAATCAGGGCAGCCACAATGGCGGAAAGTGTATCGTTATCCATTTCCAGCTCATAGGTGGCAACCGTATCATTTTCATTTACCACCGGGATAACACCCATTTGCAGCAGCTGGGAAAAGGTATTGTGGGCATTATAACGGTTCAGATCGTCCACTATCGTATTTTTAGTCATCAGAATCTGGGCGGTTACCTGATTATATTCGGAAAAAATACGCTCATAGGTCATCATCAGCCTCGACTGGCCGATAGCGGCACAGGCCTGCTTGATGGCAATCCGGTTGTGCTCGTTGATGTCCTCCTCCCTCAGATGCATTACCTTTTTCCCCTGGGCAATGGCCCCGGAGGTAACAAGAACCACATCCTTGCCCTGGTTTTTCAGATTGCAAAGCTCCCTTACAAGAACCTCCAGCTTAATATAGTCCAGATCTCCTGTCTCAGGATGCTGAAGGGACGAAGAGCCTATTTTCACAACAATTCTTTTTTTATCCTTAAGCCTTTCACGATACTGCTCCATCATTTTATCCTCCGTACATATGCTCTAAAAAGCATTTTATATAATTTCATAGCATTTCGCAATAGCTTCTGCGATCTTCATGCCGTCCATAGCGGCGGAAGTAATGCCTCCCGCATATCCCGCGCCCTCTCCGCAGGGATAAAGCCCCCTGACCTGCGACTGAAAATCAGCCTCCCTGTGAATACGCACAGGCGACGAGGTTCTACTTTCCACGCCGGAAAGGCAGACCGCATCATCCGCAAAGCCGGGAATGATCCTGTCAAAGGCTTCCATTCCCTCCAGAAAAGCTTTCCTGATGGAGGGTGAAAACAGAGGTTTTAAATCGGCAAAAGTATATTCCCCTTTGATGCAGGGCATAAAATCCGCCGCCACATGTTTTTCCCGCTTCTCTTCCCCGCTTCTGTCCGCAAAATCCCGATAACGCTGTACCGGGATTTTCCCGCCGCCCAGCTCCCATGCTTTTTCTTCCAGCCGGCGCTGAAAGGCGATGCCCGCAAGAGGCCCTTCGGCTCCGAAATCCTCCGGTGTTACAGAAACAATGATCGCGGAATTCGCATTTCTGCCATCCCTGCTGCTGTAGCTCATGCCGTTTACCGCCAGCCGCTTCTCCTCGCTCGCGGCATTGACCACGTAGCCGCCCGGACACATACAGAAGGAATAGACTCCCCTGTTTTCGGACGTCCGGCCCGTCAGCTTATAGGAGGCCGGAGGAAGGTGCTCCGGCCATTCACAGGCATACTGGGACAGATTGATAAGCGACTGGGGATGCTCCACCCGGAGTCCCACAGCAAACGCCTTGGCCTCCATGGGTATCTTTTTCTGCTCCAGCATTTCAAAGGTATCCCTGGCGCTGTGGCCGATGGCCAGCACTACCTGCTCCGCCGGGAAAACCTGTCCCCCGGCACATTTTACGCCGGTGACCCTGTCCTTATCCAAAAGCAGCTCGGTCACTTTGGTGTTAAAATGGACATCACCGCCCCAGGAAAGGATCTGCTCCCGCATATTCCTGACCACCTGGGACAGAATATCCGTGCCGATATGCGGTTTGTTTTCATACAAAATACCGGAAGGCGCGCCATGCTCCACAAAAATCCGCAGGACCTCGCCGCTTCTGCCCTCTTTATCCTTAACAAGCGTATTCAGCTTGCCGTCGGAAAAGGTTCCCGCACCGCCTTCACCGAACTGCACATTGGAATCCGGCCTGCATGGGCCGCCTGCCCAGAATGCTTCCACATCCCTGGAACGGGTCTGCACGTCGCTGCCCCGTTCTAAAAGGATGGGGCGGTATCCCGCCCTGGCAAGCATATAGCCGCAGAAAAGCCCCGCCGGCCCCATACCGATAATAAGCGGCCGGTGCTGCATTTTTTCAGTTCCCGGCCCAGGAAAATGGTAAGCCACAGGGGTAAACCGGGTTACATCAGCATTCCGGCATTTCCTGATAACCTTATCCTCATCCCCGCTTTTCAGAGTGATATCCACCACGTAGGAATACCATATTTCCGGTTTCTTCCTGGCATCTATGGATTGCTTCGCCACGCTGCAGGAGGCAATCTGTCCCGCAGGGATGCGCAGTATCCTGGCGGCCTTTTCCTCCACGGCCTCCGGGGCGTGTCCCGGCTTTAACTTCATCTGTTGTATTCGAATCATTCCGTTTTTCCCTTTGCTGCAACAGCTTTTTTAATCTGTTACTCTCTTTTTCCTTTTTTCCGTTGGCCGGCTGGTTTCTCCAGTGACAGAACCGCATCTTTCCCCGCTATGTAACCTGTGGTCCATGCCCACTGAAGATTGTAGCCGCCGCACCTTCCGTCCGCATCCAAAAGCTCTCCCGCCAGATAAAGGCCGGGACATATGCGTGATTCCAGATGCCCGTCCACCTCCGTCAGAGGTACGCCGCCCGCACATACCTGGGCATTGGCAAAAGGATTTGTATCCGTCACCTGCACTTCAAAGCTTCTGAGCAGCGCAAAAACCTTCCTTATGGCAGGAAGATTTTTGCGTTCCGCCCTGTCTCCCATAGAAAGCCCGCAAAGCTTTACCGCCGTCTGGATAATCTTCTTATTCACCAGGCCGCCAAACAGCACCTCCATACTCCTTTGACGGCAGGACGTGCATTTTTCTTCCACCAGCTCCTGCCACAGGGCCTCATTATCCCGGAACCCCGGCAGGAAATCGATGGACGCCTTCACCTGCCTTCCGGCATCCAGCGCGGCAGCGGCAAAACGGCTGAGCTGAAAAACCGGAATCCCCGAAATCCCATAGTCCGTCAGCTGCAGCTCTCCCTGCTCCTCATAGCTTTCATTTGTTCCCCGCCCGCTGATCAGGAGCTGTATCCTTGCATCACACCGTACCCCTGCCAGTCCCTTCCAGAAGCTTCCCGCACAACGAAGCTGCACAAGCGCAGGCAGCGGCTTAAGGATCGTATGTCCTAAGGCCTTCGCCAGGGCATACCCGCCAAAATCCGCATTTTTTTCACCGGCTATGCTTCCGCAGGCAAGAATCAGTTTCCGGAACAACCAGTCTTCCCCACCGGCGCGCACCAGGAATTCCGTATCCCGCCCCTTTTGGGAAACGGTTATTTTCTCCACCGCACAATCCGTAACCACCTCAGTTTCCTGCTCCTCCAGGGTAAAACGCAGTGTATCCAGCACGGTGGCCGCCTGCTGTGAAAGGGGATATACATAGCCGTTTCTGTCCATGACCAGCATCCCCATACGCCGGAACAGCTTCAGCGTATCCTGTACCCCAAACTGCGCAAACAGCCCGGAAAGCGCCTCCGGATTTTGGCTGCGGTAATATTGCTGCGGATTTTCTACAGAAAAAGACAGGTTGGTTAAATTACATTTCCCGTTGCCTGTCGCCAGCAGTTTCTTACCCACCCTGTCTTTTTTTTCCAATACTGTGATTTTACAGCTGCCAGAGCTGTCAGCCAGCGCCGCAGATATGGCCGCCATCAGGCCGGAGGCCCCGCCTCCGATAATTCCAATCTCTCTTCTCCTCATACAACCGGTTCCTATCCTGTACAAGCGCATATGTCCCGCGCGCTCTTTCCCGTAACATTTCAGATGGCTCCAGGTGTCGCTTCCTGTCCTCATTTCAGCCGTCCGAACTGTTATCCATTATAATACTAACTGGAGTAAGACTCAAGGAAATTATAAAGCTCTGCCTCGCTTCCCACATATTTGAAACGGAGAATTTCCCCCGCCAGCTCTGCGGAAAGGCTCTGCAGCGGAATGCCTGTGGACATATATTTCGTCTTTTTATCAGATTCATATACTACCACATAATTATTTTCCACGGCAAGATAAAACTCCGTACATTTCTTTTTACTTTCGTAATTTTTCTGGATTACCACCTCATCGGCTGAGAACCGCTGCACATCCAGGGAAAGAAAGCCTTTATTGAGATCATTTAAAGACGGCGCCGTCTCGTAGCTGTCCATTGCTGACAGAAACGCCTCCCTGTCCATGCCGATATACTGTTCCGGAATCGGAAGCTCCTCCTCCGTCCGGCTGGAATCCGCCAAATCCAGGCTCTTTACCACAAAACGTGTATCACAGGTAATGATTAAGCCGCCAAGCTCCGCCGCTTCCAGACTTCCCTGCTCCTGCGCCGCTGTTTCCTCCTGTACGATCTGAGGCTGTTCCCGGCTGGGGTAAAAGAAATCCTGCAGCTTTATGGATGCCAGAAAACCCGCGGCCAGCATGAGCAGCGGATAAATTAAAAATATGCTGATTTTCTTCCACAAACGCATAAGAACCTCCTGCTCTTATATCCCTTTTGTATCAAGTATCAGCATATTTAAGCCAAATTATTCAGCGGCGGGGGGAGGCGGTTCTTTCTGCCCTCAATTGGTTCCGTGGGGCGCAGGTATGTGGGGTGGGGGTTTGTTCCGGCAGGCGGGGAGGGATGGGGGGATTTCCAGTTCCAGTCTCAAAAACGGGGTGTTTCTAACAGTCCCGGCAGGCCATTCTTCTGCCAGCGCGGCTGAACTCCTCACTGCAGCGGCCTTCGGCCGGCTGCAGTTCGTCAGACAAGCCGCTAAGGGCGGCAGATGAATGGTCTGTCGGGGCTGTAAGAAACATCACCGTTTTTTCTAATGGAACTGGAAATCCCCCCATCCCTCCCCGCCTGCCGGAACAAACCCCCACCCCACATGCCTGCGTCACGGAACCAATTGAGGGCAGAAAGAACCTGGGGGTATTGTTAGCGGTAATTTTCTTATTTAGTAATGTGTTGTTTTGTTGAATTTTATGTTATAGGAATCATTTCCTTGGGTTAATTTAATTCTGTAATTTGAATTGGCAGTTGGTCTTTCATTTGCAGTAGGATTGTTTTTTGTTTTTCTTTAATGCGGATGGTGGCATCTTTTCCGGTAAGGTCAAATTTTACGTTTTCTATTGTTGGTGTGTCTTTTCTTATTTCAATAAGGTGGCAGAATATGGCTTGTTTTCCGGAGGTACGTTCTATTAGATAAGTGATTTTTTCATCTGACGGATTTCCGGGGCCCAGTCCCTGGTAAAGGTGGTGGTTCTGTTGGCTGGCGTAGATTGTGGTGTAAATGTCCTGGGTTTGGTATGTGTTTATGAGTTCTTGGCTGGCGGCCAGGGGTCTCATTTTTTCCAGGAAGCAAAAGGGCGGGTTTTGTGAAAAGGGGGAAACAGCAGCGGTTTCGGGGGTTTTGCAGGCCTGGCCGTTGAAATGCATCACCCAGTCTATCTGGTGCGGGCGGTCTGCTTGTACCACAAATACTTCCGCCAGCCATTTGGGATTCCAGAAAAGCCTGCGGTTCATGTATACGCCGTCGTATATTTCTTCTTTCCACAGCCTGGGGGCATTGCTGTCGGGACGGGGGCGTGTGTCTTTTGAAAAGTCGGCTTCGGCTTCCAGGTATATGCCTTGTTCCTTGAGCTCATATCGTACCAGTCTTGCGTTTACCGGAGGTTGGTTGCTTTCATCGATGACTGCCGTATTGTGTGTGGCTGTGTTTTTGTAATATTGATAATGCATGGGGGCGCCGTAGCCGCAGGTTCCCAGATCAGGGGCAATGTCGGTGCCAAATGCGCGCAGTGTAATTGCCAGCTTGTCAAAGTGTTCGTGTTCTCCGGCATATGGACCGTGTCGAAAGCAAAGGCATGTGTTACCATTTTCACGCAGCATGGTCAGTCCGCCGCCGTTTTGGGCAATATAGCTTTCTTTTAGCTTTTCCTGCTTTGTGTCTAATGTTTCGGGGCCGTATAGAAAGGCTTCTGTGTTTAGGCTGCGGGGGGTTCCCTGGTATGATTTTTTCAGTATGTCATGTATTCCGTCAACAGGGAAGTTTGATGCGGCAAATTCCAAAATCTGATATTCTTCCATTCCGCCCTGTGACAGCTGTGCATCATTGATGATAGGCAGTGTCCCGTCTTCCTGTATGTAGCGCAGAATACAGGAGATCATTTTCGGGTAGTTGGGATGTCCCAGCAGCCCGTGTTGTGTGCGGCGGGCGAATTTTTCATAGGTAAAAAAGCTTTTCAGGGCGTACATATGATATGAGAAAGCGCATTCATACCACATTCCATCCTCCAGGACGCCTCTGTCCAGCTGGTCCTTCAGTCCATATTTGTCATAGACGGCAATTTTTATGCAGTCTTTTCTGTCCAGTATGATTCCCAGCATTCCCAATGCCGCTCCAATTACAACGGCGTGATTGTGAATCTGTTTTTCTGTGTATTTCAGTAAAAATTCAGCGGCAGGAAGAAACAGGCCTTCACATATGGTTTTCTTTTCTTCTGCAGACAGCTGGTCCTGAATCATATCGTATGCAGTAACAAAATGCTGTATAAGAATTGCCTCGTCCAGCGTCTGGGCCTCGGCCTTTCCGGGGCCGTTGCATGGTATGTTTCCATGGATTTCATAGCCTGCATAGTATTTTGCATAGGTTAGTAATATCTGCTTTACCTTTTCAAAATATTCCTTTTCATTTGTGAGGAAGAATAATATGCCCATGTTTACGCTTTGGATCGCATTCTGGTTGTGGATATGGCTCCACCAGGCGCCATGGAAGGGTTCGCCGTGATAAATTTTCCCGCATCTTGGGCATCGGTGTTCCTTTTCATTGTTCCTGTTAAATTCCAGCGCTACCGAACAGTCCGGACAATAGTAATATAGGATCCAGTTTCCGATTCCTTTTTCGGGGACCTGAATCCGGCTGGTAAATACAGCCTTAACTTCCTCCTGCAAATGCCTGACAAGCGCAGGATTATTCTGTATCCGTTTTCGATATTGTTCTATTTCTTTTTTTGAAAATTGGATCATTATGTGTTCTTCCATCCTTTCCGGCAAATTTTTTTTGTTTTATAAAGTAAGCCCTTATAAACGGTGTACCTGCACTGTTTATAAGGACTTCTCTGTAAAAATATAATTATCACAGGTCTGTAACCCGCAGGTGCCGGGGGCTACATCAGATGGAGCGCCCTGGCGGCTGTGATCAGTATCTCTCCTGCGGGGATATCTTTGAGGTCTCGTTCTGTAATGCCGTGGAGGGCAAGGAGAAGGACGAGGTATATGATGGTTCCGAGGATGAGGCAGAGGATGGTCATGGCCATGCTGCCCATTTTTTCGGTGAGGAGCTTGTTTATCAGGAGGATAATCACGCCTGATACGGCTGCGGAGATGACAGGGGTGCCTATCATGCGACCCCAGTCAATGCGCAGGGATATCCGCCGTTGTACGGAAAGCAGGTTCAGGATAAAGAGCAGGGCATACAGGACGATGGTGGAAATGAGGACGGTGGTGATGCCCAGCTTCGTGCTTTTAAGAAGGATGTACAGGGTGATGATATGGACGAGGAAGGCGATCGCTGAGTTGATGAGGACGTTCCTTTCCCGTTCAAGTCCCTGGAGTATGCCTGCCATAGCCATGGAAAGGGCCTGGAATATGATGGCGATGCTTCCGATGCGCAGAAGCGCGGCGGGAAGTTCCAGGTTTCCTGTTTTAAACAGCGCCGGCATCAGTGTGTCCGCCATGATGGCAAAAAAGGCTGCTGCAGGCAGGGCAAGCAGGACGGCCAGGCGGAGGAGCAGCTGGGCCTTTTCCTTGAGGCGGCCGATGTTCATGCTGGCGTTGGAAACGGACATGGCCGGTACGAGGGATGCGCATATGGAGGTAACCACGATAATGGGCATTCCTGACAGGATTCTGTATTTTCCGGCATAAACGCCCCACTGGACTATGGTATCCTGTGATTTGGAGCTCATTTTCAGGAACATGATCTGATCTGCAATAACACTGCCCTGGGTTACCAGCGCAATGAGAATTACCGGGAAAGAGGTGAGAAGGAGGATGCGGATCAGGCGGTGGTAGCTTTCAGTGCCTTTTCCCATGTCCTTTCGCTCTTTTTTACGGAAGCTGCTTTGGAACATGAAAAATACCACCAGGAGAAACAGTAGGGGTACCAGGTTTCCGATGACAAGGCCAAGGATGCCGCCTGCGGCGCCAAAGGCCTGTTCGTAATTGGGGTTCTGAAGCAGGGCTCCCACCTTGCTGCCGTACTCTCCCATTTTTCCGGCGGCTACAAGCATTACAATAAGACAGAGCACTTCTTCCAGGAAGCGGGAAAGCGCCGTGGGAACCATCGTACCCATGCCCTGGAAAAAGCCTCTGTAGAGTCCCAGTACCGAAGCAAAAATAAGATTTACCGCAAGAATTTTCATAGCGATGGCGCTCATGGGTTCTCCGAGAACCCTGCGTGAAAGCACATCGGAAAGAAGGAACATGAGCAGTGCGCATATCAGGCCCGAACCGGCTGTCAGGCCCATGGAGACATTCCAGACCCGCCTGGTATTGCGGAACTGTCCTTTGGAGCACCGGGCCGCCGTCATTTTAGCCACAACGGCGGGAGCGGCATAGCCGCAGAGTAAAAAGAAAAATGTGTAGGTATCAAACGCCATGCTGTAGTAGGCGTTTCCGTTATCTCCGATCATATTGGTCAGAGGTATTCTTTTAATCATGGCAATCAGACCGGCCAGGCCGCTGCAAACGGCAAGAAAAGCACCGCCTCCTCCGGCCGGTCTGTCGTTTCTTCTTCTTTTTTTCTTATGGTTATTCGCAGCCATCTTCATCCGTATCGCAATCCTATCATCAAGTCTTTTCTATTTTTCTTTTCTATTTGTCGTTTTTATTTTGTGCATTAAGCACAGCGTCAGCAGTTCAGATAACGGTACTGTTGCGGGACAGTTGCCGTCATCAGTCGGTAATATCTCTCGTAATTCCCAGCACGTCCAGGACATGGTTCTGTTTTTCTTCCATTACGGCTGCTTCCTGTGGTTCCATATGGTCATAGCCGCACAGATGAAGCATGCTGTGGGCCACAAGGAACGCAAATTCACGGCGTATGCTGTGTCCGAAGCTCTCCGCCTGTTCCAGTATCCTGTCACGGGAAAGAATAATATCTCCCAGAATCAGTTCTCCGCTGTCAGGCTGGAAGCAGTCTGCTTCGTACTGCTCCGCCGCGTTAAAATCCGCAGGGGCTTCAAAGGGGACGTTGGGGAAGGACAGCACGTCCGTTTCCCTGTCAATATTTCTGTATTCCCGGTTGTAAAGCCTTATGCCTTCATTATCGGTAATGAGGATATTCACTTCCGTTTCATATGGGCAGCTTTCCTCTTCCAGCACCTCCAGGACGACCTGCCCGGCAACCTTTTCGGGGTCGAAGGGAAAGACATAGTCGGTTTCATTTTCTACAAATATGGTCATCTGGCAAATCTTCCTTTCCCCTTTTTACGGGCATTATCCTTCGTTTCCCTCTGCGGCTTTGTGCGTTCCCTGGAAAGCTCGCGGTTTTCATAGGTTTCGTATGCCTTTACGATTTTCTGCACCAGGGGATGTCTGACGACGTCACGGCTGGTCAGGGTACAGAAGGCGATATCGTCGATTTTCTGCAGTACCTTCTCCGCTACGTCAAGGCCGGATTTCACACCGGGCATAAGATCCTTCTGTGAGGAATCACCGGTTATAATGACCTTGGAGCCGAAGCCGATTCTCGTCAGGAACATTTTCATCTGGGCAGGCGTGGTATTCTGCGCCTCATCCAGTATGATATAGGCGTTGTCCAGCGTGCGGCCGCGCATATAGGCAAGAGGCGCCACCTCGATCAGCCCTTTTTCCATGTTTTTCACAAAGCTTTCCGCGCCCATGATCTGATAGAGGGCATCGTAGAGAGGGCGCAGGTACGGGTCAACCTTGCTTTGCAGATCGCCGGGCAGAAATCCCAGCTTCTCTCCCGCTTCAATGGCGGGGCGGGTGAGGATAATCCGTTCCACCTCGTTGTTCTTAAATGCCGTAATTGCCATAGCCATGGCCAGATAGGTCTTGCCTGTGCCGGCAGGGCCCATACCGAAAACGATCATATTCCTGCGGATCGCATCCACATACTGCTTCTGTCCCAGCGTTTTCGGCTTAATCGGCTTTCCGCTCACCGTATGGCAGATAAGATCGCCGTCTATTTCCAAAAGTGCGTCATTGTTGCTTTCCATACTCATCTCAATCGCATAATCCACATTCTGTTCCTGAATCTGGTTTCCCCTTTTCGATAATTCCAGAAGCTGGTTCAGAATGGCTGCGGTCTGCTCCACATGCTTCCTCGAACCGGTAATCCGGACGCCTCCGTCCCTGTCAACTATGGTGACCGACAGATATTTCTCCAGCTTCTTCACATATTTATCGTATTCGCCGAACACATTCAGAATATGTCCGGCTTCCATTTCAATTATCTCTTCAAACTGCTCCATATATTTACTGACTGCTCCCGGGTTCCGTCTCATTTTCAGCCGCAGGCTGCTGTTCCTGTACAGGCTGTGATTTACCGTCATTTCCCTGCACGGTCATATAGCCGTCCATCACCAGCATATTGCCCACTGCTTCTATTTTAACATCTTTTTGTATTATTTGTACCCCTTTTTCTTCTAAACTTACTATATTTTTTGAAAGTGCTTCATTCAGCATGGATTCCGCCTTTTTTTCCTGATAAACCGCTTCTACAGGAAGATATTCCCTGTGTACTACAAAGCCATAATAAAAGGGAAGGTAGATCTGGTTTAAGATGCACAGCTGGCGGCTGTCAAGTATGGTATCGTATTTTACAAACCTGCACTCTCCCAGCTTCAGTATGTAGCGTTTATGTCCCAATGAAAAAAACAAATCCTTCTTTTCCCGGTTGGTATAGTTTTTATATTCATACAGAAGCGGCTGTTCTTCATGTACAGGGATTTCATAAACCAGGGCCACGTCCGCGTCCGCATGGCAGAACTGGTATTCCCGCACCATCCCGTCGTCGGCCATGACCGGCACTGCCCCGGAAACCAGGATGTCTCCCTTCTGCACGCTCGTGCCTTCCGTCACCTTTGGCACCCCCTGCCTTGTGAGGATGGATACTACCACGCCGTCCTGTGTGGCCACCAGATTGCTTCCGGGCCAGTTTTCCTTATCGTCCTCCGTCTCTTCCTCCGCGGCCAGATCGTTTTCCTTGATTTTAACAATAAAATGGGTGCCCTCTATCCTGGCCGATGTCCAGGTAATTATATCGAAATTTTCCCGAAGCCCCGCCTCCAGGGCTTCGATATCCACCTTGTTTTTGGCCACGCCGTAATCCACGCCGTTCTCCGCCAGGAAATCCAGAAGCACATCATCCGTAATAGATACATTTCCTTCAAAATCAATGGCCCATACAAACTGGGACATGGCGATAAGAAAGGCCAGACAGCAGGGAAGCCCCAGGGCAAAGACCTTTCTTTTCCGCATTTTCCGTATAAAAAAAGGCAGCCCGTATCGTTCCAGAACGGCTGCCCTTGTTCCGGTCTTTTTTACAATCGGCCGCAGCTTGTAGAAATCGGACAGGCTGATATACATGGTATAGCAATCCTCCTGCCTGGCAATGTCCCACAGCAGAATGTGGTGATTGCTGCACAGATTCATAAACCGCTCCGGAGAATATCCCCATACCTTTATCTTCAGATACCCCCGCAGATACCGGAAAAATTCCTTCATGCCTATTATCCCTCCATGGTGTCAAAGATAGCGGATACACTGTATATTTCCGATTATCTTCATGTCCTCGTTGGTATAATAATCAATGACCAGCCCGCATCCGCAGATAGCGATCTGCCCGGTTTTTGCCTGCAGTATGATTGACTCCGTGGTATACTCGATAATTCCCTTGTAATTTTCCACCCACAGCTCGTGATTTCCCGTCATAGTGAGGATGGAAGCCCCAAGAAGCATATCCTTGGGCAGCTTCAGGGACTCCACAAGCTGCTCCTTCCTGCCCGGGGCGGAGCTTTTTTCCAGTACGCTTTTCTTTCCGGTTATACTTTTCTTTTTAAATACATTAGATTTTCTACTCATATTGCAGTATATGAGCATTTTCCCCTCTTCATAACCGGATTCTTTCCAGGTCCAGAGGCACAAAAATATTTCCGTCAAAGCACCGGGCCGCTTCCTTTGTGTAGGACTCCTTTCTTTCCGAAAGACAGGTATCCTCTGTATGATAAAGGACCAGGTTCTTCACATGAAGCTGCTGCGCCAGGCGTCCGGCATCCAGCGCCGTGCTGTGATGCTTTTCGTAAGGATGGAAAATTTCCTTATCCCTGTCCAGACAGAAGGCTTCGCTCAACAGCCAGTCACAGCCTTCGGCATAGGGTCTGGCCGTTTCCTTATAGGGTTCATCCCCCAGACAGGTAAGCCTTGTACCATCCTCAAACCCCGCCCGGAATCCGAACTGTTTTGTTTTCGTGGAATGGATGTCAAAAAAAGTCAGCTTCATGCCCGCCGCATTTTTTTCTTCCCCGTCCTTCACCTTTTTAATCAGAATACGGTCTCCCAGAAACGAGGTGAATTTCTTAACCAGCGTGAGCATACAGAGCTGGGTAATCGTATCCGCTAGCTCTTCATGGCAGTAAATTTTAAACTTTCCTTCATAGGAGCCGCCGCGCATCATTGTGGCCACCTTCCGTATCATCCAGACCACGCCCAGCACATGATCCGTGTGGGAATGGGTGACGAACATACAGTGTATTTTTTCCACAGGGATCTGCGCCTCCTCCAGCCGGGAAAGGATTCCGTTTCCGCCGCCTGCATCCACCAGAAGGTAGTCCTCTGCGTTCTGTATGCAGAAGCATGTATTATAGCATCTGGTCACCATGGCATGTCCGGTTCCCAGCATAATCAGATTGCGTTCCATTAGTTCTCCTGTCTGCGTGTCTGACACGCTTTTCTTTTTACAGCAAGTCAAATACATTTATTTGTGATACGGTTCTTTGTTCATGATCCGGTATCCCCGGTAAATCTGTTCCAGCAGTATTACCCGCATCAGCTGGTGAGGGAATGTCATATCGGAAAAGCTGAGTTTGTCATCCGCCTTATCCAGCAGGGACGGATGGATTCCAAGCGATCCGCCTATCAGGAACTGGATATGGCTGGTTCCTCTGACGCCCAGGCTTTCTATACGGGAAGCGAACTGTTCAGAATCCATTTTTCTGCCTTCTATGGCAAGCGCTGTTAAATGGGCGTCCGGCCTGATATAACGTTCCATGCGTTCGGCCTCCCTGCGCAGGATCTGCTCCTTTTGCGCGGGGCTTGGCTGCTCCGGCGTCTTTTCATCCTCCACCTCAAGCACCTCCAGCTTACAGTAGCGTGAAAGCCTTTTGGCATATTCGGCAACGGCCTCTCTGTAAAATTTTTCTTTTATTTTCCCAACGCAGATAATTGAGATTTTCATATACCGCTCCCTTTCATGTCCGGCATTCCGCCGCATCACAATCATATCCTATATCCTGCCCGTGCGCGGCGCACGGCCCCGGGACAATTACCTGAAAACAGCCTCTGATCCCACTCAGAGGCTGCCGCATATTTAACTCATTCCTAACTGCCTGGTTTCTTCACAGTTACTGTCCGTCTTCGCCGAAAAACTGTGGATATATTTCATCCACAAAATTTTCCAGATAGCCGGCCTCCAGATTCAGGAAATTCTCGGATATCATAGCGCGGATCCGTTCCGTCCGCCTGAAATAGCGTGCCTCCTCCGCATCCGGAAGATCCGGAATTGAAGCGTCCACAGCCTCCGCCGTAATATTCTCATCACACCAGCGGCGCAGCTCCTCTTTCAGGGCGGATTCTTCCTTTGCTTTTCCCTCAAACTGCCTGGAGGATTTCAGGGAAAGCACTCCCATTACTATAAATACGAGAAAAAGCGCTCCCATTACCCCGCCGGTAAGATATTTCGTGCTTCCGTTAAGCTGTATGGGCAGGACGCCCGCCAGAAGGCAGATGAGCAGGATCATGCCCACAATACCGGCTCCCAGCAGCGTATAAGCACCCGACTTGAAATTCTCGGCTTTCTGAGAAGCCGCTTCATACACCGGGCCTGCCGGTGCAGCTTCCACAGCTTCTTCTTCAGCCTCTTCCTCCGTCTCCGCCAGCTCTTCCTGCATAGCTTCAAAACTATTGTTATTTATCGCTTTCTTTTTTTCCCGAAGGTTTTTCTCCTTCTGGAAAATGCCGGAATAGCGGGAAGCTCTGCCCTTTTCCTCCGGAGAAACGAATAATTCATACAGATCCTCTGTTTCGTCAAAACGTAGTTCCCCGCTTTTGATTCCATTGCAGGAAAGGAAGGAAAGCAGTTCTTCCATTTCTTCCTGCGTCCCGAAAATCAGGCCTTCCTTTTCCATTTCCTCCAGGGAACCCACCAGGTCACAGCCGCAGTCAACACACGTCTTTACGCCATCCACATATTCGTTTTTACACTTTGGACACCAGGGCATAATGACTCCTCCTCTTTCAGCGCTCCGCCCCTGTCAGAGGCGGAATCGTTACAATTAATCTCAGCCTTCATAATCAAAACATGCCCTGTCACAGGTCACTGTTTTGACAAAACTGCCCGCCTTTACATGGTCGGGATGAATCTGGTACGCATTCAGCGCCTCCACCGTTTCAAAGCTGGAAATCAGGGCGATATCCTTATTGCTGGATGCCAGCTCATTAATCCGCACCTCCAGTCTGATGACCCCTTCCGCTTTTTCCCTGACCGCTTCCAGACTCTGCCGGATCATCTTACCGGCCTCTTCTCTTTCCTGCTCCGTCAGTTCAGGCTTGAAATTCCAAAAAACAATATGATTTACCATGATACTGTATCTCCCTGTTTCCAAACTCAGTTACTTGGATAAGTATTCGTCTATTCCCTTAGCCCCGGCTTTTCCTGCCCCCATTGCAGGCAATGGTATTACTTGGATAAGTATTCGTCTATTCCCTTAGCGCCAGCCTTGCCTGCCCCCATTGCCAGGATTACTGTGGCGGCTCCGGTTACGGCGTCACCGCCGGCGTAAACGCCTTCTTTGGAGGTTTTTCCGAATTCTTCATCGGCAACGATACATTTCCACTTGTTGGTATCCAGCCCTTCGGTGGTGGAGGAAATCAGCGGGTTGGGTGAGGTTCCCAGGGACATGATTACGGTGTCGCAGTCGATTACGAACTCGGAACCGGGAATCTCCACAGGACGCCTTCTTCCGGAAGCATCGGGCTCGCCCAGCTCCATCTTCACGCATTTCATGCCGCATACCCAGTTGTTTTCATCCTCAAGGATTTCAACGGGATTGGTGAGCAGATCGAATATAATTCCTTCCTGCTTTGCATGGTGCACTTCTTCCACACGGGCAGGCAGCTCTTCTTCACTTCTTCTATAAACAATATGAACCTCAGCCCCGAGACGAAGAGCTGTTCTTGCCGCATCCATAGCTACGTTTCCGCCGCCGACTACCGCTACCTTTTTGCCGCGCATGATAGGCGTCTCGGAATCCTCGCGGAATGCCTTCATCAGGTTGCTTCTTGTCAGATATTCATTTGCAGAGAACACACCGTTCGCATTTTCTCCGGGGATTCCCATAAACTTGGGAAGCCCTGCGCCGGAGCCGATGAATACGGCAGAAAAGCCTTCTTCTGTCAGAAGCTCATCAATGGTTACGGATTTTCCCACAATTACATTGGTTTCAATTGTAACGCCCAGAGATTTTACATTTTCAATTTCCTTCTTCACTACGGCTTCCTTGGGAAGACGGAATTCAGGGATTCCGTATACAAGAACGCCGCCGGGCTCATGCAGCGCTTCAAAAATGGTAACCTCATAGCCCATCTTTGCCAGATCTCCCGCACAGGTCAGTCCTGCAGGGCCGGAACCGATAACAGCAACCTTCTTGCCCTTTTTCTCTTTTGCGCCTTCCGGTTTGATGTTGTTTTCCCCTGCCCAGTCGGCTACGTAACGCTCCAGCTTACCGATGGAAATCGGCTCCCCTTTAATGCCTCTGATGCATTTTCCTTCACACTGACTTTCCTGAGGGCATACACGGCCGCATACGGCAGGAAGCGCGGAAGCCTCACTGATAACCTGATAAGCCGCCTCGATATCCCCTTCCTTTACCTTTTCGATAAAGCCGGGGATGTTGATGGATACCGGACAGCCTTTGATACACTGGGCATTCTTGCAGTTAATGCATCTTGCAGCTTCTTCCATAGCCTCTTCTTTATTATATCCAAGGCACACCTCTTCAAAATTGGTAGCCCTCACCTTTGCATCCTGTTCTCTTACAGGCACTTTCTTTAAAACGTCCATATTATCCTCCATTGTCACTGTCTTCGGTAACAGTTCCGCTGACTGAACTGTCACTGTCTTCATTCATTCCGCAAATTATACCTGTCAGTTGCAGTTACCGCATCCGCCGTGATGGGTAGCGCCTTCCTTGGCCTTTAAAAACGCCCTGCCTTCTTCTGTCTTATAAATCTGCTGACGCTTCATTGCTTCATCAAAGTTAACCTTATGTCCGTCGAATTCCGGTCCGTCCACGCAGGCGAATTTCACTTCGCCACCTACGGTTACACGGCAGGCGCCGCACATACCGGTTCCGTCAACCATAATGGGATTCAGGCTGACAACAGTGGGAATATTCAGGGACTCTGTCATTTTGCAGGTAAATTTCATCATGATCATCGGTCCGATAGCGATGCAGACATCGTAGGCCTTGCCTTCTTTCTCCACCAGATCCTGGATTGTCTGTGTTACCATACCGCTTCTTCCGTAGGAGCCGTCATCCGTAGTCACATAGAGATTTCCGGCAACAGACTTCATTTCCTCTTCCAGAATCAGCAGATCTTTAGTCTTTGCGCCTACGATAACATCCGCTGCGACTCCGTGCTCATGAAGCCATTTCACCTGGGGATATACGGGAGCTGTTCCCACGCCGCCTGCAACAAAAAGGATTTTTTTCCTGGAAAGGGTCTCCATGTCTTCCTCCACCAGTTCCGAAGGACGGCCCAGAGGACCTACAACGTCATGGAAGGCATCTCCTGCCTTCAGGGTAGACATTTCCAATGTTCCTGCTCCCACAATCTGGAATACGATGGTGATCGTGCCCGCTTCTCTGTCATAATCACAGATAGTAAGCGGAATTCTCTCGCTGTCAGCATCCCTTCTTACGATTACAAACTGTCCCGGTTCACAGGATTTTGCAACTCTCTTTGCTTCCACTACCATCATAAAAATGTTTGTGGTCAGTTCCTTTGCCTGTAAAATCTGATACATTTTTTCCCTCCATCTGCTTGTTTAATAATGTCTTGATGACTTACTCCGGATTGGATCCGGAATTTATATCCTGCAGTATCAGTGTGCTCCAGGGGCCTTTGTCCTTAGCATCCGCGTTTTCCTCAGAGGCTTCCTTCGCAGAAGTCTCAGGCTCGTCCGGCAGTTTGCCGCCGTCTCCCTGTACTGCCGCACCTGCCGCCGAAGTTTCCTTCGCAGCCTGCACTGCTTTATAACATTGTCCTTCCATGATGCTTACCACATAATCCGTGCCTGTTCCGGCACGGTTCCCGGCATCGTCTTCATAATATTCCCTGTAAAGATAATAATCGGTTCCGTCTACCGTCACCGCATATTTATATCCATAAACGTTATGCCCGCTCCCTGTCTTCACACTGCCGCTCATATCCTGGATGATACCGGCATTGACCAGTTCAAACAGCAGCTTGTTCTTCGCCGCTTCAATACTCAGCGCCGCATGCAGGTTCAGCGAATAGCGTACCTGCGTTTCCACGCCTGCCACTCCCGCAGCACTGTAGCTGACAAACCGGAAGGTATTGACTCCCACCGGCATGGGAAACGGCCCGGTATACTGAATGCTGTCAGCAGTAGGAAGCGTTCCGTCAGTGGTATAATATACCGTATAATCCTCGGGCACCTCTACCGAAATGATGGTGGGGCGTGAATATTCCCCTTCCTCAGGGCTTACCAGCGGAGCCTCCGGCACGGTTACGTCCACAAAATAATGTTCCTGTGTTTCATCACTTTCCACACCATAGGAATTGATGAAAACCGCACGGATATCATACTGACCGGATTCCAGAAAAACCGGGGAGGAATACACCAGACCGCTTTCATCAGGCTTGCTGCCGTCCACCGTATAATAAATGGTGCCCTGGGTATTCGCCAGCATTTTCAATGAAAGCGTCTCATTGTAAACACCTCCCTTGAAGGAAAATTCCGGCGGTTTGGCTATAAAACCAGGATACTGGTTTACTATCTGTTCATTTCCACAGGAAAGAAGCAGCTCATTTATTATATCATACTCTTTTCTTTTCTCATATATGGATATTAAACGTTTGTAGGCCGCTTCATTGGATTCGTCCATTCCTATAATACGAAGACACAGCTCAATGGTCTCCTCTTCATTGCCCATGGCGCTAAAGCAGCCGGCGAGCCGTACCAGATATTCCACATTGCCCGGTTCCAGCTCCACAGCTCTTTCCGCATAGGAACATGCCTTTGCATAATCCTTTTTGTTTATGTATTCCAGCGCTTTATCATACTGATAATCTGCGCTGAAATGCTGCACTCCCGCCACCGCCAATCCCAAAACCGCGCTCAGCAGAAGAACGAGTACGACAGCCATTATCATTCTCTGTCTTACCGTCAGCAGGGAAACCCGTTTCCCTATTTTCTGCAGGACTCCACTCCGCCAGGGCTCTGTCCCCGATTTTTCCGTATCATCAGACAGAATATCATCTGCGGAGAGGTTTTCTTCCATGGAGATTTCATCTTCAATGGAAATATTTCCTTCCATATTCACTTCCATCTCCGGTTCAAAATCCTGCACTATCCGGATTTCTTCCCCGCATTTCTCGCAAAACAGCCTTCCGTCCTTGATTTCACTTCCACATCTGGGACATTTCATACACAATCCTTCCTGTTACTTTCCCTGAAGCTTTACGGACTCCAGGCAATTGTGCATCAGCATGGCAATCGTCATAGGGCCCACACCTCCGGGAACCGGGGTGATGCTGCCTGCCACCTTTTCCACATCTTCAAAGTCCACATCGCCGCAAAGCCTGTTATTTTCATCCCTGTCCATCCCCACATCGATGACTGCGGCGCCGGGCTTCACATATTCGCTTGTTATCATTTTGGCTTTGCCTACAGCGACCACAAGAATATCTGCCCTTCTGGCTACCGCCTTCAAATCCGCAGTTTTAGAATGAGCCACGGTAACTGTGCCGTTTTCACGCAGAAGAAGGATAGCCATGGGCTTTCCCACAATATTGCTGCGGCCGATAACGACGCATTCCCTGCCTGCGATTTCAACGCCGGATCTTTTGAGCAGCTCGATAATCCCTGCAGGGGTGCAGGATACAAACCCCGGCTGGCCTATGCATAACGCGCCAACGCTCTGGGGATGAAAGCCGTCCACATCCTTTTTCGGTGAAATCGTCCTGATCACCTCATCCTCGTCCATATGCGCAGGAAGAGGAAGCTGTACCAGGATGCCGTTCACGTCCTCCCTGTCATTAAGCTCCCTTACAAGAGAAAGAAGCTCCTCCTGCGTGGTTTCCTCGGGCAGTTCATAAGAAAGCGAACGGATGCCCGTGTACTCGCAGGCCTTCTTTTTATTGTTCACATATACGGTAGAGGCCTGGTTACTGCCTACCTGGATAACAGCCAGGGTAACTGTAATCCCCTGCTGCTTCCATTCCTCCACCTGCTGCTTTACTTCATCCTTGATGGCTTTGGATATTGCCTTGCCGTCAATAATTTTTGCCATAGGTTATTCTCTCCTTCCTGCGCTGGTACATATGCTGTCAAAAAATACCCTGCATTCCTGATAATTCTCAGAAAAGGCCGGTTATCCTGCCGTCTTCGTCCACATCAATACTGAACGCGGCCGGTGTCTTGGGAAGGCCCGGCATCGTCATGACCGCTCCGGTCAGTACAACCACAAAGCCCGCTCCCGCGGATACATAGGCTTCTCTCACATTGATTTCAAAGCCTTCCGGCCGTCCCAGAAGATCCGGGTTATCGGAAAGGGAGTACTGGGTTTTTGCCATGCAGACCGGCAGTCCGCCGAAGCCAAGCTCCGTCAGCTTCTTCAGCTGTTTCTCCGCCGCAGGCGAATAAACCACACCGTCCGCCCCGTAAATTTCTTTGGAAACTGCAGCAATCTTTTCTTTCAGGCTGAGAGTATCCTCATATAATACATGGAAATGGCTTTCCTTCTTTTCCAGTGTTTCCAATACCTTCTGCGCCAGCTCAATTCCACCTTCACCGCCCTTTTCCCATACCTGGGAAATAGCGAACTCACAGCCTCTGTCCTCACAGAATTTCTTTACAAAGGCAATTTCCGCTGTCGTATCCGAAATAAAGGAATTCAGGGTAACCACAACAGGAACATCGTATTTCTGAAGGTTTTCAATATGCTTCTCCAGATTGACAATTCCTTTTTCCAGGGCTTCCAGATTCTCGCTGCCAAGCTCTGCCTTGGGTACACCGCCGTTGTATTTCAGCGCTCTGACCGTGGCTACAAGAACGACCGCATCAGGCTTCAGTCCGGACATGCGGCATTTGATATCAAAGAATTTTTCAGCGCCCAGATCTGCGCCAAAGCCAGCCTCTGTGATAACGTAATCAGCCATTTTCAAAGCAGTCTTGGTGGCTCTTACCGAGTTACAGCCATGGGCGATATTGGCGAAGGGACCGCCGTGAACCAGCGCCGGCGTATGCTCCAGCGTCTGAATCAGGTTGGGCTTAAGCGCATCCTTCAGCAGTGCCGCCATAGAGCCTACCGCATGGATATCCCCTGCGGTAACGGGCTTTCCGTCAAAAGTATAAGCCACTACCATTCTGGACAGCCTTTCCTTCAGATCGTCCATATCCTCCGCCAGGCAGAGAACAGCCATAATTTCCGTTGCAACGGTAATGACAAAATGATCCTCCCTTACCGTACCGTCCATTTTATTTCCCAGACCCACAACAATGTTGCGCAGCACACGGTCATTCATATCCAGGCAGCGTTTCCAGACCACCTGTCTGGTATCAATACCCAGTTCATTTCCCTGTTGAATATGATTATCAAGAAGAGCGGCACATAAATTATTGGCAGATGTAATCGCATGGAAATCCCCTGTGAAATGAAGGTTCAAATCTTCCATGGGAACCACCTGGGCATAGCCGCCGCCGGCCGCTCCGCCCTTAATGCCAAAGCAGGGCCCAAGAGAAGGCTCACGCAGGGCGATTACCGCTTTTTTCCCCAGCTTCCCGAAGGCTTCACCCAGGCCTACGCTGGTTGTGGTCTTGCCTTCCCCTGCGGGCGTGGGATTGATGGCTGTCACCAGTACCAGCTTTCCGTCCGGGTTTCCTTTGATGGAATTCATGTACTCATCGGATATTTTCGCTTTATACTTTCCGTAAAGCTCCAGCTCATCCTCTTTGATCCCCAGCTTCTGCGCCACCTTAACGATTGGCTCCATGACCGCTTCCTGTGCGATTTCAATATCTGTTTTCATTTGTATCCTCCTTGATTAAAGAGTTTTTGGGCAACTGCTTTAAAAACACCTTCACAGTTACGATTCCTCTAGGTATTGTTCGAATTGTTCCGGGCTCATCAGCACCTTCCTGGGCTTGGTGCCTTCCTCTTCTCCCACAACACCCGCTTCCGCAAGCTGATCCATAATGCGCGCCGCACGGTTGAAGCCGATTTTAAACACTCTCTGAAGCATGCCGATAGACGCTTTATCCTTATCGATGATAAACTTGCCCGCTTCTTCAAAGTAAGCGTCTCTTTCCGGCCCACCGCCTCCGGCACCTCCGCTGCTTCCGCCGCCGGAGGATTCCATCGTTTTTACCTTTTCAACGATCTGATCATCGTAAACATTTCCAATCACCTGGTTCTTCAGGAAATCAACCACATCGGAAACCTCGCCGTCGGAAACAAAAGCTCCCTGGATACGCGCCGGTTTGGAATAGCCCTGGGGATAGAAAAGCATATCTCCTTTTCCCAACAGCTTTTCCGCACCATTCATATCCAGAATGGTTCTGGAATCCACGCCGCTGGATACGGCAAAAGCCACACGGCTGGGCATGTTGGCTTTAATCAGGCCCGTGATAACATCCACGGAAGGACGCTGGGTCGCAATAATCAGATGGATCCCCGCAGCCCTGGCCAGCTGGGCCAGACGGCAGATGGATTCCTCCACCTCACCGGGAGCCACCATCATCAGATCGGCAAGCTCGTCTACAATAATGACGATTTGAGGCAGCTTATCGGGAGCCGTTGTGTCTCCCTTCGCCCGCATGTCTTCAACTTTCTTATTATATCCCTTCAAATCACGGACGTTCATATCCGCAAATTTCTGGTAACGGTCCGTCATCTCGGCAACGCCCCAGTGCAGGGCCGCAGAAGCCTGCTTCGGATCGGTCACAACAGGGATGAGCAGATGCGGAATCCCATTATAAACACTCAGCTCCACCACCTTGGGATCCACCAGGATCAGCTTGACCTCATCCGGCTTGGCTTTATACAAAATACTCATTATTAATGTATTGATACAAACCGATTTACCGGAACCGGTAGAACCTGCAATGAGCATATGAGGCATCTTGGCAATATCGGAAACAACTACCTTACCGGCAATGTCCTTCCCTACGGCAAAGGACAGCCGTGACGGGAACTCCTTAAACTCCTTGCTTTCCATCAGCTCACGAAGCGAAACCATGGTATTTTCCTTATTGGGAACCTCGATCCCGATCGCTGCTTTTCCGGGTATCGGCGCTTCAATACGAATATCCATTGCCGCCAGGTTCAATTTGATATCATCCGCCAGTCCCAGGATTTTGCTGACCTTAACACCCTGCTCCGGCTGCAGCTCATACCTGGTTACGGACGGTCCCTGGCTGATATCTGTAATGGTCACCTTAACGCCGAAGGTAGCCAGCGTCTGCTGCAGCTTGGCCGCCGTATTTTTAAGCTCCCTGACTGAATCCCCGGAATTGTTTCCGCCAACCTTCTGAAGAAGTGAAATCGGAGGGAAATGATAGGGACGCTCTTTTTTCGGTATCTGGGCAACTGCAGGCGCCCCTTCCCTGCGCATTTCAGCCATGGCCGCCTGTCCGGCAGTTCCCGCCGCCGCAGCCGCTTTCCCGGCCGGTTCTATATCCTTCAGCGTAAGCTGGCGCCCTTCGCCGGTAAACTGCTTTCCGCCTCCCGGAAGCGGATGTTCCTCTTTCGAAAGCCTGGCCTTCGGCCGCTCCCTTTCAGGCGCAGGGCTGCTGACTTCTTCTGCCGCCCCGTCCCCCGGTATTCCTGACGGCTCGTCCCAGGGAAGCTCCTCCCCTGCCGCAACAACGTCCATTTCAGGCTCCGTCCCCACCGGGAATACCTGGCTGTCAAAAATCTCAGAACGTGCCTCCCCCACAGGCTTTGCCGTAATATGTACGGGTGAGACTTCCTTCATATCGCTGAATACATCCGCATTTTTATAGGTCTGTGCCAGAGGATCCGAAACGGCAGGTTCTTTGACAGGATGCAGCTCACCCGCAGCTTCCCCTTCCTCCTCCCGGACCGTCTGCCCGGCGGTATGTATCTGTATTTTATCAAAATCAATAATATTATCTGTTTTGGGCGCTACCTTGACACTCTCTTTCTTTTCTTCCGCAGCATCCTCCACCGTTATTTCATGAATATCATTTCTCAGCCGTTCCCTGCTTTCCTCACGGGCCTCTTTCTCCTGCGCCGCCAGGGTGGTATCAATCATTACGCCGGACACCTTTTTATCCATCCGGAGAATCCGCTCCGCATCCCTGCGCGCCTCCTCCTCCTGTGCCAGCCGTTCTTCCTCTTCCCTTCTGGCTTCCAGCTCTTCTCTTCTTATCCGGGCGCGTTCCTTACGCACTCTTGCATCCTCACGGGCAGACTCATATACCTTCCTGCTCCCCGACTTCACGCCGCCCACAAAAGATTTCTCCGTAATCAGCACCAGGCATATAATTGCCAGCACGATTACCAGAAGCACAGCTCCCACCATGCCCAGGAAATGATTCAGAAGATAGGCAAGGGAACCAGCCAGCACCCCGCCCCCGGCCTTGGAATCCGCGCTCACCTTATAAAGCAACGCAACGGAATACTTCTCCATGGAAGGCACCTGCCCCCCGATCAGCTCCAGCACCACCCCAATTAAAAGTACCAAAAGAACAGCCGCCACAATTTTCATTACAGCGAACACATTCCCTCTGTTGGAGATACCAAAAGCAATCCCGAGAAAAATCATCACCGGAATCACATAAGCCATCATGCCGAAAATGCCGAACATCGCATGACTGACAGCATTCCCCACAGGGCCGATCACCCCAAAATTACATAAAAAGAGAAGAATACTTAACGCAAAGACACCAATCAGAATGATCTCACTGGTGATTGCGCTTTCCTCTTCTGTTCTAATCTTCTGCTGACTTTTATTCCGTGCATTCGATGTGCTTTTTTTAGTTTTTGTATTGGAATTGCTTCTCGTTCTGGAAGAAGAAGTTGTATTCTTTTTACCCGCGCCTGACCTGCTTCCTGAAGCTGATGCCATTGTTTACCGCCTCCGAAATCTGTTTGAATCACAGACTAAACCGAAATCAGTATACCACGAAACGTGGCCCTTGTCATCATTTAATATTTCATAGCCTTCCTCAAAGTCTTTCTTATAGTCTTCCGGCAACCCTATATACCCAGGCTAAAGTCAGCAGCCCCGGCTGCGCCTGGTTTTCCCCGCAGGGTCCCTGACCGGCCGTCCTTCTTCCCGGATACGGTGGGGGTGTTTCCGGCTCCATTGGAAAAAACGGAGATATTTCTTACCGCCCCGGGAGGTCGGAATCATGCCGCCCTTAGCGGCCTGTCTGACGAACGCAGCCGGCTGCAAGCCGCTGCGTGAGGAGTTTTGGCCGCGTTGGCAGGATTCCGGCCTCCCGGGACGGTTAGAAATACCCCGTTTTTGAGACTGGAACCGGAAACACCCCCACCGTATCCGGGAAGAAGGACGGCCGGCCAGGGACCCTGCGGGGAAAACCAATACGCAGCCGGGGCTGCTGACTTTAGCCGTCCTCCCCTACTTTTTCCGGCCGGCCAGGGTGTGGAGCTTTTGGATAGCTTCTTTGATACCGCCCACTTCGTTGATAAGGCCTGCATTTACAGCCTCCTCACCCACAAGGATGGTGCCCAGGTCCTTGGTGAGGACTCCGGTTTCCATCATGAGCTCTTCCATACGGCTTCTGGTGATGTCGCAGTGGGAGCAAACGAAGCCGGTGATACGGTTCTGGATCTGTTTGAAGTAGTCAAAGGTCTGGGGAGCGCCGATGACGGTGCCGCTCATACGCACGGGGTGGATGACCATGGTTCCTGTGGGAACGATATAAGAATAGTCGGCGCTGACGGCAATGGGGACGCCGATGGAATGGCCGCCGCCAAGCACAAGGGAAACGGTGGGCTTGCTGAGGGAGGCAATCATCTCCGCTATGGCAAGGCCCGCTTCCACATCGCCGCCCATGGTGTTCAGAAGGATAAGAAGACCTTCTATTTTACTGCTGTCCTCTATGGCGGCCAGCTGGGGAAGGATGTGCTCGTATTTTGTTGTTTTGGAGGAGCTTCCCAGGTTGTCATGGCCTTCGATTTCTCCGATGATGGTTATCATATGGATGGCTTTGTCGTTTTCTCCGTGACGCTCCAGCGTCAGCTGTCCGGTTTCCTCGATTCTTTCATCCCTTTGCTTTTCTTCGTCTGCTTTATTGCTGCTCATATTGTCTGCTCCTGTCCCGCGAAAAAACCGCGTTTGCTGTTATCCGTTTGTTTTTCGTATTGTTTGCAGGTCAGGCGGGTTTTATGCGCCAAAGCAATTGTTTCCGGGAGGAAAAAGCGGGAAGAAAAAAGTGCGCCGGAATAATAATGGAATTTTCCGGCACACTTTTATAAAAACTTTTTATGATTATATGAGTTTCAGTTACTGTCCAACCATATGGCAAGCGCAGAAAAATGCGCCGGCCTGCTAAACGTTTCCCCTTCCTTATTCTATAGCAGATCGAAATCGTCACCCTCTTCAAAACGGTCAATATCGAAGCACATCTCCTCTTCCTTCGGCTCATATGCAAAATCCATTTCTCTTGGGACATGCTTTTTGGGACCGGGCAGCGGGTTGGGAATGGGTTCCCCGGGCAGCGGCGAACCAGCAGGCGCTTCCAGCCTTGCTTCAATTCCCACAGCCATAAAGGAAGCCTGTGCAGACGCTTCTTTTTCGGAAGCGCCCGGGTGATGCCTTCTTTTTTTGGGAAGGGACGGCTTTTCTTTATTTTTCCTGTTTTTATCCTTTTCAAAGCAGCACATGCTATGTACCCCCATACCGGCAAATACGCCCCAGAAAAGTAGCGTTATCGTCTGCTTTTCCAGGCTGGTGCCAAATATCAGATCACTGATAAGAAGAAAAGCAAAAGGCAGAATCCAGATAATTCCCAGATTTCCCTTTTGTTCAAAAAATCCGAATACATAAAAAAACGCAGAAAACAGCAGCGGGAGGAAGTAAAACAGCGCTTCCCTGCCGGCAAGGCTTGCCCAGCCGGTCTGTCCTGACTCCATATTTGCCAAAAACCATTCCTGCAGCACCTCCGCAACGCTGCCGCCGAAAAGAAAAAGCCGGAGGCAGAGCGCGCCTGCAAAACCGCACAGGGCGGCGATAAAAAAAGCTGCCGTTTCTTTAATTCTTGTTTTAGCACGGACACCGCGGCGTTCCAGATACAGGATCCCCAGAAGTCCCAAAAGAAATACGCTCAGGAAATAATAATCCAGGAATGAAAAAATCCCCGCCGCAAAGCCGGCCAGAAAAAGAATCAGTCCTGCCGCCGCAGATTTCCTTCCGCATTTCTTAAGCTTGCCCAGCATGGCTCCCACTATTAACAGAAGCAGGGAAAAACAGAGCATACGCAGGCCTTCCGGCGTGGCGGACAGACAGTATTCCACATATACCGGAAGCAGGGCCGCCGCCGTCACGGCCGCCACCGCAGCGATTTTCCCCGCAATCATGCGCACAGCCGGATACAGCAGGGCAATGGCTGCAATCTGCAGGGCCAGCTGTAAAAGAATACAGTTATTTTCCCACACATCGATCATGGAAAACAGGCAGGTAAGAAGGAACAGAAAAATTTCGTTAAAATGAAGCCCGGTCAGCCTAACAGGCTGTCCTGCCGTAGCGGCTGCGATTATATACAGGCTTTTATCGCCGTACAGCCCGGCGCCGCCGGAGGAAGCCATCCAGAGCCGCAGAAGCAGGGCCGCCGCAATGGCAAAAATAAGGAAAAGGCATTCCCACAGCTGGGCATGCTTTAATTCCGGTCTTACTTCAGCCCGTTTTTCCGCCAGCATATGAACCGGCGTATAAACCGCCAGGACCAACAGCAAAGCGCAGCCTGCCGTTCCGAGGAAATAATAAGGCCAGCCAAGATCCAGCATAGTACAGATCAGAGAAATCTGTGCAGTAAAATAAATACAGATTACCAGACCGTACAATGCCCACAATATATAATTAACCCTGCATCTGAGATATCTCATGCTTCCCCCCGATTCGAACAGTTTGTATAGACGAACTGTTACAGGCATCCTGCCGTTTATAACCGTTGTGCGATGGACAGGATGCCTGCTGCCGCCGCATATTTGTCCAGTCTGCGTATTTACCGCGCAGCTTGGTACGAACTTCTGCCTTCTTTTAACACGCAGGGCCGCACCGGATAACCGGCGCGGCCCGCTGAGTTTAGATAGCGGCAAGCGCCTGCTCCAAATCCGCTATAATATCTTCCGCATTCTCGATTCCCACTGAGAAGCGGATAAGATCCGGATTGACTCCGGCTTCCTTCAGCTGCTCGTCGTTCATCTGCCTGTGTGTATGGCTGGCAGGATGAAGCACACAGGTTCTGGCATCCGCAACGTGCGTCACGATAGCCGCCAGCTCCAGCTTATCCATCATTATCTCCGCTGCATGCCTTCCGCCCTTCAGGCCGAAGGAAATCACGCCGCAGGTACCGTTCGGCATATATTTGCATGCCAGTTCATAATATTTGCTGCTCTTTAAGCCAGGATAGTTCACCCAAGCCACCTTTTCATGATTTTCCAGGAAGCTCGCCACCTTCATGGCGTTTTCACAGTGTCTGGGCATTCTCAGATGAAGCGTTTCCAGCCCCACGTTCAGAAGGAACGCATTCTGCGGCGACTGGATGGATCCAAGATCACGCATCAGCTGTACCGTTGCCTTCCTTATGTACGCTTCCTTTCCGAATTTTTCCGCATATATGATGCCGTGATAGGAATCATCGGGTTCACACAGGCCCGGGAACTTTTCCGGATAAAGGCTCCAGTCAAAATTGCCGGAGTCCACAATGGCGCCGCCTACGCACATGGCATGTCCGTCCATGTACTTGGTGGTGGAATGGGTAACGATGTCCGCCCCCCATTTAAAAGGATTGCAGTTAATGGGCGTGGCAAAGGTATTGTCCACAATCAGAGGCACCTGATGGGCGTGGGCCGCCTTTGCAAATTTTTCAATATCAAGCACCACCAGCGCGGGGTTGGCAATGGTTTCCGCCAGCACACATCTGGTATTTTCCTGAAAAGCCTGGCAGAGGGTTTCATAGTCCGCATCCGGATCCACGATAGTGCAGGAAATTCCCATTTTCTTCATTGTTACGGCGATGAGGTTGAAGGTGCCGCCGTAAACGGTGGAAGAAAGCACCACATGGCTGCCCGCCTCACAGATATTGAACACCGCATAATAGTTAGCGGCCTGGCCGGAGGATGTGAGCATGGCCGCCACACCGCCCTCCAGCTCGCAGATCTTCTGCGCGACACAGTCATTGGTGGGGTTCTGGAGCCTGGTGTAAAAATAGCCGTCCTCCTCCAGATCGAAAAGGCGTCCCATCTGCTCGGAGGTATCGTATTTATAAGTGGTTGTCTGATAGATGGGAAGGACCCTGGGTTCCCCGTTTCCGGGCTTCCAGCCCGACTGGATACATATTGTTTCTTTTGCGTATGGTTTCTTCATTCGTATGCTCCCTTTAGGATTTACTCATCCCAGTTATGATATACCGCCTGTACGTCGTCATCGTCATCCAGCAGATCCAGCGTACGCTGCAGGTTCTTTAATGCTGTTTCATCGGTAAGCTCCACATAATTCTGGGGGATCATGGTCACTTCGGCGCTTGCCAGGACAATGCCGGCTTCCTCCAGCGCTTTCTGCACAGCCTCCAGATCATCGGGAGCCGTAAGGATTTCAAAGCTGTCTTCCTCTTCGCCAAAATCCTCCGCGCCGGCATCCAGAGCCATCATCATCAGATCATCCGCTTCCATTTCACATTCTTCCTTGTCGATGATGATCTGTCCTCTTTTGTCAAACATGAAGGATACGCAGCCGGGTGTCCCGATGCTTCCGTTGCCCTTGGTAAAGGCGCTCCTTACATTGGCGGCCGTACGGTTCTTGTTATCGGTAAGCGCATCAACTATGATGGCGATGCCGTTGGGGCCGTAGCCTTCATAGGTTACGTATTCATAATTTACATTTCCCACATCGCCGGCGGCCTTCTTGATGCCGCGTTCAATGGTATCGTTGGGCATGTTGTTGGCCTTTGCTTTGGCAATTACCTGGGAAAGCTTGAAGTTATTGGCCGGATCCGGGCCGCCCTCCTTTACCGCAACGGCAATTTCCCTTCCCAGAATGGTAAAAATTTTGCCCTTGGCAGCATCATTTTTTTCTTTTTTATGTTTAATGTTTGCAAATTTTGAATGTCCTGACATTTTTTCTTTCTCCTTTTTTATCCATCACTTGTTTCCGCTTTCTCCCGCCTTATCCTGGCCGGAGGAACGCCTGTCTTCTTCTGTTTTCCCGGAAAGGGGCCGCTCTTCACAGGTGGCGCCGCTTTCTTCGGGGAGCTTTTTCACAAGGACCGTCTTTATCATTTTGTTTTCCACGGAAAGCACCTTGAAATCATATCCGTCGATCCGGATATCAAACTGCTCGTCCGGCTCGGGGATATGCTCCAGCTTTGCAATCAGGAATCCGTTTAACGTCTCAAACTCGCTTTCATCAAAGGAAATGTCAAACAGCTCCTCCAGCTCCTCCAGAGGAGTCTTCCCTTCTATGATGTATTCGTCCTTGCTCTTTTCCCTGATATAGGATTCATCCACATCATATTCATCCAGAATATTGCCTACTATTTCTTCCAGTATATCTTCCATGGCTATCATGCCTGCGGTCTGTCCGTATTCGTCCAGGACAATAACCATCTGGCATTTGGTGGACTGCATGGTCTTGAACAGGGAATCCACCTTCCTCGTCTCAGGTATGAACCTGGCATCCCTGAGCAGCCCGGGAATATCCCGGACCTTCATTCCCGGATCGGTCGCAGACTGTCTGCGCAGGGCATCCTTCATATGGAGAATGCCGATGATATGATCAATATTTTCTTCATACACCGGGTATCTGCTGTTGCGTCCGTTCAGCATGAACTGGATCGCATCGCCGAAGGTCATCTCACAGTCAATGGCAACGATATTCGTGCGGTTGGTCATGATATCCTCGGCACGCTTGTCCCCGAATTCAAAAATATTGGTTATCATCTCCGCTTCGCTGGCCTGGATTACGCCCTGCTCATGGCCTTCATTTACCATGGAAATGATCTCTTCCTCCGTCACATCAATGCTGTCTTCATCCGGATGCATGCCGAACAGCTTCAGTATCCCGTACGCCGTGACGGAAAAAAGTCCCGTCAGAGGCGCAAAAATGGTCATAACGGCGGAAACGGGCTTAATCATCCTGTAAGCCCATTTCTCCGGTGACCGGGAAGCCAGCTTCTTCGGTATCAGCGTGCCGAAAACCAGCAGTATGTAAAGCAGAAGAATCACGGTAATCACCAGGGAAGCGGCCGTAATCAGCCCTCCCGCAAAAGGAGACAGCCCTGCCTGCCTTTCCGCAAGCGCCCGGAGCATTTTCCTGATATGGGAGCTCCAGACACGCAGATACATGCCGCCCATGCACAGGTTCAGAAAGGTTACCACCAGCTGAACCGTATTAACGTACCGGGACGGCTTTCCCACAAGCCTGCTCAGCAGAAGAGACCTTTTATCATTCTCCTCTATCGCTTTTCTTTCCACCTCTTTTTCATTCAGTCCATGAATCGCAGCGCCGAAGCCGTAACAATATGCTTCCAGGAGCAAAAGCCCCAGAAATAAAAGTATACTGGCAGTAGGCCCACCATCGTCCATTCTATCAACTCCTTTTCAAACTCATCTTAATATATCATCTTGGTAAAAAAACGTCAAGAAACCTGGCTTAGCTTATGTATTTAATTCCAGGCTGATTTTCAGGGCCTGGTTTACACGGGCCATGGTGGATTCATCCAGATGACAGACTTTTGTCTTTAAACGCTGCTTGTCAATTGTCCGCAGCTGTTCCAGGAGAATGACGGAATCCTTTACAATATCATACTCCCCTGCGCGAAGCTCAATATGCGTGGGGAGCTTCGCTTTATTCATCCTGGAGGTAATTGCGGCGCAAATCACAGTAGGGCTGTGTTTGTTTCCCACATCGTTCTGTATGATCAATACCGGCCTGATTCCGCCCTGCTCCGATCCAATTACCGGTCTTAAATCCGCATAATAGATATCTCCGCGTCTCATGTCCTGATCTCCTTCTTCTCCGGAAAGCGTTACATCCTTACAGGCAGCCGCAGCGTCTTAAGTATTCCGGCTGTCTTGCAATATTATTGCCTGTTTTTCGGAAGGTATTCAGGTAGGGTGATTTTTGGAACGTATTTGAAAACTGCTTTCCTCTCTAGCGGAAATCCCGGAAGGAGTCCTTGCTGTAAACGGTTTCCCCGTCCCTCACATAGACTCTGGGAACCCGCTTATTCAGACAGCAGGCCAGCTCATAATTAAAGCGGCCGGAAAGCTCTCCCAGCTCCTCCATGGTTATGGCATCGTCCCCGTCCGGTCCGATGAGGGTGACCACGTCGCCTTCCTTCGCTTCGGGTATCCCGGTGACATCCACCATAAACTGATCCATGCATATCCGTCCCAGAATCGGCGCGCGTTTTCCCGCGATCAGCACGCTGCCCTTGTTGGAAAGGCCTCTGGGATATCCATCCCCATATCCGGCCGGTATGGTGGCTACCCGGGTGGGAGCCTGCGTCACGAAGGTCCCGCCGTAGCTGACAGCCCTGCCGGCTTCCAGTTCTTTTATGTATACGATGCGGCTTCTTAAGGAGAGCACCGGCTCTAAAGGAACGATATCCTTTGCCACCTGCTCCGACGGCCACAGGCCGTAAAGGGTGATTCCTGCCCTGACCACATCCAGGTTTGCTTCCCCAAGCCCTACGATGCCGGCGCTGTTGGAACAGTGCTGCACGGGAATATGTATGCCCAGCTCCCTGCGGATCCGTCCGGTAAAATCAAGGAACTGTTCCAGCTGCTGCCTTGCCGGCGTCTTATCCGTTTCATCAGCCCTGGCAAAATGAGTGAAAATCCCTTCGATTTCAATCCCCGGAGTTTCCATGCATTTTCTGACAAAGGCAAGGCCGCTCTCATCCGGACGGATTCCGATACGGCTCATTCCCGTATCCACCTTGATATGTATTTTCACAGGGCGACCGCAGGAAACGGCCGCTTTTCCCATTTCCTCCAGCATATCCTCACGGAACACGGCCGGGCGGATTTCCTCTCTTGCCATTTTCTCATAGCAGTAGGGAAAGGTATAGCCCAGAATCAGCACCGGTTTGCGTATGCCGCTGCCCCGTAATATCAGGGCTTCTTCCACCGTTGCCACGGCAAAGCCGTACAGGTACGGCAAATCCTCTATTTCATGGGCAATGGGCACCGCCCCATGGCCATATCCGTCTGTTTTCACCACGGCAATGATCTTCGTCTCCTCCCGGAGATTGGCTTTCATGGCAGCCATATTATGTTTTATCGCATCCAGATCCACCGTCGCCCATATTCTGTCATAATTATTCATCTTATTTTTACCTCCCGCATATCGCAGGTTGCCTGCGATTCTGCATCAATCAGTAGTTTGAAAGGAATTTTAAGCTTCTCCCGCACCCGGCACTGCAGTCTTTTCTTACAGTACTTAATTTACAGTGTTTTCTTTACGGCGTTTTCTTTAAAAGCTCCGGAAACAGGGATTCCAGTTCCAGGGTCAAATCGCCGGCAGTGACGCCGTATTCGCTTTTTTTATGCGCGGCCCGGTCTCCTGCCATACCATGCAGATACACTCCCGCACAGGCGGCATCAAAGGCATGCATTCCCTGGGCGGAAAGTCCGGCCAGAATGCCGGTGAGCACGTCGCCGCTGCCCGCCGTGGCCATACCGCTGTTGCCGGTAAGATTCATATACAGCCTTCCCTCCGGGCTTCCCACCAGCGTGCGTGCGCCCTTACAGACAAATGCGGCCTGCAGCCTGGCTGCCCATTCCAGGGTCAGCGCAGCCGCTTCTTTTTGGATTTCATCCGTTTTCTTTTCCGCAAGCCTGCCGAATTCTCCCGGATGCGGCGTAAGGATCAGCTCACGCCTTGTTTCCGGCTCCTGCTGCCTTTGTATCAGCTCATCCAGAAGCGCTCTGTGTTCCGCCAGCAGATTCAACGCGTCCGCGTCTATTATCAGAGGCTGCATCGTCTGCTTTAGCACCGCCTCCAGTATCCGCAGTGCTTCCGGGCTTTTTCCAAACCCCGGGCCGACAGCGATTACATTCGCCCAGGCACAGGCCTCTCTCAGCTTTTCTTCCGCCTGCGGCGTCCATTCCTCATAGGTGGTGAGCATGGCTTCCGGCAGTGCGGTCTGCATAATAACACGGTTGCTTTCCGGCGTCACCGCCCGCACCATGCCCGCGCCGCTTTTTAACACGGCCGCTGCAGACAGCTCGCAGGCGCCCGCCATTCCCCGGCTTCCCGCGATCAGGAGCACCTTACCGAAGGTACCCTTATTTCCCTCCTGGAGCCTTACCGGCAGGAATCCCCTGTCTTCTTTGTTCCAGGTAAAAATCCGGGGATACTCTCCCAGAAAGCCTTCCTGCGTAATTCCGATATCGGCGCAGATCACCTTTCCCGCATACCGGGCGCCCGGATATAAAACAAGTCCCAGCTTGCGGAATCCAAAGGTTACCGTTACATCCGCCTGTACGGCGCAGCCCATCACCTCCCCGGTATCCCCATGGATGCCGGAAGGGATATCTACGGAAAGGACATAGGCGTCCTGCGCGTTGATATATTCCACCGCCTCCGCAAAGCTGCCTTCCACAGGCCTTGTCAGTCCAATGCCAAAAATCGAGTCTATGATAATATCATATTCCCGTTCCGGGAGTTTGCGCATGACCCGGTATCCATAGTTTTCAAGAATTTTAAGCTGGGCCGCCGTTTCCGCGGAACACTTTTCTTCCTTGCCCAGCAGTACAAAATCCACAGGAAAGCCCGCCTGGCTCAGCAGCCTGCCAATGGCCAGCCCGTCGCCGCCGTTATTGCCGGTGCCTGCTGCAACCAGCGTTCTGTTGGCAGGAGGCACCGGCCCAAAGGGGCGCATCGCTTCCTTCAGCTTCTTATCCCGTGCAATCAGTTCTTCCGCACAGGCCAGCGCCGCCCTTTCCATCAGCACCATGGAAGGCATGCCGAAATGTTCTATTGTATTTCCATCACAGCGTTTCATTTCCGCCGAGGTAACCAGATATTCCATTTTTATCTCCCCGCAAACCGCAGCTTCCGAATTCCCAAATCATGCAAAAATGCGTCCTGAGCCTGCTGCCCTGACGCATTTACCAGACTGCCGCATTCCCGTCCGGGAACACGGCACCCTTTATACAAGCCTGTCTTTACGCCTCACCGGAAGCGTTCTTTTCTTTCTCTTCCAACTCGTTTTCATATTGATTTATCATATAGGACAGCTTGATGAGGCTGTCCGACAGGTGTACGTTTTCCACCTGTACGCTGTCAGGCACATCCAAATCCACATGGGCGAAATTCCATATGGCCTTGATTCCCATTCCCACCAGCTTTTCAGCTGCGGCGGCCGCGCCTTCCTTCGGTATGGTAAGCACCGCGATATCAATATTGTTTTCCCTGACAAATTCCTGCATTTCTTCCATGGGGCGGACCTTCATCCCGCGGATCATCTTTCCGTGCAGCTTTTCATTGATATCAAATACGCCTGTAAAAATGAAGCCGCGGCGCTCAAAATTCATATAATTAGCCAGCGCCTGGCCAAGATTGCCCGCACCAATGATTATCAGATGATGCTTTTTATCCAATCCGAGTATCTTGCCGATCTCGGTATACAGATACTCCACGTTATAGCCATACCCCTGTTGTCCGAAGCCTCCGAAATTATTGAAATCCTGCCGGATCTGGGATGCGGTAACATGCATCAGCCTGCTCAGCTCCTGAGAGGAAATGCGTTCCACGCCACTGTCCTTCAGTTCACCAAGGTACCGGAAATATCTGGGAAGACGCGCGATTACTGCCTGTGAAATTTCTTTATCCAATTTGTTACGCCTCCATTCTTTTTTCCAAGCCCATTGTAACTGCTTTGTATCCGCAGTTACAGGCAAAAATCCATCCCGGCCTGCTTTTGGCGACGGATTTCCGCTTCCAGGCGCCGCATTTTATATGGTCTGTGCAGTAAATGCGCAGACCTGTCCTGCGGCTGAACCCATTACTTAATTATTATAGACATATGTTAAAAAAATGTCAATGAATTAAATAGGTTTGAATTGACAGCCCGTCCCTTCAACGGTAAACTTGTGGGGGTGGGCCTGACGTCCTGCGCCGTTCTCAGGCCTGGGGGCAAGGGGGCGGGGGTTTTCAGGTTCAGTCGCAAAAATGGGAAATTTCTAACCTCGCCGTTTGCCTGGGTTGTTGTCAAACGGCGCAGAACTCCTCTCTTCGTTCGTCATGCAGCGCCGTTTGGGCGGACAGCAGCCCAGGCAAACGGCGAGGTAAGAAATTGTCTCCATTTTTGTGAGATTCACCTGAAAATCCCCCGCCCCCTTGCCCCCAGGCCTGAGAACGGCGCAGGACGTCAGGCGGGGTACGCCAAGCAGGGCGGAAGGGAAAAGGGATTTAAGGGCAAAAAAGAAAATAATTATAGAGGTGAGTTGGGATGGTTTTATCTTGTCAGAATGTGAATAAGGCTTTTCATGAGAAGCAGGTGTTCAGGAATTGTTCTTTTCATATAGAGGATTATGAGAAGGCGGCTGTGGTGGGGATTAACGGGGCCGGGAAGACTACTTTGCTGCGGATTATTGTGGGGGAGCTGGAGGCTGACAGCGGGCAGGTGGTCTTCGGGAAGGATAAGAGCTTCGGATATCTTCCACAGAATGCTGAGGTGGACAGTGAACATACGATCTATGATGAGCTTCTTGAGGTGAAGCGGGATGTGATCGCGCTGGAGGAGCGGATCCGGCAGTGTGAGCTGGAAATGAAGCATGTGGAAGGGGAGGCGCTGGCTGCTTTGATGGAGCAGTATGCGCTTTATACGCATCAGTTTGAGCTGGCGGACGGGTACAGCTACCGGAGCGAGATCGTGGGAGTTTTGAAGGGGCTCGGGTTTACGGAGGAGGAGTTTTCCAAGAAGGCCTGTACGTTGTCGGGCGGTCAGAAAACAAGGGTGGCTTTGGGTAAGCTTCTGCTTGACAAGCCGGATTTGATCATTCTGGATGAGCCTACGAACCATCTGGACATGTCTTCCATCGCCTGGCTGGAAAACTATCTCCTGAATTATAAGGGTGCCGTTTTGATCGTGTCCCATGACCGGTATTTCCTGGATAAGATCGCAACGAAAATTATTGAGCTTGACGGTACGGAGGTTTCCGTTTTTTCAGGGAATTATTCGGATTATGCAGTGAAAAAGGAGCAGGTCCGGGCGGCGCGGTGGAGTGCTTACATGAATCAGCAGCAGGAAATCAAGCATCAGGAGGCGGTAATCGAGAAGCTGCGTTCCTTTAACCGTGAAAAATCCATCCGGAGGGCGGAAAGCCGGGAAAAGATGCTTCAGAAGATTGAGGTGCTGGACAAGCCGGTGGAAACGCGGGCGGATATGCGGATGGAGCTGCATCCCAGGATCATGAGCGGGAACGATGTGCTGGATGTTGAAAATCTGGCAAAGGCGTTCGGGCCGGAACGGCTGTTTGAAGGGCTGTCTTTTTCCATAAAGCGCGGGGAGCATGTGGCGGTTATCGGTGACAACGGGACGGGGAAAACCACGATTTTAAAAATCATCAACGGGCTTGTGGAACAGGATGCCGGGAATATCCGGCTGGGGACAAAGGTACATATCGGATATTATGATCAGGAGCATCATGTGCTGCATCCTGACAAAACGTTGTTTGAGGAAATCTCGGATGAGTATCCTGCGCTCACAAATACGGAAATCAGGAATGTTCTGGCAGCGTTTCTTTTTACCGGGGACGATGTGTTCAAGCAGATTAAGATGCTTTCCGGCGGGGAACGGGGACGTGTGTCTCTGGCCAAGCTGATGCTGTCTGAAGCAAATTTCCTGATTCTGGATGAGCCTACGAACCATCTGGATATCATGAGTAAGGAAATCCTGGAGGACGCCATCAACAGCTACAGCGGCACAGTGCTTTATGTGTCCCATGACCGTTATTTTATCAACCGCACGGCTTCCCGGATTCTGGAGCTTTGCAACGGCGGGTTTACCGGGTATCTTGGGAATTATGATTACTATCTGGAGAAGAAGGCGGAAAATACAGTGCTTTCTTCAGGGACCGGCGGAGCCTTCCCTCCTGCTGCCGGCGGGATAAAATCCGAAGCCGCCTCTGCCGCTTCTTCCAGCCTGAAGCAGGACTGGCAGTCGCAGAAGGAAGCGCAGGCCGCTTTGCGGAAGAAGGAAAACGCCCTCAAAAGGTGTGAGGAGCAAATCGAACGTCTGGAAACCCGCAGCCAGGAAATCGATGCGGAAATGCTGCGGCCCGAGGTATGCACGGATGTTGCCAGGCTGCAGGCGCTGGCCAGGGAAAAGGAGCAGGTTGAGGAAGAGCTTCTGCTTAAAATGGAGGAATGGGAAAGCCTGTCGGATTAACCGGCAGGCCTTTTTTGTATGGAAAAGGTATCTGCGAGAAGAAGCCAGTTGGCCCGGAAAAGCTGCATGATCTGCCAGTAGCCCATGCCTCTCAGGCCATAGCTTTTTACCAGGCGGAATTTTTCGCGCAGGCTGCGGACATCCTCAAACCAGACCTCGTGTTCCATCCCGTCTTTTATATAGCGGAACCATGGGGACATGGCAGTGCTGTCAAAAAGGATTTCAGCGTTGTTTTCAATGGCTATCTGGACGGCTTCTATGTTGCCGATTGTATCGGCTTTGCTCTCGCCTCTTATGTAGGGGAGGGTCCAGTCGTAGCCGTAATTGGGTATGCCCAAATCGATTTTTTCGGGAGAGATTTTTGTTATGGCGTATTCCACCACCTCGATCACTTTGTTGAGGGGCGCGACGGCCATCGGCGGACCGTAGGTATACCCCCATTCGTAGGTCATAAGGAGTACGCTGTCCGCCGCCCTTCCCAGTCCCTCGTAGTCCTTTCCTTCATAGAGAAGCCCGGTCTGGGTATCGGATATCTTGGGCGCGAGCGCGACAGAAAGGGTGTAGCCTTCCGCATTGGCCGCCGCCCTCGTTTCCGCCACAAAGGCGGTGAAAGCGTCCCGGTCTTCAGGAAGGATATATTCAAAATCGATATCCACTCCCTGATAGCCTTTCTGTTCCATGGTAAACAGCAGCTGTGCAATCAGGGTATCCCTGACCGGCTGGTTATTGACCAGGACGGAAATCAGGTAATTATTAAACATGCCATCCGCCCCGAAGGGCGTCAGGGTCAGGATGGGAGCCACGTCCTCCAGGAGCGCCGCCTGAATCATGAAGCTTTCATCGATCGCCGGGGGAATAAGGTTCCCTTCCGTAGTAAACCCATAAGAAAAAATGGATAAGGAGGACAGGTATGGCAGGGTCTGGTTGAGCACATAGTTACTGATAAACGGATAGGCATAGCCGTTCACATATGCATCATACCGGCCGGCACCCTCCTCTCCCGTTATCCGCAAAAGCAGCGCCATGCCCACTGCCAGGCGGTAGGGATAGGGAATCTGATTATCGTAAATGATATCCTCAACGGAAACACCGTATTCTCCGGCAATGGTATCGACAGTATCCCCCTGTTTTACAACATAAATCTGCATATTCGTATCCTGTAGCCTTTTTTTGTATCATATGCGCCGGAAAGGGCTTTGATTTCTATGTTTCAGTTAAATCGGCTGCTTTCCACAGATAAAATACGCCTGGAGCCAGTTACCCTCGTGTTTTTTTGTGCTTCACAGCAGCTAATGAAGCATTAAATTTCTAATGCAGACGAACTACTAAAGGAATAAAGCAATCGCGCAGTAAACAAGCAAAAGAGCCATAACAGCATTTACCAGCTTCGTGTGTTTGGAGAAGAATTTACAAAATGCCGCTCCAAACAGCGCCCAAACAAAGGAGCCTGAAGCGCCAATCAGAGACAGTATGGCAGTAAACCCGATGAGCGCTGTTCCCGAATGATAAACAGGCAGGATATAAAGCGACATTGCCGTGATTGCGTAAATATAGATTTTAGGATTGGCAAATTGCAGTACCATGCCGGAAAGAAAGCTGGCCTCCTTACCGCCTTCTGCACTTAATTCAGAAGAACTTTTCCAGACTTTCCATGCAAGGTACAGCATATATGCGGCGCCCAATATCTGCATGACAATCTTTACTTTTGGAAGGAATGAATAGAGCGTTGCACTGAATGCGGTACATACAGACATAACGATTGCAAATCCGGCCAGTATGCCGAAATTAAAACGGATACTCTTACAAAATCCCAGCCGTATGGCATTGCTCATGGAAAGCAGATTGTTTGCGCCCGGCGTATAAGCCGTAATAAAACAATAAATCAGAAAATCGTATAAATGAAACATCATAACCCTTTTCTATTTCAACAATGATAAATAGCCGCTTATGAAGATTACAAGTACAATAACCGGCAGGATATTGCTGATGTATTTTCTGGCAAAGTCCGGATATGGCAAGCCTTTTCCAATCTTCGTTTCTTTATGGAAATTATCCCAGCCCCACCCATAATGCCGGGTACAAAACAAAAGAAATACCAAACTCCCCAGCGGAAGCAGATTATTGCTTAAAATGAAATCCTCCAAATCAAGGATACTTGTGCCGCTTCCCAGCGGTTCAAAACCTTTCCAGAGGTTAAATCCGAACACACAGGGTAATGACAGCAATAATAGTAATACAAGATTTACAAAAGCCGATTTCTTTCTGCTGCAGCCGGTTAAATCCATTCCATAGGTAACGATATTTTCAATGACTGCAATAACAGTGGAAATAGCTGCAAATACCATGAACAGGAAAAATAAGCTTCCCCAAAGACGGCCGTTATCCATTGCATTAAAGATATTTGGCAACGTAATAAACAATAGATTTGGTCCACTGTCCGGCTCCACCCCAAAGCTAAAGCAAGCCGGGAAAATAATTAAACCTGCAATAAGTGCAACCACGGTGTCGAGAATGCCCATATACAGTGCATTGCTGGTCAGGGAATGGCTCTTATCAATCCGGCTCCCAAATACGGATAATGTACCAATTCCAATACTTAATGTAAAAAATGCCTGACCCATTGCCGCAAAAATACATTCCGCCACTCCTATTTTCTGCATGGCCCGAAAGTCCGGATAGAGGTAGTAGCGCAATCCTGTTTCCGCATTGGGGAGCATGACAGACCTGACAGCTAATACAATTAAAAGGCAAAATAATAATGACATCATGATTTTTGTAACACGTTCCACGCCCTTTTGTAAGCCGATAGCACAAATTGCAAAGGAAACAATAACCACAATAAACGAGCATACGATCATGGCTGTCGGGTTTCCAAGCAAATCAGAGAATACATCAGCAACTTCGTTTGATGTAAGGCCTTGAAACCTGCCCTTTACCATTTTTATAAAATAGTACAGCAGCCATCCACTGATTACCGTATAAAACATCATCAGCAGATAGTTTCCAATGATTGTTACATATTTAAACCAATGCCATTTTGTCCCCTCCGGCTCCAAAATATTAAATGACAATGCGGTGCTTCGCTGACTCGCCCGGCCCACCGCAAATTCCATTACTACAATCGGCAAGCCCAATATTACTAAAAAAAACAAGTAACATATGACAAAGGACGCGCCACCATACTTTCCGGTGATATAGGGAAATCTCCAGATGTTTCCCAAACCGATGGAACAGGCTGCTGTAAGCAGAATAAATCCCAGCCGCGATGAAAAATGTTCTCTTTTCATAGTATAAATGCCCCTTTCCTCTTTACAGGCCCAATTCAAAATTGTATAATGATACAAAATGGTTATTATATTGCACCAGTGCGATATAATAATACATCCAGTGTATTATATTGTCAAGAGGAAGGAGCGATTTATTTGGATTCAATGAATATGATAGTCGCTAAAAATATCAGACGGCTGCGCGAAGAAAAGAAATTAAGCATGGATGAGCTTGTACGGCTGAGCGGTGTCAGTAAAAGTATGCTTGCACAAATTGAACGCGGCGACGGGAATCCGACCATTTCCACACTGTGGAAAATTTCCAACGGAATGAAAGTGCCGTTTGACGCTTTAACCGTCCGCCCAAAAAGTCCATATGAGATTGTGAAAACATCCGACATCCAGCCTTTGCTTGAAGATGGCGGAAAAGTAAAAAATTTCTCTCTTTTCCCGGATAATGAGAACCGCAGATTTGCAGTCTATTATCTGGAATTAGATGAAGGAAGTTATTGGGAATCCGAACCGCACTTAAAGGGAACCTCTGAATTTATTACAATCTTTACGGGCAAAATTCAGATTCATGCGGGCGGTCAGGATTTTATAGTCGAAAAGGGAGAAAGTATACGATTTGAGGCCGATACCGCGCATTCATACAAAAATGTTGGTAATGAAACAGCAATATTGCACATGATTCTTTTTAACCCCTGATGGGGTGACGGAAAAACAGTCTGCGTTTTGGATTCCCCTTTGATATTCCTAAACCCCAAAAAGCACAGTCTGTTGAGGTAACTACTCATAAGACAGTATCACAAACAACAGAAACGGATAGCTGCCATACAGGGTGCAAGGCAAAACGGGTGTATCGTCTTAACGGCGGTGCGCCCGTTTTGTCATGCAGTAGAAGCCTGTTTTTGAGGGTATGAGTAAATCCCTTACCCACCTTGTTTCCGTATCTGTGAAGCCGCATAAACCAGGGCTAATTTACCCTCTATCGGGTAACGGTTTCATCCGTACAGTCTGCCGATTTTCACGTCTGTGTAGCGCAGGAAAAAGTACATCAGTATCAATTCCCGCCTTGCTTCCGGCAAGTATTTCAATGCCTGTACTAATTTCTCGCTGTCTACAATTACCATCTTTCCGCAGACACGAAAAGCTGCAGGCTTGTCATGCTTGACAAAATACTTGTCTGTTGTAGATGAGTCAAAATATTTCTCATCGCGCAGATAATCAAGAGAGATTTCATGCTGTGACCACCGCCGCTTATCCCGCAGCGTATTGATAAATTCATACCGCAGTACAGTCCGGCAAAATGCGTCAAAGGCAAACTCGATATGTTCCTTTTGCTCTTTGGAATACGTCATTTTAATCACCCCCATTCCACGCGGAAAGGGGGAAATGCAAACTCCCATACAGAAGTTGTCTGCACGGGCGTTAATGCCGTAATAGGAATTATATAAGTTTATATGGTAATGTGTGTATTCATGTTGATAGCCGCAATATCCCGTAGGCAGGTATAGGCTTTTTTAACAAGCTAATAATTGTCGAATATTGTCGATATAAATTGTTCACGGCGATACCTCCTAATATACCGCCGTGTCCATGAAAAGGACGACTTTAATTCGCCCTCCGTTATTCCATTTTAGAAAAAGAAAAACGGCGGCTTTGATTGCTATGATATGCTCCCTTTATTTCAACAGTTTTGTTTTTTCGTCTGTCTACTTTACAGGGAGCATATCAATTTCAAAACCGTCGTTTGGTTACCGTATTTTGTTTAGGCGCATAGCTATCCTGTCGCCACAACAATGGTTTTTTTATTATTCGTTGGGCGGTTAAGGGGTATCAGAAATTAAATTCATCTTCCCATGCAAAATAAGCGGATTGCTCTAAACTTTTCGGCCAGTGACTGCACCACTCCGGCACACCCGGCGTTTCTACACGGTCAAGGCTCGGCGTATAAGGTTTAATATCCAAAACAGGCGTATTGTCGTTAGCGTCAATATACGCAATCTGGATAAGCCCCTTTTGATAATCAATGTGTATTACTTCTACTGCGGTCAGGGCAATCGGATTAGGGCGGATAGGCGACCTTGTGGCGAAAATGCCCATTGTATCAGGGGCATTTTTATACGGTTTCGGTGCGTCAAGCGTGTTCCTTGCGTCATTGTTATCAGAGTCGCTAAACCACCAAATGACGTTGATGTGGCTAAAGCCCTCCAACGCTTTCATAGCAGGGATGTACTTTGGCGCGATTTCAATAACCGTGCCGTTTTCGTTGTTTTGGATTCTTCCGATAGGGTATACCTCAAAATTCATCATGCTGTTTTCCTCCTTGATTGTTATTTTCAAGTGCAGTATACCCCCTCACATCATGTGAGAGTCAATATGGAAAAAGAAAAAGCCTTGCAAAATTGCAAGACTAAAATTGCAAGACTTTTAGTTATCCCTTTCCAACGGAATTTGAATTTCAATCAAATACTTTTTCGGGTCATTTTCATTCCACGGCCCACGGTGTACGATTTGACGGGTTGCACCTTTCATTCGATATTGGCTGTTCTTTTGCAGCCATTCCGCAAAAGCTAAATATGCTCCTGCGATATTAGAAAATTCACCGTATACCATTGTGCAGGCCATTATTGGTATTGGCTCGGTAATTCGGTATGTAAATTCACCAATGTTCTTACCAATTTTCTTCACCGCCGTACACAACTCCACATCAACATCTTGCTCTTTATACTCTGCATCGTGGTAAATGGAAAATGTGTCGCTTGATATGGTTACATGATTTTGCGCTGCAAAAGAGGATAACTCTCTCCATAATTCGCCCTCTGCATAATAAGTGGGAATAACACGTCTTATAGACAAAACTTGACAGGACGATATGGATTTTATTGAAACATTATAGTGCATTTCATTTTTACTGCCGTGAAGTTCTTTTTTTGCAAGCTCAATCTTTCGTAGCTTTTCTTTTTCTATTTGTATCGCCTGTTCAATTTCTTCGTGTTTTTTATCAAGCTGTTCTGCAATAAAGTTATCTTCCCCATTGTTAAGCGCGATTGCGATTTCTGCAACATTAAATCCACTGTCGCGCAGATAGATAATCTTATTCAGAGTAGGGATTTGGTCTACAGAGTACATTCGATAGTTTGTCCGCGGGTCAATCTGTGACGGCTTCAAAAGCCCCATTTCATCATAGTATCTTAACATCCTTATCGTTACTTGTGTTAGCTTTGAAAACTCTCCTATCCTAAACATTTTCCCTCCTGTGGCTCAATTATCTGCACATTCGCTTTCAGCAGTTTTTCTCTTGTTTCAGAAAAACGTTCCTTGCTTTTTATCCCGATATAAGTCAACGGCAAAACAACAGATAAGCCCTCCACAAAATCTGAAATATAAGATTCTTTGTTACGTTTCCCTACATTTTTTACATAGATGATACTCTCATTATGATTTACGGCCGCGGCTATCCTATCGTTGATTTTATCAATAAGCGTATGGGGATAATATTTTTTTTTGCTCTTTTCTCCAATATAATCTGCCTGCATATCTATCACGATTACGGCTGTTTTAAGCTGTTTCATATGATACCCCCCCCCCACATTCCGCGCTGATTTAATTATACAGGAATGAGGATATCACATCAAGGCATTCCCGTTTTCCCGCAGAAAAACCAACAATCACTGCACGTCACACAAAACGGAGAAACGGCATAGCCTGAAGCTACGCCGTTTCCCGAAAACAACTTATACTGTTTTATTGAGCCGTCCCGTGTGCTGTCCTTCTTTTCCGTAACTATTATTTCTCCGGTTTTTTCTCGATGAAAATCTTTCTGGTAATGAAATTATAAACCATAACCACAGCCGTCGCCACGATTTTAACAAGCATGTAGGAGCGCTCCATGTACTGATCCAGCCAGGAGGTGCCTCCCCACATTATCAGCTGGTTAATGCCTAAGCCAATGATGCTGAGAATGAGGAAAACAACAAACTGCTTTACCTTATTCGCATCCTTGTCCGCATCAAATACCATGGTAATGCTCAGAATATAATTTACAATTACCGATACTGAAAAGGAGATTCCGCTGGAAATTACCGACGGTATGCCGCAAAGCTCCGTGAGAGCCACCATGATGCCGTAGTCGATAAAAAAGCAGAGAAATCCTACTACGCCGAACTTTAATATCTGTTGTATCAATTTTTTCATTTTTCCTGTGCCCCTTACTTTCATTAGTATCAGCACGTAATACTGTAACACTATTTCCGTAAGGAATCAAGCTTCTGTTTTCACAAACTGACTGCACATTATTTTTAAAAACCGCCTGCCGATCGATTCCAGGAAGCGCTCCGGCGCAGGACCGCTATGCCTCCAGCTGTTTTCTGATAGCTCCGATAAAGTCCCTGCTGTTCAGCGCAGTCACTTCCTTCAGGGAGGTAATCAGGGCCAGATCTTTTGTCATAACGCCGCTTTCAATCGTGGAAAGGGTTGCCTTTTCCAGCCTGTCCGCGAAATCGCAGAGAGCGGAAATCCCATCCAGCTCGCCTCGTTTTCTCAGTGCGCCGGTCCATGCGAAGATGGTGGCCACCGGGTTGGTGGAGGTCTCTTCTCCCTTCAGATATTTGTAATAATGTCTCTGCACGGTTCCGTGGGCGGCTTCATATTCGTAAATGCCGTCCGGGGATACCAGTACGGAGGTCATCATGGCCAGGGATCCAAAGGCGGAGGAAACCATATCGCTCATCACGTCGCCGTCATAGTTCTTGCAGGCCCAGATGAAGCCGCCCTTTGCTTTCATGATACGGGCTACGATATCATCGATCAGGCTGTAGAAATATTCCAGCCCAAGCGCTTCGAATTTTTCTTTAAATTCCGCTTCATATACTTCCTGGAAAATATCCTTGAAGGTATGGTCGTACTTTTTGGAAATGGTGTCCTTGCTTCCAAACCACAGATCCTGCTTTGTACTTACCGCATACTGGAAGCAGGCGCGGGCAAAGCTGGTGATGGAAGCCTTTGTGTTATGTATGCCCTGGATGATGCCGGCATCCTTGAAATCATGTATGGTTTCCCTGGATTCCTTTCCGTCCTTATCGGTGAAAACAAGCTCGGCCTTACCGGCGCCTTCGATTTTCATTTCCACGTTTTTATATACATCACCGTAAGCATGGCGGGCGATGGTGATGGGTTTTTCCCAGTTCCTGACACAGGGTTCAATTCCCTTTACAACGATGGGCGCCCTGAATACGGTGCCGTCCAGAATGGAACGGATGGTTCCGTTGGGGCTTTTCCACATTTCCTTCAGCTTATATTCATCCATACGGGCCGCATTGGGAGTGATGGTTGCGCACTTTACGGCAACGCCGTATTTCTTTGTGGCTTCGGCGGAATCTACGGTAACCTGATCGTTGGTTTCATTCCGGTGTTCCAGTCCCAGATCGTAATATTCTGTTTTCAGATCCACAAAAGGAAGAATCAGCTCCTCCTTGATCATCTGCCACAGAATTCTGGTCATTTCATCGCCGTCCATCTCCACCAGGGGAGTCTTCATTTCGATTTTATTCATATTTTAATTCTCCTGTTCCGCCTGCTTGCCGTCCGCAGACTCAGTTTCTTCATAAGCCTCATATAACCCGCTCTTTACCATGTTCCGGTAGGCCTTGCGGATATGGGCATTGGCCAGCTGTTCCGCCAGATCGGCATCCCTCTGTCTGATCGCCTCCATAATCTGGCGGTGCTCCGCATTGGACTGTACGCCCCGGGCATCGTCCGAGAGCGTCTTTCTCCTGACACGTAATACATATTCATGGAATTCCCGCAGCACATGCTCCAGCATTTTGCTGTTGGAAGCCGCATAAAGGATTTCGTGGAACTGGTTATCCAGCTCCGCCAGCTGCTGGGCATGGCCCTTTCCGGCATGGAATTCGGAAAGATAGATATTTTCCTCCATCTCCTCCATCTGCTCCCGGCTGATGTTCTCCGTGGCCCATCTGGCGCACAGTCCCTCCAGCAGGGAACGGATGGCGTAAATATCCTTCACATCCTTCACCGTAATGCCGGTAACATAGGCCCCTTTATTGGGTACGATCTGCAGAAGCCCCTCCAGCTCCAGCTGTCTGAAGGCTTCTCTGACCGGCGTGCGGCTGACGCCCATCTCCTCACCGATGGCCGCCTCCCGCAGTTCTTCATTTTCCTTGTATTTTCCATTCAGGATGTCGTCCCGGAGCTTGTGAAAGACACGTCCCCGCAGGGAATATTTATCCGTGACCTCACTTTTTACATCTCTATCGCTCATACTTACCTGTCCAGCTTTCCTGCCGCCTTACTCTGGCCGCCTTTCAGGCTGATGCCAAGTTTTTCGCAGGCGTCATCAATTACTTTTATGAGTTCCGCATCCGTCAGAACGGTAACACGTCCGCCGGCATATTCCTCATCCACCCATTTCTTTACTTCATGTACCAGCTCGGAGGTTTTGCTCACCTGCTCATCTTCCTTCAGACGGAAATAGGTATTGATCCAGTGAGCAATGCCCGCAAGTCCGGATGTGTTGGATACCGCACAGATGACAGGCCTGTTCAAAAACTTCTCCGTATCAAATATATTATAAATCTCTTCATTTTTCAAGAGGCCGTCCGCATGAATCCCTGCCCTGGTCACATTAAAATTCTTTCCTACAAAGGGGGTCCTCTCCGGAATATGATAGCCGATTTCCTTCTCGTAATACTCCGCAAGCTCTGTAATTACCGTGGTATCCATACCGTTCAGGTCGCCCTTAAGCTGCGCATATTCGAAAACCATGGCCTCCAGAGGCGTGTTTCCGGTACGCTCCCCGATACCGAACAAAGAGGCGTTTACCCCGGAGCAGCCATACAGCCATGCTGTGGTGGAATTGGCGACCGCCTTGTAAAAATCATTGTGTCCGTGCCATTCAATCAGGGAGTGGGGCACGCCTGCATGGGTATGGATCGCATAAATGATTCCGGGCACGCTCCTGGGGATTACGGCGCCGGGATAATTCACGCCGTAGCCCATAGTATCGCAGGCACGGATTTTGATCGGGATCTTATATTCTTCCATCAGCTTCATCAGCTCAACGCAGAAGGGAACCACATATCCGTAAATATCGGCTCTGGTAATGTCCTCCAGATGGCATCTGGGGCTGATACCTTCCTCAAGGCACTCCCTGATGACGCTCAGATAATGGTCCATGGCCTGTCTTCTTGTCATTTTCAGCTTCATGAAGATATGGTAGTCTGAGCAGCTTACCAGAATTCCCGTTTCCTTCATGCCGATTTCCTTGACCAGCCTGAAATCCTCCTTGCTGGCCCGGATCCAGCTGGTTACTTCAGGAAACTGGTATCCTCTCTCCATACATTTATATACGGCATCCCTGTCCTTCTTGCTGTAAAGGAAGAATTCACAGGCGCGGACCATGCCGTTGGGCCCTCCCAGCCTGTGCAGGTAATCATAAATCGTCACAATCTGTTCTGTGGTATAAGGCGCACGGGACTGCTGTCCGTCACGGAAGGTGGTATCCGTAATCCAGATATCCTTCGGCATGTTATGGGGCACAATCCTGTCGTTAAAGGGAATCTTCGGAATTTCCGAATACGGAAACATATTTCTGAAAACATTAGGTTTCTTGACATCGTCCAGTATGTACATATGCTCTTCGATTTCAAGAAGGTTGTTTTTCTCATTCATTGTTACCGGGCGGTTGGAAAAAGTTTCATTCATATTCATGTGTTTCTCCTTTTCTCAGGCCTGTCAGGCGCGCCGGCACACGGCCTGGCTTACTCTTATGTATCCCAACAGGGTCTGTCTTATACATTATCCCTTAATCCATGTATAATTGTATACAATTATACATTTCGTGTCAATATTTTTCTTGGGATTTGAAAAAAATATTATGGCTTCAGCCGTCCGGCAGAAAAAAACAGACCCGCCCGCCTCCTGCTGCCGGACAGCGTCCCGCATCGGGAGGCAAAATGGTCTGCCTGATAAAACATGGTTATATTCCATATCCTGTATATCTCATCTACCGGAGGGCTCTCTCCACATCCAGCATCCCCCAGCCCTGTTTGCTCCACGCCTCTCCCAGATCCGCGGCGGACCAGAGAATCCGGCGTTTTATCTGTTCGTTGGAGTATTCCGGATATTTCTGGAGACACAGCGCGGCAGCTCCGGCCACCAGGGGCGTAGACATGGAGGTGCCGTTTTTTACGATATAGGCGTCCCTGCAGCCCCGCACCGTCTGCCGGAACCCGGCGCTGCAGGACATGATATCCGTTCCCGGCGCCACAATATCCGGTTTTTTCAGTTCCGTTCCCGCAGGGCCTCTGCCTGAATATGCCTCACAGGAGTTTTTTCTTCCATGACATGCAATTCCATCATGGCAGCCTACCGTAACTACCTTCCTGCTTGCCCCCAGCGGGGAAATACTGCCCGCCGCCGGTCCCCGGTTGCCTGCTGCCACAACAACAAAAATACCGGCATCCCATACCCTCTCCAGGCAGGCTACCAGGTACTGCATCATTCTCACATGTTCCGTCTCATCCATGGAATGTCTTGCCTCCATGGAATGCTTTGCTTCCATGGAACGCTTTGCTTCCATGGAACGCTTCGCTTCCATGCTTACAGAAATATTTAATATCTTTATTTGATAAAGCTCCTGGTTATCCAGGATCCATTCAATTCCGGCCGCCATATTCGAAATGGTACCGTCGCCCTTTTCATCCAGGACCTTTCCCGACAAAATCCGGCATCCGGGTGCGACACCGGCATATAATCCGCCGGAGCAGGCGCCGCTGCCGCACAGGCATCCCGCCACATGGGTTCCGTGTCCGCAATCGTCATAAGGTCTGCGGCTGGTTCCCACAAAATCCCGGAAGCCGATTACCCGATCCGCAAAATCAGGGTGCATGGCGATTCCCGTATCCAGAATTGCCACCGTGACCCCGGCCCCGGTGTATGGGGATACGTCCTCTCTTTCCGCATGTATCAGTTTTCTAACCCGGTCCATCGCTCATTATTCTTTCTCTGTAACCGTTTCGTTGCCACAGTTACCTTCCTTTTTCTATTAAAATATGTCTGATTTCCCTTCCGGTGAATGACTGTTTCCAAAGGTAAGGAAACGCTCCAGGGCCCCTCCCGGGCGGACAGGTCCACACAGCCCTGTCTGAAAGAAGAATAAAAAAACATTTTAAAGAATGGCAAAACCACAGGAAACACTGACATGCTGTACGGCATAGTATAAACCATAAAAACCAATTTGGAGGCAAACAAACATGAGTGATTTAACAGCAAGCGGCTGCGGATGCGGCGGCAATACCGGTTGTGGCGGCAGCAACACCGGCTGTGGATGTGGAAGTAACTGCGGGAACAACAACTGTGGATGCGGCGTAAGCGGCGGAAACAGCGGATGCGGAAGCTGGATTTGGATCCTGATCCTGCTTTGCTGCTGCGGCGGCAACGGATTCGGCGGCGGATGCGGCGATTCCTGCGGATGCGGATGCGGCGGCAATAACTCTGGCTGTGGAAGCTGGATTTGGATTCTGATCCTGCTTTGCTGCTGTGGCGGAAACGGATTCTGCTAATGTAACCGCGCCTCTCCCCGGCGCATACATGAAAATAGGCTCTGGTTCAGAGCCTATTTTTATGTTCTTATGTTTCCGGCGCCGACATAGTATTTCTATGAAAGGAAGAAGGACCGGGATATGGAGAAACATGATAAAGATTTTTTACAGACATTTGATGCTCTGTATACGACCAACCAAATACAGATAATGAAAATCCTTCTGCCTTACTGTAATCCAGACAGCCGCAGAGGGCTGGCCGTCATGATCAAATTCATGGAATTCGATTATACTCTCCGTTTTGCCCGCACACATCCGGAAACCTTCCGGGAGGAAGCCCTTCCTTTTTCCTTAATTGACATCTGTGATAAAATAAAAAATTACTGCTCACCCCAGGTCCGTTCCATGCTGGAGCAGTTCCAGTCCATACAGAATGCTATGCAGATGTATGAGGAAATGAAACAGTATATGGATCTTTTTCAGGGAATGGGTACGAATGATACAGACGGCGCCGCTGGTGCCGCAGACGGAAAGGATTCTGCACCGGAGTCCGGACAGGACGGAGAAAAAGCCGGGAACAACCCGTTTTCCGCCGGAGGCATGACCCCCATGGATATGCTCATGGGAATGCTTTCACCGGACCAGCAGTCCATGTTCCAGATGTTTCAGTCGGATTTTAACACAGAGGCGGCTTCCACAGGCAATACTGATATGCAGGACAGCCCGCCGGAAAGGGAGCAATAATTATGGCAGATTATATGGGTTCGGGTAATTCCGCAGATAAACCGGAATGGATGCGGGAACCTTCACTAAAGGATATTCCAGTTGATAAGCTGGATTTTCTTCAGAAAATGGTGTTTGAAAGCAAGACGCTCTCCCAGAAGGAGCTGATGCCTTTTCTCATGGCTCTCGCCCAGAGAAGCCGTTCGGCAAACATCACCTTCACACAGGAGGAAATGACGGTAATTATCGAAGCGATAAAAAAATACAGCACCCCAGAGGAACTGATGAAAATGAATCAGATAATGAAGCTGATGCAGCGCCGTAAATAACACTGCCGATGCAGCGAATGCTGCATCGGCAGCATCCGCTGCGTACGGCCTCAGTCAAGAGCTGCAACCTTTTCGGACAGCTCCTTCAGAAATGCTTCCGAAGGAATGTACTGCACCTTTACCGGTTCCATGACAATCTGGAATTTACATGCTTCCAGTCCGTCATTGACAAGGCCGGCGCTCTGTCCACCCCAGCCATAGGAACCGAAGGCAAATGCTTTTTTATTTTTAGGGGCAAGTCCTTTCATATAACAGAGGAAGGATGCCACCGTGGGAAGCATCTGGTTATTGATCGTAGGGGAGCCTACCGCAACATATTCCGCCTTCAGCACATCCGTCATAATATCGGAAATGTGATCAACCTTGAGGTCATATAGCTTTACCGGCACTCCCTTCATTGCAAAGCCCTCAAGAACGGCTCTCGCCATCTTCTCCGTGGAATGCCACATGGAATCAAATACCACCACTGCCTTATGATCCGGCGTATCATCGCTGAAATGCTTATAGGCATTCACAATGTCCCCGATATGGCTTCTCCACATCACGCCGTGGCTTGGTGCGATCAGGCTGATATCCAGCCCCTCAATCACCGGAATGGTTTTCTTCATCTGCATGCCGTAGGGCATGAGTATGTTGGCGTAATATTTCTCCGCCTCCGCCATTACCTCGGCCATATCCACTTCATCATCATAACGCCTGCTGCTGGAATAATGCTGGCCGAAGGCATCGTTGGAGAACAGGATCTTTTCCTCCGGGCAGTAGGTAACCATATTATCGGGCCAGTGAAGCATGGGCGTAGGCACAAACTGCAGCGTATGCCTGCCAAGGCTCAGGGTATCTCCCGCCTTTACCGGCATATATTCATAGCTGTCGCCGTAATGCAGCTTCAGGCCGTTGTATCCGCTGGGAGCGCTTGTGACAATCACTGCATGGGTCGCCTTTGCCATTACCGCCGGGATTGCTCCGGAATGATCCATTTCCACATGGTTGGATATCAGATAGTCAATCTTTTCCGGATCTACGATTTCCCTGATACGCTCAAGAAGCTCCTGGGCAAAGGGCTCTTTCACCGTGTCTATCAGGGCGATTTTCTCATCAATGATGAGATAGGCGTTATAGGTGGCGCCTCTGTCGGTCGTATAGCCATGAAAGCTGCGCACATTCCAGTCCACCACGCCTACCGCATAAATGCCGGGTCTTAATTCTGTCGTATTCATCACGTTTCCTCCTGCTTGTTTTTCCTGTGTATCCCTCTCCCGCAGAGAGCTTTTTAGTCAGCAACATTATAACCCAATTTTTTCCTCCTGTATACTTTCTGAAGACAAGTATTCATTTTTGTACAGAGCCATAACACCGGCAGCTTTATAGCTTCAAAAAAAACGTCCGCCCGCCAAAGCCGGAGCTGTGACGGACGGACAAATGCTCTTTGCAGCCTGTATTTTTAATTTTCAGCGGAGGCTGTTTCTTCACCGCTCTCAGCCGGCGTTTCCGTTCCGGTTTCAGCAGGGGCTTCCGTGCTTTCTTCTGTCGTTTCAGGCGTCTCTTCAATAAAATCTGCCGGTTCCCTGTCAAAGGCGGTAACGATATAGGAGCTTACCGCATAAACCTGGGAATTTCCTTCCAGGCGGACATAGTAATCCCCGGTAATGTCATTCTTGTTTCCCACATGAAGAATTACGCTGGATCCGTTTTCCAGGACGGCGGTTATTGTACCTGCCGGATTATCCAGCCCGTATTCCGCCAGATTTTCCGGCGTTTCCACCACTGTATCCGTGGTGATATGATCGATATTGTTTATAAGCGCGCTGATCTCTGTCTGATCCAGATTCATTTCCCGGTCGTCCGCATTGTACCAGGTGTCATCCTCCTTCACAAAATTCAGGGTATGGGCTCCTGTTACGGAAAGTGACTTTACCTCCCCGGAAGAAAAATCCGTAACCACAGCAGTTTCCGGCGCCGTTTCCTCTGTTTCACTTAAATCAAGATGCTTGACGAGAAAATAGGCGCCTATGCTGAGCAGGCAGATAATAATCAGAACAAACAGCTGGATTCTTTTCTTTTTCATCAGCGTTTCCTCCTTCCGGCCCATACAAAAATACCTGCGATAATCAGCCCCAGAGGCAGGAACAGCATCAGAACGGAACCGATGGTAAAGGCCGTGCCGTCATTCACCGTGATTACAGAGGCTTCATAGGATTTCACGGGAACGGATACGCTCACCTCACTGTCGGACATGGAGGCCACAACATTGGTAAACAGCGTCAGGTTTGCATCCGCCACCATGGTGTTTGCATTGTCCGTAAATAGATTTTCCGAGGTGAACAGCGTCAGCTGCGCTGTGCCTTCCTCCAGTGTCTTTTCCGCATGAATGCCCACGTCAAAGGGGCCTGCCGCGTCGCCGTCTTCCATATTTACCGTCTGCGCCTGATTGATATCAGTCTTGGAATAAGAGGACGCTGAAGTGGTAAGCAGAGGGGTTATGCTCACACCCTCCGTCTCCTGCGATGTAATGCCCTGGGCATAAGGCATGAAAATATATTTTTTGCCTGCTACGCCGTTTGTGAGGGAATCATAAGCTACCTCCGGCAGCAGGTAGGTGGGCTGCTGGTAGCACATGGAGGAATCTCCCTCCAGCACAAGCCCGTTTACCACGGACAACCCGAAGTACTCAAGAACCTTCTGCAGGTTCGGCATGGATGCGGCAAAATCATCCACATAGGAGGTGGTCATCAAAATCTTCCCGCCTTTATCCAGATAGGCAATCAGCTTATCCGCATCATCGGACGAAATATCGCTGACAGGCGCCATAATCAGCACTCCCTGGGCATCCTCCGGCACGCTCTCCAGGGTAAGGAGATTGATGGATTGAAGCGCTGCATTCTGCTTTGTCAGCCCATTCTGGAATGCGGTGGAAAGCGTAAGCTCATCCTGCCCCTCCAGCGTATACAGCACAGGCATGTCGTCGCTGGTCACATAGGCCAGGGCGCTTGTGATCTGTCCTTCTCCGTCATACCCCGTCACCGTGCTGCTGTAGGTGGTATAATCCACCTGCGTTTCATAAATATCGCTGTAATTGATTACCTTGAACCGCTTGTCACTGACCACAATGAGGGAATTCATGCTGATATTGCCATCCGTGTAGTCTTTATAAAAATTCGGGTTTACCACCGGATCCTTATACTCCACCCTGATATGTCCGGAAAGGTCCGTATACCGATCCAGCGTCTGCTTCAGGGTGGTGTCCTGCTTTTCTTCAGACTGGAGTATGTAGATTGTCACATCCTCCGACAGATTCCTTGCAAGCTCTTCCGACGTATCCGTGAGAGAATAAAGTTTTTCCGCCGTCATGTCTATGGAGGTAAAACGGGACGGCAGCTCTCCTGCCGCCAGATTTAAAAATACTGCCGCCACCAGCACTATGGCGATCATCCCTGTGCTGTAGGCCCCCATCTGCAGGCTTTTTACGGAAACCTGATAACGTCTCTTCTGTACCGACTGAACCGTGAGAAAGAGGAATACCACGGTAAATGTAATAAAGTAAAGCACCGATTTCAGCTCCAGCGTCCCCTGCATCATATTTTCCAGGCGGCTGGTCATATCATATACATTCAGTATTCTGGTAAGCAGATTCCCTGTGGAAGAAATCAGGCCGGTAATGCTGTTCATCATATATCCCAAAAACAGCGCCCCGAAACTCAGAACCGCAGCGATGACCTGGCTTTCCGTCACGGAAGAGATAAATAAACCGATGGCAATGCAGCTTAAGCCGTACAGATAATAAGCCAGCAGCGCCGTATAGCTTTCTCCGAAGGATACCGTCCCGAACCGGGAAAGAATCAGCGGGTACACCGCTATCACAAGGGTGGATATGGTAAAAATCGTAGCCGCCGCCAGATATTTCCCAAGCACCACTTTTCCCACGGATACCGGGGAGGTAAGGATCAGCTGATCCGTTTTCTGTCTGCGTTCCTCAGACAACATGCGCATCGTCAGAAGCGGAACGGTTATCAGCAGCAGAAAAAGAATGCTGTACACTGTGTTCGCCATGCTGGAATATCCGAAACGCAGGTTCAGGGCAAAAAAGTACAGGCCTGACAGGAAAATATTGGCCGCCAGGAACAGCCAGCCTGTCATGGAACAGAAATAAGCTTTCAATTCTCTTTTATAAATCGCTGTCATTGTCCGTACCCTCCTGCGCTTCTTCTGATTCTTCCGCTTCTGCCGCTTCTTCTTTTTTACGTCCCAGGCGCAGCTTTTTCCTGCCGCCTGCTTCTCCGGCTTTTTCCCCGGTATTTTTTTCCGAATCCGTCAGTTCCAGGAAAATATCCTCCAGGGACTTGGTCGTAACATGCATATCCATTAGAGGCAGGCGCGCATCTGCAAGCAGATAAAAAAGTTTTTCCCGTATATCGCAGTCCTCCCCTGTTTTAATGGCCGCTTTTGTCTGCGTTTCCGATATTTTTTCCAGGCTGCTGCCCTCAATCTCTTCCAGGCCGTCAAGAACGGACTGCAGCTCCTCCGGGGTGCCCTTTACGGTAATTTCCAGCTCCTCCTCGCCCGTCATCAGCCTGGTAAGCCCTTCCGGCGTATCACAGGCCGCCAGGCTGCCTTTGGAAATAATCAGGATCTGGTCGCAGATCGCGCTGACCTCGGACAGGATATGGGAGCTTAAAATGACCGTATGCTTATCCTTCAGGCTTTTAATCAGATCGCGGATTTCAATAATCTGCTTGGGATCCAGGCCAACGGTAGGCTCATCCAGAATAATGACCTCCGGCGAGCCAAGCAGCGCCTGGGAAAGCCCCACCCTCTGTTTATAGCCCTTGGACAGGTTGCGTATCAGGCGGTCCTTCATATCCAGGATGCGGGTCATTTTCATGACCTCTTCTATGCTCTCCTCCCGTTTCCCGGAAGGAATCCGTTTCAGCTGCGCCGCAAAACGCAGGTATTCTCCCACCGTCATATCAGGGTAAACAGGGGGCATTTCCGGCAGGTAGCCGATGCAGCGTTTGGCCTCCTCCGGCTCCTTCATCATATCATGGCCGTTTATCTTTACCTCGCCTGCGGTGGGGGCCAGATAGCCGGTAATAATATTCATCGTAGTCGATTTTCCCGCGCCGTTGGGGCCCAGGAATCCATAGATCTGGCCCTTTTCCACACGGAAAGAAAGGTCGTTGACAGCATAGTGGCTGCCGTATTTTTTCACCAGATGACTGACTTCTATCATCTTTTTGTCCTCCTATTATTTTTGTTTGCCGGTGGGGGTGAGGCCGTGATGCTTTCCTGCGGGGCTGCGTTTCCGGGGGTTTTTCCGGATCCCGTTATGCCGGGCATAGCGATGAGCCTGGGGCAAAAATTGTGTCAGGAAAGCCTTCCACAATTTTCAGTCTCATCTCCATGGCATAGAGGGATTCGGAAAAACCCCCGCCGCCCCAGCCGGATCCAGCATGCCAGGCCAAAGCCCCCGGAAATGCCCCCACGGAAACGCAGCCCCGCAGGAAAGCACCACGGCCGCAGCACGGCAACTCTAAAAATAAATGTATTCCCAAAATGTGTAAAAATGTTGGTGGAACTGTGATTTTTCTGTGAAATATGTATAGAAAAGGGAGGGTGATACGATGATGTGAGAAGGAAAAGGACTTTGGGAAGGGAAATTTTCAATGCGGTTTGACACAAATAAATAAACGTATATAGGCAAACGCAGATAAGAGTATCAGAGAAATGCCCCGCGTTGTTACGGGGTATTTCTCTGGCGGTTGATTTGGGTGAGTATGGGGGTTTTGAGGGCGTGGAGGGTAGGGAGGGTGACGGCAAGCAGCGCGGCGGCGAGGTTGATGAAGAGGGCTGCGGTAATGGTGGAAGGTGGGACCGGGGCCTTGGCGGAGAGGTAGAGGTAAATGTGGCTGAGGATATAGGAGGCGGCCCGGGTGGCGGCGGCGGTGGCCGTTAGCATGAGGAGTGAGGAAAGGAGGGCATAGCGGAGGGCTTCTTTGGCGATGAGGGCAAGGAGTCTTCTGTCAGAAATTCCCATGGCACGGATGATGCCTATTTCATGTCTTCTGGAAAAAATAAGGTGGCTGAGGCTGTTTCCGGTGTGCAGCAGTCCGGCCAGGAAAAAAAGCAGGGCGAGCGCGTAGAAATAGAACATTTTCTGGCGCAGGTACAGTTCCTTTTGTTCGATTGCCCGGGTGTAGTCTTTGAGGACACAGTCAGGCAGGGCGGCGATTTTTTCCCGGATGGCGTCGGCCGTGGGAGCGGCTTTTGCTTTTTCTTCTTTGATGATGCTCAGCACGCTGCTGCCGCGGACGGCGAAATTTTCCTGCAGCTGTTGTGTGGTCATGAGGATACTGTAGGTGATATCCGTGGTATTGGATGTATAAAGGTTGGGGTCTTTGGTCAGGGAGCGGCTGACAATGGCGGCTATGGTAAATTCCCTGGTTTCATATTCCAGGTTTTCCGGGAAGCTGCGGCATTGGGAAAGGGGAGCCTGTCCGCTGGGAACCTTCAGCAGGATGGTATCCCCTGCTTTTTTTGTGGTGCTGTCGTAATTTCCCTGTCCGTCCATAATCGCTGTCAAAACCACTGTATTTTCTTCCTTCATCTGGCGGGGATCGATTTTCCCTTCCAGAAGGAAAGCTTCCAGCTGGGCGAGCAGATCGTTGTCATAGCCGAGGAGATTGCATTTGACCGCAATGCCGCCGTCTTCTGTTTTCTCCGATATGCCGTGGCAGAACGTCTGATATTCTCTGTTGACTTCTGTAAAGTAGTCCTGCCACAGGAATTCCCCTGGCGCAAAAAGGATCTGGCAGGGAAGGCCGCTTACGGTGTGAACCCTTTCCACGCCCGGAAGGCCCGCAATGCTCCGGGCGGTTTCCTCCGGTATGCTGTTCATCCGCTCTCCTGTCTCCAGGAGCACCTGATAGCCGGCGCCCAGTCCGTCGTCAGATTTCAGGGCGCGTTCGTCGTGCAGCCTGGTGTTTATGATCACATAATCGGTGCACAGGAAAATCACGCCGCCCATGGCGAGGGACACAAGCAGGCTGAAAAATGCCGCCCTTCCCGGATATAGAAGTCTGGAAACAAGCGCGCGGGCCGGGCTTTTATTCCGGAGGGCGCAGGTTGTCCGGGCATATTTCATGCTGCGGTTTTCCCTGCGCAGCTCCACGGCCTCCTGCCGGTGTATCCTTCTGATAAAAATAAGGGTGATAAGCAGTAAAAGAATGAGCAGGGACAGCAGGCAGGAGGCCGAAGCCCACAGACTTACATGAAAGGTCTGCGCGGCGGAGGCGGTACGCTGCAGCAATTCTTCTGCTGCCGGGAGGGAAAGCGCTTCCTGGGAAACTCCCATTCCCTTGCTGAGAAAAACCGTATTGAACCGGGAATAAAGGGATTTTACCGCCAGATTGCCCAGAATGAAGCCTGGAATCCAGCCCAGCAGCAGGAAAGCGGTCAGCTCTGTGAAAATAATTTGGAAGATTCCGGTGTCTCCCACGCCGATAGATCGGAGTATGCCGTATTGGGGCAGGCGCTTCTGTATGGATATACGGAATACACTGTATAAAACAAAGGCGCCGAAAAAGCCAAGGAGCAGAAGGATCCCTCCGCCTGCCGGGTCTGACTGCTTTTTTAATTGCAGAAGCAGATAAGTAATATCCGCATCCCGATCCACAAAGGCTTCCTTCCAAAGCGTTTTCAGGGAAGCTTTCTGGGAGCCGCCAAGATAGCGGTTGACAGGCTCATTTTCTCCCATCTGCCCGGGCTGCAGGCCATACCGGGCGCAGAAGGCCTCCCACTGAGAGTGCAGCCTTCTTTCTTCCCCGAATTTCAGGAACACAAAGGCACGGCCCGTTTCCTCCGGCGTGTCCTCGCTTACAAAGGCTTCCATCGTTCCCACGGATGCTGCCCATCTGTCCTTCACAATCCCCGTGAGGGTATAGGTTCTGCCGTCCAGCTCCACCTGTGTGCCCGGGCCGCCTGTAATCCCAAGATTACGCAGGGTATAGCGATCCATTGCCACCTGGCTTCTGTCTTGGGGGTAGACGCCCTCCAGCAGTTCGCGGTGAAGCATGCTCCGGTAATTTTCATCTCCATACAGAAGGGTGATCCGGCCGGGCTGTGTGAGCACCTTTTTCATTTCCACGCAGCCATAGGAAACAATATCGTAATCCGGATGCCGCCCTCCTTCCCGCAGCTCCTGCATCAAAGGCCCGGTTTTTAACGTATAATAATTCCAGTCGCCGTAAATAAGCCGGTTGTTTTCCAGATTTCCCATACGGCTGCTGTACAGAAGGGAGCCTGTCCCGGAAAGCAGGGCGGCCACAAAAATAACGGCGGCAAGGCAAGCCGCGGTATCTCTTTTATAATAGCTCATATTCTGCCGGACGAAGGCGCATATGGTTTTCACAGGAGCATCCCCCCTTCCGGGCACAGTCTGCCGTCTTCTATTCTGAAAATCCGGTCACAGGACTGGGCGATCACCTCATTGTGGGTGACCATGAGCACCGTCTGGGAATATTTCCGGGAGCTTGCCTTCAGTAGGCCTATCACATCCGCCGCTGTGGCGGAATCCAGATTTCCCGTGGGCTCATCCGCAAGCAGGACCGCCGGCCTGTTTGCCAGAGCCCTGGCGATTGCGGCCCGCTGCTGCTGCCCGCCGGAAAGCTCCTCTGGAAGCTTCATCCTTTTTTCCCACAGGCCAAGTCCCTCCAGCAGTTCCCGGATATAGGCATGATCCATATGCCTCCCTTTATCAAAGCTTAAAGGAAGAGCCACATTATCATACACGTTCAGCACCGGCATCAGGCTGTAGTTCTGGAAAACAAAACCGATATTCCTCCTGCGGAAAACCGTCCTGCGCGCAGAAGACATACCCGCCAGGGAATGGCCGCGGATGATAATATTCCCTTCCGTGGGCGTATCCAGGCCGCCCAGCAGATTTAAAAGCGTTGTTTTTCCGGAGCCGGACGTACCGCACAGTGCGGCAAATTCCCCCTGTTTTACGCTGAAGGTTACATCTTGTAGCGCCCTTACCGCATTTTCGCCCCGACCGTAGATTTTTCCCAGTCCTGTTGTCTCCACTGCATTCATGGTTTGCTCTCCCTCTTTTTGCAACAGTTCAGGCAGGGCTGAGCTGTTACCTCTTTTTCACAATTGTTACATAACTTATTGTAACAGGGATTTCTTGCAGAAATGCTACAGAACCGGGGCTGGATTCTTACAGTTTTGCAAGAACAGGGAAAAACAGCTTCCTCCGCCGGGCGCAGGTTCCACCGTCAGATAGCCCTTCTCCTGTTCCGCAATCAGACGGGACAAATACAGGCCGATTCCTGCCCCTTCCCGGGCTTGGACCTCCTTTCCCCGGTAAAACCGTTGAAAAACCAGGGACTGCTCGTCCCTTCGCACACCTATCCCCTGATCCGTCACCAGAATCCGGCTGTAGGTTTCATAGCGCTGCAGGCCAATTTTTATTTTGGAATGAGGCGGGGAATATTTGACCGCATTTTCCAGGAGGTTCACCAGGATCTCCGCCGTCCACTCCGGGTTATGCCACAGCATCGTTTCTCTCAGGCCTTCCGCTTCTATGGCAATCTCCTTCTTTTCGGCTTTTTCATAAACAGCGGATACGGCCATGCGGACCGCGGCGCAGATGTCCGCGTTCTCTTCCCGGAAAGAAATCACGCCCTGCTCCAGCTTCACCATCTTGAACAGGGAGGCGGTCAGCCAATCTATTTTTTCCGTCTGTCTGCGCAGCTTCTCCAGGAAGTCCTGCCGCCTGCCCTCAGGAAGCTCCTGCCTGCAGAGCATTTCCACATAAAGCAGCACATTGGCCAGCGGTGTCTTAAGCTGATGGGACATATCGGAAATCAGCTGCTTTACCTGCTCCTTTTCTTCCTGCGCCCTCCCGATTTCCAGATTCAGCTTTTCCTGAACCCGCAGGCATTTGGCCGCCAGCGCGGACAGCCTGCCCTCTTCCAGCCCGCTGATCTCTATCCGTTCTTCCGAGAGCACCTGCTCCAGCATTCCGTCCGCCGCACGGTAAAGCTCGTTGTATTTCCGGTAATACCAAATGACTGCGGCCGCCAGTACGCCGCAGATACACAACCAAAGCATAGTCATCATCCTTCCCTCCAGAAATAGCCCAGCCCATGTACCGTGCGGATGATTTCAGGGCTGGCCGGATCCTTTTCTATTTTCAGCCGCAGCCTGCGTATGTTCACAGACACCGTATTTTCGTCCACAAATCTGCCCTGGCCGTCCCACAGCTGCGACAGGATCTGCTCCTTACTCAGCACCTGCCCTTTATTTTCCATGAAATAAAGCAGCAGCCGGTATTCCTGATAGCTGAAGGCAAGCTCTTCCTCTCCTCTCCATACTCTGCATGCGGCTTTATCCAGTGTGATACCGTTGGAATACAGCTTCTGCGGCTCCGGGCTGCGGCGCAGAAGGCTGTGGATTCTCGCTTTCAGCACCGAAAGGGAAAAGGGCTTGGTCAGGTAGTCGTCCGCTCCCAGATTCAGGGCCTTCACCTCGTCCAGCTCGGAATCCCGGGCGGTGAGCATCAGCACAGGCGTCTGTGCCAGGCGGCGGATCCGTTCGCAGAACTCAAAGCCGCTCCCGTCAGGCAGGTTGCAGTCCAAAAGAATGAGATCACAGGCGTTTTTTCTAAACTGCTCTTCCCCCTCTTCCATGGTCGAAGCCGCAATGATCGAATAGCCTTCCGCTTCCAGGGAGTAGGCCAGCCCCTCCTGCAGATCCATATCATCCTCTATTATAAGTACTGTACACATTTTTGCTCCCTTCATAACAGCTCCTGTCTCCGAAATTTTACTATGCCTGCCTATACTGCTTAATCTCCGGCTTGCGGTATTCTCTGACTCTGCCGTTCATAAGCCGCATTTATTTTCTCAGCAGATGTAAAAGGGCCTGCCGGAGAGTTTCCGGTAAGCCCTTTTATTCAGCCGTATTAAGGCTTTACAACAATATTAATAATCTTGCCCGGAACATAAATTTCCTTTACCACAGTGCCGCTCAGCTTGCCTGCTGCTTCCAGCGCTTTCTTGCCTTCCGCAATGGCGTCTTCCTTGCTGATATCAACGGGTACGGTGACAACCAGCTTGGTTTTGCCGTTCACCTGAACTGCCACTTCCTTTTCGTCATCCGCCATGGCCGCCTTGTCGGCTACCGGCCATACCGCATGGAATACGGAATCGGTTCCGCCCAGCTGACGCCACAGCTCTTCACCGATATGCGGTGCAAAAGGAGCCAGAAGGATTACCGCCGTCTGCAGTGTTTCCTTGTCGATACCGCCGTTTCTTGCCATATCCACCATTTTGTTGGTATATTCCATAAAGCCGGAAATTACCGTATTGAGGCTGAAGTTTTCCAGTCTGGTGGTGATTTCATGGATCATTTTGTGGCGTACCTTCACCATTTCCTTCGTGGCCTGCACGCCGCTGTCCTTATTGTCCATAACCAGATTCCAGAAACGGTTCAGGAAACGGTTTACGCCGTCGATTCCTCTGTCGTCCCATTCGCTGTCAAGCTCCGGCGGCCCTACGAACAGTTCGTACATACGCAGGGAATCACAGCCGTAGTCTCTTACCAGATCATCCGGGGACACCACGTTTCCTTTGGACTTGCTCATCTTGATGCCGTTCTTTCCGGTAATCATACCCTGATTGAACAGCTTGACAAAAGGTTCGTCAAAATCGATTACGCCGATATCACACAGGAACTTGGTGTAGAAACGGGAATACAGCAGATGAAGCACCGCATGCTCCACACCGCCGATATACATATCAACCGGCAGATATTTGTCCGCTTTCTCGCGGCTCACCAGTTCCTTGTCGTTTTTGTTGTCCACATAGCGGAGGAAATACCAGGAGGAGCCGGCCCACTGAGGCATGGTATTGGTCTCTCTCTTCGCAGGCGCGCCGCAGACAGGGCAGGTGGTATTTACCCACCAGTCAATGTCGGCCAGAGGGGATTCTCCCGTTCCTGTAGGCTGATAGGATTCCACCTCGGGAAGAAGCAGCGGAAGCTGTTCCTCCGGCACCGGTACGCAGCCGCACTTCGGGCAGTGAACAATCGGGATAGGCTCGCCCCAGTAACGCTGGCGGGAGAATACCCAGTCACGCAGCTTATAATTAACTGTTTTGCGGCCAATTCCCATTTTTTCAATCATCACAGGTGCTTCTTTCTTGAGCACCGCGCTTTCCATGCCGTTCCATTCGCCGGAATTGATCATGGTGCCGGAAGCATCCGTATAGGCTTCTTCCATATTTTCGATTTCCTTACCATCCTTGGCAATTACCTGGATTATAGGAATATTGAATTTTCTGGCAAATTCAAAGTCTCTGTCATCATGGGCGGGAACGCACATAATCGCGCCCGTGCCATAATCTGCAAGCACGTAATCGGAAAGCCAGATCGGAACCTTTGCGCCGTTTAAAGGATTGATGGCATAGGTTCCCGTAAACACGCCGGTTTTTTCCTTATCCTGAAGCCTGTCCACGTTGGATTTCATGGATGCCTCGTAGATATATTTTTCCACGGCTTCCTTATTTTCAGGGGTGGCAAGCTTTGCCGCCAGCGCATGCTCCGGAGCCAGGACCATAAAGGTCGCCCCATGGAGGGTATCCGGCCTTGTGGTGTAAACGGTGATCTTCTCATCGCTGCCCTCTACCGGGAAATCCACTTCAGCGCCGTAGGATTTGCCGATCCAGTCGGTTTGCATCTTCTTTACCTTTTCCGGCCAGTCAAGCTTGTCCAGATCATTCAGCAGGCGATCCGCGTAGGCTGTGATTTTCAGCATCCACTGCTTCAGGTTCTTCTTGGTAACCTCGGCGCCGCAGCGTTCACATTTGCCGTTTACCACTTCTTCGTTGGCCAGGCCCGTCTTACAGGAAGGACACCAGTTGATGGGCATTTCCTTCTCATATGCCAGCCCTGCCTTGAACATTTTTACAAAAATCCACTGGGTCCACTTATAGAAATTCGGATCGGTGGTATTGACTTCCATATCCCAGTCATACAGAGCGGCGATCTGCTTGATCTGGCTCTTGATTTTGGATACGTTGTCCGCCGTGGATACAGCGGGATGAACTCCCATTTTAATCGCGTAATTTTCTGCGGGAAGGCCGAATGCGTCCCAGCCCATGGGATGAATGATATAATGGCCGCCGTTTAACATTTTATAACGGCTCCACACATCGGAAATGACATAGCCTCTCCAATGCCCTACATGAAGTCCGTTTCCTGAAGGATAGGGAAACATGTCCAGACAGTAGTATTTGGGTTTCTTTCCGTCGTTGACGTTGATGGGATGGGCCTCCCATTCCTTACGCCATTTTTCTTCAATCTCTCTGTGATTGTATGGTGCTGCCATAGCTTCCTCCTTTTTACTGCCGTTTAAAGGCTGGCGGGCAACTGCCGCTCCGTTAAAATTACCTCGTAACAATAACCGCATACAGGCTGTCCCGCCGCATAACAAAAGCCCTTTCTTCCTGGTTAGAGACGAAAGGGCTTGTTTCCGTGGTACCACTCTAATTCGTACCGTCTGCTTTGACTGCAAACCGGTACGCACTTATTGTTCTGTAACGGGAATTCCCGCTCCGGACTACTTTCCTGCTCCTGCATGAACAGGCTTCCCCCGGAGGACTCCAAGGCGAGTTGGGGACTTCTCCTTACCGCCTCGCACCATCCGGCGGCTCTCTGAAAAGGCCAGGTTCCTTATTACTCCTCTTCCATGTCTCTTGCTCTTTTTACTTCTGCCGGTGAAAATCTTCTGAAATTCCCCGGAAACTAGGGATTATTCTATCCTTTTTCCCGGGAAATGTCAATAGCTTTGTCACTCTATCCGGCGCCTGGCAGTCAATTTACTCCAGGGTCTTAACCGGATTCAGGCCGCCTTCGTCTTTATACTGGAATTTGATAGAGTCTCCGGGATTATAGCGGACGATTCCAATCAGGCTGTCATCCGACAGATCCACATCAAAAATATTCTCATTTCCCTTGATGCAGATGTAATAATGGGTGGTTCCTTCCAGAACCACGGGGGAAATGGATTCAATTATGCCGGAAACATCCACATATGCTTCAGTATTCTGGCTTACGATGCCGTTGGTGCTCAGCAGTTCGTTGTAACTCTTCTCACAGGCCTGTATAGTATCTCCGATGGCCACCCACTGGTACTTCTGCACGTTTACCATGGCGTATTTTTTCACCAGGCCTGCGGCATCCTTCAGAGCCATGAAATAAGTGGGTTCATCCGCAATGTTCAAAAGCAGGGGGAAGGTGGCCCGGTAGCCCAGGTTCTGTACCTGCCCTTCCGCGGAGGACATGGCGGACATTTCCGTGGCGCCCTCCACCCTGTAAAATCTGGTTTCCATGGTTCTCTGATTTATGAGCACAAAGCCTACATTAGACTGGTCACCGTTTACGGAGGTAATGCCCGTATATACCCAGACATCGTCATCCAGCGCAATATAGTTGTAGCCATTGGTGGTCACCAGACAGTCCTTCTGTCCCAGCACGCTGTTGAAGAAGCCATGCTGGTACATGCCATGATAATCATACAGCTGCATCAGAAGCTCTGCGGAATACACCTTATCAATCCACTGTGGAACATCCTCTACGTCATAATCCGTGCATTCGCCGGTTACCGCATTGCAGAGCACCACTCTTCCCACGGTCTCGCCGCCAAACAGCCCGATATTGAATTTCTTCACGGGGCATACCCAGTATGGCACGCCGTTATCATCGATTTCAAAGAAAATCTGGTCACCGAAAATGTAGGTCGGGAACTGGAAGCGAAGATGCCTGTAAAGATTGCGGTTAAAATATTCGGATTTGGAATATTTAATTCCCTCGTCCAGCATCACACATTCCGTATCCTGAGTGGTCATATCAATACGCATATAAGCCGGGATTCCGTTCTTCTGGTTGGTCAGCCACTTAATAGGGCTGGCATATACCAGCGGCGTCACACGTACCGGAACGCCATTTACGTTAATCTGGGTATAGTCATCAGCCACCTCAAACTGGGACACCATCTCCACCAGGCTGCCCATTTTCCTGTCTCCCAGAAGCGCAGCCGAATCCTTATCCAAAAGGGGGATCGTGCGGTAATCCACTTCCTTGATATCATCCGTAAAATTCCGGGTTTCCAACGTTAAAAGCTGCTGGTACTTCTTCGCATTGACGATAGGGGAAGACAGAATGCTTCCGATTACGTAAGCTGCCAGCAGTAAAAGCAGCAGGATTCCCAAAAATTTTAAAGGCTTATGCTCCTTCAGGCTGAAACGCAGGGCCACGCCTCCCGTTCCCGCCATATCCTTTCCCGCCTTGCGGATCGTATAAACCACCATCACAGCCACAATCGCCGCCATGATGAAAAACCAGAACCCGCTGGAATGAATATTGATGGCCGGCAGTGTCACATAATAATAAATGAACGCTACAGCAGCCGCCAGCACTCCTAAAATCGTGTATAAAACGCCTTTCTTCATATAATAAAAGCTCCTCCCTGCCGGCAGCCAAAGGGCCGGCAATTACTTTCCACCAGTTCCTGGCAGGAACTGGTGCGGTTCCTGTAAACCAGTTCATTGTACCACAATCTTCCTCCCATAGCAATGCTTCCGCACCCGGCCAGCCCGCACCGGGATGCCGCGCTGTTGCATACATCTTTTCTTCTTGTTTCCTTCCCCTCCCTCATGCTAAAATAGATACAGCATTAATTCAGGCCATATAACTGTCCGTTCAGCGCAACAGTTATGAAGCCATACCGCATCAGCAAAGTGGGACGTCAGCAAAACTACGGCTTTAACAGCAAAATAAAACTAAGAGAGGCAGAGCATGGAATTGGAAAATCCTCTGATTACCATTATTATTCCCATATATAACCGGGAGCAAACCCTGGAACGCTGTCTGTGCAGCGTGCTCAGGCAGACCTATTCCCATCTGGAAATTATCGCTGTGGACGACGGCAGCACCGATCACAGCCGCGTCATCCTTGACAAATACCAGAAAAAGGATTCCCGCCTGCGCGTTGTACGCAAAGAAAATTCCGGTGTGTCGGAAAGCCGGAACCTGGGGCTGCAGCTGGCCCGCGGGGAATACATACAGTTTGTGGATGCGGACGACTGGATTACACGGGACGCCACGGAAACCCTGCTGAAGGCCATGCAGACCGGTTCGGAAATGGTAATCACCGATTATTACCGCGTCATTGGCAGAAAAATCTGGATCAAGGGCCATATCCCAGAGTCCAGCCTGATGAGCAGGGCGGAGTTTGCCAGATATATGATGAAATCCCCCGCCAATTTCTATTACGGTGTCACCTGGAATAAATTTTACCGCATGGATATCATACGGGACAACGCGCTGTTCTTTTCCCGTGAGCTGGACTGGTGCGAGGATTTCAAATTCAATCTGGAATACCTGAAATACGTTTCCAATATCCGCGTGGAGACCAGGCCCATTTATTACTATGTAAAAACAAAGGGCAGTCTGGTGGACAGCAAAATCGACCTGCGGGAAACCATCCGCACCAAACGTATCCTGTTCGGCTATTACAAGGAGCTTTACCAGGCTCTGGATATGTACGAGGAAAATAAACTGAAAATCCAGAGCTTCTACCTGGAATTCGCACGGGATAAAATCAAATCCCCCGTACTGCCGGAGCCGCCGCTTATATTAAAGGGAGAAAAAATCCCCAAAAAGAAAGCCTCCCCGCCCAGACTTCATTCCGGTAAAAAAACAAAGTCAGATACCCCGTAATATTCTGCGGGATATCCGACTTTTTTTTGACCTATTCCTCATTGCCCAGCTTCGTATAAACCTTCCGGGAGTATCCGGTGGAAACGGTGACCGGCTCTTTCGTATAGCATCCCCAGGAAAGCTCGGGATAATTAAACTCGCTGTCTATAATCAACCGTGTATCCCCATAATCATTTTCCCCGAAAACAAGGAAATGATCGATAAAGACATAGGCTCCCATGGATCCCGGCGCCCGTTCTCCCTTCACAACAATTTTCAGGGTATGCTCTCCCATCGCAAGTCCTTCCGCCGCATAAACGAGACGTCCGGCATCCTTCTCATAGCCCCGCGCAATTCCCGGCGTCAGCAGACGCACGCCCAGGGAAATGGAATCATCCATCAATTTCCCGTCCACATAGACTTCAGCCATGCCTCCCAGGATATCATAGCTGGAAATCCAGGCAATGCCTGTTCCTGTAAAATGGCAGATACAGGCATCCCCTTCGGTGTTGGACCACATTTCCGTACCTTCCCTGCTCAGATTTCCTGTTTTCTGGCAAAGCCAGCTGCCCTGATAGGAAACCCGACCATCTGTTTTTCCAATGACTGCCTCCGGATTGTGGGTCAGCTGTGCGCGTACACAATCCGTTCCGTCCGACAGCACTGTAAATGCCTGACCGCCGTTTTGCGCGCTCATGGCCGCCCTGATGACATGCACCTTCATGCTGCAAAAATCTCTCGTCCCCCTGCGCCCCGTATCATATTTTCCAAACAGCACCGCATCCTTTTCATCCAGCTGCCAATCCCATTCCGGCGCCACGCCGGTCCGGCATACGCCGTAAGGATTATGCTTTAAAGCGCTGCCCTGCAGACGGCCGATATGCCAGTCAGGATACGTATTCCACAGGCCCCTGCGGCTCCAGGAAAGCAGATCCATCTCCCGGGGCACCATAAAGCAGATCCCCACCTCCTCATAACCGCCGGAATCCGTATCATCCCCCACCCGCATGGCCAGCTTCCGCGGACTGGGATAAGGCATCTCCAGGATTTCGTATGTTGTTTCCATCAGCCCCTCATTATCGATGGCAATCCGGAAACGTACCCTCACCTTTCCATAGCTGCCGGAAATGCTGACTGCCGCACAGCTCTCCACGGTTTCCGATTCCAGCTTTTCCAGCTTCCAGGGCGCAAGCGCCAGGCCGGTCAGCTGCAGGAAGGGGCCTCCTGTAACCACAGGTACATCATTTACATAGCCTGCAGAAATCAGTCCCGTTTCCCCTGAAAAATACAACCGGAACCGTCTGCCCTCCACCAGCAGTCCGCCGCAGGCTTCCCGAAGGGACGGCGCGCCTCCGGAAAATGCGGGCAGGGTCAAAGCAGGGGCCGCCAGCTGCCAGCACCCATCATCCACCAGATTGCCGAAGGGATCTGTAAATTCCAGAGTCAGCTGCTCTCCTGCAAGAAAGGGCGCCGGGATCAACAGGCTTCCTTTTTCCCCCGGAGGCAGATCCGGCCCCTGCATCCTGCCTGAGCTATCTCCCAGACGCCAGGCAATCCCCACCTCCTGCAGGTTAGTATGATTGAACCGGTTCTCGATGCCAAGAGAAACAAAGTCCCCCTCTGCCGCCGGCTCCTCCGTAATATGGATAGGAGAATAAGCCTTACGCACATGCCAGAACTCCGGTTTTTTCCGCCGCCAGCCGTCCAGGATCCCCCAGGGGGCTCCCCAGTGGTTACGGCGGCCGGAAGCAAGCCACACCTCATCCAGGCCGGCCCAGATGGCGCAGCCCAGCGCTCCCTGCGTATTCCAGATTTTATCCCAGAAACGGCTTATAGTCTCTCCCCAGAAATCCCGCACCCCCGGATCTCTCCTTTGATCCGTTCTGTCATAACAGGGAATATGCGTGGATTCGTCATGCAGCACCGGCCAGGGAAGCGGCTCATGGCAGCTGCGGTTAAAGCTGTCCACCAAAGCATCGGATGCCTGATCCCAGGCCGCATAATGCATGCTCCAGATATCCGCCCGATCATCCTCCTCATGCTGGGTGATGGGATAGCTGAAGATAGTGAGGCGGGAGGGATCCTCCTGGTGGGCATATGCATTCTGCATGGCGATATTGGTTCCCCAGAAGCTCTCATTGGCCAGGGACCACAAAATAACACAGGGATGTGATCTGTCCCGTTCGATCAGCTCTGCAAACTGGTCCATAAATCGGGAGGTAAACTCCGGATCATTTTCCCTGCAGTCAATCTCTTGCCCCAGAAAGGCAACAGCGGTTTCATCCTCCACATAAATTCCGTATTCATCGCACAGCTCCAGGAAGTCCGGCCGCGGCGGATAATGGCTGGTGCGTATAAAATTGATATTGGCCTCCCGGAAAAGCCGCACATCCGCTTCCACCAGATCATGGGTTATGGCCCTGCCGGTTACGGGATGGATATCGTGCCGGTTAATTCCCCGCAGCTTCAGGGGAGCGCCGTTGAGGAACACCTGGTTTCCCACCCTTTTTATCTCACGGAAGCCGATACGGCGGGAAGCTTTTTCCGTGCAGAGGCCATCCTTCCACACGCTGGCCGTCAGCGTATACAAATAGGGATGTTCACTGTCCCATTTCAGCGGCCTTGCTGCCCGGTAGGTTTCCGTATGCTCCTGCCCGGCCTGCAGCTCCTGCTTTTCCAGAAGGATTTCTTCACCGGAAGGAGAACATAAGGAGAGCGAAATGCATCCCCCGCCGCCCTGCAGCTGCGTATAAACCGTAAGCCCGGCATCCGTATAAGTATCGTCGAAGGAAACATCCGCATGCAGCCGGGACAGATACGTCCGGGGCAGCGCAAACAGCGTCACATCCCGGATGATACCCCCGAAATGGAACGGACAGATTCCGCCCGGATCATCCGTCACCCCCAAAACCAGCCAGTGCCGCCCTCCGCATGGGGCTTCCTCCGTTATCTCACAATCCCAGCTGACAAAACCACCGTAGTGCTCTCCCGCAGGCCTGCCGTCAACAAAAACGCGCGTCCTGCAGTTCACCCCGTCAAAACGCAGGAAAATCCGGTGTCCCTTCCACGCCTCCGGGATCTCCAGCTCAAAGGCATACGCATATTCCCGTTCGGAAGGAGTCCGCTGCATGGGCACCTGTGTATCCTCCCATACCGTCCCGGACGCTTCCCTGTTCCAGAATTCTTCTCCCGGCTCCCTGCACAGCTTCCAGCCAGCCCCGTTTAGGCATATCTGCGGCTCACTGATTTCCCCGGTCTGCAGCGGCATCGGCACTATCTGCGGTCTTCGCCAAATACGTTCTTCTCTCATAAGCTTAATACCCTATCATGGGGATGGGCTGCGGTTTTCTGTCACAGGGCTGTTTTTCCCCGTTTTTTACCTGGTACAGCACCTTTGAGGTTTCATATACAGCATCCATCAGCTCCGGATAGGGCTGCATACATACATCCACCATGCCAATCTGATAATTTTCCCCGTCATACCTGCCAAGGCAGAACTGATCGTTATACTGGAACCAGTGTGCGGCCACTCCGTAAGGATGCGCCGCCACCTTTTCCACAAAATACCGCCACATCACGCCGCGCTCCTCCTGATTTGCCACGCCCTTCAGGCCGGTGGCCGTCAGCCCCCGATCCAGAGCGCCGCAATGATACTCACCCAGAAGGATGGGAAGATCCACGCCCGCATTTTTCACAAAATCCATGTCCCTTGTGGGGTCGAAGTCATAGCAGTTGATGGAAAACACATCAAAATACTCCCATCCCTTCATCATATCCGCGTTATAGGCCTTGGACCAGCGAAGCCCCAGATTCAGATGGTTGGGATCCACTTTCCTGCAGGCCACGGACGGGACACGGATATATTCCGTAATCAGCTTCCCGGAAAATTCCCGGATATCCTTCCGCGAACCCGGATAACGGGCGGAGCAGTCCGCAACAGGCCCCTCCAGCGCGGCAAAGCTGCCAAAATCCGTTTTCCAGGCCTGATTGAGCGCCTCTATCGTCACATATCTTTCCTTTAAAAATGCAATCAGCCCCTTCCGGCAGAAGGTCTGGGCCGGATTACGCAGCACCTCGTCCGCAATTGCCAGATTTTCCACAAAATTAAATTCCGGTTCATTTCTCAGGAAATATCCAATCAACCAGGGGTCGTGCTTCCATTCCTCCAGCTTCTCTGCATAGATGCGGGATTTTTCCTCATATTCCGGAGACAGCACATCCGGGAAATCCCTGAAGATCAGCGTATCCGTAACCGGGAAATCAGGAAGCTCCCGCACATAGGCCATTTTGCTTCTGCCGTTATTCACTGCGATCCCCGGGAAATTCCCCTGGGAATTAATACCGTTATTCATCAGGATATGGCAGGAAATCTCTTCCCATTTTTCCTTCCAGTCATCCCCATAGATTTTTTTCAGATTCATGCCGGAGAAATTGGCCATCCTGTAATGATCCACCGGCATATAAGCAGTCCTCCTCCTGCTGCCTTCCTCAAAAAATTCCGCATACTGCGCATCCTCCTCCGGAAGCCATTCGCAGCAGTTTTCAAAGCTGTCAATCCTTCCCCACTCACCTGCCCGCGTTCCGCAGGGGCCAAGGGAAAAATAATCGCAGCCCTCCGGATCGGTAAGATGCCATCTGCCGTCCGGTGTTTTGCAGGTAGAGAAAAAGCCGGTTCCCTCTTTCAGCTTCCTCGTCTTATCACCGCCCCACACATTCCATTCGGGGAACGGATACTCAGCCTTTCCTTCCAGCGCCTGATACTTTTCCTTCAGTTCCTCCCTGGAATGGATTTTTCCCGGCCATTCCTTCCCCAGCCACTGGCCGAATTCATCCACCAGCTTTTTTGAAGGCACCGGGAATTCCTCCGGCATGGTATCCGACATGGTAAAGTTCTCAAAACGCACCTTTACATCATGGAACATTTCATCCATGCCCAGTTCAAAACGTTCCACCTCTTCCCGCTGCGTGCGCTGCCCGTGCACCACCAGCTTCAGCGTGCCCGGCGTGCGGTTCGTAAATATTGTCCTGTTATCCAGCAAATCCAGATCCAGGCAGATTCTCGTTTTGAACTGCGGCAGGATTCCGAAGCGCATAAAAAGGTTCTCCTTCTCCTGCCCCGGAAGAAAGCAGCGGAACATCATTGCTGTGGAATGCTCCTCCAGCACCTCCACATCTCCTGTAAGATAACGTTCCTTCGTCCCCTTTATCTGAGGGAGGGAAATGCCTCCCCCGCCGGCTCCCAACAGTACGGTACAGCTGTCACCGTCTGTACTCAATATTTCAGCATCCCTTGCCTCTGCCTGTCTCCAGTCTATCTTCATACCATTTCTCCTGTCCGCCCGCATATACAGGCTTATATTTTTGCAGCCGAAGAACCGGGAAGACCTTACGGGCCCGTCCCCTTTCCTGCATTTTGCAACTGTCCGCTACTCACAGTTCCTCTATTTCTATCATATAAAAATCAGTCTGAAATGCAATGTGAGATTCCTTGTTTTTTTATACAATTCCGTTTTTATGAAAAGAATACAGACTTTTTTTATTTTCATTTTTATATAAAAGCGATGTTTTTCACATTCTGCCATCTGCTGCCGTCCACTTTCCGGTGATAACCCCGGAATCATCGGATGCGCTATCAAAATGGGGCAGGGATTTCCCATATAAAAAAACCGCCTGTACGGCATGCCTCTTTGCTGCCGTCCCACGGCAGGAAAAGGCTGCGCCTACAGGCAGTTTCCCAAATAATCACAGCATATTCAGCTTCTTGATAACCGTCCGGCCACAGTTACTCTTCTTTTTCATAAAGGAATCTTTCCGGAAGCTGTAAATGGAAGGCCCCGGCCAGATCCCGGAAATTGTCGGGCGTAATCGTCTGAAGCTTGTCAGGCTTCATGGACAATACCTTGATCAGAATCTCAGCGGATTTTTCTATAGTATGCATCAGGCCGAAGGTCAGGTCAAAGTTTTCTCCGGAGCAGAACATGCCATGGTGTGCCCAGATAACCGCATCGTACTTCTCCATCAGCTTTCCTGTCTCCAGCGCGATTTCCCTTCCTCCCGGAACCATCCAGCCGATTACGCCTACGCCGTCAGGAAATACCACCGGACATTCCGTAGCCATTTCCCACAGCTCCCTGGTGAAGATCTCATCCTTCAGCGGAAGGACAAAGGTGAGGGCGATGACATTGGTGGTATGGGCATGGTAAATAACCCGGTGTTTACCGTTGCTCACCCGCTTCTTTACCTCATGGTTCATCAGATGGGTGGGCAGCTCGCTGGTAGGGCCGCCGCCCTCCACCAGGCCCCAGCGGATGCGGTAATTTTCACCCTTTTCATCAATCTCTATAATGGTAATGCAGGCCTCCGGATCTACAATGATGTTACGGAAATATTTTCCGGTACCCGTCACCAGGAAAAATTCCCCTGCCAAATCCGGTACGCTCACGCCAATTGGCGTCCATTCGCCGCGGTCGCTCAGCCTGCTGCGGATGGTCTCCACCTCTTCCGGCCGAATCCGGTAAGAAAGATTGCCGCCGTTTCGTTCATGCCAGCCTTCATGATAACCATCGTCCGCCATCTTAATAAAATCCTTTACAAATTTAGAATCCAAAACCTTCATGGGAATCTCCTTTCCTGTCATATACAAGACTGCTTCCCGCCGTACCATGGTTTGACGGCCGCGGGCATCATATGTTCATTTCTTTGCAGCTGTTAAATACATTCGCAGTTACGTTTCTTTTTACCTTCCTATCATATACCCAAATTATTCATAAATCAACATTATATTTGTGGTTTTTATTGTTTTTATTTGTTTTGTATTAAACTTCGGAATCAATCAGTCATATTTGTATAGATTTACTAAAAAAAGACGCCGAAGCTGTCCCCCAACAGCTTCGGCGTCCTTACCCCAATATTATAATCCTTTTCGTAACTGTTCTTCCTTCACAGTTACTGCTTTTCTTCTCTAAAAAAGACTTTATTCATCGCTTCCTTCCGCAACCTTAGCGGCTCTCGCTGCAACTTCCTTCTCCTGGATATCGGAAGGCGCCTGCTCGTAACGGGCAAATGCGAAGGAGTAATCTCCCCTGCCGCCTGTCATAGAGCGAAGATCCGTACAATAGCCGTACAGCTCCGTCATGGGCACATCCGCCTCAACGATCTGCTTTCCGCCTGCAATAGGAGTCATTCCCAGGACACGGCCGCGGCGCTTGTTCAAATCACCCATAACATCACCGGTATACTGATCCGGCACGGTAACCTTCAAAGAAGCAATCGGCTCAAGAAGAATCGGTCCCGCATCCATGAAGCCTTTCTTGAAGGCCTGGATTGTGGCCATCTTAAATGCCATTTCGGAAGAGTCCACAGGATGGTAGGAGCCATCGTACAAAATAGCCTTCACGCCTACCACCGGATAAGCGGCCAGCGGGCCCTTCTGGACGGATTCCTGAAGTCCCTTTTCCACTGCGGGATAATAGTTCTTCGGCACAGCGCCGCCTACTACCTCCTGGGCAAATTCATACTGCTTTTCCAGATCTCCCAGCGGCTCAAATTTCATCTTAACATGGCCATACTGTCCATGTCCGCCGGTCTGCTTTTTATATTTATATTCCACGTCCGATTTCTTGCGGATAGTCTCACGGAACGCAACCTTGGGCTGGCTCAGTTCGATTTCCACCTTATATTCATTCAGGAGCCTGCTCACCACAACATCCAGATGCTGATCGCCCATGCCGTAAAGCAGTGACTGGTGGTTCTCAGAATCATTCACTACCTTCAGTGTCAGATCCTCATGGGTCATCTTGGTCAGAGACTGTGAAATCTTGTCAATATCGGCTTTGTTCTTAGCCTTATATCTCTTGGAGGTATAAGGGACGGAGATTTCCGCCTTGCCGAATTCAATGGGAGTAGCCTTGGTGGAAAGGGTATTTCCCGTCCTCGCTCCCGTCAGCTTGGCCAGCGCGCCGATATCCCCGGCATGAAGCTCACTCACCTCAATAGGCTTGCTTCCCTGCAACACGTAAAGCTTGCCGATTCTTTCTTCTATGTCCTTATCGTAATTGAGCATCGTATCATCCGTCTTAAGGACGCCGGAGCAAACCTTAATCAGTGAATATTTCCCGATAAAAGGATCTACGATGGTCTTGAAAATAAATGCGCTCTTTGCCTTTGCAAAATCATAATTCGCCTGGTAAATATCCTTTGTCTTCATATTAATGCCTGCGATTTCACGTCCCTCCGGACTGGGCAGGTATTTTACGATATCATCCAGCAGCGTATAGATGCCCTGTCCCAGGATGTTGGAGCCCATGGACATGGGAACGATGCTTCCGTCATTGATATTGGTACGCAGCGCCGCTCTGATCTCCGCTTCGGAGAAGGTATCGCCGCCAAAATATCTTTCCATGAATTCTTCACTAGTCTCCGCAACCGCCTCCATCAGCGTATCGCGGCAAATCTGAAGATTCGGCTTATTGTATTCAGGAATGTCACATTCCACAACCTCCTTGCCCTGCCATCTGTAGCCGGTCTCAGAAATAACGTTGATGTATCCCACAAATTTCTCATTTTCACGGATGGGAAGATGGAACGGCGCGATCTTCTTTCCGTAAAGATTGGTCATATCCTCCACGATCTGACGGTAGGAAGCGTTATCGATATCCATATCCGTTACGAACACCATACGGGGCAGCTTGTATCTGTCACACAGCTCCCATGCCTTCTGGGTTCCCACTTCCACGCCGGCCTTACCGGAAATAACGATGATAGCCGCATCCGCAGCGCTGACTGCTTCTTCCACTTCACCGACAAAATCAAAGAAACCGGGGGTATCCAATATATTAATCTTCACACCCTCCCATTCAATCGGGACAACGGACGTGCTGATTGAAAATTTTCTCTTCTGCTCTTCCTTGCCAAAATCGCTGACCGTATTTCCATCGGCCACCTTTCCCATCCTGGATGTGATTCCGGACAAATACGCCATTGCTTCTACTAAACTAGTCTTGCCTGATCCGCCATGTCCCAGAAGAACAACGTTACGAATCTTGTCTGTTGTGTAAATGTTCATACTGAATTCCTCCGTATTATGCGATTTCCGGGTTTTCTGTCAAAGTCCCCAATCCACTTAAATTCTCTTCCAGAACCCCATGGGTATATTTTACTAAATGTCGGAAAATTTTACAAGCAATTTTCAACATTTTATACAAGTTATTTTTTGGACATTCCGCTCTTTCATCTCCAGCCTCTCACAAGGGCCTGCGAAAGCCCGTAAAATCAGGGAAAAGCCACTTATACCACATGCTGCCGCCTCAGCCGAATGCATAAACCGCTGCTCTTTTTTTATTTAAAAATCAACCGTTTTTATTTAAAAAGTATCCGTTTTCCCAGCTGGTTCCTGTTTAACAAGAATCTGTTTCCCCAACCGGTTGACTTTCGCGCGTTAAAGTGCTATATTAATAGCTGCATGCATTATTACTGACTAAAAAACATTTGCAACTGTGAAATACCTTCGCAGCTGCATTTTATCAAAGAAAGGAAGCCGTCCCATGATTATTGTAATGAAACCCCAGGCCGCCGAGTCCAGTATCACGGCAATCAAGGAATATATTGAGGGAAGCGGGCTGAACGCCCATCTTTCCCAGGGCACAGAGGTAACCATCATCGGCGTTGTCGGCGACAAAAGCCGTCTGTCCACCGAAAACCTCATCAGCTTCAAGGATGTGGACCGAATCGTCCCCGTAACGGAAACCTACAAGCTGGCCAATAAAAAATTCCATCCCGAACCGTCCGTCGTCCAGGTCGGCCCCACGGTAATCGGCCCTGACAACCTGACCATCATGGCAGGTCCCTGCGCCGTGGAAACCCAGGAGCAGCTCATGTCCATCGCCCATGCGGTGAAGGCCGCCGGCGCCACCATACTCCGCGGCGGCGCCTACAAGCCCAGGACCTCGCCCTACTCCTTCCAGGGCCTTGAGGAAGAAGGCCTGCGCTACATGCAGGAAGCCAAAAAGGAAACCGGGCTGGCAACCATATGCGAGGTGGTGAGCAATGAAGCCATTGAAGCCGCAGTAAAGTATGTGGACATGATTCAAATCGGCGCCCGAAACATGCAGAACTTCATCCTTTTAAAGGAAGCGGGCCGTTCCGGTCTTCCCGTTCTTTTGAAAAGAGGCCTGAGCGCCACCATTGACGAATGGCTCAACGCCGCAGAATATATTATTGCGGAGGGCAACCCCAATGTAGTATTATGTGAAAGAGGCATCCGTACCTTTGAGACCACTACCAGGAACACACTGGATCTCAGCGCGGTTCCCGTACTGAAGGAAAAGACCCACCTTCCTGTCATCGTAGATCCCTCCCACGCCACCGGCGTATACAAATATGTTTCACCTCTCGCCAAGGCTGCCGTGGCCTGCGGCGCGGACGGGCTGATGATCGAGGTACATAATGATCCCGCCCATGCGCTCTCCGACGGCCCTCAGTCACTGACCTTTGAAAAATTTGCACGGCTCACAGAAGAGCTCACACCTTACGCAAGGCTGGCTGGCCGGTCTTTCCGGTAACAAAGCTTTCCTTTCGTGTGATGGCTCTTCTGCGGGCCCGCGCATCAGAAGCCAAATACCCTGCGCAGACGGGTGGAGGGAGGGAACTCTCCCTGCCCGCTGTCTGTGCGGAAATGAAGGAGTAAACATCCATGGAACAAATGACTTTTGCCTTTTTGGGGCTTGGTCTGATCGGCGGCTCCATCGCCAAAGCAATCCGCGCCGCTTATCCCGGCTGCTTTATCCGCGCCTGCGACACCGATCCGGCAACTCTGAAGCTGGCCCTTGCGGAGGGCACTGCGGACGAAGTCACAGATCATATCGGAGAAGACAACGGCGCTGCATTTACCAGCTGCGACTTTTTATTTTTATGCGCCCCCGTCTCCCAGAATGACAGTAATCTGCTGCTCATCCGTTCTTTTCTACTGAATGCGGAAGAGAACGGCTGTATCCTCACCGATGTGGGAAGCGTAAAAACCACGATCCACGAGCACATCGAACAGCTGGGCCTGACTTCCTGCTTCATCGGCGGGCATCCCATGGCTGGCAGCGAGCGGATCGGCTACCAGAACTCCAAGGCTTCTCTTCTTGAAAATGCCTATTATATCCTGACCCCCACCCGGGATGTCCCCCGCCGGCAGCTGGAACGCTATGCCGCGCTGGTAAAGGCCATGGGCGCCATTCCTCTGATTCTGGACTACAGGCAGCACGATTATGTGACGGCGGCCATCAGCCATCTGCCCCATGTAATCGCCTCCTCCCTGGTAAATCTGGTAAAGTCGAGCGACAATGAGGACGGAATCATGAAGCTGGTTGCGGCAGGAGGCTTTAAGGATATCACCCGCATCGCTTCCTCCTCCACCGTCATGTGGCAGCAAATCTGCCTCACCAACGGAGAAAATATCTCCCGGCTGCTGGAACGCTATATCAGCTCCCTGGAAAAGGTAAAGGATGAAATTGACAGGCACGACGCTGGCCACCTGTATGACTTCTTTGACTGCGCCCGGAATTACCGAGATTCCTTCATAGACGCCTCCAGCGGGCCGATTAAGAAGGTTTATACCGTAAATGTGGAAATTCCCGACGAAGCCGGTTCTCTGGCGTCTGTGGCCACGCTGCTGGCCCTCAACAACATCAGCATCAAAAATATAGGAATTGTACATAACAGAGAATCCGAGGATGGTGTCCTGCGGATTGAGTTTTATGAAGAAGCCGCTATTGAGAAGGCGGCGAAGCTGCTGAACAGCAGGGGATATACGGTTTTTTTGAAAAAATAACATGAAAGGCTGCGCCGAATCCAGGGAAAGGGATTCGGCGCAGTTTTTGATTACAGATAGGATGACCGGTTACAGTTTCCGGCTGGTCAGTTTCCAACCGATGTATTTCCGGCCGGTATCATTTCCGGCACATGCAGGTTCGCCGGAAATGCTTTTTAAATATGAGTGATAATCAGCTCTCCGTCACCTTCCAGCAGGAATTTTCTTTCCCCGGCGGGAATAAAGACACTGTCGCCGGCCTTCATCGCCAGCTCCGCGCTGTTTCCGCCTTCCCCGCATCGCAGGGACGCCTCTCCCTGCACACATAACACGGAATAGAAGGAGTTTCCGTCCCCTTCCAGCTGATAGGTTCCATGGAGCCTGCAGCTGATGCATTCAAAATACTTGCAGCGGCTTAAAATATGGCACACATATGCAGGTGTTTCTATCGTCTCGCTGTCAAAACGCTGTACCTCATACCGGTTATAATCCATTACCGCCAGAGCCTTGTCCAGATGAAGCTCCCGGTAATTTCCATACTTGTCCTTACGATTATAATCATACAGACGGTATGTGCAGTTGGAGCTTTGCTGGATTTCGCAGATCAGGCTTCCCCTGCCGATGGCATGCACCGTTCCCGCCGGGATAAAGAATGCCTCCCCCTGTCTGATGGGCACGCGGTTTAGCAGGGAAAGAATGGTATCGTCCCGGACGGCCTGCTCCACCTCCTCCCGGGTCACATCCCGCCGGAAGCCGCAGTAAATGCAGGAATCCGGCTCACACTGCAGGATATACCACATCTCATTTTTACCGTATTCATTTTCCTTTTCCAGCGCATAGGCATCATCAGGATGCACCTGCACGGACAGGTTCTCCCTGGCGTCAATAAGCTTGACCAGAAGCGGAAACCTCTCCAGAGGCTGGCATTTCCAGCCCCAGCCCTCTTTACCGATGCGATCCAGGTATTCGGAAAAAAGAAGGCCCTTATGCCTTCCTGAAGCCACAATGCTCTGCCCCTCCTTATGCGCCGACAGCTCCCAGCTTTCAGCGATAATCTCATAATCACATTTTTTGCCATAGATATCCCGCAGCCTGGTGCCGCCCCAGAGGTAATCCTTGAAGGCAGGCAGCAGACGCACAAAGGGTTCCGTCTGATACCCCAGCTCCGCCTCCGTCAGGTCCCGGGAACGGATGGAAATCAAATCCCGCTCCTCTACCATGGTACCGGTGGAAATCTCCATGAAAACCAACGGCTCATTCCCGATATTTGAAATCTGGTGCGTGGTATTCCGCGGGACCTCAATGCTGTCATTGGCCCCATATTCCCCTTCCACGCCCTCCAGGATAATCCGCGCCCTGCCGCATACAAGGATCCAGTGCTCCGTCCGGTGGGCATGCTGATGGGCGTATATGGTCTTTCCCTCGGTAACCACTACCTTACGGACTACATACATGGGATTTACGTTCAGAAGCTCATATGTCCCCCAGGGCTTGTATATCACCCGCCCCTGGTCAAAATAATGCTGCTCCTCCGGATTCTCCCGCATGATATCCTTCAGCTTTTCAGATTCCCCGGTCCGGCCCACATAAACGGCATCCTCCGTATTGATAATGGTGATATCCTCCAGGTTATTGGCCACCACAATCTGACGGGCGCTCTGATTGAGCACCGTGGTATTCCTGCTTTCGTATACGATCTGATTGCTCTCATCCCTCTGGATACCGGTAAGGGACAAATCCTCCAGGCTGCCGATATCCTGCCACTGGAAGGAGCTGTGAATCACCTTCCCTTTCCCGGTCTTTTCAAAGACGCTTTTTTCGATGGGAACGGCCTGTATCCCCTCCAGCACCCCGGCGGGATAAAAGGTATGGCGCCCCTTCACCTTCCGCATATAAAAAGCCGCCTCACAGGAATTATACAGCCATGGGTAGAATTTCCTGATTTCCTGAATCAGCGTTCCCACACGGAATAAAAACATGCCGCTGTTGATCAGATAATCCCCTGCCTGAAAATAAGAGGCCGCTGTCTGCGCATCCGGCTTTTCAATGAAGGACACCACATCCTCACCCTGACAGCGGATATATCCGAAACGGGTCTCCGGCTTGCGGATATCCATCCCGAAGGTGACAAGCCACCCTTCCTTTGCCAGCTCCGCAGCCTTCGTCACATCATCCTTGTAGGTAGGGCCGTCGATGAGATGATCACTTGCCACCACAAACATCAGCTCGGAAAAAGGGAACTGCAGACAGGAGAGCACAATGGCCGCCGTCGTCTTGCGCCCCACCTCCTCCAGCACCAGCCGGTAGGTGATGCCCTGGAAGGCCTTCATCTGGTTTTCCACGATAAACTGGTATTCTTTGTTGGTCACTATGATAAATTCATCACAGAAGGGAATATTCCTGGCAATCGTTTCCTGAAAAATGGAATGATCCTTCTGGATACTGATAAACTGCTTGGGATAATTTTTCCTGGACAGCGGCCACAGCCGGTCTCCCCTGCCGCCCGCCAGCACAAGACATTTCATATGCATCTGCTCCTGCTTTTCTGATTGTTGTATGACGCTGCCTGTAGAAAGCGTCATATCTAATACTATATCCGATTATCCGTTTTTTCTCAAGAAAAAAGAATGATGCACAGAAAAAAGAACGGCGCGCACCGTTCTTTTTTACTGCATCAAAGCCGCTTTGCACAGCGAGCCAGCTTTCATGCACCCTCTTCAGTTTTGTCTTACCCGTTTTTCCTGGTGGTCCCCAGCTTGCGGCTTCTGTCGGCTCCGGGGAAATCCTTTTCCCTTGTCCTGCCCAAGAGATAATCAGCTGATACATTATAGTAGTCACAAAGCAGAGGAATGAAACGCACCGGCATGGCATTCTGCCCGCGCTCATACCTGGAATAGACTCTCTGGTCTATGTTCAGATACTCTGCCACCTCCCTTTGTTTTACATCGTTGTCTTCTCTTAAGCCACGCATAATAACTACATAATCCATCATCATTAGCACCTTGCTCCCAAAATTTACCAAACTTCGATTTTTTTCAGTTTAGCATATTCCTCAGGCAAGAATTGCTTTTTCCACTGAACTGTAGTAGTATTTTACCGAACTTTTTAATTTATTACTACAGACGATAGATTCTGATTTGATGAGGAAGAAAATGATGTGCCATATATGGCACATCTGCCAATCAGCATGTACCTGTTCCGTTATTGTGCACAAAAAAAATGATTATCCATTTTGATTTATACCTTTATGCACATAATTTTTTCAAAGAAAATCTATGCTATATTATAGAAAAGGCATTGGTATTATCGCATATTTTCTAATAATTCCAATCCAATAAAACGCTATTCTGTATCTTTTGCCAATTCATTCCACTGCTGCGTCTCTGTGTCAAACTATTACTATTTCGTTCATTTTAAGTGTAAATGCTCCATAATCCGTGGGCTGACTTGCGACTGATTTTATGCGATGCTGATTTCATCAAATCTACTTAAAAAACTCCAGATACTTTGATTGGAGTTTTCTGAGTTTCAAAGGAGATTTCAAATATGAATGAAGTAATGCAGGTTCGTGCGGCCAGTTGGACCGCAATGATCAAACAACGAAACGATAGCGGTCTGACCATCAAAGAATGGTGTGCTGCCAACGGAATTCAGGAGTCGGTCTATTATTACCGGCTAAATCGGTTGAGAAAAATGGCATGGATTGCTTGTGAAACACCGGGTCCTACAAAGGATCAGGATTCTTCTGGCACATTTGCGCAGATATCAGTTGCTTCTGCTGTACAGACTTCAGATGTAGCAATCCGCATTCGCCGTGGTGATACTGTTATGGAAGTAAGCAGCGATGCACCGGATCGCATCCTCACTTTTTTGAAAGAGGTGATGTTCCGTGCTCTCTGAGATCACCGGTTTTCAGGCTATCTATATCTACTGTGGAAAATGTGATCTTCGCAAAGGGATTGATGGTTTGGCGACGTTAGTAAAGGAACAGTTCCATTTGGATCCCTTTCAAAAGGAGGTTCTGTTTCTTTTCTGCGGATGCCGTACCGACCGGTTCAAAGGCCTGGTCTGGGAAGGCGATGGGTTCTGCCTGCTTTATAAGCGGATTGAAGCCGGACGCCTCCGATGGCCGAGAAGCCAGGAAGAAGCGGCAAGGATCTCACCGGAAGAACTTCATCTTCTGTTGACCGGAATGACGATACTGGAACGTTCCTCTATCCAGAAATGCAACTGCACAGAAATCTGCTGACCGACTATGCAGGACCGACTTTTTCTGCTATACTATCCCTCAGAAAACGGAAGGGAGGGACACAGCGGTGGCATTTTCGCTGAAAGAAAAAGAACTTGCGGACCTTGATAAACAAACATTGATCAAAATGCTCGTGGCAGCCACCGAGTCCAACCAGAAACTTTCAGAGGCTGCCGAACAGCTTCAGAAAAGCGTAAACCTTCTGACAGAAGAAGTTGTAAACCTTCGCCAGCACCGTTTTGGCCGTTCCTCAGAAAAGGGGCTGACCAGCGGGGAAGATGGATGCAGCCAGCTCAGCTTCGCTTTCAATGAGGCAGAGATGACCATAGATCTGGATCCGGCATTCCCGGAATCGGAACTGGAGGATATCTTCCCGAAAGCATACAAACGTGGAAAAAAGAAAACAGGAAGACGTCAGGAAGAGATCAAAGGTGTTCCGGTGACTGTGGTTACCCATACCCTGTCGGAAGAAGAACTGCTTACCGCATTTCCGGATGGCCGGTACAAAAAGCTTCCCGACGAAGTATATAAACGTCTGGAATTCCATCCGGCAAGCTTTGAAGTGATTGAACATCACGTGGAAGTATATGTAAGTGCGGATGGGGGAAATTTTGTGCGCGCAGAGCGTCCAGCGGATCTGTTCCGGAACAGTCTGGCTACCGCGTCCCTGGTTGCCGGTATTTATAATCTGAAGTATGTAAACGCGCAGCCGATCGAGCGCCTTTCCAAAGAGTTTGAACGCAGCGATGTATTTCTCCCGACACAGACCCTGTGCCGCTGGGCGGTCATGGGAGCAGAGCGGTACCTGAGCCGTGTATATGACCGGCTGAAGCAAAAACTTCCGGAGCATCATGTGATGCATGCGGATGAAACCGTGGTAGAGGTACGCAAAGATGGACGTCCGGCAGGATCTGAGAGCCGGATGTGGGTGTACCGTTCCGGTGAACTGGAGCCAAACCCGGTCATCCTTTACGAATACCAGAAGACCCGGAAAAAGGAACACGCCCGTGAATTCCTAAAAGACTTCAGCGGGATCTGTGTGACGGATGGTTACCAGGTATACCATTCTATTGCAGAGGAACGGGAGGATCTGACAATCGCCGGATGCTGGTCGCATGCCCGGCGGGGATTTGCTGATGTGGTAAAAGCTGCCGGGAAAAAGGATCTGAACATCAGGGAATCCATTGCCTATAAAAGCCTTCAGCTCATACAGACCATGAGCCGGTATGAAGAGGAGTTTACCAAACGGGAACCAGCCGAGCGTCTGGAAGCACGTATCCACCATGTACTCCCACTGGTAGATGCCTTTTTTGCGTACCTGAAATCAAAAGAAGGCAGTGTTGCACCGAAATCCGCCACGGGAAAAGCGATCAGCTATTGTCTGAACCAGGAAGCATTCCTGAGAGTCTTTCTGACGGATGGTTATGTACCGATGACCAATAATGCCGCAGAACGTAGTATCCGGCCATTTACAGTGGGAAGAAACAACTGGTTCCAGATTGATACAGTCAGCGGGGCAAAAGCAAGTGCGATCGCATACAGCATTGCTGAGACAGCAAAGGCAAACGGGCTGAAACCCTATGAATATTTCCGTTACCTATTAGAAGAACTGCCAAAACATGGAGAATTAGAAGATCTGTCCTATGTCGAAGGGCTGCTTCCGTGGTCCGAGACACTGCCGAAATGCTGCTACCAGAAAAAGGCATCTGAAAACTGATCAAGTTTCTTTCTATCTGCCGTCCACAAAGGGCGGCATTATTTTTAGTCGGGTACTGGATATGGAGCATTTACGGAGTATCATTAAAAGTGTCATTGGAAAACATCAGGCGCCAAATCCACCCCTGAAAAGGAAAAACGCCTGGACCCGATGTTCAGGTATCCAGACGTTTTTGAAACCACACAAATTGATTTATTGATTGGAAATAATATTCAGCCCGGAACTATCAGGTTCTGGGTGAAGTTGTAGCCGGAACATCTTCAAGAGAAGCGCCCTTTGCTACTACGAAGGTTACATTTACAGCACCGCCGAATGCAGGAAGTGCGATTGCAACCGTACCGTTCTTAATAACTACAGGTACAGCTACCCATGTACCGTCAGCTCTCTGATATAATGCCTGAATGGTTTCCCCTTCAGCCAGTGCAGTGCCGCCAAGGATTTCTGTCAGCGCAAATGCTGCGGAAACAGATCCGTTCTGAGCAACTGCTTCACCAGAAGCTGTTGTCAGGCCAACTGTGATGTTGTTAACAACATTCAGATTGCCCTTTGTGTCTGTCAGAGACAGAGCACTCTTGCCGGTAAAGTTAACTACCTGCATTTTGCTGGAAGCCAGTGCGGCAACCAGAGATGCTGCTGCTGCCTGAGCCTGCTCTGCTGTAGAAGGTGCTACCACCATTGCTACTGCAGCAGGATCTACAACCTGTCCGCTAGCGGTCTTGAAGGTTGTACCAGGAAGAACTGCTGACTTTTCACTGTTAACAGTTGTAGCCTGTACTGCAACATTGTTGCCTGCTGTGCCGACAGTAGGGTTAACTACTACCTGCGCAACGGGCTCTTTCTGGATGGACGGGCTGGGAGCCGCCATCGCGGTCATGCTCATAGAGCATGCGAGAATTACTGAAAGAACAATTGCCACTTTCTTTTTCATGTCAATCATCCCCCTTTCTTAGTTTTTGTGTGTGGCTTCTATATATCAACGTCCGGCTGCCCGGACGCTAATACCAATATTTAACTGCCTGACGCAGTGCCGGGTTGGGTCACCTCGTCGTAAAAAATCTTTAAAATCAATTCATACAGGGCGGTGTCATCCTGGTAAAATTCTTCAAACACTTCACCCATTTCCACATGCCCTTCCATTGTATAAATGTCATTTTCATCAAAACTGTATGATAAAGCCTGTCCGGCCAGATATACCGCCTCATCGGCAGAAATATCCGTTACCATGTATGGCAAAACCTGCGTATATAGCTTCAGCGGAAGCGTCATATCCTGCTTCACCGCCGCCTTGGCCTGATTCACAAAGCCCTGCAGATAAGTCTTCTGGCGGATCAGACGTTCATCCGCGCTCTGGGCTACCCTGGTGTCTCTGTATTTTATGTAGACATATGCTTCCTCTCCCTGCAGATGGATTCTGTCCCCTGCCGACCAGTTATAGCCATAGCCCTTCCCGTTGATTTTCATTCCCACGCCTGCCAGGGATTCCGGAATGGTAACCTCCACGCCTCCCACGGCATCATTGATAGTACTTATTACGCTCATATTCAGTGCGCAGTAGCCGTGAATCGGCAGCCCGTAAAACAGGTTGGATACAGCCTCCACCGTATTTTCACAGCTCTCCTCCAGCCCCTCGCCGTAAGCATGGGCAAGCGCAATCTGCGCCACCTCTTTTCCCGCATATAAGCCATTGGGATCGAAGGTTTTTATTTCAGTCATGGTATCACGGTTGATACCGATGATATTAATTTTCTTATCGCCGGGATCCAGCACCGCCAGGAACAGCGCGTCTGCCTGCCCGCCTCTGTATAAATCCTTGGAGGCCTTTACCTCTCCCGTTTTATCAATTCCCATGCACAAAAAGGTCAGGACATCGCTTTTATAGGCATATGTTTTCCCGTTATAGCGGATACTTCCCGCCTCCAGCGCCTCATCCGCATCATTGCCCGACACATCCGACGCAGACGCAGCCTGCTGCATCTGTTCAGGAACCGCTTCCTGCTTCTCGGCAAACGCGCTTTTCCCATGACTGTCCATCCAAAAATAGGCGATGAGTACAATCAGGGCCAGCATGAGCAGAATGCCTGCAGCTATCAGTACGCCAATGCCGAACTTCGCGGCACCGGACATTTTCTTTTTTCTTCTTTTTTTCTTTCTCTTCTTCTGTTCCATTCCTGCCATCTGCCTTTCCAGGCCTATTCCGTTACCAGCACAGCCTGCACAAGATAACGCTTGTCATCCTGCCCCGTCACTCCGGTGGATAAGGTTATAATCTTGTTTTCAGACGTCACCTCCACCGAATCATCGATAAAGGCATCCATCGCCCGAATCGCAAATACATCCTCCAGGTAATTGGAAAAAACAAGCTGATCCCAGAAATCATAGGTGGCAATCAAATGCCGGTCATCATAGGTATAAGCGGCAAAAATTTTATAGGTCAAAGTTTTTCCCGCCGTGTAAATTTTTATCTCACGATGGGTATCAAAAAAATCCCTGTCCTGGAACTGATGGAGCTTGCCGAACATTTCATCCCTGTTGCGGCCATAAATAACCGTGTTGGGATCGGCAAAATCCGTATTATTGTAATACTCCGTATAGATGCTTCCGTTGTCATCCTCTTCCCCGTAAATATTATGGGTCAGATAAAAGGTTTCATCCTCCGCAGACTGCAGTATGGGGAAGCTGATATCCGTGCCGGTGATTTCCAGCCAGGCATAAGCCTCCGGATTGATTTGCTGCAGGGCGGCTATGTCGGTTTTATCGCCGGCGCTTTTAAAATCTTCCAAGGCAGTCTCAGCCGGCGCCGTGCTTTCTTCAGGCTGGACGGCAGTGCTGCCGCAGCCGACAAGTACGGCTGAAAGCAAAATCAGAGTCGTTAGCAACAGGCAGTTCTTTTTTCGTATCATTTTATCTTTACCTTTGTCATATAATGTATTGTGGGGATATTATTGTGGTACTTCATTGTAAAAAAGGTCAATTACCAGCTGATAAAGTGCATTATCATCCACATAAAAGGCTTCGTTTCCTTCTTCGGTTTTGGATTCTCCCGCCAGATTGTGCACCTCACCGCTGAACTTATAAGCAGCGGCTGTTGAAACAAGATAGGTTACCTCGTCCGCTTTGATATCCGTCACCATGTAAGGGCTGAGCTTCTTAAACAGTGTAAGAGGCATGGCAACATCCGCCTTAAATGCAGACTTGGCCTGGCCTACAAACGACTGGATATACTGTGTCTGACGTTCCAGCCTGTCGCTGCTTCCGTGGGAAGCATTCACATCTTTATATTTCACATACCAGAATGCGGACTGTCCTTCCAGCTTCAGCGTCTCTCCCTGCTTCAACAAGGGATCCACTTCCGTCAAATCCTGCAGACACTGCACCTCTACCCCTCCGATAGTATCATTAATCGTAGGGATGGCATCCATACTGATGGCCACATAGCCATGTATGGGCAGCTGGTAAAACAGCTTAGAAACTGCTTTTTCCATCAGCTGTGCGCTCTTGGCCTTGCCGTCGCCATAGGTATACTGCAGGGCGATCTGTGTCTTAATCGTATTCGCATAAGCGCCGGGCTGGGAATATACATCCACATCTGCAATCGTATCCCGGTTAACCGCAATCAAATCCACTTTTTTCGTATGCGGATTCATCACCACCAGATAAATGGCATCCGCCTGGCTGTTGCTGATACCGCTGCCTGTCTGCGGTGAAGTACTTTTCTTATCAATGCCCAGGACCAGGAAGGTCATGATATCGTCATTATACTCATATACCTTACCGTTGTAGCCGACCCAGCCGTCCTGCCACTGCTCCACCTTATCCATTACGTTCAGATCCGTGGACAGCGACGGTGACGGGCTTGTTGCCTTACTCATAATACTGTTCTTTCCCATAGCCCTGACTACGATAAAACCAGTGCAGCATACCACCAGAATCACGCAGATTACAGTCACCACAGCCATAATTCGGGCTTTTTTCTTTCTGCGCCGTCTTTTCTCCGCTTTCTCCGGATTCAGAATCTCTTCTTTCTCCAGATCCGCTTTACTCATTTTTTCCATAGAATTATCCTCATTCGTTATTTTGGTTTTCCTGTCTCCTTATAGCTTATCGGCATTTTTAAACAGAACTTAATATCCGTTTAAAACAGGAGTTCAGGGCACAAAAAAATCATCTAGCTCCGCTTTCGGAAAAAACGGCCAGAACGGTTTTAATCAGGATTTTAATATCAAGGCCGACAGACCAGTTATCAATATACTCAACATCAAGTCTTACGATTTCTTCAAAGTCCGTTATATCACTTCTGCCGCTTACCTGCCACATACCAGTCAGGCCGGGACGGAAGCTGAGCCTCTTCTTATGATAAGACTGATAATGCTCAAATTCATCCAGCGTCGGCGGTCTTGTCCCAACAAGACTCATATCGCCTTTTAAAATGTTAATAAACTGTGGGAACTCATCCAGGCTGGTTTTCCGCAGGAATTTTCCCACCTTCGTAATACGGGGATCATCCTCCATCTTGAACATCAGGCCGTCCATTTCATTCTGGGCCATGAGTTCCTTCTTCCGCTCCTCCGCATCAATGTACATGGAACGGAACTTGTACATCTTAAAGATACGACCGTTGCGTCCCACCCTCTTCTGCGCAAAGAATATCGGGCCGGGAGAATCCAGCTTAATTAACGGAGCGACAAAAATAGTCAGGATAATAAGAACTATCGTTCCCACCAGCGCTCCTGCAATATCGATAAGGCGCTTCAGCATGAGCTGTCCGAAAGGCGCCACCTTATTGGCATAGGTTACGGTATGGAACTGGCCGAACTGGGAAAGGATACGCTGCGGCGCCTCATCCAGCTCCAGGACGGGAATCTGCAGATGGATGGTGAGTCCCATAGCTGCAAGATTTTCCATATCATTTTTCCGCTCTTCCTGGGTTTTCCTGTCGGCGCAGATGATTACTTCATCCAGGGATGCGGTCAGGCAGTAGTCCACAAGCTCACTGCTGGAAGCAACTACTGGAATGCCGCCTACTTCTTTTCTGTCAGGGGTTCCTTTACTTTTACTGCTGCTGTTTTCTTTCTTTCCGCTGTCAAGGAGTATGATGCCTTTGATGGCATAACTGTAGTCCTTGCTGTTTTTCATTTCGGAAACGAGCAGGTCTGCTTCATCGCTGGTAGCTACCAGCAGAAGCTGTCTGGCATTGCCGGCCATACGGTAGAATACCGGCAGGTACTTCTTATACAGCTGATGGACGATGAACATCAGCAACACATCTATCAGAACGAAGTAAAACAATACTTTTCTGGAATACTCGTCGATAACACGGGTGAAATACAGGGCAAAGGTAGCGCCGGCCAGGGTGACCAGATTGAGTTTGATGATTTCAACCAGTTCCTGGAACGGCCCGCGCAGAAGCATCTGCTTGTACCAGTTCTTAAACAGGTTGATTATCAGAAAGACCACCAAAAAAATAGCAATCAGAACCTTCATATCCATCGGGTTGTTTAGACCTTTGAAGAACTTCTGATGCCGGATGTAATTGGCAATGCCCAAGCTAAGTACAAGGACAAGGCAGTCTATTGATATTATTATGAGATTTTGCAGGTTAGACTTTTTCTGATACATATTCCTCCAGGGGGCAGGCGGCGCGTTTGGGGCCGGGTTAGAAACCGTGTTAAGGTTGGGAACCTTTTGTGTGTTTGTGTAATGCGGTTTGTGCTGCAGTTAAAGTATGGTTAAATCCGACATAATGAAGATTAATGAAAGTTATGTGTTGGATATAATCAGTGCTTAATTTAAGTGTGCGCTGCGGCCTGCTTTTGTATTTAATTTTTATTTCCCTGTGATGGGAAATTTTTTCTTGTTCTAAAATAATGAAGAGAATTTATGCTGCATTTTTATGGCATTTTTGTTAATTGTGTGATGCAAACTTTCTGATGTTCTAATGATATTATACCATATCCGCTCTGCAAATATGGGCCTCCGGCGGAACTTGGCACCTGATTTTCTGCGTCCATTGCAGAAAACAGTATACACAGATATAATATCGGATGCGCCGATATTATTTCGTACTCCCTGGGGCAGTTTTATTTATATTACTTTCCGGCGGCCGGCTGGCTATGCGGCGCAAATGATATAGCAGAAAGGTTATGCAGATACAGCCTAATATGCCGAAAAGAAAGCTTTCAAGGCATTCCAGGAAGGAATAGTGCCTTCCTGGGATAAATATTTTCATTTTTTCTGTGAAATACGATATTATAAACAACATAAGAGTGGTTCCAAGGAACCGGTTCCTGGCGGCAGTTTTGCGGAAGGTAAGGTGGATTGACCAGCTTCCAGTAAGGCCGAGCAGGAAAAATAACAGAGCACGTCCAATCTGCCTGATGTAATAGGTGATTGTCAGGATTGCTTCCTCGGAAGGAAGGGCTGTCATTGTGTTGGTTACCTGGGATACCAGGGGTTTCTCCAGGGCCTTTGTGGCAGTGCCGGTTTGGAAGGACAATGTTAATGTAACCAGCAGGATTATTGTAAAAATGGCCCACATTGTGGGTGGCAGCCATTTGGGAGTATGACTTGGGACTTGGGGTTGGTTCATATTGTCTTCCTTATTATATATAGGTACATATCGCAATGCTCAAATATGGGAATTACGAAAATATGTAAAATTTCTGATTATTAGTATATGATGTTATGTTCTATTATGTCAATAGATTTTACGGCAAATCAAATGGTGGTTTGACTGGTTTTTATTGGTAAATGTTACAAGGGTTGTTACTTAGTTTTTTAAAACTGGTATTTTTTATACGTTTATTGCTCTATCTTGGATACTATAGCATAGTTGGGAGAAAAATTCTAGGGGGGAGATTAAAATTGTTGGGGAAATGTAAGGAATGGTAATGTTATAGTCACCATCTTTTTCCGAAAAATACTAAACTGGCCTGTCCACAGGTTGACGAGTATAATTACAATATCGGAACAGGAAGTCGAATATCTTTCCTTAAGTCAGCTCAGGGGCAGCAAACTGTATCAGGAATTACAATTCGTACTTGTAAAGTACAATAACAGCACGGCTATTTTGGTATGCTCCAACCTGACATTAGATCCGGCTCTTATCATTGAAGCCTATGCACACCATTTCAAGATTGAGTACATGTATATTGCCTTGGTAAATGCGAACTGAGATATAAACCAGTTAATCAGTTTAAATTTTTCTTTTGTGATAGTTGAGGCATGGTTTTTGATGCCATCCACAGGATCTTCAGTAGTTGCTTCAATGTAATGCTAAATTCCATATTGTCATCACTGACCGCAATTCCATTCCACTGCAACTGCTGTGTTGACCAACACTCAAATATCCTTCCTTGTAATTTCTTTATATATGATGCCAAGGTTATCCGGCATTACCTGCTGATTCAGCTATACTCAGCATAATCCTCATTGCTTAACAGGCCAATTCAACAGAGGTTCTCCAGCCCATTGATTTCCTTATTCAGTCGCTTACACAGTTTGCTGTCATTTACAATTGCTTGAATTCAGTATTTACGATCGTAATCATGCTCACTTGGTTCTTTTGATGTATTTCCCATACAGATTTTCCTCCCTTGCTTTATCTCTGTTTTTTGTTCAGTGCCTGTATCAGCAGCTCCACCTGTATACCTGTCAAAAATGGAGTCTTAATGGTAGATGCCCAATAAAAATTTCTACCAAGTATATTTTTGATTTCTGTTGGAGACAATGCCGGTAACTCAGCTGCATTTCCAGAAAAATTCTTCGGGGTAATCATCTCTACCTTCCTATAAGCTTCATCCTTGTCAGCATTAGTACACTCATCCGTCAAGACTTTTCCTATCGCAATGACGCCTCTCCCTTTGGAGTAAAACAGTGCGTAATCCCCCTTATTGAAAGAACGGATGTATTTTCTTGCGTCTCCATATGCAGATATTTTGTTCTGTGATATCATTTCACCTTCATTCTTGCCGGAATACGTTCTGTTGGTATCAAACATAATTCCTTTGCAGCCTGCAAACTGAATCTTAGAATTCTCTACCTCAGTCAGAAATTTCACCCAATGTAATACACTCTCCGGAATGATATGAACTTTCGCCGGATCTGTTGCAAAATTGAATATCGTTTCTGCTTTCACTTCAAACACATACTCATATTTATCTAAGTTGTCAATACAGCCCTCTGTAGTCAATAGGTATGTTTCGCCCTTCAATGATGCATAATTTTCTGCATCCAGATTTATCGTTCCCTTTTTAGCTTGAATATAGATATGCTTTCTGTTTGTATCCTGCGGGTCAATCAAAACACATTCATAGTTTGGAGTTGAAATCTTATTAGTTGAAGGAATACAGATATAACCCTTTGTATCATAAAGCCACAACGCCAATAAATCCTCCACATCTTCCGGTTGCAGTAAATTGTAAAAGCAGCCTTCTGACAAAGTTAAGTCCGGACTCGGATACATATACATGTCTCGATTAATATCATGAACTTTATTGTAGAGCAGCTGGCTATATTCTTTCACGCCTTCTTTGTTCACTCTTTGCAGTGTAAAACCTCTGATAAACGCTGTTGCTATCGCCCCTGGCACTGCTTCCTCATCTGCCGTATCAGATGCTGGATACCAATCAATGTTTGTCAGCTGATTAGCTGCATCAATGGCTACGGCTGACTCATTAAATTTCCAGACGCTATCTGATTTTACTCTTGCAATGTAATACTTTCCTTCCCGCGTCCGCATCCAAAGTAAGTCTTTTACTTTTACATCTTGTACCATACGGCAAACACTATCAAAATTCTTATACTCTGTTTTTGCAAATTTACAGTAATCTTCAAATTTCTGTATTCCTGCTCGGTCTGCCTGAGTTAAATCACGCAAGCTCCACCCCATTGCTGCAACATGATTTTGAATGCAATATGATGCTATGTTGGCACCACCTGTGTTTACTTGTAATCTCCAAACAGCCATTCATATCCCTTCCAAATTGTCTATTTTTATTATTCAAGACTTCTATCTATACGATGTTGGGGGCGAATAAAAGATTTTCGACCACTCAAATTCTATAGTACCTTGAAAATTTCACGCATTAAGCATTTTTAATGATTGCTGACGAGTAACTATTCAATCATGACTGTAAAATCGTTCTTTCCAGTGTTAGTCGAAGCTACCATACAAAAGTTCATCAGTAATACCTTTGATTTTAACAGTTCAAAAGTATTTCTGCCATACATTATCCGTTTTATCAGTTTTATCTTTGTAACACTTCCTTCAGCTAAACCGTTATTATAATCGTACCGTATGGCGTTGCCAACTGCTTCATAATCCCTTTTTAACCCTTCAATATATGATTTCAGTTCAGCTATATTGTCAATCGATTCTGCATCTATAATCCAAGTATTCAGTTCCTCTGGTTTCTTAGAAAATACTATTCTGTTAAATTCTTTGACTAGATGATATAAGGAAGCCAGTTCCGGATATCTTTTCAACACTGCTTCATATTGATTCTTGGTAATTAACTTTACCTCCTCCAGATTTTTATATACTAACTGAGACAAGCTTTTCCTATATACATAATCATTAATTTCGGTATTCTCAGATGTCCCCGTCACAGTATTCTTATGTGCTCTTTCTTTCTGCATGTACATTCTGATTGCTGCTACACTTCCTGAATAGCCTTTCTGTTTTATGTATTGATAAATCTCATCATATGTTTTTCCTTTGCTCCGCATATCAACAACAAATTTTTCATAAGGAGTCAATTTTCCAGGACGTTTGCAATTATAATGACCATTAATTGGTGAATACTTCGGATCCAGATAGTTCTGAATAGTTTTCCTGGTGTGATGTGTTTCTGCCGCAATTTCGGAAATAGTTTTTCCCTCACTGGATAGTCTTTTGACTAACTCTATTTCTGCCTGTTTTTGGGCAATTGCTTCCTGATGTTGGCGTTCCCTTACGATAGCCCTGTCTTCTGGAATTTCATCCTCAAGAATAGACAAATAGGTTGAAATTGTTCTCTCTCCTGCGTGGAGTAAATAGGCAATTTCTTGTGTCGTATATCCTTCTTTGTATTTCTGATGAGCATATCTAATCCGTTGAGCCCTATTCGATGTATTATATAAAGCTTTTCTTTCGTCTGTTATCTCTTTTTCTGCAGGTATCTCAACACGTGAAGGAAAGGTATTCTTTATGTAACTGTCGATGATTTCTGCAAGATTTTTTATTAGATGAAATCGATCGGTTACCTGAATAGCATCAGGATGTGATTCTCTGCCGGCAGAGGCGTATGTTGATGCTCCATCCCGTGATATCATCTGTATATTTGGATATGTCTTTAACCATTCACAGACTTCTTTTGTATCACGGGGCGGAATAATATCAATAACACGATGCGTATCCCAATCAACCATTACCGTTCCATAGGTATAACGTTTTTTTAGTGCAAAATCATCCACACATACTCTCGTAATCTTAGACTTATCCACAATGGGTGGCATTTTTTTAAGCATCTCACAAATAGTACTTTTGCTGACAGTAATACGGTTTTCGCTTAACAACTTGCTGGCTCCAACAGGGCTTAACTCTGATGAGGTTTTCAGAATTTTATCTTCCAGGCGCTTCGTTTTTCTTCCATTTTTTTCTACAAAGACATGTTGTTCTGAAAATGATGTGTGGTTGCATTCCGGATTCTGACAAAACATTTTCCGTCCATTCACTATTAATACGGTTTGTTTATCATGTAGCGGAATATCCTGTATTTCACGTGTATAATAAGAATGAACCCTATCTGTTTTGTGTCTGTAATAAGGACATTCCAATTCTATTAATGTAGATTGAATAGTAAGTATGATTTTATCTTTTTTTACTTTACAATCAATCAGTTCGTAATTTTTATCTAATTCTTTTAACTAAAACTCCATAATCATTCCGTCCCTTCATATATGTGTTTCCATATATTAAAAGAATAGAACTTTTGGGCGATAAATTCAACATAAATCGGAAAGAGCCGATTTGATGCTTACTTGGTCATTTCTTCCCGACTTTGAATGGTCAATTCCGCCCGGCGCTAACAACGCTAATAAATTTAAAAAAGTTATTTCAATTGTTTTCAATCATTCACCACTCCTTAACACTAATAAGTATAGTGTTCATAAATATTAGAGTTTCCCCTTTATAATTCTCTTCACTGTTCCTAAAAAAATCTCTTTGTTCATCGTTGCAGAAGAAAATTTTGCAGCTGTGTTCATGATGGTATGTTTATATTTTGGAACAAATCTGCCAAAAAGTCGAAGTGCTAAAATTCTATATTTCATTGTTACCCTACGTGAAAAATGATATGGTTGGTATAATGCAAAATCTTCTATAACTTCAGCATTTTCTTTTATAAAAATATATCCTTTTTCCTTCGCATCATTTAAAACCATATCAGCATTTCTATTTCTGCAAAATACTATATTCCGCCCATCCTTTTCAGAAAATGAAGGTTTATTATCTGGACCCAAATACCAAAAATCTGCACAAGCTATATCTGCATTTTCTCCAATACCATCCATACAATATTTGCATATTTTTTTTACATCTCGTCCTAAATATTTTCCCCATGCTTCTTCATATGTCATTTGATGTTTATTACCATCAATGTCTATAGCAGTAGTATATCCCGGCCATCCATTTCCTCGCCAGCGAAATGTACTAAGTTTTCTTTTGTCACATCCGACTGCTTCCAATAATTTATCATTAGCGTTATCCGAAGGTATACCGGCACAGAAAAAAGCCATTGTAAATACAATTTGTTTTTCTATATTCTTATTCACATTCCTAATATATCTTTTTAAAGCTGTAACATCACAAGGCTTACCAATAAATGCATACTTCTCCCCATCTTTCAACACTGAAAGTAACTTTATAAGTGGTGAAGATGCACAATATCTTGAACCCATATTTTTTACAACATCTTCTTTTGTCCGACTCATATACGTTTCAGTTTCCATCGGCCTTGTTTTGTTAACTCCTGTATGAATTATTCCATCTACTTTTCCTTCTTCTAAAAGATAAATCGCAACTGCAGTTAATATCCCTCCACTTGATGCATCATGTCTTATTGTAGGATCCATTGAAAATCCTTCATAAAGTCCAGCATATTTCCCCCATAATTCAAACTCCTCGCATTCGTCTGCATAGTAAAAAACAGGGCATATTTTCTCATATTCTTGGTTTTCTAATACTTTTGGAATTATAAAATTATTTTCATCTCTTTTCAATTCAGCACACATTGTTGAATGGCATAGTCCACACCCAGTACAACAGTTTTGAATATATTGTTCTCTTTTCAATTTATATTCTCTCCTTCGCTACTTTAATGGCAGTTTGAGTTACCCCTTACTTTTTTTAATGTTTTCGAAAAATCATCTAAAAACATGCTCTGCAATTCACTGAGTTTATTTCTTCCAGGGATTTCAAGTTCGATTAATTTATCTTTGATAGTAATATAATTTATTGTCTTTAATACTGCCTCTTCCGTAGACAGTTCTCTTCCATTTATAATATATGGATATTTTAAGTCATTATATACACCTTCAAATTTTCTTGAATATGCAAATGGTATTACTGGAACACCAGATGAATAAGCCGCAATAGATGCATGCATTCTAGCTGCAATTAATAAATCCATATTAGCAATATAGTTTTTCACATCCAACGCTGTTTTAAAATCATTTGGAAAAATACAATTGGGAAATTCGTCCATCAATATTCTAATCGCTTTACTATCATTTTCAAAAAACTCTTTACCTTCTCGAAAATCACACAGTACATGCGGAATTAAATGAACCTCATAGCTTTCCTCACCCAAAAGATAATCAATAATCTTTCTGCAATACTTGCAATAATCAGCAGTTAATCCAAAATTATTTTTTTGTGCTACACAGTCATCCCATAGAAGTCCTGAAACATTAATACCTATTTTAATTTTTTTGGACTGCTGTTTATCTGCTTTATACGGTAATGCAAATGCAAGATCTAAAGTATTAACAAGATTTTTAGATACACCTAATGATGTCAGATACTCATATGACATCATATCTCTTGTGTATACCTTAGCTGCTTTTTTTATGACATGTTTAGCCCATTTTTTTGCCCACGTAGTCGAAAACGGGCCATATGTTTGTGGCATTAAGATAAATGGTACCTTTGAATATACCATAAATGTTTTCACAAGATTTGTTTGTATAAACCATTCTTTCCCATAAATATCAGAAAAGCTATCCCCATGAGTGATATCTAACACTGCAGTAGCATCGCTCATTTCCTTTTTAACCTGTTTCCAAAATTTATACCTTTTCACTCTCATTCTAATATTTTTAAACTTAATATTCGGATATATGTTCGGAAATTCTCCCATGGAATCGTGAATATTGATATTCACAACCGTAAGTGGTTTTAGTGCTTCTATAGAATTTAATATAAACATTACCGAATAGCTTAATGCTTCGCATCCTTTATTTGAAGATTCAAATTCAAAACCTACCAAAATTAACTTCATGTGTAATAACCCCTTTTCTTTAACTTCTCTTCCTTCGTGTACTTAATAGTTCAATCAACCTCTTACTATTAATTAGAAACATTGCTACTATGTATCCCACTGCGATAGACCATCTCAACCAGCAAATATCAATACAGCAATAGAATACTATTGTTGCAAGTAAAACATGAATCAAGGAAGGTAACATCGTACTAATAGGATATATCTTCTTATCTAATTTTTTTGCGTATCCTGAGTGCAGGATTAACACAACAGCATATGAAATCAAAGTTGTATATGCAGCAGCAACATAACCATAACGAGGAATAAATAAAAAATTCAATACTATATTTGTTACCGCTGCAATAACAGTATTAATCGTTATATAAATTGTTTTTTTATGAAAATGCTCAACATTAACATATAATGTATATAGAAATATCAAATAATTTGCAAGAACAACTGGAGGTATTATTATGATTCCTTCCCAATATGCAGTTGAAGCCAATATCTTTACAATTTCCGGTCCAACTAAAATAAGCCCTACCATAACGTAAGTCATCAAATGAATGTAATCCAAAGACAATTTGTTTATTTCATCAACTTTTTTATTTTTATACTTGCTTGTAAACCAAGGAACCCAAACGCCTTCTAAAGAGGTCGTTATCACAGTTGCTAACATACTAAAATTGTAAATTAAACTATAAATACCTGTTTGAGACGCATCTGCAAGGACAGTTATCATTGTTCTATCTGATTGCGACAACAAATTTAATGCGATACCATGTAAAACAAGCGGTAAGGAGATTTTCAAACCATATTTAAGTAACTCTATATCATGAATATCCTTACTTCTTTTATATACAAGCACAACAATAACCAAACCAAATAAAATATTTACAAGCGCTGTTGGAACAATCCGTCCTAAATATAAATCTGTTTTTAATACAAAAAGAATCACTCCTATCGAAAGGACTACAGAAATTAAATTTGGCATTACCATCAACGCAGTACGGAACTTATATTTATACTGCATCATCAGATATATTGAATAATTCTGTATTAAAGCAGCGGAAATACCTTGTAATAAACATAAAAGCAACAACGTAATAGGTAAACTTACTTGTGTAAAATTTACAAGGCTGAGCACTACTAAACATAAAACAATACCACTTTCAATTGTAAAAGTCGTTGTAGCAGCCATAAAATCGTCAATTCGTTTTCTGTAATCTATAAACGCTGCTCTTATACCCATATGTAAAGCAAATCCAATTATCATAGATAAAATTGTAATCCACGAGTTATATGTAGTAATAATTCCATAATCTGATGTTGATAAAATCCTTGTAAAAATAGGTACAGTAATAAAAGCCATGCCTTTATTAAAAAGATTTCCTACTAAATAATAGACACTCACTTTTTTATAATTAATTTTTTGTTCTACCATAGTATCCTCCATCCCTTATGTGAAATTTTTTTACATAAGAGATAAAATTACAATTTATTTATTGTAAATTTCATCATATCTTCCATATTTATTGTACGAAATAAACAAACATGAAATTATCATATATATTCTAATTGTATCTGTTTGGTTAACAGTAAATAATGCGACGAAATATAATGCAAATAATATTAAGCAAACTTTGTTAAAACTTATTTTTCCCTCCCATAAAGCTTTTTTATTTCGTAATTTGTAACTAAATACAATTTGTACAATATTGCGAACCTCTTCTAAAATAGCCGCAAATATACCATATCTAAATAATACCAATAACGGTTGAACCTCTATAGAGGTTTTTTCATATTGATTCCCTGCTGAATTTGTAAGAAAAACATTAGTAAGGGTTGTACCAGGTCCATGTCCAAAAAGCCAATGATCTTTCATCCGATTAAAAACGATTTTCCATAAATCAAATCTGTCTGCAACGCCAGATGTATCCCATTGATAACCTAATGCTTTTAATTTTTGAGTATAAGTATCACTAAAAACGGCTAACACTAATATTGATGTTTCTTGTATCATTCTTCCTATTTCCGAAAATGCATAAGAAATAATTAGCAAAGCAATAATAATAAGTAAAGTAATTTCCACCATTCTCTCAATAAATTTTCGATAACCGCAAAACCACAATAACAACAACTGGCTAATAATAATAAATATTATTGACGAACGGGAAAACGTACACATTGCAGAAATAAACACTAGGATATATGTTGTTATATAATATTTTTTCTTTCTAGTTCCTGGCAACGTCATTCGATAGAAGATGAGCATTAAAATAAACATACAAAATAGACCATACGTAATCGGATGTGATGTAAAGCTATAAATTCTCACATATCCTAAACGAGCGCCCGTATCATATACATAATTATCAGTGTTCAAATAACTAAACACATTTACTGATGAGAGTTCTTCAAATATTCCTAAAATTGCTACAATCAACGCCACAAAAATTATAGTGTCTATAATTTTTAATAATTTTGTCTTTGAATCTACCCCTTTTATCAAAAATGGAACTATCACAACCCAAGGTAAGATCCAAGTGATAACACCGTATGAACTTCCATACATTAATGAAATTATTCCTAAAACGGTTGCCCAAATATATGTCAAATTGATTAAACTATCCAATCTTGAATGACAAATGATAGGATAGTAAAATTTTGAAAAAAATAACAAAAAAATTAAAGTACTAAATATTATTATAATATGAGCCTTTGTGCCCCAAAAACTAAAATATGATGGAGTATATATATATAAAACAGAAAACAGAAGCAATATTTTAAACACATTTTGTTGCTTATCCATTTACGCTTTCCTTTCTTTATTCAAGATTGCCTCCATATATCTATTAATAACATAACTTACTCGGAGGCTCCATTCTTCCATTCTTTAATCCACTGTAAGTATTGATATCCTAACTCTTCTGAAGGTTCTAACATCATCCCTTCACACCATTCATTCCATGCGTTAACAATCATAAGCTTTCTATCACTGTAATAATTCATATATTTCTCAAACATTTTTTTACTTATGGGAGTTATAATGTATCCTCTATTTTCATGTCTTGGTGTATTGTCCCATTCAAAGAATAGCCCTGGAATAATACTTTCACCTTTTTCATCTGCCTCAAGGATTGTCTGAAGCAATTTATCACCGTCATATTTTATTAAAGTCCTAATAATTCCTTTTTGGTTTAAACGATTTTTAATTTTATCAATAATTGTCCTAAACCAAGATTTTTTGTAGTTGTACAACGATCTCCCTGCTAAAGGTTCCGTTAAATAAATATGTTGGGTAATATCTGCCTTCTTTTCAACATAGTTTTTAAACTGGTTATCGTTAATGCTAAAACATTCTTCAATCAAATACAATCCAGAAAATCCAACCTCTTTACACCATACATCAAAACAATTGAACATTTCATTTTTTTCATCAAAATTCGAATCATATATCACAAAAACTGGCTTATTATCTATTTTAACGTAACGATCATCCCGGAAAAACGGAAGCAAATAATTAAAATGCTTTTTCCAATCTTCTTTAGTACCATATGATTGTTCAACTAATACTTCTTTTGAGCCTTTCCATGATCTATTCCATGTATGATTCGCCCAATTAAAGAAAAAAGGCTGTTGAATATCTTTCCAACGCAAAAGATTCTCTGCAGGTTTTTCTAAAAGAAGTTTTCCATTAAAATAGTAATGATAATATACAAAGCCATCAATGCCATATTCATGCATTATTTTAGTTTGCCATACTACTGTATCTTTCTGCAATAAATTATAGTAATTTTGATTTAATGGATGTTTAGGTTGTAAATGTCCCTTATAAAGTGGTTTTGATTTTTTTATATTAGTCCACTCGGTAAATCCTTCTCCCCACCACTCATTATTCTCTTTTGTCTCATGAAACTGCGGTAAATATAAAGCATATATTTTCATAACTACCTCTCAATTTAACTTCTTTCAAGTATATCTGCTATTCTCTTGCACGCTTTTCCATCACCATATGGATTAGCAGCATGTGCCATTTTAGCATATTCTTCTTCATTATTAAGCAACTTTGTAAACCATTCATATATTGTTTCTTCATTGGTTCCAACAAGTTTCAAAGTTCCTGCTTCCACGCCTTCTGGTCTTTCAGTTGTATCTCGCATTACCAATACCGGTTTCCCATAAGAAGGACATTCCTCTTGGATTCCACCCGAATCAGTCAAACATAAATGACATCTTGCTTCAAAGTTATGACAATCAAACACTTCAATTGGTTCAATAATATGAATCTGTTTGCAATCTCCTAGTTCTTGTTCCGCAGCTTTTCTTACTACTGGATTCATATGTATCGGATAAATGGCTTTCACATCGGGATGCTCATCCAAAACTCTTCTAATAGCACGAAACATGTTGTGCATTGGTTGTCCCAAGTTTTCTCTTCTATGAGCGGTGATAAAAATCATTTTATCATCACCTACCCAATTCAACTCAGGATGATGATAATCATCCACAACAGTATGCTGCATTGCATCTATAACAGTATTACCAGTAACATAAATGGTTGAAGGATCTTTTCCTTCCTGCATCAAATGTTTTTTTGCTAATTCTGTAGGTGCAAAATTATACTTACTAATAATTGAAACTGCTTGTCTATTAAACTCCTCAGGATATGGTGAATAAATATTATAAGTTCTTAATCCTGCTTCAACATGACCTACCGGTATCTGCAGATAAAAACAAGCTAAAGCTGTTACAAATGTTGTCGATGTATCCCCATGAACTAATACAACATCTGGTTTTGCTTCCTCTAGGACTTCTTTTATTCCGTTTAAGATATTAGTTGTAATATCAAATAATGTTTGCTTATCCTTCATAATTGAAAGGTCATAATCCGGTACAACATTAAATGTCTTTAGCACCTGAGCCAACATCTGTCTATGCTGTCCAGTAACACAGACAATAGTTTCTATTGTCTCACGTTTTTTTAATTCATTTACCAATGGGCACATTTTTATCGCCTCTGGCCTAGTTCCAAATACTATCATCACTTTCTTCATGACTTTTACCTCTCTGTTCAACTGCAACGTTTTTATCTCGGCAATTTTTTTGACATTTCTTCTATATGATGCATTTTATCATAATGTTTATTATAAATATTTTTGTAATCAATCAAAATATCTTCAGCGGAGACTTCTTCATCCATAAAAGACATTATTGGACTAATATCATCTACATTTTCCATTTGAATAACATACCTAGTTGTATCAACATTTTCAAGCAGTCCTTCCAAGCAAGTACTTAAAATTGGAATAACACCATTACCCATATAAGTTAATAATTTCGTTGGAGTTGCAACTCGGTTAAGTTCAAGATCTTGACGAATTATAAAACCATATTTAACTTTTTTTAATTTTTCAGGTAGCATACTTACTGGAACAAAATCAATTTCAAAATTTATAATTTCGTACTTTTGTAATAATTTCATTGCTTTTTCTTTGTTCTTAACCAACAGAAGTAACTTTGTATTTTTTCTTGTTTTTTCAATTTCTTTATATATTTTTAATGTTTCGTCTATACATTGCCAAACATTAAGACCACCTGCATAGCAAAAAATATCGTCTTTATATTTTCTTTCTTCTAAAAAACTTTGTTCATGAATTACATCATTATTGCAAGGCATCACATAACAATTATCTATTATTATATGGTATTTTTCTTCATAATGTTTCTTCATTCGTTGTGATACCATCACAAAATAATTAAATCGTTTGACTGTTGATTGTATGATGATTTTTTCGATTAAATTATAGAAAAGCACTCTTAATTTACTGTGGTATAATGCGAAATTTTCTTCTGGTAGCAATCCCTGAACCCAGTAGACATAATGTCTTCTCTCTAAAATCATTTTAAGTAATTCTTTGTATCGTGTAACAACCGTTATATCGCTTCGTTTAGGTTTATATTCATCCCACTTATAAAAATATTTAACCTCCTGATTTTGCATCTTGTATGCTTCTCCAATAACTTCCAAATAGTAATCAGTAACTTCAGGATTTATAGTTTGTTTCTTTATCCAAATCATATTTTCATTCCTTTTCTATTCATACTCTTATTCCATTTTATCTACAATGGTTACAGTAAATATTTGTCCCCCCCGCAGGATATATTTAATAACTGATTTTATTTTTTCTTTCAAGACAATACCAGGTATTACTGTCACTAAAGCTGTATTAAAACTATTTTTTTGCTTCAATACTTTGAAAAACTTCGTTCTTTTATGACTGAGTTTGGAAGGGGTTATTAATTGTTCATTATGTGAAACTGCGTTTTCAATATCTACATTTCTCAACTCCAAATTAGAATTTTCAAGCAGTTCCTTTCCCTTTGTACTCTGACACAGGATTAATGAAACTCCCGATTTTACCTCGCTTTTCAATTCCGTTCCCCACGAATCTCCTAAGGTAATATCTGAAACTCTATCAAGCGTCGCAAAGTTACACGAATAGCAGTTTTCTGTATAATCAATCGAATGAAGGAAAGCAATAGTATAGTTATCCATCATATGAAAGCGTGCGATGGCATGTTTATTACTACTAAGCTTATAAGCACTCTTCATACGGAAGCTAATATTTTCAAGTTTTTCAATCTCATGCCCATATTCTTTCAAACATTTTTTTAAAATCTCCGGTGAAGGTGTTCCATGGCAAATCAAATCTATTGTATACAAATTATCTAAACGTTTTGTAAACTGTTTTAATGCAGATACCTGACAAGGAAGTCCAATAAATAATACTTTCTCGTCATTTTTTAACAATTTCTCAATACGACTGTAGATACCTTCTGGATTACTTTTTACATACTTAGAACCTGCAAATTGTTTTGCCTCTTCAACATCACTTGTAATTTCAAATCCGAATCTTCCATTTTTAAATGCGCACGCTACAACATATCCTCCTCGCTCGATAAATCCTCTTATAATAGCAGAGGCAGCTCCTCCAGATGATGTAATATTTCTTATTTCATCTTTACCCCATCCCTGATACCAGCATTGCGGCTCTTTCTTGGACAAGGATACATTATTAGGGCATACATTCATGCAGGCACCACAGTCAACGCATAAGTTTTTATCAATAACTGCATTATACGAATCCAGATTATCATTTATCGTAATGGCATTTTTCCGACATTTGTCCTTGCATGCCATACATCCATTACATTTATTTAATTCACATACCGTTTTCATCTACTGTTCCATCCTCACATATACTTGACTTATCCTTTAACGCATCTTCAAGCCATCTCAGGGATTTATTTCTCTCAATATCAAGCAGTTCATTTATCTGTTTGTAATCTATTTTATTTTCCGTTATTTCAATATCATCTTCATTTTTGGCAACTCTATCAGTCAATCCAAGTAACTCTAATATACTTTGCAAACGAGTACTATATTTACCAGGATATACAATAACAAATTCCTTATTAAAATTTAAAGAAAATGCCGTTGCGTGAAATGAATCTGTTATAACATAATCAGCATTATCAAGTAGTGCTAAAAAATCTTCCACTTTCGGATTGCAATACATTTTACCTTTTTTATAAAATTCATGTAACTGGTAACTTAAGTATCTAATTTGCAATCCAGTCTTTTGGGAAAGATTTCCTGCATACCTATCAATTTTATGATTTCTATTTAAATTGTAAACTAAAATGTATTTGTCTTTCTTATATTTATTTGATGATACTTTCCTCCATTCACTACCATCAAGCAGCAATGTGGGATCAAGCACATTTACACAATTATCAAAGCCTAATTCCTTTACAATACTTACGCCAGAAGACTCTCTTAATGATATAGCTGCATATCTACTTAATAATCTTCTAGTTTCATCAATTTCAGCTGCATCTAATGTACTTTTTCCAAAACTAGCCGCATACGAAATTTTCTTTTTAAAATCCGGAGCAAATTTTAGAAAATATGGGGATTCAATTTTTTCATTCCATCCATAATTCCATACTTGGTCACTACCTGTGCAATATATATCATAGTCAAACGAATTATTAATCAATTCTTCCGCTTTTCTATATGTTTTTGGTGTCATCTGTATGTTAGATTCCAAAAAGCCAAAAAACATTCTAAACCTTATGAAATAAGATGGACATATTACTATTCTAGCTATAGTTCTAATGAACAGGCTTTTTTTTAACCGTTCACCCTTGTTTTTTATCCTTTTTAACATTCCTAAAGGAGTAAATCTTTCTGGATAATAATCAATAACCTCACATTCACAACCCAATTCATTTATTTTTTTTTGTAATGCATATGTCTGCAAGACAGAACCATAGTTAACCACTCTGTGTTGAGTTATTAGCCCAACTTTTCTTTTTTTCATCATATATTCTCCCCATAAAGAGTTTTGATACTTTATTCTGTGTACCACATTTTTAAATATTTTTGAGCCATAGCATTAGCCGAATATTTCACATCAAACCATTCTGTAGTCAAAGAAATTTTTCTTCGATCTCTTTTCTCATCATTTGGAAGCATTGCCGTAACCCACTCAGATATGTTCTCATCTCCAATCTCCAAAAACCTGACATCAGAAGTAATTACAACTTCTCTTGTTATTGCATTAGAAAATACACAAGGAAGTCCAGAATATTGAGCTTCAATTCCTGTAACAGGCAACCCCTCAAATAAAGAAGGTAATACAAAAAAATCCATTGCCTGATAATACTCTTCTATAGCCTTATGTACGCCCGCAAATACAACGGACTTTTGAATATTCATTTCTTTCACAGTCTTGAATATTTCCTCATACATTTCTCCATCACCTACTAAAAGCAGTTTAGCATTTGGTTGCACTTCTAAAAACTTTTTAAATATTTTTAACAAATATCTATGATTCTTTTGAAGATTGAATCGTCCGACATGCCCTATCACATAACTTTGATCTATTCCTAACTTTTTTCTCAATTCTATACGTTTTTTCAAATCAAAACTGAATCTTTTCGAATCAATACCATTAGGTACAAACTCAAATGAATCTTTACCATACAAATATTTGCCCGCCTCAGTTGAACACGCCAATCTCACATTTGCATTCCACTTTGCAGTACGAAATAAAATATACTTTGCATAACCTTTTGGTGTATGTAAAAAACCTGCACCATGGCTGTGAACGATTCTCCATTGCACTCCAAATTTTTTTGCAGCTCCTAAATACAAAACAGCCAAGCTGCTTAGATGACCATGTACAATTTTATATTCTTTATGCTGAATGAAAAAGTTTCTTAAATCTGCACAGTACTTATATATATTTTTATCATCCATTACAGAGAAATGATAAATTACTCCACCCATTTTTTCAATTTCATCCTCATATAGGCCTCGCTCTTTGTGATGAACTATGAAATCAAATTGAATTTGGGCACGATTAACACAGCGATAAATATTCATAATATAATTTTCCATCCCACCTGCATTCAAAGACGAAACAACTTGTAAAATTCTTATTGGCCCTTTATTCATACCTTATATCCTTTTTATTTTCTTAAAAACTTCATATAGAATACTTTTCGCAATGAATTTGGCAATAAACATACACACGCTTGACCTAATCCACTGATACTGAAATCTTTTAACGACATATACCCCTTTTTATACTGGCTCCATTTAAAATTAAGTACTGTTCTTGCATACTTTATTCCTCCACGTCGCTGAAAAAATTCTTCGCTTGTTCTTATATAATAAAGAGACTCTTGAATATTATAACTCTTTACATTGTGCTCAAGTACCATTCTTGCAAACAAGTCATAATCTTCATATAAAAAAACCGAATGATAATTTCCGCTTCTAAGTACTGCATTTTTTTTATACATAACCGTCGGATGCAATAACGCACATCTCCTGTGCATGAATTTATTTATCTCTTCATTAAATTCAGGCACACGATGGGTGGAAATAACATTATTTAAATCACCAATAAATTCTGCTTCATAAGTTCCAACCATTTCAAGTTCAGAATCTTTCATAAACAATTTTAATTGTTCCTCACACCGTTGATTTACTGAATAATCATCCGAGTCCATTCTTGCAATTAACTCATTTTTAGCAATAAGGATTCCCTTTGCTAACGCTGGACCTAAGCCTAAATTCACTTCGTTTATTACTATATTAAACAGTCCTGGATTTCTTTTAATAAAATCATCAATAACATCGTCCAACTCCCTTGTCAATGGACCATCTTTTACTACGATAAATTCATCTGGAGGTATCGTTTGATCAAGCATGCTTTGAATACTCAATTTTAGATACTCTGGATTTTCTTTATAGTATACAGACATTAATACTGAATACTTACTATAACCAATCGGCTCCATTTTTTATCATTCCCTTCATTTTTATAGAGCGAATAAATCAAATTACATATTATGTTAAAATTTAAACGTATCTTTAAATCCAAGCCACTTCTGATCTTTATCACTCAGATTCAGCTTCGAACCATCTTTTAAACAATATCCTTCAGTACTTGTGGTTCCCTGATATTCACCCATAAGTTGCGGCCATCGAATACCAATTTCCGGATCATTCCATGCCATACCGCCCTCATCATTTGGATGATAAAAATCATCACACTTATAGCAGAACTCAGCAATATCAGAAAGAATCAAAAAACCGTGCGCAAACCCACGAGTAATCAGGAATTACTTCTTGTTCTCTTCGGTTAGTTCGATTCCATACCACTTACCATAAGTTTCGCTGCCGGAACGCAGGTCAACAGCCACATCAAACACAGAACCTTTAATAATACGTACCAGCTTGGTCTGTGGAAAGTTCTTCTGAAAATGCAGACCACGGAGTACACCTTTGGTACTCATGAACTGGTTGTCCTGAACGAACGCAATGTCTATACCGTTTTCTTCCATATCACGTTGACTGTAAGTTTCCATGAAATAGCCACGGCTGTCCCCATGCACAGTAGGTTCTATCACACAGAGTCCTTCAATACCAGCTACATTTTTCTCTACTTTAATCTGTCCCATTTCACTACCACCTTAATTTGTTCACTAAACTGATTTCAAAATCAGTAATCAATCTCTTTTAAATATCTGCTGAGAGCATCCTGCCATGTTGGAAGAGGCTTAAAGTCCTTCTCAGCCAGTTTTCTCTTATCCAGTCTGCTGTTAAACGGACGAGCCGCTTTACTAATGCCGTATTCCTCTGTTGTAACTGGAACCACTTTGGTTTCATATCCTACCTGCTTGAAAATCTCATAGGTGAAGTCATACCAACTGATATAACCACCCTCATTGGTTGCATGATAGTAACCGCATTTTTCGCTCTCTGCCATATCCACAAGCAACCGAGAAAGGTCAAGTGTATAAGTTGGTGTACCAATCTGGTCATTGACAACACGAATGGTATCATATTTTTTTTGCCTACATTCAGCATGGTCTTGATAAAATTCTTACCGTTGACACCAAACACCCATGCGATACGGACAATGAAATATTTCTCCAGCGTATTGGCTACTGCGAGTTCACCTTCCAGTTTTGTCTGCCCATAGACATTAAGCGGCTTGTAATCGGTGCAATCAGGCTGCCAAGGCTCCGTTCCCTGTCCGTCAAACACATAGTCTGTGCTGATGTAAATCATTTTGCAATCTAAGGCATTGCAAACACTTGCAATATTCTGAGTACCACCTGCATTGATGACACGAACTTTTTCTACTTTGTCATCATCTTCTGCCATATCCACTGCCGTCCATGCCGCACAGTGAATGACCACATCCGGATTCACTTCCGCCAACACTGCTTTCACAGCATTGGCGTCAGTAATATCCATTGCTACATAAGGCATTTTTGTTACCGGTGAGCCATCTGCCGCACCGCTGTATTCCGGTGCAATATCACTGCCGACTCCTTCGTAGCCTCGGTTATACAGTCCATTCATAACATCATGTCCGAGCTGACCTCCGACACCGGTCACAAAAAATTTCATTCTCTTTTCCCCCCTGATATGTAAATTATCGATTGCTATACATCTTCTCGTAATAGTTCTGGTACTCTCCGGAAATGATGGTTTCCCACCATTCTTTATTATTCAAATACCGCTGAAAAGTTTTCTGGATATCGTCTGCAAACTTGGTTTCCGGCAACCAACCAAGTTCATTGTGAATCTTAGTCGGATCAATTGCATAACGCATATCATGATCTTTACGGTCGCCAACATGGATAATCAGGCTCTCCGGCTTATCCAAAGCTTTACAGATGATTTTTACGATATCGATGTTTTTCATCTCGTTATGCCCGCCGACATTGTAAACCTTGCCTACACGACCGTTATGAATAATCAGGTCGATTGCACGGCAGTGTTCTTCTACATACAGCCAGTCACGGACATTCAAGCCTCCACCGTAAACGGGAAGCTGCTTATCGTTCAGTGCTTTGACAATCATTAACGGGATCAGCTTTTCCGGAAAATGTTACGGACCATAGTTATTAGAGCAACGGCTTATACTAACCGGAAGTCCATAGGTTCTGTGGTAAGCAAGAACCAAAAGGTCTGCTGCAGCCTTAAAAGAAGAATATGGACTGCTGGTATGAATCGGAGTTTCCTCAGTGAAGAACAAGTCAGGACGATCTAACGGGAGATCACCGTAAACCTCATCGGTAGAAACCTGATGATAACGCTTAATACCGTATTTACGACAAGCATCCATCAGGGTTGCAGTACCCATAATGTTGGTCTGTAAGAAGATTCCCGGATCTTCAATGGAACGGTCAACATGGCTTTCAGCTGCAAAGTTCACCACCATATCCGGATGTTCTTCTTCAAACAGTTTATATACCGCTTCTCTATCACAGATGTCAGCCTTTACAAAGCGGAAATTCGGATTGTCCATAATAGGAGCCAAGGTAAACAAGTTGCCTGCATATGTCAACTTATCCAAGCAGATAATGCGATAGTCAAGATATTTTTTCAGCATATGAAAAATAAAGTTACTGCCAATAAATCCGGCACCGCCGGTTACGATAATATTCATAAGTAAATTCCTCCGGTTTTTCTTGATTTATAATATATGTATTCGATTTAGTGAAGTGCATCTAAGTATTTATCATCCAGAACATCTTTCAGGTACTGTCCATATTGGTTCTTTTTCAACACTTCGTACACTTCTAAAACATTTTCTTTGCTAACCCAGCCGTTCAGATAAGCGATTTCTTCCAGACAAGCAATCTTACGATACTGATGATCTTCTACTGTTTTTGCGAAGTTGGTTGCCTCAACCAAGCTTTCATGAGTACCAGTATCAAGCCAGGTAAATCCCTGTCCCAACAGCTCCACATTAAAAGTTCCATCCTCCAAGTAGATTCGGTTCAGGTCAGTAATTTCTAATTCTCCACGAACTGACGGTTTCAGACTCTTAGCATACTCTACAACTCTATTGTCGTAGAAATACAGACCAGTTACACAGTAATTACTCTTAGGTTTTGTCGGTTTTTCTTCGATAGAAATCGCTCTACCTTCTTTATCGAACTCAACGATACCAAATCACTCCGGGTCATCCACATAATATCCGAACACAGTAGCGCTTTTGCCGGACTCTGCGTTTTGTACTGCTTCTTGCAATCTCTTTTTCAGACCATGTCCTGCAAAGATGTTATCACCGATGAAATCTGCACCGATTATAAATACCTGTGCCAGTCCATCCGGAGACGGCTGTACTGCATAAGTCAGGTTTACTCCAAACTGATATCCGTCACCCAACAAGTCCTGAAAATGTGGGGTTGAAATGATCAAAATCTCTCTAATTCCTGCATTCATCAATACAGACAGTGGATAGCAAATCATCGGTTTGTCGTAAGTCTACAACAGCTGTTTTGAAGTCACCTTGGTCAACGGGTATAAGCGAGTACCCGATCCGCCTGCTAAAATAATACCTTTCATACTAACTTTCTCCCTCTAAAAATACGTAATGCCAACATCTATTTAAACTCGGAATTGTTTAAGAGATCAGCTTAATTTTTGCATTAAATTGACTCTGCTTAAAATTTATTCCGAGTAAAAATCAACTTCAAAATCTTTTACTATACGACAAAGAGCCTATAGCAGTTCTCCCACCATAGGCTCAAAATAATCTGCTATCTTTCTATTCACACCACACCGTATATCCTTTTCCCCTTGTTTTACTCTCTTAAAATCTATATCAAACCTCCACTAAAAACAGTTTTGAAACTTTTTCTTCTTCATCCACGACAAACAGCGGGTAGATTATCTCTATCCGCTGCGGCATACCTACCCTCCTTATGTCAGCCAAAAGTCCCGTATTTACGGGCTTTTCGTTCATTTTCCGGGTAAGAAAATATGAACTAAGAGACAAGCCTTTCATTCTCTGCTATCTCTTGTTCCTATTATGCCACATACATATAATGCTGTACCAGAAAGACAGACAATGATAAACCAACATATCTTCTTCCTGCCACTGTAATCTTGTATGTTCGCGAAGGAGTCTCAGCTTTATTCAATTCATTGCTCAAATTCTTCTCATTGGTTTCCATTGTTCTTCTCAATTCCGTTTATAAAAAGTCATTTTGTTCTTTAATATAATAAAAACTCCGAGGTGATGAACTTAACATCATAGAGTCACCACCCAAGTGACTCTCCCCGAAGTACTATTCAACTTTATGTTCTCTCTTTTCTCATTTTTTCAATTTTCTCCCGCCGGATAATACAAACAGCAGTTGGTTTTCAAGCCATCTTCTGTGCCATGCCTCCCCCCTTATCAACTAAATTCCTTGTAAACGCAAGATTTTTTACTCATTTTCTCGGGTAAGAAATATGAACTTCCCGGCCATCAAAAATCACTATCTACCGGTTTGTTCCTAATATTGCACAAGCTTATTATGACACATGCGTAATTCATCTCTAACACCGGTGCCTGCAACAGCAATTTTCCAATCTTTAAACTCTTACATAGTCGTTAACCTTCAAATTCATAGATAGCTTTTCAACTATATACGCCATACATGATTTTTTATTATAGAAAAGCATAGTTTTGCCCCCCTAAACAAATTTATTATCTCTCAGCCAACTCTCACTACCAAATTTCTAACCTCAGACCTATTTCCATCCGTATCTACCGTATATAAAGTCACCGGATACTCCCCTTCTTCATTCAATTTAACCTGGCCTTCCAACTTCAAGTTATTATAAAGCGTATTATAATCATCCTTATCATCACTCATCGTTTCTATCACTTCATTCCAGTTTGGTGCTACGCCTTTTTTGGTTTCTATCATATCTGCATTCAACACCAATAACGGATTGGGACCTACTGGTTCTCCCTCATTATTTCCTTCTCCTTGCTTCTCGTCCTGACCTTCTTCCTCTACAGAACTGCCTTCTTCGTTACTTCCCGTCTCTGTTTCTGTAGCTCCTTCTGTTCCGGGCATATCCCCAGTCTCAAAAGTTTCTTCCTCTACAGGTAAAATGTCTCTCCCACCATAACTGCCAGCTACCGTAAAAGCTCTTGAAGCCTTCCCCACATTATTAGCCTCATCTCGCGCCACATAGGTCACTATCACTTCTTTCCCATTTGTCCCTGCCACCTTCTCCACCAGCAGACTGTCACTCACATCTCCATCCTTCTCATCCACCGCTGTTACCCCTTCCAACAGCAGTTCTTCATCCATCCCCTCCGCATATTCTATCTGCTTCTCTTCATCAAAGAATATTTCCGGTCCTTTCCTGTCTTTACCTATATATAGAACCAGACACACCACCAGCAGTACCACATCTATCGCACCAACCACAGCTACTATCTTTTTTGCTTCCATCTCCCGTCTCCTTTACCTACTTCCCTGCCTCTGTCACTTCTGTATCTTCTTCCAATTCTTCAACCTCCAGCTGCACCATATCCACGTCCAGCTGTATCATGTCATCCTCTTCATACAGGCTCTCAGCTTCCTTTTCTGCTTCTACGGACATCAGTTTTACATTTCCATCTGCCTTTGCTGCTGCTTTACCTTCATGCACTTTTGAACTAGCACCGCTTTCCTCCTGCTTCGCTCCAGTCTTCGCCGGTTTCAACCCTTTCTGCACCACCGCAGAATGCAGTCCGCCTTCCTCATTTCCGCCATAATACTTCCCATAATATTTCCCGTAATACTTCCCATAATAAGCGCCATAATACCCTTTGCCGCTCATGTTCACCTTATTCAGTATCACTCCCAATATCCGGCAGTCCACCTTCTCCAGCTGTTCTTTCACCTTCTGTGCAAATTTATAGCTGATAGCCCCACTCTCAATTACCACTACCGTTCCGTCACAATACTGTGCAGCAACTGCCCCATCAATGACACTTCCCAACGGCGGTGTATCCACAATCACATAATCATACTCATTCCTTAGATACTCCAGCAGCAGCCGGAAAGCATCATTCCCCAACAGCTCACTGGGATTCGGCGGCACCGGCCCGGAGAAAATCACATAGAAATTCTCAATATTCGTCTTACACGTAACATCCGCAATCGAGGCCTGTCCACTCAGATAATGAGACAGCCCATATCTGGAAGCATTCGTCTTATACCTCCCCTTCAACACCGACTTCCTCAAGTCAGCATCCACAAGAACAACTCTCTTCCCGCCTTCCGCAACCGACAACGCCAGCTGAAAAGACACACTCGTCTTCCCTTCATTCGGTGTACAGCTAGTTACAGAAATCACCTTCCTGTCCCTCCCTGAAAATTCCAGGTTCGTCCTTAACGTCTTATAACTTTCCTTCGTCCGAAAATCCAGTTTCTCTATCGCATTAAAATTTACCGTCTGCATCCTCTCTCCGCCTTCTCCTTTTTCTTCCAGTTTTCAAGCACCCATATGATAACAGCAGAAAAGTTTCCCTCACGCTCCGCTTTTCTGCCTGTCCTTTTCTAACTTCTTTTCACTTTCTTCTTTTTCTTCTTCCCGTCAGCTTCCCCTTCATTCAAAGGAATCACCGCCAGCGTAGAAAGCTGCAGATACTTCTCCACATCCTCCGGCGTCTTTATTGTGTCATCCATCAGATATCGAACCAACACAACAGCAATTATCAGAAATACTCCCAGCACACCACCAATAAACGTATTCTTCAATACGCTAGGGCTGGCCTTCTTCATCGGCATATTGGCAGTTTCCGCCACATTCACCGCCTGGATATCCATCACGTTCATAATATGCACTGATGCCGCTTCCCGGATTGCATTGGCCATCTGCATCGCCATCACTGGATCTTTATCCTTCACCGTAATCGCCAGAATACGCGTATCCGCAGGTGTCGTAACCGAAACCTTCTCCTTCATCTGCTCATACGTCAGATCCAGCCCCATCCCCTGCACTACTTCCTCTAAAACGAACCGGCTCTGAATCAATTCCGCATAGTCCTTCGTCAGCTGCGTCCCCAGCTGAATATCCGAATAAGTCACCGCACTGTTCTCCTGCTTATTCAGGATATAAATCTTCGTAGTAGACTCATAAGAAGGCGTCACCAACAGCTGTGTAAACAGAAAAGCCCCCAGCGCCACCATAATTCCCACAGAAACAATCAAAGCCAGGTTATGTATCAGCACCAGACAGATTTCCCACAAATCAATCTCAATTTCATCTGTCTGCCGTATCGTATTTTCTTCCATTCCCATTTTCTCCCGCACATTTCTCTTTTGTTCTCAGTTCCAAATATCATTAACTAAAAATATGAATACTCCCTACAAAACCCGATCCTCCAGAATAGCCTCCGCATTCTTCCGCATCAGCTTCCCAGCCATGGTTTCTCCATATTTCTTCTCCAAATACCCCGCGCACTTCCTCAGTCTCGGTGCCCGGCTCCCATCACTATGTGCATCAGACCCCACAAAGTCCACTAGCCCGGCCTTCAGCAGCTTCTTCACCACATTCTTCGCCGCAAAACCCTGGTCGCCGACAACACTTGAGGCATTCACCTGAAAATAACACCCGGCATCTTCCTTCAGCCGTTCCGCCTTTTCCATATCCTTTATCACATTCACATACCGTTCCACATGGGCTACCACCGGCCAGTATCCAAAGGAAGCCACTCTGCCTATCGCATCTCTTATGTATGCATAATCCTCCCCCGGCAAAAACTCTATCAACACATAATGGGAATCCGCCAATGTCCGGATCTTCCCCTGCTCCAGCAGCTCTGCCAGGCCATGGCGGTAAAAAATTTCATTTCCCGGAAATAATTTGACAGGAATTTTAAGCTCGTCCGCTTTTTTCTGCAGGATTACTATCCGTTTCACAATTCCCTCGGGTGTTACACACCTTCTGTCCGCCTTCTGGTGGGGGGTTGCTATTATGGTCGAAATCCCCTCGGATGCCGCTATTTCCAGCATTTTCACCGATTGTTCAATTGATTGGGAGCCGTCATCTACGCACGGAATAACGTGTGAGTGTATATCAATAAATCCATCCATATACGTTACTTTTTTTGTAATTTGCTTTTTCCCTTTCGTATTTTTTTCTTCTTGATTCAGGAAATTTACTAAGCTACGTTTAAAACTATTATATTATATACGTTTTAAACATGTGTTGTCAAATCCAATTTCATCAAATAATGCCATTATGGGTACTTTTTTTTACATTTTAGGCACCAATTTTACTTTTATTTCTGTATAATAGGAAATGGATATTTTTTACCGTTCCGAAAAAAGGAATGATTTGTAAGAAATAGCTGAAATTGGCCGAAAATAGCCGGATGACGGAGTATCCGGCTGTTTGGGCAGCGATCGTCTAAAAGGTACCCCGTAACTATTTAACCTGTTATGAATTGTTCGAAAGGAGAACTGCAATGTCTAAGACCTATAATAGACTTGCTGCAGGGGAACGGCTACGTTTAAAACGTACCTTATTGGGGATGACTCAAGAAGAAATGGCAGAAAGAATTGACAGAGTACCAAAATATTATGCTGATATAGAGCGAGGCAGCTGCGGCATGTCGGTGGAAACGTTAATGGCATTGTCTCATACGCTCAATATGCCCATGGATTATATCATTTTAGGCAGGGAATATGGTGAAAACTCGGAGAAAAAACACGAAGACGAGATAGTCGCCGTTTTGGATATCCTGGATAAATGTCCTGAAAAGCAAAGAGCTTCCATTCTCAAAATCATTAAAATTTTCATTAGCAGCTGCCGGAAATAGAAGCAGCTAAAATCTTCTGAAATTATTCTGTTTATTTCTACTACTCTTTTGTAGTTACCCATTTCATCCGGTAAGTCATCATCGTAAGGGAGTCAAAAAGAGGCAGAGCACCCCCATCTGCATCTGCCCATCATCCTATCTGATTTTTCTCAAGCATATCTTAAAAAATACATCTAAAAAACGGTGCCGGGATACTGTCCCAACACCGTTTGTCTTACTGCATACTTTACAGTACACATTGTTATGATTCCGATTTTATACAACTATTTTATCAGCATGGCATCGCCAAATGAAAAAAAACGATACTTTTCCTTCACCGCCTCTTCATACGCCGCCAGCACATGCTCCCGGCCGGCCAGCGCCGACACCAGCATTACCAGTGTGGATTCCGGCAGATGGAAATTCGTAATCAGCGCATCCAGCACCTTGAACCGGTATCCCGGATAGATGAAAATCTCCGTATTATCACAGCATTCCTGTAAAAGGCCGTTTTCGTCGCAGGCGCTTTCCACAGTACGGCAGCTGGTGGTGCCCACGCATACCACTCTGTGTCCCGCCGCCTTGGCTCTGTTTATCTTATCCGCCGCTTCCCGGGTTACCTGATAGTATTCGGAATGCATATGATGCTCCTGCAGGTTTTCCACCTTTACCGGACGGAAGGTCCCCAGCCCTACATGAAGGGTCACATAGGCAATATCAATCCCCTTCTCCTCCAGCTCCTTCAAAAGCTCCTGTGTAAAATGAAGCCCTGCGGTGGGCGCTGCCGCCGATCCCTCGTACCTGGCATAAACGGTCTGGTAACGGTTCTTGTCCTGGAGCTTGTGGGTGATGTAGGGAGGCAGGGGCATTTCCCCCAGCCTGTCCAGGACCTCTTCCCAGATCCCTTCATAATGGAACTGTATGAGCCTGTTCCCTTCCTCTACCACTTCCAGCACTTCCGCATGAAGCAGGCCGTCCCCAAATACAAGTTTAGTTCCCGGCCTGGCTTTTTTACCTGGCTTGACCAGCGTTTCCCAGATATCATTTTCCCTGCGTTTCAGGAGAAGGACCTCTATGGCTCCTCCGGTCTCCTCTCTCACACCCATAAGCCTGGCAGGTATTACCTTGGTGTTATTTAACACCAGACAATCCCCCGGCTCAAGAAAGCTTCCGATTTCCTTAAATACATGGTGAGAGACTTCGCCGGTCTCCTTATCCAGGACCATAAGCCTGGAGGACGAACGGTCCTCCAGGGGATCCTGGGCAATGAGCTCCGGCGGAAGTTCATAGTAAAAATCTGATGTTTTCAATTCTTCCATATTACTCTTCTTCCCCGGTTATTCCGCATTCAACAGGCCTTTGGATGTTAAAAGCTGGCTTTTTCCAGGAATGCTACATAGCCTCTCATGGTCTCATATACATCGGCCTTGCTGGTGGCTTCCCAGGGCGCATGCATGTTGAGCACGGCAACGCCGCAGTCAATGACATTCATGCCGTATAAAGCCATGATGTAAGCGATGGTTCCGCCGCCGCCCACATCTACCTTGCCAAGCTCTGCTGTCTGGAATACCACGTCGGAGCTGTCCATAATGTCTCTGATATGCGCCACATATTCCGCATTGGCGTCGTTAGATCCGGATTTTCCTCTGGATCCGGTAAACTTATTGAATACCATTCCATTTCCAAGGAAAGCGGAATTCTTCTTTTCAAAACAGGAAGCATATGCGGGATCATAGCCTGCGCTCACATCGGAGGAAAGCATGGCGGAATTGGTCAGGCATCTTCTCAGGTTCAGTTCGCTGTATTCGCCCATCAGCTCCATCAGCTCTGCGGTCATGTTTTCAAAGAAACGGGACTGCATGCCGGTTGCTCCCACGCTGCCGATTTCTTCCTTATCCACGAGGATGCAGCATGCGGTGCGGTCCGTAATGGTGCCGCCTACCTCAAGCACTGCCCTTGCGGAGGTATAAGCGCAGACTCTGTCGTCCTGCCCGTAAGCGAGGATCATGCTTCTGTCAAGGCCGGCTTCTCTTGCTTTTCCAGCGGGAACGATTTCCAGCTCTGCGGAAAGGAAGTCTTCCTCTTCAAAATCATAAGTATCCTTTAAAATCTTGAGCACGCCTGCAGTTACAGCGTCCTTGTCCTTATCCTTCACCGGAATATTTCCGATAATCAGATCCATGGCTTCCCCTTCGATTACCTTGGAAGCCTTCTTATCCATCTGCTCTCCTGCCAGGTGAATCAGCAGATCGGAGATGAAAAATACAGGATCGTCTTCATTGTCGCCTACATTCACCTCAACGGTGGTGCCGTCTTTTTTTACCACTACGCCGTGGAGGGCAAGCGGGATGGCAACCCACTGGTATTTCTTCACGCCGCCGTAGTAATGGGTATCCAGATAGGCAATGTTGCTGTCCTCATAAAGGGGATTCTGCTTTACGTCGATTCTGGGGGAATCAATATGTGCACCCAGGATATTCATGCCGTCCTTCATGGGCTTTTTGCCGATCTGGTACATTACCAGACATTTGTTCATGTTTACAGCGTAGATCTTGTCGCCGGGCTTGATTTCCCTGCCGCTTTCCATAAGCGTATTCAGTTCAACGTAGCCCTCCTTCTCAATCAGGTTGACAAGGGTATCCACGCACTCTCTTTCAGTTTTCCCCGCATCCAGGAAGTCCATATATTCTCTGGCAAAAGCATCTGCTTCTTTCAGCTGCTCTTCGGAATAACTGGTCCATACATTTTTCGTTTCCATCAGGCCTTACCTCCGGTTTCTTTTAGTTTTGAACCGAGCACCGGCTTGAGAAGTTCTTTGGCTCTGGAAACCTCGTCACTGTGGATGCGGAAAATACAGGCGGATTTTTCCCTGGGCTTTCTGAAAAAGAATAAGCCTCCTACCCCCTTGTCTTCCCATTCCACAAAATAGGAAATGCTGTTTTTCAAAAGTATTCTTTCTACCTTTTCCTTGGTTTCCATATCATAGACCTTGCAGAAATCCACTTCATGATTTACTGGTCCGATATCCATAATTCTCACCTCCCGTTCGGTGCTCCCCGTATTATTGTACTACTGTCTCAGCTCAATGCCAAGCCCCTGAAGGCCATTGAGAATTTTTTTCATTGCCGCGCTCACATCGGCATCCTCAAGTGTCCTGTCCTTCGCGCGGAAGGTCAGTGTGTAGGCAACGGATTTGAAGCCTGCCTTGATCTGGCTGCCTTCATAAATATCAAACAGGGCATAGCTTTCCAGAATCTTTCCGCCGCGCTGTGCGATAACCGCTTCAATCTGTCCCACAAGAATTTCTCTGGGCACTACCATGCTGATATCGCGGGTAACCGCCGGGTATTTTGCAATTCCTTCATACTTCCTGTCAAAAGTTGCGAAAGGAATGATTTCAGGCATATCCAGAACCGCCACATAAGCCTTTGTCCCGATGCCGTAGTTATCCAGTACCTCCGGATGTACTTCACCCAGATAGCCCAGAACCTTACCGCCGTAAATGACGTTGGCCTGACGTCCCGGGTGAAGGAAGTTCTTTCCGGCCTTAGGGTCGTATTCCTTCTTATCCTTCATGCCGATGCTTTCCAGGAATTCTTCAATGACGCCCTTCATGGTGTAGAAGTCTCCGTCCCCGTAGAAGCCCAGCGTAAACTGCATTCTCTCTTCAGGCAGCGTGGTTACCGGCACGCTTTCCGGCAGGTATACATTGCCCAGCTCATAGAGCTTGACGTCCTTGTTTCTTCTATTATAATTGGTTGCCAGCGAGGTGAGGATGCCGTTGAGGGAAATGGTTCTCATAACGGAGAAATCCTCTCCCAGCGGGTTGGCGATTGTTACCGCCTTGCGCAGCACATCATCCTGATCCAGCAGCAGCTTGTCAAATACCTTGGGGCTTTCGAAGGAATAACACATTCCCTGGGAAAAACCGCAGTACTCGGCGATATCCCTTGCCTTTTCCTCAATGCGCAGCTTGAAGGAAAGCTTTCCTGTGGTGGCTTCCCCGCTGGGAAGTGTGGTGGGGATCTTGTCATAGCCGTGGAATCTCGCCACTTCCTCCGCCACATCGGCAAAGCCTTCAATATCCTGACGGAAAGTAGGGATAATCAGTTCCTTTTTGTCTGCATCATAGTCAAATTCCAGCTGTTTGAAGTAATCCAGCATTTCCGCTTCCGGAATCTGTGTCCCCAGCAGCGCGTTGATGCGCTCCGGCTCAAACGCGATGCGTACTCTTTCCTTCAGAGGCGCGCATACATCCACGATGCCGCCTACAACATCGCCGCAGCCCAGCTCCTGAATCAGCTGGCAGGCCCTGTTGATCGCTTCCACTGAGTTGTTAGGATCAAGTCCTTTTTCAAATTTGCCGGAAGCATCGGTGCGCAGGCCGATTCTCTTGGCGGATTTACGGATATTGGTTCCGTTGAAGCACGCGGCTTCGAACAGTATGGTTTTCACATCGTCTGTTATTTTGGAATTCTCGCCGCCCATAATACCGGCGATGCCCACTTCTTTTTCAGCGTCACAGATCATCAGCACTTCGCTGTCCAGCTTTCTCACCTGGCCGTCCAGTGTCTGGAACTCATCACCGTCCTTTGCACGGCGTACAATGATCTGGCCGCCGGCTATGGTGCTTAAGTCATAGGCATGCATGGGCTGGCCATATTCCTCCATGACATAGTTGGTGATATCAACCAGGTTGTTAATGGGACGGATACCGCTGGCAGCCAGCCTTCTCTGCATCCACTTGGGCGAAGGGGCGATTTTGATATTGGTACATACCCTTGCACAGTAGCGGGGGCACAGATCGGGATCCTTTACCTCTACTTTAATATAATCATTGACATTTTCCCCATTTTCATGCACATTAACCACCGGGGGGACGAAGGGCTTATGGAAGGTCACGGCCGCTTCCCTGGCAATTCCCAGAATACTGAAGCAGTCAATTCTGTTGTTTGTGATTTCATATTCAAATACGGTGTCCCTCAGACCCAGGGCATCGATTGCGTCGGAACCTACTTCCACATCATCGCTGAAAATATAGATGCCGTTTTCAGGAGCCTCGGGATACATATCCCGGCTGGATCCCAACTCTTCAATAGAGCACATCATACCGTTGGAGGGAACTCCTCTCAGCTTTCCTGCTTTAATGGAAATGCCCTCCTCAGGGAGCGGGCCGCCGTCGTGTCCGCCGGCCACCTTACCGCCGTCAAGAACCACCGGTACCTTGTCCCCTTCCTTCACATTGGGAGCGCCTGTAACGATCTGAATGGTCTCAGCTCCGATATTTACCTGGCAGACGATCAGCTTGTCCGCGTCAGGATGCTTTTCTATTTTTTCTATCTGGCCAACTACGATTTTTTCCAGATTCCTGTCAAGCCTTTCATAGCTTTCCACCTTGGTGCCGCTCATTGTCATCGCATCGCAGTATTCCTGGTCCGTGCATGACAGCTCCGGCACATATGCTTTAATCCATGATAACGTTGTATTCATATTGTATCCATGCCTTTCTTATTTCCTTCAGTCCGCATTCTGAGTATACACGACTTTCCCATGAATGAAACAGCCGCAAAATTCCTCCTTTATAATAGGAAGAAACAAAATCAGTTATCCGCTTTTTCCATCAGAACTGCTTCAGGAAACGGACGTCATTCTCATAAAGCAGACGCATATCGTCAATTTCATACTTCAGAAGCGCAATACGCTCCAGGCCTACACCGAATGCAAAACCGGAATATTCCTTGGGATCAATTCCGCTCATCTGCAATACGCGGGGATGCACCATACCGCAGCCAAGGATTTCAATCCAGCCGGAGCCTTTGCAGAAACGGCAGCCCTTGCCGCCGCACTTGAAGCAGGTCACATCCACTTCGGCGCTGGGCTCTGTGAACGGGAAATGATGGGGGCGGAATTTTACCTTCGTCTCCTCTCCGAACAGCTCCCTGGCAAACTCAGCCAGCGTTCCCTTCAAATCGGCAAACGTAATATTCTTATCAATAACAAGTCCTTCAATCTGATGGAAGGAAGGAGAATGGGTCGCGTCCACCTCATCGGAACGGAACACACGTCCCGGAGCGATCATGCGGATGGGCAGCTTCCCTTTCTCCATCTCACGCACCTGTACCGGAGAGGTCTGGGTACGCAGCACGATATCCTCTGAAATATAGAAGGTATCCTGCTCATCCCTGGTGGGATGGTTCCTGGGGATATTCAGGGCTTCGAAATTATAATAGTCGTTTTCCACTTCAGGGCCTTCCACTACCTCATAGCCCATTCCCACGAAGATTCTTTCCACCTCTTCCAGGGCAATGGTGTTGGGATGACGGTGGCCCACCTGGTTTTTCCTGGCCGGAAGGGTAACGTCAATGACCTCTTCCTTCATTTTGGCTTCCCTGATGGCGGATTCCATTTTCTTCTTCGTTTCTTCCAGCATGGCTTCGATTTCCGTTCTGGTATCGTTCACCATCTGTCCGATCTTCGGCCGCTCCTCGGCTGCCACGTTCTTCATACCCTTCAGAACCTCGGTAAGAGCGCCCTTTTTACCCAGAGCGTTTACCCTTACCTCGTTCAGCTTATCAAGGGTTCCGGCAGCTTCCACCTGCTTTCTGACCTCTTCCTTGATCTGTTCCAATCTGTCTTTCATAAAAACCTCCTGCTGCCGGCGCGTAAATCCTGACACCGGCATATTTTTTTCCATGTGAAAAATGTTGACAGCTTTTCAGCCCGCTTCAGCCTGTGGTCCGGCCTCCGGCCGTCCTGCAGCCGCCGCGGCTCGCTATGCCTGACAGCCTCCGGGAAAATTTGGACACAAAAAAATCCCCGGCAAAAATCCAGGGACGAAATAATTTCCGCGGTACCACCCACATTCCTGCTTCACATCCGGCGTTTAACGCCCTGTGCACCGCAGGCTCTCATTCCGGCGTAACGTGCCGCCACGTTCCCTCCTAAGCCTGAAGGCCTTCAAAAGGACAGCTCCGGCGTGAAATTCAAGCTGCATCTGAACCCAAGGAAGCTCCCAGCCGACGACTCCCTCTCTCTGTGGGAAAATACAACTCTTTGTGCGCCATCATCGCATTTTTGATTCATGAATATGTCTGTAACCTATTCTATTGCCTGTTTTCAGAAAAGTCAATATAATTTTTCTGTACTTTTGCATATATACATTTATTTTCCATCATGATATGATTTTAATGCCAAGTTTTTATTACATCTACATACTTCCGATACCGGAGCCGGCGCTGAAAGGAAACGATACGTGTGCCTTCCCGCCATCGGAAGAACCATAGCAGTCCGGAATGCGGGCTGTTACGAACAGTCAAGAAAACCAATACTAAGGAGAACATCATGGGTGGATTTTTTGGAGTAGCATCAAAGGAAGACTGTGTCTTCGATCTTTTTTTCGGCACAGACTATCATTCCCATCTGGGAACAAGACGGGCCGGTATGGCCGTATACGACCGGGAACGCGGTTTTGATCGTTCCATCCACAATATCGAAAATGCCCCCTTCCGCACCAAATTTGACAAAGAAGTCACGGAAATGAAAGGGAATCTGGGAATCGGCAGTATATCAGACTATGAACCCCAGCCGCTGATCGTCCGTTCCCATCATGGTACGTATTCCATCGCAACCGTGGGCAAAATCAACAATACGGAAGAAATTCTGACGAAGCTTCTCTTTTCATCGCACATTCATTTTCTGGAAATGAGCGGCGGCACCATCAATGCCACCGAGCTTGTTGCAACTATCATCAACCAAAAGGAAAACATCATCGAAGGCCTCCAGTATGCCCAGGATCTCATCGACGGTTCCATGACCATCCTGCTTATGACCCCCAAGGGCATTTATGTCGCGCGTGACAAAATGGGCCGTACTCCCGTAGCCATCGGCAAGAAAGAAAATGCTTACTGCATCTCCTTTGAAAGCTTTGCCTATCTCAACCTGGGCTACGTCAGCGAACGCGAACTGGGACCCGGAGAAATCGTGGTTGTCACCCCGGAAGGCATGCGCACCCTGGTAGCGCCGGGCAAGGATATGAAAATCTGTACCTTCCTCTGGGTTTACTATGGCTACCCTTCCTCCTCCTACGAAGGAATCAGCGTGGAAAAAATGCGCTATAACTGCGGCGCGTCCATGGCCAAAAGAGACGATGCGTCACCTGATATCGTAGCGGGCGTACCGGACTCCGGAACCGCACATGCCATCGGTTATTCCAATACCTCCGGCATCCCCTTCTCCCGGCCCTTTATCAAATACACCCCTACCTGGCCCCGTTCCTTCATGCCCACCATACAGAGCCAGAGGAATCTGATTGCCAAAATGAAGCTGATTCCCGTCCGCGATCTGATACAGAACCGCAGCATGCTTCTCATCGACGATTCCATCGTCCGCGGCACACAGCTGAGAGAAACAACGGAATTCCTGTACCAAAGCGGCGCAAAAGAGGTACACATCCGCCCCGCCTGCCCTCCTCTCCTCTATGCCTGCAAATACCTCAACTTCTCCCGATCCACCTCAGAAATGGATCTCATTACGAGAAGGGTCATCAAAGAAATGGAGGGCGACAATAAATACGTAAACCTGGACGCTTACTCCAATCCTGAGACCCCTGAATTCCAGGCCATGGTATCCCGCATCGGAGAGCAGCTCAACTTCACCTCCCTGCGCTACAACCGTCTGGACGATATGATCGACTCCGTGGGAATCGACCGTAGCAAATTATGCACCTACTGCTGGGACGGGAAAGAATAACGCTTCTCCCCCATGCCGCAAAATGCCAGAATCCGGCCGTCCCCCCTCCCAAAGGAAGAAGGGACGGCCGGATTCTTTTATCCTGTCACGCCTCTGACCACCTCATCCAGCACCTGGAAATAATTCTCAAAGGTTTTTCTGCAGCACCCGGGATCCGCAATTGCAATCCCTTCGGCTCTCAGCCCAGGCAAGGAAAATCCCATAGCCATCCGATGATCATCATAGGTTTCCACAACTCCCGGCACAGGCCTGCCGGGCCATATTCTCAGGCTGTCCTCCCCCTGCTCACAGCGGATTCCCAGCCGCGCCAGCTCCGTGGAAATCGCTTCCATACGGTTGCTTTCCTGATACCGGATATGCCCGATGCCTGTTATGGTGACAGGCGCATCTGCAAACGGCGCTATAGCCGCAAGGGTTATGGCCTGGTCGGAGCAGGCATGCATATCCGCTTCCACGCCCCGCAGCCTTCCGTTTTCCGGTCCCTTCAATGCGATTCCCTCTGCCGTCTCGTGCAGGCTGCAGCCCATCCGTTCCAGAATCCGCAGGAACTGCACATCTCCCTGCAGCGATCCAAAATGTACGCCGGGCACCAGCACCTCGATCCCCAGGATTGCCGCCATCCCGTAAAAATAGCAGGCCGCCGAAACATCAGGCTCTATTGCATACTCCTGATGCCGATAGCTCTGCCCTGCTTCCATATGGAAACAATCCCCGCCTCTTTTCTCCGCTTTTACCCCGAACTGCTCCATCATCCGAAGCGTCATATCTATGTAGGCCATACCATGGGTTCCTTCCACACGGATATCCAGGCTCCGTTCTGCGCAGCAGGCCGCAATCAGCAGCGCGCTCAAAAACTGGCTGCTGTGCTCAATATTGACCGCAATATCCTGCCGCCCGTTGTTTCCCGGATACAGGGTGAACGGGAAATGTCCCTCCTGCCCCTGATATTCCACACGGGTCCCCAGCTCCTGAAGCGACTGGAGCAGCGGAAGCATGGGACGCCGCTTCATCTGCTCCGAAGAATCCAGGTGCCAGGCTCCCTTCTTCAGCCCAAGCAAGGCTGTGAGGAAACGCGCCGCCGTTCCCGCGCTTCCCACATAAAGGGAGGCTTCCCGCACCGGCAGCCTCCCTCCCAGACCTTCCACCCGCACCTCAGCCCTTTTTTCATCCGCCTCTATTCCAAACCCTAAATCCGCGATGCACTGCTGCAGATACCGGGAATCATCGCTGAACAGAGCGCCCGTAAGCGTACATGGCCCATCGGCCAGCATTGCCAGCAGCAGCGCCCGGTTAGTGATGCTCTTTGAACCCGGCACCCTGACGGACACCGTGCCCCTGCCGTCCATTTTCCCATAGACATACGGTACATGATAGATATTTTTATCCATGACTGCTTCCCTCCATATATGTTAACGATTCAGACGGGCCTGAACCGTTACAGCATCCGGCCAATAAAAACGCCGCGCGTGTGGCCGGATGCGCAGACAAATCATTTCTTGAATTTCACACAATAACATGTTACGATACTATCTGTTATGAGTCAAATGCAATCTAAAATAAAATTCATGTTAAAGAGGTTAAACAGATGATAAAAGAACTTTTTTCTGAAAATAAGCAGCTTCTTTCCTTTGAGGTTTTTCCGCCCAAAAAGGAAGAGGAATTTGCCAATGCGTTTCTGGTGCTGGATTCCCTTGCCGGGCTGCAGCCTGACTTTATCAGCGTTACCTACGGGGCCGGCGGCAGCAAGTCGAAGAAAACCGTGGAAATCGCTTCCTATATCCAGAATAACCTGAAAATCAATGCCCTGGCACATATGACCTGTGTGGGCTCCGGGAAAGAAGACATAGACGCGGTAACAGCACAGCTGAAGGAAGCCAATGTGAACCATGTCCTGGCCCTGCGCGGCGACAGGCCGTCCTATATGAGCGATGAACAGTTTAACAGCCGGCATTTCCCCCATGCTTCGGATCTGACAGGTTATCTGAACAGCTCCACAGATTTCCACATTGCAGGCGCCTGTTACCCGGAAAAGCATTATGAAGCAAAGGATCTGGACAGCGATCTTCTCCATTTGAAGAAAAAATGTGATGCTGGGGCTGAATTTCTGATTACACAGCTCTTTTTCGACAACCAGGTGTATTATGAATTTCTGGACAAGGCGCGCAGTACGGGCATAAACCTCCCCATCTGCGCCGGTATCATGCCCATCACCTCGGCCAAACAATTGGGAACCACGGTTTCCCTTTCCGGCTCCTCTGTTCCCAAGAAGCTGGCGGATCTCATCGCCACCTACGGAGACGATCCGGCGGAAATGAGGAAAGCCGGTATCGATTACGCAATAGAACAGATTCTTGACCTGAAGGCCCATCATGTGGACGGCATCCATATTTATACTATGAACAAGCCGAAGGTTGCCCGGGAGATCGTTTCCGCAATCAAATAAGCCCGCTTCCGCAGGCAATGGGGCACCAACCTGAAATGCCATGAACGGGAGTAAAGTCCGCAGGTATATAGTCTGCGCTCTGTTTCGGCTGGCACCAAGCATGTATGCCAGCTATGTCCCTGAGGACCTTATCTTCCGGTTTTCTGCTGTATTTTCGCTATTTTTAAAAATTCCTCCAACGTCAAATCATTTTTTGTAATAAACTGCGCAGCATCCCTGCCCACATACCTGAAGTGCCATGACTCATATTCGATTCCTGTAACCTTCTCTTTTCCTTTTGGGTATCGGAGGATAAAACCATAACGGGAGCAGTTTTGGGCAAGCCACTGTGCCTCCTTTGTCCTCCCCTGGCGCTCATCCAGCATTTGATGGTTTTTCCCTACAATGTCTACCGCCAGTCCGGTATGATGCTCGCTGTAGTTCACAATCGCAACCTGTTCATGGGTCTTGTAGTAAGCTTCTCTGTACGTCATTCCCTGCTCCATCAGTTCCTCAACCGAGCTGTTGAACAGATCTGCCTGCCGCTCATAGCTGCGGTAGGCAGAACATACCAACAGCTCCAATCCCCCGGCCTCTGCATCAGATAACATTTCCCCCAAATCTTCTGCAATGCGGTAATCGACCTGATGTCCGTCCTCCAGTACATCCAGCTGAAACTTATAGGATGCCGGAAGAGGATTCCAGTCATTTACCAGGATATAATTCCAGTCCTCCGTATTTACCTGAAACGGGATTTTTCCCACGCCTTCTGTCCATACGGAAAGCTCTTCCTTTATCTTTCTGCCGATTTCGGATATTTTATTGTCTTTTTCGGCAGCCTCCGCCGTACACAAAGCATTCGCACGACGCAGCAGCCCCTGATATTCCGCCTTCAGGCAGGTATATTTATAAACCATTCCGGTCAGGCCAAATAAAGGTAACAAAATCGCAAGCGCAGTCATTCCCAATATCAGATGTTTATAGAAAAGTACGCTTCCCCAATACCTGTTTTTCCTTTTCCGCCTTCCTCTCCCCGATACGGCAGGCTTATCCGGAAGCCTGCCAAAGTCCCCGCCTGCTGACTTCGCACAAAACTCCCTGTTCACAGTGGAAAAATCCATGGTTTTTCCCTCCTGCTATTCTTCCCTGACTTCTTCCAGGCCTCCAATGTCGATCATTCCCTTTACATGCGCGCCATTGTACATGGAAATACATTCCGAGGATACATTTCCTTTCACCCTGGCAGACTCCCTCAGCTCAATGCTCTCCTGCACCATCATGTTTCCTTCACTGTGCCCGTTAAACATCAGCCGCCCTGAGGTAATGTCCCCCTTGATCCAGGAATTGTTATCCACCACCATTTCATCAGTCACCTGAATATTGCCGGTTACGTTTCCCGATTGGACCCGCATGCTGTCGGCATAAACATCACCGATCACCTTCCCTGCCAGCAGCAGCGCTCCCTCGCACCTTACATCCCCGGAAATCTGCCCCAGGATTCGCAGGTTTGACTTTGTCCTGACGCTTCCGTCAATTACCATATCTTCCGTAATAACAGACTCATTTTTTAATGCGGGTGTCATGTTGTCTGCTGCCGCCGTGTCCGCACCGGCCGGGACAGGCGTCGTGGATCCGGCGGCGTTTACTCCCTTTGCTCTTCCGCCTGCTGACTCTTCCTCCATTTTTTCTCCTGCCGCCTTCTCTCTTTTTATCTCACCCACAGCATTTTTATCGGGATACAAGCTCCCTTTTACGATTTCTGCATCTGTGCTTATATCCGGATTCTCCCTCCCCTCCGGTTTCCTTGAACTTTCTCCTGAATTTTTTGCCTTCTGTCCGTCCCCTGAGAAATCGAAACTCAGAATCTCATTCACTGCCTTTTTAAAATTGCTTTCTTTCATTGTGATACTCCATTACCTTTCCATCTAAGATATGGTTGAATTATAGCAGATATTTTCCAAGATTAGCACAATTTTACAAAAAGCGACATTGGGGCGACTATTTTCAATAAATTTTTATGATATACTTGCAATACGAAAGGACAAAGGACAATATTTATTTTAAAGGGGATACGTGACATGTATAAAATTCTTTTCGTGGATGATGATATTGCACTCCGGAATGTAGTGTCTGAATATTTCAACGAACGTCAATATGACATTATCTGTACGGCATCAGCAGCTAAAACCATAGACTATCTGAAAAGTACCAGCATAGACTGTGTAATCCTTGACGTTGATCTGCCGGATAGCAACGGGTTCGAGCTGTGCACCTCCATCCGTCAGTTTTCTTCCGTACCGATCATATTTTTATCCTGTTATACGGAAAATGACGACAGAATCAAAGGCTTTCTTTCCGGAGGGGACGATTACGTCTCCAAGCCCTTTTCACTGAAGGAGCTGGAGCTGCGCATCAATGTACGAATCCGGCGCCGTTATGAAAATCAGCCGCCGGAGCTGCTCAAATTCGGGGAACTAACTATTGATACCGGCAGGCTCATGGTCATTTATCATGGAATGGAATATGCCTTTCCCCGTCTGGAATTCGATATTCTCACCTTTTTTGCACGCCATCCGAACCAGCTTTTTACCTATGAGCAGCTTTATGACAATATATGGAAGCAGCCCATCAATGAAAGCCGCCATAACCTTCAGGCCCGCATTGGCAAGGTCAGGAAAAAGCTGTGTGACATCTGCCCGGAAAAGGAGTATATCCGTACAGTACGTCACAAAGGTTACCTGTTCGTTCCGTGACCGGAGCCGGCAGTGTATACGGCCGGCTCCGGTTGGCTCATTTTCTTCCCCGGCTGCGGAAAAAAGCATTCCCTGCAAATACCGCAGCCAGAATGATGCCTACAGAACAAAAGCCCATAAAAATCTGTCTTTTTCTTTCCATGCTGTCCTGTCCGAAGCTTTCGCCCGGCCTGATATCCTCCGGCAGTTCCGCCGGCCGGGGTGCTGTTCCTTTTTCCAATCCTTTTTCTGATCCCTGGTCCGTTACTTTCTCTGTTTCTTCGCCTGCCTCCATGTCTGTCTCTGACCCTGTTTTTTCAAAATCAGCTTCTTCGGTATATGTCCCGGGTTTTTCAGCAGGAAACGCTTCCGTTCCTTCCGGCCCAGCTTCTTTTCCTTCTGTCTGTTCATTCTGTTCTTCCGTATAATCCAAAATACCATTTTCCGGTTCCCCAACCTGCAAAACAGTCTCCTTTTCCTGTTCTGCCGACGAATACGCCGATTCCTCCCAGCCCTCTTCCTTTTTCTGTGCCGGGGCATCCGTCTGCACGTCTTCCGAAGCGCTGTTTTCTGCAGCGCTCACAACCTCCTGTTCCGGTTCCAGTTTGCCCGTACCGGTCAAAACAGGGGTGCCTCCTCCTCTGCCTCCCTGAATATCAGCAATAACCAGTGTGTTATCCTCCGATATCATCACAGTATCCGAATAATAAAGCCTGTCCTTCTTCTCAACACATACACAATAATAGACCGGAGGCTGCCGTCCATCCTCAAATGTCTCATCATAGTAAGCAATCCCGTTTTGAAGGCTGTAATTTCCCTGTTCCGACCGCTGCCATTCTTTCCCGTCTCCGGAGCATATCACATAAAAGCTGTCATTTTCCTCTTCATAGTTATCAAGAACAAAATCAAGGCTCATGACAAAGAAATCTTCCGTATATACCGTCAGCTCTCCTTCGATAATCACTGCACCATTTTTATTTTGGAAAACGAGCATGCATTCCGGCCGGCGCGCCGCATCCCGGTCCATTCCAAAATTTCCCTTTAGCAAGGTTCTTTTCCTCTCCTGAAGTGATGTATGTGTATCCTCCTCCGTCTCCCAGAAAACCGGCAGCTTCCCTTCACAGCGCTTTCCATTCTCGCACCAGATACAATAAAGCGCCTCAGGAAGCATTTCCTGTGTAAAAGCAGTTTCCGCAGGGACTATCCGATATGGAATTTCCTCACTGCTTTCTTCATAAGAATCCCATACAACAGGCTTATCCGGATATCTGCACTCTCCCTCGCAGGAATAGGAGGCAGGATAAGATGTGCTCTCATTCCAATCCGATGCGCTGAAATAAGCGCCATCCTCCTGCCAGACAGCATAGCCTTCTTCCGCCCTGAGACTTGCTCCCTGGATATCCGCATAGCCTCCCTTCCGGATATGCACAAGTCCCTCCTCCCCGCCTTTTCCAAATATCAAAGCATTTCCCAATATCTGCAGCTGGCCTTCCACATAGATGGTATATTCCCCTGTATCAATATAAATTGGCGCATACTCAGGAGATATGATATAATAAATGTCGTCTTTTCCCCCGGAAACTGTAATATCCGCAGTCAGGCGGATATGCCTTGTCTGCGGTCTTATGCTTCCGTTCATTATACTGCGCAGTTCCTTAAAATCAGCGATTTCAATCCAGTCGGCCTCTTCAGTCAAAATGGAATTATACGATACGGAGGACGCTTCTGCCTTTTTACTACAAAAGAGTAGTATAGTTACGACCGTATAGACAAAGAAGAACCCTTTCCAATTTTTCAAAATGTCTGCTCTCCTTCCTGCGAGGTGCCTATGAAACATACAAAACACACGAAAAAAAAACTTCAGGCAGGAAAAAAACTGCTGCTGTGCAGCTTTTTATTCCTGCTCGCTCTTACAGCCCTTCATCTTCTCTATATAACTGATAATAAATATAACAAAGATAGCTGCGACATTCAAGACGGCGTCCTGCTTATTGACACACAGGCCGTGGGCAGCGGTTCCCCTGTGTATCTGACTGAGGGCTGGGAAGTCTATCCTGACAGACTGCTCTCGCCGGAAGATTTTCCATCCTCCGTCGATGAAAAGAGCCATATCACAATACGCATCGGAGATTACCTGAATTTTGCCGGCTTTCATGAAGGGCATTCTCCTCATGGGCTCGCCACCTATCGGCTCAGGCTTGCTTCCCGGCAGGATACGGGCGGACTTGTAATATATCTGCCGGAAGTTTTCTCGGCCTGCCGCGTATTCATCAACGGCAGAGAGGCTGCTGTGCAAGGAAGCTTACAGCCCTATTCCCCCCTGGTGCGCGATCTTACCCTCACGGTTCCTGACGCGCCTGAAATAGAAATCATTATCCAGACCGCCAATTACAGCCATTACTACAGCGGAATTACATATCCCCCGGTGCTGGGGACCGCTCAGACAATACACCTGCAGAACGCTGTCCGAATGGGCTTTTACGGTCTTCTTTGCTTTTTCTCCCTGTCCGCTGCCCTGCTGTCCGCCGCCGTCTGGCTGGGAAGCAGGAAGCAGTCAGGCCGGAAGGTTTATTACTGGCTCGGCATCCTGGCGCTGACATTTTCCCTGCATTGCGCTTATCCCTTTTTCCATACCGCGGGTCTTCCCTTTCCCCGCCTACTGTATGGCCTGGAGGACGGCAGCTCAATGCTCATCATTCTGTGTACCGCAAAAATCGTATTCGTCCTGTCAAAGACCCGGAAAAAGAAAGCAGCCGCCTTCATAGAACTGACCGCTCTGGCAATGCTGCTTGTCAGTGTGTTTCTTCCGTTATTTCTGCTGCCCTCTTTACCCTATTTCATTCCCTGGTACGGTCAGCTTATTTCCTGGTACAAGCTTGGCATAGCCTTTCTGCTGCTTATTTTTTCATTATGGGGCTCCAGGGGAGAATATACGGTCTGGCTTGCCGCCGGAACTGCCGTATACAGTGCCGGGCTTCTTTCCTCCGTCCTTACACTTAACCGCTGGGAGCCTGCCTGCGCCGGCTGGCCCGATGAATATGGCACTTTTTTTCTGATTCTCTGCTTTTCAGGACTCATGTTGAGGATGCACTTCCAGATGGCGGCCCAAAACCGTCAGCTGACGGAGCATCTGCAGGATATGGTGGAAGAACGGACGAATGAAGTGACCCTGCTGCTTTCGGAGCGACAGAAAATCCTGTCGGAATTCCTTCATGACCTGAAATCCCCCATCGCCTGTATTTCCGCTTATCTTCAGCTGGTAAAAGAAAATGATATCCATGTGGACAAAAAGACACAGGAAAAAATTGATATGATTGAAAAAAAGTATGAGGAGCTTTCCGTACAAATCCGTTCCATACAGGATTTTAACGCCGGGCTTCCCCATGCCGCCCGACGGGAGCAGTTTGATTTACGCAAGCTCATACAGAACTATTATTCAAGGAACAGGCAGGACGTGGAAGTCTTCGGCCCGCAGTTCCTTCTCTCCCTCCCTTCCTCCCCCTGCCGGATGCTGGGAAATCCTGATTCCATCATAAGAGCCGTAGAAAACCTGATTTTCAATTCCATGGATTTTACGCCTGCAGACGGGACAATCACCCTTTCGCTTTCCGCGGAGGATGGCAGCTATCTGTTATCCGTCAGCGATACCGGCTGCGGCATCCCGGAGAATCTTCTTCCCCATATTTTTGATCGCTCCTTTACCACCAGAAAAGAAGACGGCGGCAACGGGCTGGGACTTTTCCTTGTAAAAACAATTGCGCAGGAGCACCGGGGAAGCGTCCGGGCAGAATCCCTTCCGGGAAAAGGCTGCAGGATTACGCTGCTGCTTCCGGCAATACTGTAAATATTTCCCTTACCCTGGCCGCACTTATTGTAAAATACAGCAGAGGCCGCGTTTTACCGCGGCCTCCAGTGTTAATCTTCAAGACTGGTAACTGTTCAGTTTCCCCGCAGTTACCAATCTTCTTATTTATCATTTCATATGGCTTATTCAAGTACAAACTCAGCCTGCATATCGCAGCTGCTGTCCGGGGCGATCATCACCTGGAATTTTCCCGGTTCCGAGCAGTACTCCATGTTTTTCCCATAAAACCGAAGCATTTCTTCGGTAATGGTAAATTTAACCCGCTTAGTCTCTCCTGCATCCAGCGCTACCTTCTGTACGCCCTTCAGCTCCTTCACCGGGCGGACCACGCTGCCCGCCACATCACGGAGATACAGCTGCACTGTTTCAATACCGGCCCTGCTGCCTGTATTGGTAATATCCGCCTGCACCGTAATCGTCTCACCCTTTTTCATAATATGGCTGCTTAAGGTCACAGGACCATATTCCGCCTTATGATAGGAAAGGCCGTAACCATACGGGTACAGCGGAGTGTTTTCACAGTCCGTATAGCGGGAGAAGAAACGGTTCGGGGTAATACCGTCGTAGGGACGTCCCGTGTTGAAGTGGTTATAGTACAGCGGCATCTGTCCCACACAGCGGGGCATGCTCATGGAGAGCCTGCCGCAGGGGCTTTCTTTTCCCAGCAGTACATCGGCTATTGCATGGCCTCCTTCAGTTCCCGGGAACCATACCTCCAGCAGCGCATCGGAGAGCTTACTCACCTCATCCAGTACCAGCGGACGGCCTCCGAAAAGGACTACTACCACCTTTGCCGCTTTTTCCCGCACTTTTTTCAGAAGCGTAAGCTGATCTCCCGGGAGGGTAAGGCTGGTCCGGCTTCCGCCTTCGCCGCCCTGCAGCACCGCTTCTCCCAGCGCAAGGACCGCCACATCCGCCTGTGCGGCAAGCTCTACGGCTTTTTCCATTTCCGCCTGCCGTTTTTCGTCACTCCAGCCTTCCATACCATACTGCTTCTGCATCGCAGGCAGATCATGGTAATCCTTTTCCAGTATGGTTTCGCAGCCCGGAGCGCTCATCACATTTTCAGCGCCCACAGCTTCTTCCAGGGCGGTCTTCAGGGTTACCACCGCGCTTTTGGTTCCATGGATTGCCCAGAAGCCAAGGGCATCCTGGTTGTCCGCATAGGGACCGATCAAGGCGATTTTGGCGCCGGCTGCCAGAGGAAGCGTTTCTTCCCTGTTTTCCAGAAGTACCATGCTCTTCACGGCAGCTTCCTTTGCCAGCCTGCGGTTTTCCTTACTCAAGAACAGCCCGGCTTCCTTCGCTTCATCTGCTCCCCTGTAGGGGTCTTCGAACAGTCCCAGCTTGTTTTTCAGCTTCAGGATACGCATTACGGCTTTATCAAGCTGTTTTTCATCAATTCTGCCTTCCTGAATCAGTTCCTCCAGATAGTTGGCATAGCAGCCTGTACACATATCGATATCCACGCCCGCTTCCATGGCCAGTCGCGCCGCTTCCTTCTGATCCTCCGCGGCGCCGTGGATTACCAGCTCGGCTATGGCAGCATAATCGGTGATGACAACACCATCGAAGCCCCACTCCTTCCGGAGCACATCATCCATCAGCCACTTGTTTCCCGTGGAAGGGATGCCGTCCACCGTGTTGAAGGAGGTCATGATCATCTCACAGCCCGCATCCACACCGGCTTTATAGGAGGGCAGATACTCCTGGCGCAGCCTGCGCTCGGACATATCCACCGTATTGTAATCTCTTCCGCCTTCGGGAGCGCCGTAAGCTGCAAAATGCTTGATGCACGATGCCATGCCTTTCGGCTCCTTTGCCCCGTCACTCATTCCCTTCTGGAAGCCTTCCACCATAGCCTTTGCATAAAGGCTGTTCATATAAGGATCCTCTCCGGTGGATTCCAGGCATCTTCCCCATCTGGCATCCCGCACAAGATCCACCATGGGCGAAAAAGTAACGTGCGCCCCTGCCGCCACGCTTTCCTGGGAGGTCACTTCACACAGCCTTTCCAGGAGCTCCGGCTCAAAGGTACAGCCAAGCGCCAGCGGTATGGGAAATACCGTACGGAATCCATAGATGATGTCCGCCATGAACAAAAGAGGAATTTTGTGTCTGCTCCTCTCCAGATATGCCTTCTGTACTTCTTTGATTCTTTTTGCGCCCACCACATTCAGCGTGGAGCCCGCATTACGGATGATTTCTTCACTGAGGCCAAGATCCTCACGGACCCCCAGCTCCTGTCCCTCCGCATTCAAAACCTCTCCCGGCACCTGCACCAGCTGCCCGATTTTTTCTGTCAGACTTAAGGAGCCCAACAATTCCTGAAGCTGCTTCTCCTGCATATTTCTTTCAATCCCCTTCTCTTTTTTATTTAGTTATTTATGTATTTCAGGCATTTCCGCGCAGTATACCCGGAAATGCCTGCTAATAGCTGACGAATGCCTGTGACAGCTATGACCACATCGTATCGTCTGAAATTTCTATTTTCTTATCACGCAGCATCAGATCATTGACCGCCTGGGCTGCTGCTTTTCCATGGAAAAGCACCTCATTGACCTGTTCGATGATGGGAAGCTGTACCTCGTATTTCTCAGCCAGCGTCATGGCCGCCTTGGCGGAATAAACACCCTCCACCACCATCTTTACTTCGTCCATGGCTTCCTCCATGGTATATCCCTTACCGATAAGTATACCGGCACGGCGGTTTCTGGAATGCATGCTGGCGCAGGTTACAATCAGGTCGCCAATGCCGGACAGTCCGCAGAAGGTTTCAAAATGGCCGCCCATCTTAATGCCGAGACGTGCAATTTCCGTAATTCCCCGGGTGATCAGGGCCGCTTTTGTATTGTCACCATAGCCTAAGCCATCCGCAATCCCTGCTGCCAGCGCCACCACATTTTTCAGGGCCGCGCCGATTTCGATGCCCAGCACGTCCGGGCTGGCATATACACGGAATACCTCATTCATAAAAATATTCTGGATGTACTCCGCTGTTTCCTTATGCTTTGCGCCTGCCACAATAACGGTGGGAAGGCCTTTTCCCACTTCCTCCGCATGGGAAGGGCCGGAAAGGACGGCGACCTCTGCCTGAGGGACCTCCTCTTCGATGATCTGGGAAAGCGTCATCAGCGTATTTTCTTCGATTCCCTTTGCAACATTCACGATGATTTGGCCGTCCTCTACAACATCCTTAAGCCGGGCGGCGGTGCTTCTTGTAAACGGGGAAGGCACAGCCAGCACCAGCAGATCCTTTCCTTCCACCGCTGCCTTTAAATCCGTGGTAAACCGGGTATCCTCCGAAAGGATAACCCCCGGAAGCTTGCTTTTCTGCTCCCTGTCCTTTTTCAGCATTTCGATTTCCGCATCCAGTGCAGACCATACGGTCACATGATGTCCGTTATTTGTAAGAAGCCAGGTAAGCGCTGTTCCCCAGCTGCCTGCTCCGATCATTCCTATTTCCGCCATGTTTACTTCCCTTCTGTCTGTTTTTCAGACCTTTGCCCGGAGCATGTTTGAAAATTCATTTCTGCCATCAGCACGCCCCGGCGCTTATTTCACCGATACCCCTGCTTTTATATACGTTCTGCGCAGTATATACGCAGAGCTGGCCGGACAGCTACACCGCTTCTTTATTTTTCTTAAACAGATAGGTTTTTCTTTCATTTCCATGAAGAAGCCGTTTAATATTTTCACGATGCTTCCAGTAAGCCATTATGGTCAGGAAAGCTCCGATTATGTAAAGCTCCGTCAGGGCCGCCTGCCCCATTCCGAAAACCCCCAGCTGTCCCAGGACCACCAGTTCAATCATGAAACCGGCATAAACCAGCAGCGATCCAAGGGATACATAGTGGGTCGTCAGGAAGGCGCCGAAGAAAAGCACCACGCCCATGGGGATAAAATAAGGATGAAAGGACAGAATCAGGCCGGCTGTGGCCGCAATCCCCTTACCTCCCTTAAAATGAAGATAAAAGGGAAAGTTATGGCCCAGAATCGCGCCCGCCCCGGCATAAAGCATATACAGATATTTCATGTCGGGATGGCCGGCTGCAAACAAAAGCCTCGCAAGCAATACCGCCAGTATACACTTGAGCACATCGCCGGCAAAAACAATCAGGCCGGCTTTGGTGCCCAGCACGCGGAGCGCATTGGTGGTTCCTGCGTTCCCGCTTCCATAATTCCGGATATCAATGCCATGCATTTTGCCATAGATAAATGAGGTCTGGAACAGGCCGCATACATAGCCAATTAAAAGACAAACGATACGTATCATTTTACTTCGACTCCTTCCGTTCCCTGATGATAAACTTCAGGGGGGTGCCTCTGAATCCAAAGGCTTCCCTAATTTTATTTTCTATATAACGAGTATAGGAAAAGTGCATCAGTTCCTTATCGTTCACAAAAATAACAAACGTAGGCGGTTTCACCGCTGCCTGGGTAATATAATAAAGACGCAGTCTCTTGCCCTTGTCCGACGGGGGCTGCTGCATGGCCACCGCCTCTGCCATGATTTCATTCAGAACGCCTGTCGCCACGCGCATGGCATGGTTTTCAATCACCGCATCTATGGTTTCAAAAAGCTTGGGCAGACGCTGTCCTGTCTTTGCGGAGATAAAAAGCATTTCCGCATAAGGCATGTAAGAAAGCGTATTTTTAATCTTTTCCGAGAAACGGTAAATGGTCTTATCATCCTTCTCAATGGCATCCCATTTGTTGACGGCTATGATCATTCCCTTGCCGCGTTCATGGGCAATCCCGGCGATTTTGGCATCCTGCTCGGTAACGCCCTCCTGGGCATCAATCACAAGAACCACCACATCTGCGCGCTCTACGGCGCTGACCGTACGGACAATCATGTAGCGCTCCAGCTCTTCCTTTATCTTATTTTTACGGCGCAGTCCTGCGGTATCAATAAAAATATATTCTTTTCCGTTATGGACCACCTCCGTATCAATCGCATCCCTCGTGGTTCCGGCGATATCGGAAACGATCACACGGTTCTCTCCGATCAGCCTGTTAATAATAGAAGATTTCCCCACATTGGGCTTTCCTACAATTGCGATTCTCGGCCGGTCGTCTTCCTCCTCAGCCTCCGTCTTTTCCTCAAAATGGCTGATTACCTCATCCAGCAAATCCCCCAGTCCCATGCGGTTGGCGGCAGAAATCGGATGAGGATCCCCGATTCCCAGATTGTAAAATTCATACACGTCCGGCATGAACTTATCAAAATCATCCACCTTGTTAACCACCAGCACCACCGGCTTATGGGAACGTCTGAGCATATCCGCCACCTTGGAATCCGAATCCACAAGGCCCTGCTTCACATCCACCATAAAAAGGATCACATCCGCGGTATCAATGGCAATCTGCGCCTGCTCCCGCATCTGTGATAAAATAATATCGCTGCTGTCCGGCTCGATACCGCCTGTATCAATCAGGGTAAAAGCCCTGTCCAGCCAGGTTACATCCGCATAAATACGATCTCTTGTAATGCCCGGCGTATCCTTTACAATGGAAATCATCTCTCCCGCCAGCGCGTTAAAGAGGGTGGATTTACCCACATTCGGCCTTCCCACCACCGCAACGATTGATTTTCTGTTTGTATTGCTCATATATTTACCATCCATTCTGCCGCCTGTCGTCAGCGGCTTTTCACAGTTTCCTTATAAATGCGTCCACAAAATCATATCCGCTTGATTTTACAATATCTGTCTTCACTTGTAAAGCCCCAGCCAGGTCTTCCAACGTGATATCATCCAGCAGGACGCGCTCCCCGCTCCGCAAAATGTTCTCGGGAAGATAGAGGATTTCTCCCAAATCCCTACCCTTCAGCTGGGCTATGATATCCTGTCCGGTGAGGAGCCCGGTCACGGTAATCCGTTCCCCGAAGAAATCGTTTCTTATGGGGAATACCTGTATTTTCACCTCCGGGAAACGTTCCATCAGCCGGTCCGCCATCCGGCGGATATAAGGATAGGCAATCTGGCCGGTAACGGAGGAATAGGTGCCCTTCAGTATTCTGTTTTCCAGGGCATGCGGCTCCTCCAGCCGGGCGAGCGCATCCTCAAACTCCTCCAGCATCAGCCTTATCATACCCACGCCGTTTTCCAGCTGCAGATATCCGTCATAGCTTTCCTCCCGGGGCAGCTCCTCCCCTGCCAGGATATACCACTCGTCGCTGGCATGGACAAAATGAAGCCCGTATTCGGGGTACAGCTTTTCCTGCCAGCGGTGAATCTGCTCCAGCACCCGCCTGGCATCCTCCCTCGTAAAAGGCTCCAGCGGCTCCAGGCCCTCCCGGAATCTGGACAGCCCCACCGGCACAACGGACACACTCTGCAGATGAGGGAGGTACTTTGTCAGATCCCGGATAGAACGTTCCAGCTCCTCTCCGTCATTAAAACCCTTGCAAAGCACTATCTGGCCGTTCATCTGTATGCCGGCCTCATAAAATCTGTCCACCTTTTTCAGCGACTCTCCCGCGAACCGGTTATGAAGCATCCGGCAGCGCAATTCCGGATTGGTCGTCTGGAAGGAAATATTGATAGGGGACAGGTGATACTTGATAATCCTGTCCACATCCTTCTCCGACATGTTGGTGAGGGTCACATAATTTCCCTGCAGAAAAGAAAGCCGGGAATCATCGTCTTTAAAGTACAGCGTTTCCCGCATTCCCTTCGGCATCTGGTCAATAAAACAGAAAATACATTTATTGCTACAGGAGCGGTAATCATCCATCAGACCATTGTCAAAGGTCACTCCCAGATCTTCTTCATAATCCTTGTCTATTTCCAGCAGCCATTCTTCACCGGAGGGCTTCGCAATCAGCACCTCCACATATTCCTCTTCAATCATATATTGGTAGTCAAAAATATCCTCCACCGTCTCTCCATTGATTTCCAGCAGCCTGTCTCCCGGCTCAATTCCCATTTCCTCAGCGATTCCGCCTTCTTCCACAGCCTGGATCAAATGGCCTTTTTCCTTCATGAATTCTTTCTCCTTTTCCTGCGGGCATCCGTTTTTCTTATTTCGGCACAACGTCAGTATCCTGCGGCCCTTTCATAACAGTCCGGTTGTCCAAACTGTCATGCCCTTTCCTTATTCTACTAGAATTTTCTTGACGTGTCACTAGCATAATGTTATAAAATAAGTAATGTTGCCAGATCTAAAAAAGAGAAAACGTCTGCCCAGGCAGACAGACAGGAGAACCATATGCCAAACGTACGAGAACTGGAAAACGCCCTTCCGGTAGCGCCTCTTAAGGTGCTTGCCATGGAATCCGCCGAAACCATCGGAAGACGCGTCAACAATTACCTTGTTGAATTCCGGAAAAATATGAAAAATACAAGACACGACGATCCCGCTTTCCAGGGGTATATTGAAAACAGTTATCTTGTGGATGCTTCCAGCCCCCGCTTCGGAAGCGGGGAAGGAAAAGGAATCATCAGGGAATCCGTCCGCGGAAAGGATCTTTTCATCATTGTTGACGTATGTAACCATAGTCTGACCTATTCCATTAACGGTTATACGAACCACAAATCGCCCGATGATAATTACCAGGACCTGAAGCGCATGATAGCCTCTGCCGCAGGAAAGGCGCATCGAATCAATGTGGTCATGCCCTTCCTTTATGAAGGCCGCCAGCACAAGAGGACAAGCAGGGAATCCCTTGACTGTGCATATATGCTCACGGAGCTGGCGAATATGGGCGTGAATAATTTTATCACCTTTGATGCCCATGACCCAAGGGTGCAGAATGCAACCCCGCTCAACGGTTTTGACAATTTTACGCCGCCTTATCAGTTCATGCGGGCGCTGCTGGATACGGAGGATGATCTGATCATCGATCAGGATCATACTATCGTTATCAGCCCCGATGAAGGCGCCCTTGACCGCGCCGTATATTTCGGCAATGTACTCGGCGTCAATACCGGCATGTTCTACAAGCGCCGCGATTATTCCACCATTGTAAACGGCAAGAACCCCATCGTAGCCCATGAATTCCTGGGAGACAGCGTTGACGGAAAGGACGTTATCATTATTGATGATATGATTTCCTCCGGAGAAAGCATGCTGGATACCTCCAGACAGCTGAAGGAAATGAATGCCAAGCGTGTTTTCATCTGCTGTACCTTCGGACTGTTCACCAATGGCCTTGAGGCCTTCGACAAGGCCTATGAAAACTGCTGGTTCGACCGGGTAATCACCACCAACCTCACCTATCAGCCGCCGGAGCTTTACACCAGGCCCTATTATACCGAGGCCGATATGAGCAAGTTCCTGGCATCCATCATTGATTTTATGAATCATGACATTTCCATGTCCCACGTTATGACTCCTACGGAAAAAATCAATGAAATCCTGGCCAGATACAATAACAGGGAAGAATACCATATCTGATCTGCCATATCGGGTGGCTTAAGGAAAAGATATAAGGAAAATTGCTGAAGGCACAACAGAAAAGAATCGCATAAGAAGCATTACAGAAGTGGTTTATAAAAAAATTCCCCGCAGGCCGCGGGGAATTCTTTACTGCTGTTCTTCCAGACAAGGGAAGGTAATTATCACCTTGAACAAATCTCCATCCAGATAAATGTCGAACTTTCCGTTCTGAAGCTCCGTCAGGTTCCTGGCGATGGACAGCCCCAGGCCGCTTCCCTCCGTGCTCCGGGAAACATCCCCGCGGATAAAACGTTCTGTCAGCTCATCCGCGCTGATATTCAGGGACTGTGCTGAAATATTTTTCATGGAAAAAGAGGCCAGCTTCTGTCCGTCGGTTTCTTTCACCGCCAGATCCAGATAAACTCTGGTTCCCTCCAGGGCGTATTTATATACATTTCCGAACAGGTTTTCCACTACGCGCCAGATCCGCCTGCTGTCTGCCTCAATGTAGACCGGTTTTTCCGGCATATTTGCGATTAAATCCAGGCACTTTTCATTCATCTTTTCAGAAAATTCACCCACAGTCTGATTGATCAGTTCTACAAAGTTGAGTCTCTCCATCTGCAGTGAAATGTTGCCGGAGGATATTTTAGAAGCTTCCACCAGATCGTCCGTCAGCTGTTTCAGTCTCTGGGATTTGCTGTCCAGCACCTCAATGTAGCCCTTTATTTTTTCATCCTGAATATTCTCTCTTTTCAGGAGATTGACGAAATTAATAATGGAGGTAAGGGGGGTCTTAATATCATGTGACACATTGGTAATCAGGTCCGCCTTCAGCCTTTCATCCTTCATACTGGTGGCCACAGCCTCCTGAATCCCGTCGCCGATGCTGTTGACCGCTTCCGCCAGCGCCCTGTTTTCCCCATGCATCTTGCTGTCATCTATTTTGAAGCCGAAATCTCCGCTTCCGATAGTCTGCGTACCTTCCACAATTTTCTGTAGATCCTTTCTTTCCATATACAAAAGGACCGCCACAAAAATATCCACGATTCCCGCAAACAGTATTCCCACCGTGCCCAGAATCCCCATAAACAGGTTGAAGGCGGCAATGATAAGGAAGGGAATCAGGATTCTGCTCACAATATGGCTGTTGTCATACAGACGCAGGACAATGCGCTTTAACAGCCTGCCCAGCTGCCACAGCAAAGAATCCCTCCAGAAGGTATGCACCTTCAGCCGGCGCACCAGCCCCAGATAGAAGGAGGTGCTGATCCAGTCCAGCAGGAAGGCTGCCGCAACGGCCGCCGCCGTAAGCATGAACGGACTGACGCCCTCCCCTGCGAGCGTATAGGAAAAAGCAATATCATAGGCCGCGCCGCACAGTACACAGAAGCCTGCAGTCACGGAAGCTGCCAGGACAAGGAAAATCTCGGTGGGAAAATGATCTCCCTTTTTCAGGGCAACCACATAGCCGTCCTCGTTTTCCTCTTCTTTTCTTCCTTCATATACGGTAAGGACGCCCAGAAGCCAAAGGGACAGGATCATTGCCAGCGCGCCAAGGGCCACCGTCTGCCAGTAATAAGGCATAAAGCTGACAAAAGCCGCCCTGGCCTTCGCCAGGCTGTCATTTACTTCATAGGAAGTATCCACGCCGATCCAGACTCTGGAATTTTCTCCGAAGGCATATTCGTAAGAACCCAGTATTTCCCGCATTTCCTCCGTGGTCATCTGGGTATTGGTCTTAATCTCCACCCGATCAGGATTATAATACAGATAACGTCCGTAGGCGCTGAATTCATCCGTTATCTGCTTCTCGCTTTTATTGGTATAGCTCTGGGACAGATTGGTAAAATAACGGATTTCTCCATCCACTACCATCTGATAGCAGTAACGGACATTCGTCTTGTCTTCTCCGTAAAACTTCTTAAAGCTGCTGTATTCCGTAAAATTGTGATAGAGCTGGTTGCAGGCCTCCACCAGATTATTCCGCAGCATCATATATTCTTCCATATCCGAGGCATAATCAGCCAGATCCATTCCCGATGCGGAATAATATCTGGGGACGAGAATATCCAGGGCCAATACATCTTCCGTGTTTACGGTCATTTCTCCCTTTTCCGAGGCTCTTTCCATATAGCTTTCCAGACTGTCCGGAAGCTCCATGATCATCCGCATGCTCAGGGAGTCCGTTCCCTTATCCGCAACCTGTGCGGAATATTTGATGGCCTGTCTGGTAAGCTCTGACTGCAGTGCATAGTCCCCCATGGTAAGATCACTGGGGATTTCCATCTCCGTCTCGCTTTTCCCCAGACCGAAATAGATGGCAAAATCACTTTCCGTTCCATAAACCGTTTCATAACTGAATCCGTAGTTTCCCCATTTAATCAGATCGTCCAGATAATATTCTGCGGTCACTTCCTCTTCCGATACCATGCTCGTCCTGTTCACATATGCGGTGATATCGATCTGCTTCTTTCCATCATAGACGCCGTCCGTTTCCAGCTGGCTTTTGATGACGGACATTCTGGTGATATCCTGGGCATCCTTACGCAGGATATCATCAAAAACCTCCGAATCCTCAAACATTTCCTTCTGGGCAAAGGGAGAAATAAAGTAGCGGCTCTTTCCATTGGTGCCTTCCACCGTAATGAAGGAGTTGGAAATAATTGCGATTACACTTCCGATCGCCACCGCCGTCAATACTCTTTTTGCAAACAGGAGCAACGTACGTTTTCCTCTTCCCATCACATTCTTTTTCTTCATAATTCTTCCTCCCGCCCTGCTGTACTTTTCCCGGCCTTTACTGCTTTTCGATTTTATAGCCCACTCCCCATACCACCTTCAGATAACGGGGCTCCTTGGGGTTGATTTCAATTTTTTCACGGATATGCCTGATATGGACGGCCACCGTGTTATCAGCGCCGATAGCCTCTTCCTCCCAGATGCTTTCATATATCTGATCAATGGAAAACACACGGCCCTGGTTCTTCACCAGAAGAAGGAGGATATTATATTCGATGGGGGTCAGCTTAACCGGCTCGTCATCCACCGTCACTTCCTTGGTTTCGTCATTGATCACAAGCCCTCCCGCACGGAAAATTGCATTGTTTTCCGCATTCAGGTTTCCCAGCTGGGTATACCTGCGCAGATGGGACTTCACTCTTGCCACCAGCTCCAGCGGATTGAAGGGCTTGGTCACATAATCATCGGCTCCGATATTCAGGCCCAGGATCTTATCCGCATCCTCGGATTTGGCAGAAAGGATAATAATCGGGATGCTGCTGTATTCCCTGATTTTCAGGGTGGCATGGATGCCGTCCAGCCTGGGCATCATCACATCCATGATAAGCAGGTGCACCTCATTGTTCTTCAGGGCACGGATGGCCTGTTCCCCGTCATATGCCTTTATAACATGGTAGCCCTCCTGAGCCAGGTAAATCTCTATCGCTTCCACAATTTCTCTATCATCGTCGCATACAAGAATATTCGTCATCTTCTGTCGCTCCTTCCGCAGACCGTGCTTTATCATTCCCTGCCGGACAGGCCTGCCTTTTTGCATCAGTATACCACAAACTGCGGCCGACTTGTAGCCTTTTCGGCATGTTACGGCGGCCCCGCCCATGCAATATATGGTAAGAGCCGCCGCGTGTGTGATGCAGATCTGTGATGTTTGTATTTTTATTTAAACATATAGTTATTAATATAGAAAAAGGAACATTATTAATATTTTCTTAAGGTTGGGGGGGGGGAAGCGAATGGAGAGGGGCGGATAATATTTATCAGTTGGTGGGTTGTGGGTTGATTTTGGGGGGAATGTCAATTATTATGGAGGGTGGTGTTTGTTGGGGGATTCTTTTTTCAGGAGGGATGTTGGTATGAATCAGGAGAAATTGTTTCGGTCTACGGGCTCGTATATTGCGGGGACGGGGTTGATTGAGAGTGTGAATGTGGCGGTGGCTTTGGAGAAGCCTTTATTGATTAAGGGGGAACCGGGGACAGGGAAGACGGTGTTGGCGCAGGCGGTGGCTGAGGCTTTGGGGATGGATTTGATTGTCTGGAATATTAAGTCTACTACCAGGGCTCAGGATGGGCTTTATAGCTATGATACGGTTAAAAGGTTGTATGACAGTCAGTTCGGGGAGGCCGGGGTCAGCGATATTTCAAGGTATATCCGGCTGGGTAAGCTGGGGGAGGCGTTTTCGCATGGAAATCAGGTGGTTTTGCTGATTGATGAGATCGATAAGGCCGATTTGGAGTTTCCTAATGATCTGCTTTGGGAGCTGGATCGGATGGAGTTTTATATTCCGGAAACCGGGGTGACCGTGAGGGCGAAGCATAGGCCGGTTGTTATTATTACTTCTAATGCGGAGAAGGAGCTGCCGGATGCTTTTTTGCGGCGGTGTATTTTTCATTATATTGATTTTCCGGACCGGGAGCTTCTGGAGGAAATCGTAAGGACGCATTTCCCTGAGGTGGAGGATAAGCTGCTGGGTGCGGCGGTTTCGGCGTTTGAGGAAATCCGTTCCATACGGAATCTGCGTAAAAAGCCCGGTACCTCGGAGCTGCTGGATTGGGTGAATGCACTGCAGCTTGGCGGGATTTCCGGGGAAGTCCTTGAGAAAGAGCTGCCGTTTCCAGGGGTGTTATTGAAAAAGGATGAGGATTTGGATGCTTTGAAAAAGCATCGTTTTCTGTAAGGAGCGGGGTTATGTTTGAGGCCTTTTTTGTGGTTTTGAAGGGGAAGGGAATCGCGGTTACTCCCGGGGAGTGGCTTTCTTTACAGGAGGCGCTTGATAAGGGGCTGTGCGGCTGCAGCCTTTCTGATTTTTATATGCTTTCCCGGATGCTTCTTGTAAAACGGGAGACGGATTATGACAGGTTTGACCTGGCTTTCGGGGAATTTTTCCAGGGGATTGAAAAGGGGACGGCGCTTTCTTCCCGGCTTCTGGAATGGCTGGACAAGCCTGAAATGAATGATCTACTTCAGGAAAAAAGAAGCGAGGGCGCGTTTTCTTTGGAACGCAGGGAGGAAAGCGCGGAGGAAACGGAGGCCCTTCTGGAAAAGAGGCTGAAGGAGCAGACCAGCGAGCACAATGGCGGAAGTTACTGGGTGGGAACTATGGGCCGTTCTTCTTTCGGAAATACCGGCGCCAGCGTGGGCGGTATCCGGGTGGGTGGCAAATCGGGGCATCAGTCGGCTTTTACCGTCATGGGCGAGCGTAAATATAAAGATTTCCGGGATGACAGGATCATTGACAATCGTCAGTTCCAGCAGGCGCTGCGGCGGCTGCGGCAGTATTCCTCAAGGCAGGATCTTCCCCGAACCGATCTGGATGTGGAGGGAACGATAGATAAAACCTGCCAGAATGGCGGTTTTCTTCAGGTTGTTATGGAAAAACCGCGTAAAAATGCAATAAAGCTGCTGCTTCTCATGGATTCCGGCGGTACGATGCTGCCTTATTCGCAACTGATGAATGAGCTGTTTCAGGCGGTGAGCAGGTCCAATCATTTTAAGGAAACGCATTTTTACTATTTCCATAATTGTATATATGGGAAGGTTTACCAGTCTCCTGTTTGTGATTATGGCGACTGGATTGATACGGAATGGCTGTTTCGGAACCTGAAAAGCGATACCCGTGTGGTGATTGTAGGTGATGCCGCCATGGCTCCGGAGGAGCTTTATTCGCCTTCGGGCAACTACCGCGGTCCCAATGACGGGCTTCCCGGCATCGGCTGGCTGGAGCTTATGAAGGAGCATTTCCGGAAAAGCGTGTGGCTGAATCCTAAAATGGCGCAGGGGAACGCGCCCTGGAGGGAATCCGAAACTGCGGTTAAGGGGATATTTCCCATGTTTCCCATGACTGTAAAAGGATTGAAAGAGGCCATGGAGGAACTGATGCAGGGATAGCCTGCAAGGCTGCAGCAGCCGGGGATCCGAGCTGTTACAGTTGGTTCGCTTCATGGCCTTTTTGTTACTTTCCTTCGGTCGGCACAGTAAATGGGCAGGCCTGACCGAGTGTTACCGATTTATTCCTTTATCCAATAACTGGAACAGTCGCTGGTGCGATCCAGGAAACCGTATTCAATCATAAGTCTGCGGATGTAAGGGAAATCGTCGTTGATTCTTTTCAGGATGCGGTTTACTTCTGTTTCCGTGTATTTTGTACCCGGTTTGAAATTTTCTGCTATTTTACGAAGTATCACTACTTTTCGCTTCTCTCTGGCCGGGATTTCCTTTAAATGTCCGTTTTCATCAAAAAAAGTCCCCAGAATCTGCGTTCTTTCTTCCTCAGTAATCACGTACCTGTCATCCACCATGGAGGCGGTCCGGTGCGGTTCGCAAAGCTTCTCACCAGGATCGTTTTCCTCTGTGGGCACGGATTCTTTCATAAGCTCCATTATTGCAAGGAATACTCTGGCCTGCCGTTCCTTTTCCCGCAGCTTGAAGCGGTGGTTCCTCACCGTTGACTGGGCAATCTGCTGTCTGGCGGCTATCTCCTTATCGCTTAAGCCCTCTGCCATCGCTGCCAGGATGGCGCTTTGTATTTCCGAAACGCCTGCAAGGCCGGAATTTAAGAGGAAATGGAGCATGGATCCATGTTCTTTTTCAAGATGCAGCTTCATCCTTTTTCCCGCATCGAAATATCTTCCCTCAAAATGGAAAATTTCTCCCTTCTCGTAGGTTTCACCGCAAATGAGACATTTCATTTCTTTATCGTTTTCCCGGCAGCCTTTTTTCAGTTCTTCCGTATCGGCGCTGAAAAAAAGTTCGTTTCTGCTTTCCATATTGTCGTAAGCCATATTTTTCTTCCTCCCTTGGTGATACTATATTTTGTTTGTGTCCCAGCTGGCTGTTCCGGCATTCTGTAAACTGCGGGGCTTTATACATATACTGCATATACTGCGTGAATCAACATAAATTTTTTCGTCCTTTCACTGGCATTTCCGCACTGTCATTTATCCCGGCCTACTACTAACCTGCTATTTATTATTATGATTGCCCATGCATGAATTATACTATCATAAATTAATTATGTCTATATATAAATAGATATTTGTTATATTTGTTTGCAATAATTTTCAATTATAGTATACTGAAACTGTTCAGCACCTTCACAGTTACTGCCAAAATCCATCCCAAGCCGCCTTCAGCGATAGATTCTGACATTCCTGAGTCACTTTCTTACAACCAGCCCTTCACGCTGGCCTGTACAGCGGAAATCAAAAATCTGATTACCTGGCATGAGCCTCCTCTCCTAAACCTGCCAAAAACTACAAGGGCCGCAAAATCAACATTTCAGATGATTTTGCGGCCCCTGCCTGTAATATTCTAATACTGTGCGGCATTACAATTCTCTTGTACTGCCGATTTCAAGTAGATTGCCCTCCGGGTCGGCAACATAAAAGTTGCGAATACCAAAAGGATAGGTGATAGGTTCTCCTGTCGGAAACTGTACATTCAACTTTGACAGCCGCTCATATTCCGCATCCACATCAGCAAAACTTGGTAACCAAAGGGCGATTTCAAATGTCTGATTAATCCCCTTAGGCGGGATATAGTTCTCCCCGATTGCCTTAACAAATTCCTTCCTGCTGTACAGCCAAAAGGATAATTCGCCTCCAGCTGTTTCAAATTCAGCAAAATCCCCTCCATCCCACTGCGTTTGAAGGCCCAGCGTATCCCTGTAAAATCGAACCATAATATCCATGTCGCCCGCGAGTATACACGACCCTATCCTAACATGGCTTCCATCCACTGACATGCTCCCCTTCCTTATTGTGCGTATTATCCGCCAACGCATTCTGCGCCGCTGTCAGCGAACTAACCTGTGTATTTTTCTCCGTGGTATTCTCCACGGTATTCTGTTCTGTGTCCTCTGTATTCTGCACAATATCCTCTACAATGTTCTGCACAGTTTTTTGTACAGCGCCTCCCACAATGTTCTGGACTATTTTCTGTGCGGCATCTCCCACGAATTTATGCACGGCTTTCTGCGGTGTATCCTGTACAGCATCCTGGGCCGTATTCTGCAGCGTATCCTGCACGGCATCCCGGGCCTCCTGCATTTCCGTTTCCGTTCCCTTTTCCTTTTCCACTTCCGCATTCGGATCGATCAGCCTGCCTGTGCAAACCGGCTGCACGGTTCGTTCCACCAGAATATGAAAAACATCTATTCCGCCGCTTTCTTTTATGGTATTCAGCAGGAAGCCCATTTTCCCGCCGATATCCGTCAGCGAGTCCAGGCCTTCCATAATCACTTCTTTTCCTGGTGTCTCATCCCAGTGGGCCTCCAGCGTATCCCCATCAAAATACAGCTTTACCTTCCGTCTGCAGGCCTCCTCCAGGAATGCAAAATCTATTTTCAGCACCATCCTGCCGTCCTCATCCGTGGAAAATTCCCCCTTGACGCCAAGGCGGTAAATATCCCCATGGAAGGATACGTTGGCGGCCGCCGCCTTCACAAAGCCGATTTCCAGCGAAATTTCCTCTTCGCCCTCAAACAGGTGGATAAACAGCCTGTTCCCTGCGGCGGTAAAACCGATTTTCCCAATTCCGTCGGTAAAATTATTATGAAACACCTGCATCATCAACGGCATAAGGCCCACATGCTTTTCTTCCATTTCATAGGTTTTGCCGTCCAGATAATGGATTCTGTTCTGCCGCAGCGTGCTTCGGATGTAAACAGCCTTCCGCTTTTCCCAGCCGCCCTTTTCAATGACCGGAAGGCCGGTCCGCCTCCCCTCCATTTCTTCAATTACATGCTGCAGCATGATCTGGCTGCGCAGATCGTCAGGAAGCCTGGAGGGCGGATTATAGTCACCTTCAAAATATTTTTTGACAATGCCCAGCAGCACGCAGTTCTGGAACAGCTCCTTGCTTCCCGCATTGGTCACTACCACCATGTTCAGATCCCGGTAAGCGAGCACATCCTGCCCCAGCATTCCGTTATAGTTAAAAGAGCCTTCCCTGCCGCCCATCCACATCTGATAGCCATAACCGTGGCTGCTCATTTCTGAAGGCGTTTCCATATGCAGGGTGCTGGAGGTCCTTACCCATTCCTCCGGAACGAGCTGCTCACCCTTCCAGTTTCCGTTCTGCAGGTACAGCATTCCCAGCTTGGCTGCATCCTCCGGGCAGATAAAAAGCCCCCAGCCGCCCTTGGTAATCCCCTTGGGACAGGTTTCCCAGAAAATCCTGCGTATGCCCATCGGTTCCCATAATCTGGGCCGCAGGTACTCCATCAGGCTTTCCCCGGTAATCTCCGTAACCATTGCAGACAGCATATAAGTGTTCATGCTGTTATATTCAAAATCGCGTCCCGGCACGCCTGCCAGCCCTGACTCCAGATAGCCTCTCACCCAGTCGTTCCCGGACACGATTCCCGTTTCATTAAAGCTGACGCAGCTGGTCATGTCCAGCAGGTTTTCCACGGTGACATCCTTCAGCCGGAAAATATTGAACAGATTTTTCCTGGTATGGAATACATCAATCACCTTATCGCCAAGCTTCAGCTTTCCCTCCGCAATCAGCATGCCAATGGCCATGCCTGTAATGCTTTTGCACATGGAATAGCTTGCATGCCACATCCCCGCAGGATAAGGGGCAAACCCACATTCACAGATGACTTTCCCATTGCGCACCAGCATAATCTGGTGAATATCAATGCTCTCATGAAGCGCCAGATCCTTTAAAAAGGCCGCAATACGGGCGGAGGATATCCCCTGCGTTTCGGGAATCGCCCTTTCCAGGGGCTGTTCCGCTTCTTCCCGCCCCGGAAAGCCCTCTCCAAAGGGAAATGCCGGCTTCTGCGGGAAAAAATCCACCTTTCCCACATTCCCGGTTTTCCTCGCTATCATGTTCCAAATCAGTTCCGCTACTGCCAATTCCGTTTTTGCCATATGCGATACTCCTCTTAATTCAACACAACAAACATCCCCAGATTTCCTCTTCTGCCATTGCTGGCCCTGTGGGAAAAAAGATAGGTTGGATTGCAGCAGGTACAGACATCCGTCACACTGATATGCTCCGGGCTGATTCCCGCAGACAGGCAGATCGCCTCATTGGCCTTCCACAAATCCAGCTGATATTTTTCATTTCCCTTTTCTTCAAGAATCTCCCTGATGCCCACTCCCGTTTTCCGTATAATATCTTCTGCAAAAAGCGCCTGAAAGACCTCTGCCACATCTTTGCTGACCTCGTAGCAGTCCCGGCAGATAGACGGGCCAACCCCTGCCAGTATGTCCTCCGGACGGCTTCCGAAGGCCTCCTGCATGGCCTCTACCGTTTTCCTTCCCATACAGCCGGCAGTTCCCTTCCAGCCCGAATGGGAAAGCCCCACCGCCTTCTTTACCGGGTCCACAAACAAGAGGGGAACGCAATCCGCATAAAAGGTGGAAAGCACAATCCCCGGCTCATCCGTTATCATGCCGTCCACATCCGTATAATCCCTGGGACGCAGAATTCCTTTTCCCCTGTCCGCCCCGGTTACATGGCGGATATTGGTGGTATGCGTCTGATCGGAAAAGACAAAATCTTGCATACCACAGCCCAGCGCCTCCGCGATCCTGCGGTAATTTTCATCCACATTTTCCTTCCTGTCCCCTCTGGAATAGCTTACGTTCATGGACCACAGATCCCCTTCGCTCACGCCGCCCAGCCTTGTACTCATCAGATGCCTTACCACACCTGTTTTTTCTATTTCAGGAAAGAACAAAAACTCTGCGCCGCCTTTTACTGTCTGCGCCATCACCGGCACAGGCCTGTTCTTTCTCCTAATTGCCGTCACATTTTCCAAACCGGTCACCTTCCTTTCCGCCGCCGGCAGCGCTCCGGTCCATTCCCGGATATTAAGGCCGCCTTTAATATGGCCTGATATAATCAAAAGCATTCTGATACCAGTTCACGCTCTCACCACATATTGCAACCACGTCAAACCGTACCGGAATGCTTTCTCCCAGCCTCTTATAATAGAGGTAATAATCCGCCACACGGCATATTTTCTTTTGTTTTCCAATTCCCACTGCCTCCGCCGGATAACCGGCGTCGCAAGTCCTTCTGTATTTCACTTCGAAAAATACAAGATATTCCCCGTCCCAGCCGATCAGATCCACTTCTCCCTGACGGCATCGGAAATTCTTTTCCGCCAGCCGTATCCCTTTTTTCTGCAGATATACGCCGGCGGCCTCTTCATAGGATTCCCCGATTTTTCTTCTATTCATTGGAGCCTTCCATAAAATTTTTAATAAAGCTTCTTCTGTGAATCGGCGTGGGGCCAAGCTGCTTCAACGCTTCAATATGGGCCGCCGCGCCGTAGCCCTTGTTGGCTGCAAAGCCGTACCCCGGAAAAACGCTGTCATACTGCACCATCAGCCTGTCTCTCGTCACCTTGGCAATGATGCTGGCAGCCGCGATGGATACGCTTTTGGCATCCCCTTTGATGATAGGCACCTGCCTGATATTCACGCCGGGAATCGTCACCGCATCATTCAACAGGATATCCGGCTTTACGGCCAGCTTTCCTATTGCCTCACGCATGGCCTCATAGGTCGCCTGAAGAATATTGATTTCATCAATCCTCGCAGGCGAGGCATAACCGATTCCCGTGGCAACCGCCTCCCTCATAATAACCTCATAAAGCTCTTCCCGCTTCCTAGCACTCAGCTGTTTGGAATCATTCAGATACAATATCCCGCAATCCCGGGGCAGAATCACGGCGCCTGCCACAACCGGGCCTGCCAGCGGGCCTCTTCCCACTTCGTCGATACCGCAGACAAAGCCGGCGCTTTCATATTTTCTTTCATACTGCTGCAGCGCCCTGGTGCGTTCTTTCTCTTTTTCCAGGGCTTCCAGCCGCTTCTTTGCCCTAGCAATTTCCGCCTGGACACCGCTTCTTTCATCCGCGCTGTAGGCTTCCATCAGCCGCGGAAGGTCTTCCAAGGAGCAGCTGTTAAACTGATCCTTTATCTCCTGTATTTTCATCGTCAGTCACCTTTTTTACGGCCTGCGCCTATTGATGCTTCAGCACGCCGAACTTGTTTAACGGCCATATCCTCACCCAGGCCTTGCCGATAATGTTGCTGCGCCGGATGTTCCCCACGCTTGGATCCCGGCTGTCCGAGCTGTTGTTCCGGTTATCACCCATGACAAAATATTCATCATTCCCCAATGTAATGGGTTCCACCGCAAGTCCCGGGAAGTTGATCTTCTCTTTGCCGTAATCCTCTTCCAGTATCTCGCCGTTAATGTAAATGTTGCCCTCCAAATCAATCTGCACCGTTTCCCCGGGAAGGCCGATGACTCTCTTTACATAGTAAGTATTCTCTTTATATTGAAAGGGGAAAACGATGATATCAAAACGTTTCGGTTCTGAAAAACGGTAGGATATCTTATCCAGTATCAGCTGATCGTTATTGCTCAAGGTCGGCTCCATGGAGCTTCCGCTCACCGAGGTTCTCTGTCCCACAAAGGTTATCAGCAGATAGGTTCCAAGAAGAACCGCCAGAATATAAAGTATTGTACTGATAATTTCCTTTACCACATTTTTCATTTTATTGTGCTCCAATCATTTATTCTCGGGAATATTTGAAAATCACTTCTCAGACATTCCCAGTTCCGGGTCTTTCCAGAGAAATTCTTCCCAGTCTCCCGCTTCTGAAATCATCCGTTACAAGCTGGGCCGCCCTGCTTAAATCCGGCTCGCCGCCCTTTTTGTAGCATTTGCGCTTTTCGGCCGCCGCTTCCAGCACCTGGACCGGAGTTTCCCCTCCGGCAAGCGAATACCTCTCCTGAAGAAGGGATGGATACCATTCCTGAAGATAGGCAATCAGGTCTATGGCCAGTTCGTCCATTATGATGATTTCATCGTTCATGGAGCCTATAAATGCAAGTTTCATGCCAACGCTCTGGTCTTCAAACTTCGGCCAGAGAATTCCGGGTGTATCCAGAAGCTCCAGCCCCTTATTCAGCCTGATCCACTGCTTTCCTTTGGTTACGCCGGGCTTGTTGCCCGTTTTGGTACACGCCTTTCCGGCAAAGGAATTGATAAAGGTGGATTTCCCCACATTGGGGATTCCCGCTACCATGGCTCTCACCGGGCGGTTCAGGATTCCCCGCCTTCTGTCCCTCTCTATCTTCTCCTTACACACCTCCTGTACGGCTCCCTGAATGGCCTTCAGCCCCTGTCCGGTCTGCGCGTTGATTTCCAGGGCCTTGATCCCTTTTTCCTGAAACCAGGCCGTCCAGGCCCTGTTACATGCCGGATCCGCCAAATCCGATTTATTAAGAAGCACCAGCCTGGCCTTGTTCCGTCCCAGCTCATCAATATCCGGATTGCGGCTGCTCTGCGGTATTCTGGCATCCACCAGCTCAATAATCAGGTCTATCAGCTTAATATCTTCCTGCATGGCGCGCCTGGCTTTTGTCATATGCCCGGGATACCATTGATAATTCATATATACTTTCCCATACCTTTCCGATTTGGAAGCCAGGTGGCGGCATCTCCAAATCCGTTACTGAATTTTTTTTAAGTTATCATGCCTTAACTGTTACGGATTCTTTTCAATATCCTGCTTTTCCGCCCGGCAGTCCGTCCTATTTCACAAGTCCCATATTGCTGCCTCCGCCCGCCATCTTAAACCAGGCCTTTCCCACGATATCATCTCTGGAAACCGGACCGATATTGCCGGAGCGGCTGTCTTCACTGCTGTTGCAGTTATCCCCCATAACAAAATATTCATCATTTCCCAGCTTGATCTCATGCTCCGCAATTCCCGCGTCCGCTATCAGGTCATAGGTGTCATCCTCCACCGCCTTTCCATTTACATAGAGGATTCCCTCCCTGATCTGTACGGTTTCACCCGGCCCGGCCACAACGCGCTTTACATAATAGTGGGTGTTCTGATTGCCGTTGGGAAGAAAAACCACCACGTCTCCGGGCCTGGGATTGGCAAGCTTGTAAGCAAACCTGTTTATCAGGATTCCCTGCCCGTTATAAAGCGCCGGTTCCATGGATACCCCGATCACACTGGTTCTGATTCCCACAAAATAAACGATGACAAAGGCAAGAAAAGCGGCAATTAAAATTCCTGCCACATAGCTCAATATCTCGTGGACAATGGTCGTGCTTATTTTTTTCCTTCTTCTGTAGAAGCTTAATCCTTTGGTTCTTCTCATTTGTTCTTCCTATATAGAATGCTGTAAAAAGCCGTTTTTACTCCGGTTGGCAACAATATAATGCCCTCCCGGTTACGCCTGCTTTTTCCTATCATTTGCTAAACGACGCTTACATTCTATCACGAAAGGGGCGAACCTTGCAAGCATCTCCGTCTTGCCTGCTGGTCACAAAAGAAACGGTGTTAATGTCCAGGAAGCAGAACCGCTGCACCAACAATATAAAAAGAGACAGCCACCACAGCGGCTGCCCCTCATACCGTATCCGATTATTTAACCAGTTCTTTAACTTTGGCCTTCTTACCTACCCTGTCTCTCAGGTAGTTCAGTTTGGCTCTTCTTACTTTACCTTTTCTTACCAGCTCAACCTTCTCTACATTGGGAGAGTGCAGCGGCCATGTCTTCTCAACGCCGATGCCGTTGGAGCTCTTTCTTACGGTAAAGGTAGCTCTGTTGCTGCCGCCCTGCTTTTTCAGGACAACACCTTCAAATACCTGGACTCTTTCACGGTTACCTTCTTTGATTTTACCATAAACTCTTACGGTATCACCAACGGAAAATTCCGGAACCTCCTGCTTCAGCTGTTCCTCTTCAATTGCCTTAATAATGTCGTTCATTGCTCTTCCTCCTGATTTCCTGGATGTTCTTAATACATTTACCTGTAACAGAGGACCATCTCATTATCGCAACGTTTATAATATACCATATCATTCCTGTAAACGCAAGTAAAAATTATGATATCCAGTAGACCTTTTCCCTGCCGATGCGCAGCTTCAGCTTTTCCTGGAGACGCACGGACGCCTCGTTGTCGGTAAATACCTGGCAGAAGGGGACCCAGCCGCGCTCCAGCATCCTGTTTATCAGATGTTTTTCCAGCGCCTCGCCGATTCCCCGCCTGCGGAATTCTTCCGCCACCTCTAACATTCCCATGCTTCCTTCCGCATGAATTCCGGCAAATCCGGCCAGCTTTCCTTCAAGAAAGACTCCATACATCATTCCGGCGCTGATCCTCTCCTCCAGATAAGCCCTGTCATGAACCGTATGGTACTGTCCGTAAACGCTTTCCAGCCAGGAAAGATCCAACGGCCTGATATCATACGCCGCAGCTTCTTCCCATGGCGTTTTCCTGGTATAAACCGCCTGTACGCAGGAATTGATCACGCTGCAGCCAAATCTTCTGCAAAGGCTATCCTTAAGGAAATCCTGATGCGCCACATACAGGCCGTTTTTCAGGCCGCGCGGGATCAGGGAAATCAGCCTTTCCCCCATATCCTCATCCGCTGCGGACAGCATATAGGCACCGCTGGGAATATCCTTGACAAGGACGCCGTCCTCTGCGCCGTAAAGCAGCTCGCCCTGTCCTCTGCGGATAACCTCAAGCATATCCATATGGGAGAGCTTCCTTTTCTGCAGATAGCCGAGAGCCCGGCCTTTTCTTGCATAAAGCTCATACAAATCAGGCCTGCGCTCCCTGGTCCGCGCTTCCGACTGCTCCAGCCGCCAACGGTCCACTTTTGCATGATCCCCGCAAAGAAGCACCTCCGGAACCTCTGCGCCCTGCCAGACCTCCGGTCTGGTATACTGGGGATATTCCAGAAGATTATCATGGAAGGATTCAAATTCCGCTGATTCTTCATTCTTAAGCACACCCGGGACCAGACGGGAAACGGCGTCAATCATGACCATGGCCGGCAGCTCTCCTCCTGTCAGCACATAGTCGCCGATGGACACATAATCCGTCACAACAGCCTGCAGCACCCGTTCATCAATCCCTTCATAATGGCCGCAAAGGAAGACAAGATCCTGCTCCTGCGCCAGTTCCTGCGCCATCTGCTGGTTAAATACCTTTCCCTGGGGCGTAACGTAAATCACACGGGGGGACTTTCCGCCGCGGGAAATTATTTTTTCTTCCACCGATTTAAATGCATCAAAAACGGGCTGGGCCTGCATCAGCATGCCGGCCCCTCCTCCATAGGGATAATCGTCCACTTTTTTATGCTTATTTTTGGTGAAATCCCGGATATTTACCGCTTCTAGGCCAATATGCCCGTTCTGTGCGGCACGCCCCAGAATGCTGGTATTCAGCCCGCCTGTAACCATCTCCGGGAAAAGCGTGAGTATATGGAAATTCATACCTGCTCCCATCCGCCGCCTGCATGCAGCCTGTTTTACTGTAAATCCAGAAGCCCTTCCAGAAGATGGACCCTCATTACGGCATTTTCCACATCCACATCCAGAATGCATTCCTTAATGGCCGGAATCAGAACAGTGCCTCCCTCATCCAGTGCCACCTCATAAACATCATTCGCCCCTGTGGTTATAACATCCCGAAGCGTTCCCAAAGGGGAACCATCCTCCTTTACCACCTTCATATCGATAAGGTCTGCAATAAAAAACTCGTCCTTTTTCAGCCGGACCGCATTGTCCCTGGTCACATACAGGCTGGCCTTCCGGTATTTTTCCACCTGTTCAATATCGTCCAGCCCTTTGAATTTCAGTATTACAAACTGTTTGAAATATTTAACACTTTCGATTTCCAGATCCACGGACACTTTACCGTTATCCAGAATCACTTTCTTCAGCCTCCGGAACCGTCCCGGGTCATCCGTCGTAGGGTAAACCTTTACCTCGCCCTTCAGGCCATGAGTTGCCGTAATGATTCCTACCTGCAGTTTCTGTTCCATTCTTCTCCTCCAAACGAACAGGATTTACGCTTCCGGCACAATAACCGTTCCTGCGCAAACCAGGTTTTGCTCAGCAAAAAGCTGCTTCCGTAAAGGGAGCAGCCTTTTCGTTTCAGATGATTTCTACATCCACATGTTTTTTATCTCCCAGTGCTGCCGCTTTCACAACCGCACGGATTGCTTTGGCGATACGGCCCTGCTTGCCGATTACCTTGCCCATGTCGGACGGTGCAACGTGAAGCTCAATCGTCGTTATTTTACCGCTTTCCTTTTCCGTAACGACTACTTCCTCCGGGTTGTCAACAAGTGCTTTTGCAATCACTTCAACCAGTTCTTTCATTACTTTTCCTCCATTCCGCCGCAGGCGTCAACCCGGGTACCGGTAAATGGCGCCGATACCCTCTTCTTTGCCAAGAGGTCTTATTTCTCAATTCCTGCTGCTTTGAAGATTTTGCTTACTACTTCAGTGGGCTGTGCACCATTGTTCAGCCATTTCTTTGCCAGTTCTTCATTTACCTTGAACTCACTGGGATTTTTGTTAGGATCATAGATTCCGATTTCCTCGATGAATCTTCCGTCTCTGGGAGATCTGGAATCTGCCACGATAATTCTGTAAAAAGGAGCCTTCTTCTGTCCCATTCTTCTTAATCTGATTTTTACTGCCATTTTTTCTTACCTCCAAGAATCTTTTGCTTTGTTTGCTTTAATTTATTAAAAAGGAAGTTTAAACTTACCCTTTTTGCCTCCGAAGCCTCCCATCATGCCGGGAAGCTGCTTCATCATTTTCTGGCTCTGCTCAAACTGCTTGATGAAGCGGTTTACAATACTGATATCCACGCCCGCGCCTCTTGCAATCCTGTGCTTTCTGCTGGGATTTAAGAGCTTGGGGTTCCGGCGTTCGGCCGGCGTCATGGAAAGGACAATGGCCTCCATATGGGCCAGCTGCTTTTCATCCACCATGGATTCGATCTCCGCACTCTTGCCGCCGATGCCGGGCATCATGCTGAGAATGCTGGACAGGCCGCCCATGTTGCGCATCTGCTTCATGCTTTCCAGGTAATCCTCAAAATCGAATTTACCCTTCTTCATGCGCGACGCCATTTCTTTTTCCTTATCGGCGTCGATATTCATGTTGGCCTGAGCCTTATCTATTAAGGAAAGGACATCGCCCATGCCAAGGATCCGGCCGGCCATTCTGTCCGGATAAAACTGCTCCAAATCGGAAAGCTTCTCACCCATACCTACATAAAGGATGGGCTTTCCGGTCACCGCCTTGATGGAAAGCGCCGCGCCGCCACGGGTATCGCCATCCATTTTGGAAAGGATTACGCCGTCCACGCCTACCTTCTCGTCAAACTCTTTCGCCACGTTCACGGCATCCTGTCCGGTCATGGCATCCACCACCAGAAGCGTCTGGTGCACGGTGATGTTTTCTTTGATCTCCTGAAGCTCCTGCATCATCTCTTCATCAATGTGAAGACGGCCCGCCGTATCGATGATGACTACATTATTTCCATTTTTCTGTGCATGCTCCATGCCCGCCTTTGCAATGTCCAGGGGCTTGTTTTTGGTTCCCATGGAAAAAGCATCCACATTCTGCTTCTTAGCGTTGATTTCCAACTGCTCAATCGCGGCCGGCCTGTAAATATCACAGGCAACCAGCAGCGGTTTCTTTCCCTTTAGCTTGAATTTACCGGCCAACTTTGCCGCGGTCGTCGTCTTGCCGGCGCCCTGAAGGCCGCACATCATGATGACGGTGGTTGACTTGCCGGGCTGCATGGCGATTTCTGTAGTTTCCGAACCCATCAGGGCGGTCATTTCCTCATTTACGATTTTGATGACCATCTGACCTGGGTTCAGGCCGTTCATAACATCGGCGCCGATGGCGCGTGCCTCCACGGATTTCACAAACTGCTTTACCACGCGGAAATTAACGTCCGCTTCCAACAACGCCATCTTGACCTCCTTCAAGGCTGTTTTCACATCCTCTTCCGTCAGACGGCCTTTTCCTCTCAGGTTCTTGAATACATTCTGGAGTTTATCTGTTAAGCTTTCAAATGCCATAAACACTGTTTCCTTTGCTGATGTGTAACTGTCTGGTTACATCACAGTCACAGAATAAATTACATTTCTGCCAGAATCTCATCCGCCAGCTTCCTGATCTTTTCATCCGGCGTCAGCTGTTTGATCTCTTCCAGCTTTTCTGTGATAATCCTGAACTTTTCCATCAGGTGCAGCCTGCTTTCGTAATCCTCCAGCGTCTTGTCGCACCTCTTTATCAAATCGTGAACACCCTGTCTGCTGATTCCCGCTTCCTGAGCAATCTCGCTTAAGGACATGTCATTCATTACCGCATCTTCATATATCCGGCGCTGGTGCTCATTGAGCAGCTCGCCGTAAAAATCATATAACAGACCCTGTTCCACTATCTTTTCCATTGCCTTATCACCCTGTGCCTGTTATCTGCTGCCCGGCTCTCTCCGGAAGCTGTGAAGGTTCTCATCAGCTGCTGCGCCCGGATAACCGCAGTTGTAATCTTACTATAAAAGGAAGAAGGTGTCAAGTATTTTTTCTTGACACCTTCTTTTTTTCCTTAACATCTTCTTTTCCCTGAATATCTGCATTTTTCTGCAGTACTAATCCCGCCAGCTGTCAGTCAGGCAGCGCCATCCGCCTCATTATCCTGTCCCCGTTCTCACGAAGCCATTTTTTCCGAAGCTTATAATCCGGCAGCACTCTTTCCACTTCCTTCCAGAACCGTTCCGAATGGTTCATTTCCAGGCGGTGGCAAAGCTCGTGGACCACTACGTAATCAATCACCTCCGGCGGCATAAGCATGAGAAGACAGTTAAAATTCAGGTTTCCCTTGCTGCTGCAACTTCCCCAACGGGACTTCTGGTTGCGTATCGTTATCCTTCCATAGCTTACTTTTACCAAAGGCGCATAATAAGCGGTTCTCTGCGGAATATACTTAAGCGCCTCCCCGGCAAGCTTTCTGATTTCTTCTGTTGTGAGGCGTTCCTCAGGCTGCAGTTCTTCGTTCCTCTGTCTTTCCTTTATCTGCTTTATATGTTTTGTGATCCAGGAAGATTTTTCTTCCACAAATCTGCGGATTTCCGAATCAGGCATCCTGTATGGCGCGCGGACCGTAATATCGAGCTTCTCATCTATCTGCAGACAGACCGTTCTGCGGCCGCTTCTGACTACCCTTATTTTCAATTCTTCCTGTTCCGCTGCTGCTTTTTCATATCCTCTCTGTAAACAATAATCCATTTTCTTCTTTAACATCCTTTAAATTTTCTCGCTGAAAATATTCTTATACCCTTCCCCGTAAATCTCCGTGGCGCTGGAAACAATCATGAAAGCGAGAGGATCCTCCTCCTTCACGATCTCCTCCGCTTTTGGGGACATGGTATTGCGCATAACGCACATAATCACCTTTTTGGGACTGTTGCTGTAGGCGCCCTTACCTTCCAGATAGGTTACGCCGATATCCAGCTCCTCCAGAATCCTTGCGGTGATTTTTTCCGAACTGTCACTGATAATATAGATAAGCTTCGCCTCATCCCTGCCATAAAGTACCGCGTCAAACATAATGCTGCACACCACAACGGCCAGGATAGCATACATAATGGTATCAAAATCCCCGAATACCAAGAGGGAGGCGGATACAATCAGGATATCCGTCAGGAAGAACAGCCTTCCTGTTTTAAGATGTTTATATTTAAGCCGAAGGAATTTAACAATAATATCCGTCCCTCCTGTAGTCGCTCCGGCTTTGAAAACGATCCCCAGCCCGATGGCCATGAGAATCCCCCCTGCCAGGGCGGCCAGCAGCGGCTGTGAGGTGAGCGCCCCGAACCGGGCAAAAAAATTGGTAAACACGGCACACATCAGAGTAGCGTAAATGGTGGAAATGATAAACCTTAAGCCAAACTTCCACAATCCCGCTATCAGTATCGGGATATTTATCAGCAGCATGCCGGTACCGGTGGGAAGTCCGGACAGACGGTTTATGATCACCGCAATACCCGTGACGCCTCCGGGCGCCAGGTTGTTGGGATCCAGAAACAGACTGATGCTCACGCCATAAATACAGGCCGCCGCCGTAATCATGACGTAATCATAAATCCGCCTTTTCACCGATTTCTTTTCCACAAACTTTTCTGTCATAAAAAACCTCCCTTTCCATAATTCCACAGTCAGCACCCCGCCGCAGGCAACGGGCATCAACTCTAAAACGCCGTGCCTGCCACGGTAAATCCCTATTAAAAAAACCGCATAATTAACTTACGCGGTTTAATCAGCATCTAAAAGCCTACGGCTGCTTTCGACACATCTTTCATATCAACATTCTCTCCAGAGCCGGCGGAAGCCAAACCTCCGCCGGCAGGCGCAGTAAACCTGGTTTACTGCGATATATTTCCCGCAGCAGTCACCGGATGGATTTATCCCCGGCCTGCTTCCTTCGGAAATGAACCGCCATTGTCCATTTTCTGCAATATGGCGCTTAAATATTCGTCCTGACCAGTTTCGGCTGATAACCTTCTCTCTCCAAAGCGGCCAGAATCTGATTTTTATGATCCGTCCCAAAGGCTTCCAGAGTAATGCGCAGCTCCACAGCCGCGCTGCGGTTGATGGATACAAACTGGTTATGCTCCAGCTTGATAACATTTCCGTTTTCCTCTGCAATCACAGCCGCCACGCGGGAAAGCTCGCCCGGCTTATCAGGAAGCAGAACGGAAACGGTAAAAATACGATCCCTGAAAATCAGTCCGTGCTGCACCACGGAGGACATGGTAATTACATCCATGTTGCCGCCGCTTAAAATGGAAACCACTTTTTTATTCTTCACGTTCAGGTGCTTGAGCGCCGCAACGGTAAGCAGTCCGGAATTTTCCACCACCATCTTGTGGTTTTCCACCATATCAAGGAATGCTGTCACCAGTTCCTCATCGCCCACGGTTATGATTTCATCAATATTCTGCTGTATGTAAGGGAAGATGATGCTTCCGGGCGTTTTTACGGCCGTACCGTCGGCAATGGTATTGACCTTGTCAAGCGTCACTACTTTTCCCTGCTCCAGGGACGCCTGCATACAGTTGGCCCCTGCAGGTTCCACGCCAACCACATGAATCTTGGGGTTGAGAAGCTTTGCCAGCGTGGAAACGCCTGTGGCAAGTCCGCCGCCGCCGATAGGCACGAGAATATAGTCAACCAGGGGCAGCTCCTTGAAAATTTCCATCATTATGGTTCCCTGGCCGGTGGCAACTACAGGATCATCAAAGGGATGGATAAAGGTATATCCGTATTCGTCCGCCAGTTCGTAGGCCTTTGCGCAGGCTTCATCATATACGTCTCCGTAAAGAACCACCTCCGCGCCATAGCCCTTGGTGCGGTTTACCTTCATCAAAGGAGTCGTGGTCGGCATTACAATCACCGCCTTGCAGCCATAGGCCTTCGCCGCATAGGCCACTCCCTGCGCATGATTGCCGGCGGAGGCTGTAATCAGTCCTTTGCTTCGTTCCTCCTCCGTCAGGGTGCTTATTTTATAATAAGCGCCGCGAAGCTTGTACGCGCCGGTCAGCTGCATGTTCTCCGGCTTAAAATAGACCTTGTTTCCCGACTGGTTGCTGAAATATTCACTGAATACCAGCTTAGTCTCCTGTGTTACTTTTTTTACCACCTCGGAAGCCTCTTCAAACTTCTCCAGGGTGAGCATTTTGTTTTCTTCCATGTTTACTCCCATCTGCGCACTTTGGCGCGTACAATTCAGTCCGGAGGCATTGATTTTCTTCCAGACATGCCCTGCCTTTTTATTCTTCTTCCGTCTTTACATCAAACAGAGCATTGACAAACTGCTCCGGATCGAATTTCTGCAGGTCTTCCATATCCTCTCCCACGCCGATATATTTCACCGGCACATTCAGCTCCGACTGGATTGCCACCGCAATCCCGCCTTTCGCCGTACCGTCCATCTTTGTAAGGATAATACCGGTCAGGTCGGCTACCTCGCCGAATTCCCTGGCCTGTGCAAGGGCGTTCTGCCCTGTGGTTCCATCCAGGACCACCAGGTTTTCCCGATGGGCATCCGGAAATTCCCGGTCTATGATCCGGTTCATTTTCTTCAGCTCTTCCATCAGGTTCTTTTTATTATGAAGCCTTCCGGCGGTATCGCACAGAAGCACATCCACATGCCTGGCCTTTGCTGCATTCACCGCATCAAAGACCACGCTGGCGGGATCCGAGCCTTCCGCCCCGCCGATCATATCAACGCCCGCCCGGTTGGCCCAGCCAGCAAGCTGTTCCCCCGCGGCGGCGCGGAAAGTATCCGCTGCGGCAATCAGCACCTTCCTGCCCTCTTCCTTGAGCATGCCCGCCAGCTTGCCCACAGAGGTGGTCTTTCCCACGCCGTTTACGCCGATTACCAGAATCACCGACTGCTTCTTTTCAAAGTCATAGGCGGTTTCCCCTACCTGCATCTGCTCCTTTATGCTGTCGATGAGCAGCTGCTTGCAGGCGGAGGGCTCCTTGATATGCTGTTCCTTCACCTGCTGCTTCAGGCGATCCAGAATATTGGAAGTGGCATTTACGCCGATATCCCCCATAATCAGGATTTCTTCCAGTTCTTCATAAAATTCATCGTCAATCGCCGAAAAGCCGCTGAATACGGAGTCGATTCCATGCACAATATTATTTCTTGTTTTATTCAGGCCCTCTTTCAGCCGGGCAAAAAAGCCCTTCTTTTCTTCGCTCATAGCTACCTCCTACTGATTAGCCGCAGCATCTCAAACCATCCTGCTGTTACGATTAGTTTTCCAAATCCCTGTCTATCAGGCTTACGCTTACCAGCGTGGAAACACCCTTTTCCTGCATGGTGATACCATAGAGCCTGTCGGCCTTTTCCATGGTTCCTCTTCGGTGTGTAATAACAATAAACTGCGTGGACTTTGTCAGCTTATGTAAATAATTTGCGAACCGGCCTACGTTGCTGTCGTCCAGCGCCGCCTCGATTTCATCCAGCAGACAGAACGGCGAAGGCTTCAGGTTCTGAATGGCAAACAGGAGGGAAATCGCAGTCAGCGCTTTTTCACCGCCGGAAAGCTGCATCATATTCTGCAGCTTCTTTCCCGGCGGCTGGGCGATGATCCGGATTCCCGCTTCCAGAATATCCTCATCCTCCATCAGCTCCAGGGTTCCCTTTCCGCCGCCGAAAAGCTCTTTGAACACTTTGTCGAACTCCTGGCCGATCTGGGCGAATTTTTCCTTAAACTGCCTGCGCATCGCTTCATCCAGCTCCAGGATAATCTTTTTCAGGGCTTCCTCCGCCTGCACCAGATCATCATGCTGGGTTTTCAGGAAGTTATAACGTTCCATCAGGTTTTTATAATCCTCGATGGCGTTTACGTTTACATCCCCCAGCTTTCTTATCTGCTCCTTCAGGGAAGCGATTTCCTTTTTCATGCCTGCCAGATCCTGCAGGCCTTCCTTTTTAAGCGCTGCAGCGCTGCTCAAGGTAATTTCATACTCATCCCACATGTAGTTGATCTGGGCTTCCACAGCCTCCTCCAGCTTTTCACGCTGGGCGTTCAGCCGGTATACTTCCTTATCCAGCCCTGACAGCCTGTCCGACAGGCTTTCCCTGTCCGCAAAAAAGTTTTTCTGCCGTCCGCTTAAGGCTTCTTTTCTTTCCATGTCGGCCTTCAGCTTCTCTTCGCCGTCGGTCTGGGTGCTCAGGGAATCCGCTATGGTCTGCTGCAGCCGGCGGATATCCTCTTCCCTCCGGGTGATATTCACAAGGTTTGTTTCCATTCCCTCCAGGATTTCTTCCAGCTCAGCGGCAAACCGGCTGATTTCACCTTCAATACGATCCAGGTTGGTTTGTTCAAAGCCCTGCTTCTGCCTGATTTTTTCCACTTCCAGATCCCATTCGGCCACACGGGAGCTGTGAAGGCTTTCCTCGCCCCTTTGCCCCTCCAGCAGCTTCTGCGCCTCGCCGATTCTGGCATCCACATCCTTTTCCAGCATTTCGGAGGCTTCCAGCTGTCTGAGGATTTCATCTTTTCCGTTTTTGATCTCTTCTATCTGGGCGGCAATTTCCTTCTGCTCGGTCTGCAGATCTCCATATCCCTGTTCCGTCTGTTCTTTTTTCTCTCTGGCGGCCGCCACATTCATCCGGGCCGTATTCTGATGGATAAATTCCTCCTGAAGGGAGGCCTTTACCTGCTCCAGATCCATGCGCAGCTGGTTTCTCCGCTTTTTTGTCTGTTCAATGGAATCCAGCAGCCTGTCAATAGCCATCAGGGTTTCCCTGACCTTTTTCCCAAGCTCCTCCATTTCCCTGCGGCGTCCCAGCAGATTGCTGCTGTTCTTATAGGCACCGCCGCTGATGGAACCGCCGGGATTAAAAAGCTCGCCCTCCAGCGTTACCATCCGCAGGCTGTATTTGTATTTTCTTGCAATCCTGACCGCATTGTCCACGTTGTCAACCACAACAATTCTTCCCAGAAGGGAGGCCGCAACATCGCGGTAGCGCTCCTGCGTCGTCACCAGGGAGTCCGCAAGACCCAGGACACCGGCTTCCTGCAATACCTCTTTTCTCTGGAATTCCTGCCTGTTCCTGATGCTGGTCAGGGGCAGGAACGTGGCGCGGCCGGCTTTGTTCTGTTTCAGAAAGGCGATCATTTCCTTGGCGGTTTCTTCATTTTCCGTCACAATGTTCTGGATGCTGCCGCCCAGGGCCGTTTCAATGGCCACCTCATATTTTTTGTCCACCTTTATCAGATCGGCAACAACGCCTATAATCCCCGGGCTGTTTTCCTTCTGCTCCATGACACGCTTTACGCTGCCACCATAGCCTTCATAACGCTCCGTGAGATTCGACAGGGCGTCCAGCCGGGATTTATCCTGATGGTAAAGCACCTGGGTATCCCGCAGCTTCTGATCCTTCCCCGACAGCTCATCCCGTATCTGGTTCAGCTCTTCCTCCAGCAAAGTCTGCTTATCGTTGAGGGCCGATATATTTTCATTAATCTGAAGGAATTCCTCCTCCAGCCTTTTAATGTTTTCCTCCTGCCAGGCTTCATCCGATTTTGCCCGCAGCAGCCGGGAATTCAGCTCTGCCCTGCGGATCTGGATCTGCTCCAGCATGGTATCAAAACGTCCCATACGGGATTTGATGGTAGCGCGTTCATTCAGCTCGGTAATAATCGTATTTTTACCGTTTTCTATTTCCGTATTCAGCTCATCGATCCTGGCCTGTACTTCGGACAGCCTGGCCTTAGCCTCCTGCCTTGCAAGCTCTACCTCCTTCAAATGGGCGTCTATCTTGCCCTTTTCTGTAAGGATTGCCGCTTTGTCCCCGCTCTTTGCATCAATTTCACGCTGCAGGGTTTCCTTACGGTTTTGCAGATGCTTTTCATTTCCTCTGGCGGAATTGATCTGCTCTTTCAGGACGTTGATTTCCCCTTCCAGCTTTCCCCTCAGCATGCCGGTGTCGTTCAGCTGGGAACGGGCTTGTTCAATGCGCTTATCCAGTTCTTCGATTTCCGTCTGGATTTGATCGTATTCCTCTTTGATATGTTCATATTTCTCCGTGGTTTCCTGCAGATCCCGGGAGGCTATTTCGTATTTCTCACCAACTCCGGCCAGCTGCTCACGCAGACGATCGTTTTCCAGGAGAAACACATTGACATCCAGATTCTTCAAATCTTCTTTTTTCTTCAGGTAGACCTTTGCTTTTTCCGCCTGCTTTTCCAGCGGCTCCACCTGCTTTTCCAGCTCTGAAAGAATATCGCTGACACGCAGCAGATTCTGTTTTTCATCCTCCAGCTTCTTCTGGGCGGCGGCTTTCCTGCGCTTGAACTTAACGATTCCTGCAGCTTCGTCAAAAAGTTCTCTTCTTTCCTCCGGCTTTCCGCTCAGGATTTTGTCAATCTGGCCCTGGCCGATGATGGAGTAGCCTTCCTTGCCGATACCCGTATCGTAAAAAAGCTCATTCACATCCTTCAGCCTGACCGGCGAACCGTTCATCAGATATTCGCTTTCCCCCGAACGGTAAATGCGCCTGGCCACCGTCACCTCATCATAATCGATTGCCAGCTGGTGATCCCTGTTGTCCAGGGTGATGGCCACATAGGCGTAGCCCATGGGCTTTCTTTGCTCCGTGCCGGAAAAAATGACGTCCTGCATGGAAGCGCCGCGCAGCTGCTTCACCCGCTGCTCGCCCAGCACCCAGCGGACGGCATCGGCCACATTGCTTTTCCCGCTTCCATTGGGTCCTACGATTCCGGTGATTCCATTGTGGAACTGAAAGGTTATTTTGTTGGCAAAGGATTTGAATCCGTGTATCTCAATACTTTTTAAGTACATTAGTTTAATCCTTATTCCTTATTCTTCCGAAGCGCCAGGATCGCTTCATAGGCCGCCTGCTGTTCCGCCGCTTTCTTGGTGCGGCCCTTTCCCTTCCCGATAAGCTTTCCGTCAAGCACGGCGTCTACCAGAAATTCCTTGTCATGATCCGGCCCTTCCTCCCCGGTAAGCACATATTCAAATACGGCCTCCGGCATGGTCTGTATCATCTCCTGAAGCACGGTCTTACTATCATAAAAAAGGATTTTATTCTCCAGATCGGAAAGCACAAACCGGTGAATAAAATCATGCGCCGCCTGAAAGCCTCCGTCCAGATACATGGCTCCGATTACCGCTTCCATAACGTCCGAGGTAATGGAATCCCGTCCTCTGCCTCCGGTAGCTTCTTCTCCCTTGCCCAGCAGCATATACTGCCCCAGCTCCAAATCACGGGCACAGTATGCCAGCGCCGGTTCACAGACCATGGAAGAACGCAGCTTCGTCAGCTTGCCTTCAGGCATCTGGGGGTTCTCATGGAACAGGAAATCACTGGATACCAGCTCCAGCACCGCATCCCCCAAAAATTCCAGCCGTTCATAATCTTCCAGTTTGTTTATCTTCTGCTCATTGGCAAAGGAACTGTGGGTCAAAGCCTGCCTCAGCAGCTTTTTGTCACGGAAGGTGTACCCGATCCTTTTTTCAAGCTCTTCCAATGTATATTTCACACTTATCCGGTCCTTTCTGCATATCAAAAAGCCCTCCAGGTTTCCCTGCCACGGGCTTTTCTTATACGATTATTAGATTCATCGGCAACTGTTTCCATGCCCTGACGGGAGTCGTTTTCCCTCTGCCGTCCTCTATCTTGTATTTCTGATCAGCTCGACCGCTTCGCCTACCGTGCTGATTTTTTCCGCATCGGCCGGTGCGATTTCGATACCGAATTCTTCCTCAATGCCCATCACGATCTGGAACACATCCAGAGAATCCGCACACAGATCGTCAACAAAGGTGGTCTCTTCCGTAATTTCCTTGGGATCCACGCATAACACTTCCGCTATGATAGTTCTCAGCTTGTCAAGTTCCATATCTTTCGTCCTTTCTTACTTACTCAGCCGCTCCGGAAATCACTTTCTGGATCTTACCATTAATATCCTGTTCCTTAAAGGTTAAGCACTGCAGAATTGTGTTTTTGATTTCCACGGCTTTGGAGCTTCCGTGTGTCTTAACCACCAATCCCTTCAGGCCAAGCAGCGGCGCCCCGCCGTACTGCTCCAGGTCAAAGGCCTTCAGCGTCTGCTTCAGCGCGGGCTTTACAAGCAGCGCCCCTATCTTGCTTCGCAGATTCACCATCATGCCGGACTTGACTTTACTGATTAATGTAGCCCCCACGCCTTCATACAGCTTCAGGACCACGTTTCCCACAAATGCCTCGCAGACTACCACATCAGCCGCACCTGCAGGGATATCCCTCGCTTCTATGCTGCCGATAAAATTGATATCGCTGCATTCCTTCAGCAGCGGGAAGGTTTCCTTTACCAGCGCGTTTCCCTTTTCCTCTTCCGCGCCGATATTGACGATGCCCACCCTGGGCTTCTTAATTCCCATGACATTTTCCATATAAATGGAACCCATTTTTGCAAACTGCACCAGCTGGGAAGGCCTGGCATCCACATTGGCCCCGCAGTCAATGAGAAGGGAGGCTCCCTTTTCCGTAGGAATGAGCGGCGCCAGCGGCGGGCGTTCCACACCTTTGCTGCGTCCCACGATAACCTGTCCGCCTGCCAGTACGGCTCCCGTACTTCCCGCGGACACAAAGGCATCGCATTTTCCTTCCCTTACCATATAGAGACCCTTTACAATCGAGGAATCCTTCTTGCTGCGGATGGCCGCCACAGGAGGCTCCGCCATGGCAATTACCTCCGTCGCATTCACGACCTCCACCTGCTCCTGGGGATAGGTATATTTGGCAAGCTCCGCCTTTACCTGTTCCTCTTTCCCCACCAGGAATACTTTTATCTTCTTTTCCGCCTGGATCGCTTCCACCGCGCCCTTGACTATTTCTGCAGGCGCATTGTCACCGCCCATGGCATCCACTGCCACCTTTACATAATCTGCCATCTTGCTTCCTCCCTGTCGCCGCTGATTCTGAGTATGGGAGCTTTCATCCCCACTCTCCCTGTGCATCAAAGCACACACTGAATGGGAATATAAATTTATTTTTCTCCCATGCCGCACTGCACAGTCTACTCAAACCTCGCAGCCAGGCTCTGTCCGTTCCTGCTGCTACGGCGCTGCCGCCGTATAAAAGGCAAACCGCAAAGCCCACCTGCGGAATTTGAGTATCCTATATAAATATACTAGACATGCCTGTAAAAATCAAGCGAATTGTCCACCGGAGGGCAGACGGGGCACAAGCCCGCCGCATTTCAATGCCACAAGCCCCGGCCTGAAAACAGGCCGGGGCTTGTGTGAAATTACATATTATTTCTTTTTGTTTCGCAGCATACCGGCCGCACTAATTTTTCATTTCCACCTTCTCCATCAAACCGTCAGCTCCAAACCGTAAATCAGCGATACAGGTTTCCCTGTGAAACCCTTTCCCCTTATCGTACTTAGCCAACGGCGTAGCAAAACGATGATAGGCAATTCGATAAGTGTCCTCTCCGGGCACGGCGGAAATGCTATGGTGTCCGGTTCCCAGTATGTCTCTTTCCGGATCCTTTTCCAAAATTGCATAGCGGTAAGTTATCGGGCCCGTAAGAGATTCGGAGGTTCCATAGTTTACATGATAATTCTCACTTCCCGTATCGTCGCAGGACCAGGTGAAATGATAAATTCCCTGTCGTTTCAGAACGGTAATGGCTTCTCTGAAATCAAACGCGCCTTCCAGATTCCTCAGTGTCTCAACACATATCGATGTCATGTTATCCTGCAGCTTCACAATAGCCGGATTTCCGTTCCCAAACAAAAGCCAGGTATCCCCGTCCTCCTGATAAATGGATGGATCAATCGTCTGCCCCATGGAAATTCCGTACTTCTTCATCATTTCCATTGTCAGAAGCGGCTGATGCTGTGCCTGAAAAGGCCCGGCAGGATGTTCGGCAACTGCTACACCGATGCAGGAACTGCCGCTTTTATCCTTGGCACAGAAATAAAAATAATATTTTCCGTTCTTTCGCGCAATACAGGGCGCCCAGGCACTGCCTGATGCCCATGGCACCTGTTCTGATGCCACGTCAAGAATCAATCCCTCGTTATGAAAGCTTATTCCATCCTCAGATGAAAACACATAAAACTGTGTTCCCGACCAGTTTTCAAATCCGTCCGTTGTGGGATACAGATACCATACGCCATCAAAACACACCAAATCCGGATCTGCATATTCGCCCTTTAGTACAGGATTTGTAAAATCCGCCTTAAGTAAATCTTTTTCCACTGCCGTATTCTCCTTATGCTCATTCTTTCACGGAACCCAACGTAATCCCCGTCACAAAATACTTCTGCATAAAAGGATATATAATTAATATGGGCACCGTCGCTATCACTATTTTAGCAGAATTGAAGGTTCTTTGCGACATCATATTTATGAGCTGCTCCGTTGACAGCTTTGAGGTGTCGGACATATTAATTACCAGGGACTGTATATATGTCTGCAGCGGAACCTTAGACGGCGTATTGATAAGCAGCATGCCGTCAAAGAAATTGTTCCAGTGCCCCACAATGCTGAACAGAGTAACCGTCGCGATAGCGGGCTTGGCCAGCGGGACGCAGATTAAAGACATCATCTGTATCTGGTTAATTCCATCGATTTTCGCAGATTCTTTGATGGCCTTCGGCTGGTTCCTGAAAAAATTCATCAGCAGGATAACATTATAAACCGGCACTGCGGAGGGAATTACCAGCGCCCAGATACTGTTCAGCAGTCCGGTGCCTTTAATCACAAAATACCAGGGAACCAGGCTCGCCCCAAAAAGCATACAGAAAATGGTGAACCACATGTAGCGGTCTCTGGAAGGGAACTCATCCTTTTCCAAAGACAGCGGATAAGCCATCAACACAGTGCAGAGCAGGTTCAGGCCGCCGCCTAGAATAACCCGTTTCACAGAAATCCAGAAGGCCTGAAAAAATCGGGAATCATTCAGCAGATATTCATAAGAAGCCAGAGTGAATTCCACCGGCCAGAAGCTTACCCTTCCTGCCACGGCCGCATTTTTGCTGCTCAATGACAAGGCCAGCACATGAAGCAGAGGCAGAAAACACAGCAGTCCAAGGATAATGAGAATCAGAGTTACCACAAAATCAAATATTCTGTTTTCCAGCGTTTTATATTTCAGCATACTCTATCCTCCTAAAAAATGCGGTAATTCGCAAACTTGCGCGCCAGATAATTGGAAGTTACAATCAGCAGGAAACTGACTACCGACTTCATCAGCCCGATTGCCGTTGCCAGCGAATACTGTGCGCTCTCGAAGCTCATCCGGTAAACATAGGTATCTATAATGTCTCCCGTATCATAGACAATAGGAGAATACAGGTTATATATCTGATCAAAGCCGGCATTCAGCACATTGGCAATATTTAGCGTAGCCACAAGGACCACTGTTACTTTAATACCGGGCAGCGTAATATTCCATATTTTCTGCAGCCGGCTGGCCCCGTCGATGGAAGCCGCTTCATACAGCTCCTGATTAATTCCTGCCAGCGCAGCAATAAAAATAATGGCTCCGTAACCGAATTCCTTCCATACATCCGTTCCTACAATAATCCCCTGAAACAGTTTGTTGTTTCCCAGAAAAACGATTGCTTCATCAATAATTCCCAGCTTCATCAGCGCCATGTTAATGATTCCGCTTCCGTCAAGAATATCCCTGAAAATCATGGCAAGAATAACCCAGGAAAGAAAATGTGGCAGGAAGCAGATGGTCTGAACCGTCTTTTTAAATCTTTTTCCTGACATTTCATACAGCAGAACTGCAAAAAAGACGGACATAACCAGATTGAAAACAATTTTCCCCACAGCAATGACAAGGGTATTTCTGAATATCTTAAAAGTGTCCGGAAGCATAAACATATATCTGAAATTATCCAGGCCGACCCATTTTGATTTAAAAAAACCAAGTACCGGCTGAAAATTTTCAAAGGCCATAATATTTCCGAAAAAAGGAAGTATCGTGTAGGTAAACAACACCAATACCCCGGGAAGAAGCATCAGATGAAGCGGCCATGTATTTTTTAAGGTTATTTTCCTTTTCTTTTCAACTTTCTTCATGTGATCATACACTCCTGTTTTATTTTCCACAGAGAAATTTCTACTTTTGCCGCAAAAAACGCTACCTTGCAAGAAGGGGGAATCACAAGGATTCTCCCTTCCATAACAGGTATCTCAACAGATTGATTCTTTTTACTGTTTCAAAGCTTCCAGTTCTGCAAGAATGTCACTGCCGCCCAGGGCGTTCCACTGTTCAACATATTCATCAAAGGAATCAATGGATGCCTCTCCATTTAATATCTTTAAAAAGGTCTCATCTTCTAATTTTTCCAGAGTTGCCCATTTACTGTCCATTGTCTCCGTTCTCGAATAAGAAGCGTCAAAAATCTGGTTCATATTGCCCACTTCCTGTCCCAGAAGGCCTGCCGAACGGACATAAGACCATCCAAACAGATTATTGGCTTCCGATGCTGATTTTACATCTTTCGTTGCCGCCTGATAAGATTCATACCACTGCAAAGCTTCACCGGATAACTCAGAAACATCTTTTTTACCGTTTATCACTTCCAATGCCGCCAGAGCCTTACCTTCTTTATCATCATATCTGGAGAGAAGAATGGAAAAAGGCATTGTTGTCCAGCTGTAAGGATCTGTAGGATCTGCTTTCAGGCTCACACCCTGATCCTGGTCGATATCAAACTGATAATTCATTGTTTTGATCGCCGCTTCCTTTACAGCTTCAGAAGAACCTGCTTTTACAACAAGATAGTTTGCGGAAGGAGAAATCATTGCAGTATTATATTTCCCATCATCTGCAAGAGGTGCAAGATAGCAATTCCAGAAGATGGAAGGATCGTCAGAAAGCATACCATTCAACGGCCAGTTCATATTCCACCATGCGCCAAAGAAGATTCCGGACTGTCCGCTGGTAATCAATTCTTCACAGGTACTGCTGTCTCTTACTACAAAAGAAGAATCAATCACACCTGACTCTACCAGCTTTCTGATTTCTTCCAGAGCAGTTTTAGTTTCAGCGGTATTGGATCCGTAAACGATCTTGCCGTCCGCACCCGTAATGAAATGCTTCGGGTAGGAATTGTAGCGGGCGAACAGAGCGTCTATTCCATATGTATTGCTGCCTCCCTTGCTTACAATCTTGGAGGACACTATCAGACCGTTGGTCGTACCCTTTTCAGCCTTAAATTTTTCCACAATGTTAACAATGTCTTCTACTGTTTTAGGCTCCTCCAGATTTAATTCCTCCATCCAGTCGCCGCGCACGAAAAGCATCGGAATTCCGTCCGCCCCAGGGCTGATGCTGGGCATACCCATTAATTTCCCGTCAAAGGTAGCACTGGCAAAGCTGATTCCTTTTGTGGTATCATAAGCTGCCTTCAGGTTATCGGAAGCATATTTGTTATAAGCATCCGACATATCCTCTATGGCGCCTGCGGCCACAAGCTGGCGAAGCTGTGATTCGTTCACCACCATAACATCCGGAATTTCACCGGAGGTAATCGCCATGCTGACCTTTGTTTCATAGGTATCGCTGGGAACGGAAAAATCATACTCAAACGTTATACCCAGCTTTTCACTGATATGATTTACAAGATAGTTATTGGAGGAATCTTGTCCATCCAGATAAGTAGCTCCGGTATCTTCACTTCTTCCCACATGAAGCGTAATTTTCTCCGCCACCGGGCCATAAGGATCCGCTTCTTCCGATGCGGCAGCCGCCTCTGTACCTTCCCCCTTTGATTCTGCCTGCTGCGTTGCTGCAGAAGATGCTGTGTTGTCATCCGCTCCTGCACATGCCATCAGGGAACCTGCCATGGTAAGTGCAAGTACGATGGATAATCCCTTTGAAAACTTTCTTCTCATAACCTGTAATACTCCTTTTCTATCTCAATTTTATTAACTTGTGCACACCAGTTAATTTATATTAATATTATATTTTTATTTTCATAATGCGTATATAATAAAAATCCGACATTCATTTTAATTTCTTGTACACTTCACCCAAGCACCGGCATTTTACAGCCGCACAAATGTTGAATTGTGTATCACTTTCTTTTATGATACACTTATTCGTAGTGTATTTTTTATATATGCCAGTGACTGGATGCAATATCCGCCCGGTCCTGTCAAAAATCCCATTAAATCAATGCAGCAGGAGGCCAGAAATGATTCCCACACTAATCGCCGATGATTCCATTGCGGAACTCGATGTCATCTTATATCTGATTAAAAAATATGCCCTTCCCCTGGAGCCAGCCGTTGCCTCAGACGGCGAAGAAGCGCTTCATTACATACAGCAGTCCCCCGTGGAGCTTCTGATAACGGACATCCGCATGCCTTTTATGGACGGGCTGGCCCTGTCGGCAAAAGCGCTCGCTGTCAATCCTTATTTAAAAATTATTATAAGCAGCGGGTATCAGGATTTTTCCTATGCAAAAACCGCTATTTCCCTCGGAGTGGAGGAATATCTTCTCAAGCCGATTCAGCCACAGGAATTTACACAGATTATTTTAAGAATTGCTGATAAACTGGAAAAAGAGAAACAAAAAAGGCAGGCTGACAACCTTCAGCTTGCCTACAGCCGGGATCAAATTACCCAGCAGCTGCTCCGCGGCGCCCTGCGGAGCGGAAAAGATGGAATGCTGCCCAGGGAGATCCGCAGCCTGATGCCTGATAAAGGGGAACTGCTGTTACTGACAGCCGAGTCCGGAAGCCTCAGCTCCCTCTTTAACCTGAAGGCTGAAATCTGTCAGCTTGCCAGCCAGTTTTTTAATTACCCCGCCCGCTGTATTCCCATTGATTCCCAATTTCTTCTGCTTGCTGTGGATTTTTCAATCCCGGCGGATGAAGAATGCGGCAATGCAAAGAAAAGGGCAGATAAATTTGTGGAACGGCTTAAGAATATGTACCATCTGCCGTTTCGCGGAACTTCTTCCTCCATGCCTGCCCCGGAACAGCTTCTTCCGACGGTACAGGCCATGAAACTGTCTCTCTCCGATACGCCCCCGGAGCCTTCTGAAAATAAACAGGAAATTAAAAACCTGGACTCTGCAAACGGAAAGGTACGGTTTGTCTGCGAATATATCTCCACTCATTATCAGGAGAATTTAAGCCTGGAGGCACTGGCAGAAATTTCCTATCTCCATCCTGATTATCTGTCGCGGATTTTCAAGAAAGAAACGGGAATGAACCTGAACCGCTACATAAAGACCTTCCGGCTCAATCAGGCCTGCCGCCAGCTGGAAACCACACAGCAGAAAATCACAGCCATCAGCGCCTCTGTCGGTTACCAGAACTGTGCCTACTTTATCCGTTCCTTTACGGAGCATTTCGGAATCAGCCCTGAAAAATACCGTCAGCAGCACAACCAGTTTTCCGGAGGGAAATCATTATGAGAACTTTAGACCTGTTTTTCCGATATATACGTGATATGAAGCTTAAGACAAAGCTCATCTGTATCTATATCATCGCTTCCTTTTCGGCGCTTTTCCTTCTTCTGATAGTATTGAAGGCCGCCCTGGGGAAGCAGCTTTTTTCCCATGAACAATCCATGCTGAGCAATGCGCTCAATCAAAGCATCTCCCAATTGGATGCCCAGATAAATGACACCATTAATCTTTCAAATGTAATCTATAATAATGACGATATTATAAGTGCAATTAATGTGGACTACGGGAAAGATTATTTCAAAATGTATACTGCCTACAGCAATATCATAAAACCGGAGCTATACATTTATAAATGCCTGATTCCGGAGGTTACCGATATCCTGCTTTATTCCTCCTGTGGAATTTTTCCCCACAAAAATCTGGTAAACAGTCTGTCAGATCTGGAAACAGAACCCTGGTTTCCGCAAATAAAGGACATCCATACTCCCAGCTGGATAGTAACCGGCACAAAGGAGAGCCCCAGCCTGGCATCCATACGTATGCTTCCCAAGATACCCTCCTATCCATTTGATAATTATCTGTATCTGGAAATGGATTATAAGAATTTTTTCGCCTGCACCAATTCCATCAGCCAGGACGCCTATGGTCTTGTTATCGCCGGAAAAAACAATTCCCTGATTTATCAGTACCATTCCTTCCCCGGGGATGACTTTCCTGTGAATGCACAGGAGCTGCTGACGGATTATGAAAAAACCGTGGAGGAATACGGCAGCCGCTATATTTTTCTTTCAGCGCCTGTAGAATCGGCCGGATGGACTATTTACTATTACAGTCCTATCAGCAATGTGAAAGGGACGGTGGAACGGACAATCTTTACCTCATTCTTTTTGATAGCCCTCTGTTTCACCATACTTTTCCTGCTCACCTTTTTTACCGTTAACTCTATCCTTTCCCCCCTCAGACAGCTGACCGGGGTGATAAGCAAAATATCCCTGGCAGACATCGAGAAGCATGAGCTGCTGATTATCCCCAACCGGAATGATGAAATCGGAAAGCTGATTCACACCTTTAATTCCATGCTGAAAAGGATACGTTCTCTTATTGATGAAGCTTATGTACAGAAGCTGAAAGCAAAGGAATATCAGCTGAACGCCCTGCGCGCTCAGATTAACCCGCATTTTCTTTACAATACGCTTTCATTGATAAGCGCACGGGCTATTATAGCGGAGCAAACCGAAATCAGTGAAACAGTGCAGCTTCTGACACTTTTTTACCGGACTTCCCTGAATAAAGGGCAGGATACTACCACCATACGGAATGAACTGGAGAACATAAAGGCTTATATTTCAATTCAGCTGATTCTTACGAGCCATTCCTTCCTTGTGGAATATCAGCTGGAGGAAACTCTTCTGGAGCTGCCTATTCCCTGCCTGATACTGCAGCCTATTGTTGAAAATGCCATCGAGCATGGCCTGCGCAGCAGCCGCAGACAGCCCAGAAGGCTTATTATCGCCCTGTCAGAGGAAAAAGGAATATGCTTTATCCGGGTATGCGATAATGGCTGCGGCATTCCCCCCGATAAAATGCAGGGGCTTTTCGCCTGTGAAACAACGCATATCGGGATAAAAAACGTAAACGAGAGGCTGAAGCTTTCCTACGGAGATAATCTGGGCCTGATAATAAACAGTGAGGCGGACAACGGCACTGAAGTCATTATCAGAATACCACTGCAGAAAAACAGTCCTAAACCCTGAAATTATCGAAACGAAAAAGAGTGGCTGCCGGCTTTATATTTCGCCTGGCAGCCACTCTTTTTATGAAACCATATATCACTTACACCATACCTACAGCCAACACAGCGGACAGACCATAAAAGCCCGGCGCCATCATTCAGCTTATCATTTCCGCACCAATCTCATATTTCCATTCCCCGTTCTTATATTCCGCAGTCACATCATGAAAATAATAAGCGCCGGTTCCGCTTCTGTATTTTTCCGCATTGCAGGTCACTTTTCCATTTTGGTTGGAAAGCTCCTCTATCGTTACAAGAATCCCATTTTCTATTCCCTTTTCCCGATCAAGGATCCCCTGCGCAGCCAGTTCCTCCTGTGTGGACTGAGAACCGAATCCGCCGAAATACGTGCCTCCCAGATAAGCCAGCCCTTCTTTCTCCCCTTCGCTTAAAGAGGCAACTGACGTAAAATCAAAATAGCTTTCCGTAATACCTTCATTCAGTCCCGGATCTGTCTTCGCCAAATCCTGAAGCAGCTGCAGATAAAGCAAAAATTCCGGGTTTCCCGACTCCCCGGTGAGCTTCAGAGCGGAATAAGTAAACTGCGCCGGATAGCTTTCCTCCACACCTCCATTCCAGGTCAGCTCCACTATCATTCCCGGAACCAGCTCAGACAGCCCTATCGTTTCACCGTCCTGGTTTTCCAGGATATTTCCGTGCCCGATGCGGCAAAGCCCCGGATAGGCATTGTCCATTCCACAGGCCAGAAGTCCATCCTGTGTTACCTCGAATATTTCAAAGCGGCCTTTCACTTCATCGTCACCCGCATCCGTTTCCGGTACTTTTCCCTCCTGCTCCTGCATATCCGTTCCGGGTGCCGGTTTTTCTGTTCCGTCTGACGGTGTTTGCGTTTCTTCCTTCCGGGTATTTCCGGCTTCTGTCTCTATTTTCAACGGTTCCTCCGCCGCAGTCTCTTTCCCGCTTCCCTGTCTGCCGCATGCTGTCAGCAAAAGCACCAGACTGACAAAAATAAGAACTGTTAACTTCTTTTTCCGCATATTAATTACGCCTCCATTTCCCGCAGTCCCTGCAGCCGCCCTTACATCCCTCCGCCGCAGTCATCATTGTGTTTCATTATCAATTGCCCATTCCTGATCATCCGCATCTGTACTTTATTATACACGATTCCTGCCTGTTAACCAACCATTCCTTCTCTCACCGGCAAATAGTAAAAAAAGAAATCCATCTATTTCAAAACTGAAATACGATGGATTTCCATGATAGACTGTTCTGTGTTCCCTGCCGCTTAATCAAGCGGAAAAACAATTAGTTTTCTACGGAAACGATCTCTCTCTTGTTGTAAGAGCCACAAGCCTTGCAAACTCTGTGAGGCATCATCAGTGCGCCGCATTTGCTGCACTTAACCAGTGTCGGAGCGCTCATTTTCCAGTTTGCTCTTCTCTTATCTCTTCTGGATTTAGAAGATTTATTCTTAGGACAGATAGACATTACTTACACCTCCTTGTTCTCACGAAAGATATCCATAATTGCCGCCATTCTGGGGTCCGGAACAAAGGTGTCGCAATCGCATGTCCCTTCATTCAAATCTTTCCCGCAGACACTGCAAAGTCCTTTGCAGTCCTCTTTACAGAGAATTTTCATCGGCCAGCATGTAATGATTTCATTGCTTATCAGGCTGTCTACATTCAGCTGATATCCTTCCAGGAATCCGCTTTCCTCATCCTGCTCCTCCGCATTAGCCACATCGGGCGATACGGCAGCCACAGAAGCGTGAACCGCAAATTCTCTTGTTACTTCACGAAGGCACCTGTCACATTTCAACTCCACAGTCACCTCTGCATCCGCTTCAATCAACGCTCTCCCCTGACCATTGTTGGCAAGAGTAAGCATGACGGGTGTTTTCTCAAGAATCCTGAAATCCTCACCCTGAAATCGTATGCTTGTCAGCTCCAGAGGAACCTCTTTTGTAACAGACTTTTCTTCTTCTGTAAAGACATCTGTCAAATTGATTAACATAGTAGACTCCCAACGAATCCGGTCAAGCCGAATCCCATTCGCACTTCAACAATTATACATAACCATGCACATTTTGTCAACCACCAAATTTTCCTTCTATTCATCCCGTACAATACCATGTCCCAGCAGATAATTCTTCCAAAGCTGGTAGTACTTCGCTTTCAAATGTATCTGGTCAAAGGTATATTCCGTCACCAGGTCGCCGTTGGCATCGCAGACCGCATCATTTACTTCCAGATAGAAGATATCCTGATTGTTGGCCATGGCTGCCAGCGCCTCGTTCCTTTCGTTGATAGCTGCATTGTTAAACACCTTATCCGTGCGGCTCTTTTCACCGCTTACGCGCATGATGCCCTGTACGAAAATAATGGCCTCCGGCTGCAGCTGGCGTATCCGGTTCACGGTGTCGGCATAAACGGTAAAGAAGCTTTGCGTTGTTCCTCTTCCCAGCTCATTGATTCCCAGCATTATATAAATCTTCTTAAACTGCTTCTGTGACAGCGCCTCTTCAATCGTCACCTTCGTGCCATCGTCCAGCTGGGCCACCTTTTTGGGCGATTCAAATACATTATAAATCGTCAGCGAGGTCGCCGCATAGAAGGTAGCGCGATCCCGCATTCCTGCGTATTCACACAATCCCACCGTTCTGGAATCCCCAATGAACAGCGCGTCATTAAAATAATCCTCGCTCACCGTAGTGAATTCATATGTTTTATTGGTATCCTCTTCCGAAGCACCCTGCTGTTCCTGCCCCTCTGCCAGCTGTTCCTGGCTCTGTGCTCCGTTCTCCGGCGCATTTTCCGGGTTCTCAGCCTGGGAAGCCCCTCCCCCTTCAGCCGGAACCTGATTTTCGGATACGCCTCCGCCGTCCGGTATCTGCATGGGAATTTCCTGCTTTATCTGCTCCGGAGCCGGTTGATTGATCAGCTTTCCGAACTTATCATACATCGGCTGCACGGAATTACCTGATACCAGTCCGTCCCCCGCCAGGAAATTGCCGCTGACCGAATTCTGCGATACACTGCCCTGACCGTTTCCCTCAGCCTGACCTGAACCATTATCTGAAGCCTGTGTAGCCTGTGTTTCCTCAGGTTCCGGCATTTCCGCCGTGTCCGGGACATTTTCCAGGGCTTGCGTTTCCTGCAAAACGCTGTCCTCAGTATCTGCTCCCGCCTCCGCCACTGTCTGGCTGGCATCGCTATTGCCGAACAGCTCCCACGGATACACGCCGTCCTTCCATCCCTGAAAAACCAGAGACAGCCCCGGCGTCATCCACCCGTCCGGCTTACTGTAGGCTGCATAGATACTGTGCTCACCTGCGTACCCGGCTCCTGTTATTACCAGCCCGCTCACAAGCAAAAGCAGAAAGAGCGGACATTTTTTCCAATTCTTCATTATTATGCCACCTTAAAATCTGAAATACATAAAAGGATTGTTAGCCGCATTCGAAAGCTGGTAAACAGCCGCCCAGAAAATCACCAGCACAAGCGCATATCCATACCATTTCCGTTTATGCCTGTTAAACCATACGGATACCGCCGGTATACAGAAGAAAATACCTCCCAGCAGCAGCCACCAGTACATGGAAAGATACTTGAACACATCCCCGGGATTCAGCGTTTCTCCCACACCGAAGAAGGGGAACAGCCTGCCGAAATAAATGCCCAGATCCTTCAGGCTGGTCACTGCAAAAATCACCCAGGTAAGAGGAATTATAATCCACACATAAACATGGGACAGCACTCTGTGCCGGCTCAGCCACTTTCCATATATAAGCTTTTCGAGAATCACAAAAACGCCTACCGTAATGCCCCAGACAAGGAAATTCACACTTCCGCCGTGCCACAGCCCCGTCAGCAGCCAGACAACACACAGGTTCAAAACCAGCCTGGGCAGCCCTTTCCTGTTGCCTCCCATGGGAATATAGACATAGTCCCTGAACCAGCTTCCCAGCGTCATATGCCACCTTCGCCAGAAATCACTGACCGAAACAGCCATGTAAGGCTGATTGAAGTTCTTAATATAAGGCAGCCCAATCATCATGCCGATTCCCACCGCCATCAGGGAATAGCCTTCGAAGTCAAAATACAGCTGCAGGGAGTAGGTAAACGCTCCCAGCCAGGCCAGGGGCGTGGAAATACTTTCAAAACCGATGGTCTGGATATCATTCCATAAAAGTCCCAGCTTGTCCGCAAGCAGCACCTTGGCCCCCAGGCCGATTACAAGCAGCCGCAGGCCCTCTTCAAACTGCTGCGGCGTACAGCGGGGCGCCTCCAGGCTGTCCTGCGCATCCCCATACCGCATGATAGGGCCGCTTGTCAGCTGCGGGAACATGCATATGTAAGAGCCGAAAATCCAAAAGGAACCGGCAGCCTCCGCCTTTCCCCGGTAAACATCCATCTGATAGGAAATCATTTTAAAGGTATAAAAACTGATTCCCAGGGGAAGGAGGATATTGCTGTCCGCAGCATTTCCAATTTTGAAAAAAGCAAGCACTCCCACATCCGTTGCCAGCGCCAGCAGAAGCCATTTCCGCTGCTTCTTATGCCGCCACCTGCTGTGCGGGCAGGGCGATTCGGTATCCGTGCGCATATTCCGCCCGATAAGGAAATTAAGCGCCGTACACGCCAGCAGCAAAAGGACAAACTGCGGCTCCCCGCAGGCATACATCAGGATACTGCCGATAAAAAGTACAATTTTTCTGTATTTTACAGGGGTGAGATAAAAAATAACCAGAAAAACAGGCAGGAACCGAAAAAGGAATTCCAGACTGCTGAATACAAGGCTATTCTCACTCATTATCTTTCCTATTTCAAATCCTGCCACATTCTCCACTCCAAACGTCATTTCTAATTCAGTATTACCGCGGCCCCAGCCCCACTGTCCCGGCATTGGACCATGCATTTGCATTCCGCCCGCCATATTGATTACGACATAAAACGACCTGCCACGGCCTATTAAGCATAATACATTTTAATAGGAATGAAAAGAGAATTTTCGCGATTTTTTTAACTTAATGAAATCTTAATATTACTGTAATAATTTACAATCTGCTGCCGCAAAGCGCTTTACAGGCTCTTCTGCTCCTTGCTGGCGGCACATACGCCGGCCTTCATTTTACTCACGTATTCCGCAAGAGCTTCCCCGGCCTGCTCTCCCTTTTCGGCGATAATTTTCACAATAGCGCTGCCCACAATAGCCCCGTCGGACAATGCCGCCATCTGCCGGGCCTGATCCGGCGTGCTGATGCCAAAGCCCACCGCGCAGGGGACATCCGTAACTTCCCGGATCTCTTTGACAATGGCGCCTAAATCCGTGGTGATTTCACTCCTTACACCGGTTACTCCCATGGAAGAGACGATGTAGAGAAAGCCTGCTGCCTGCGAAGCAATCTTCCGAATCCGTTCCTTAGAGGTAGGCGCAATCATGGAAATCAGATCCACGCCATGTGCTGCCGCCGCAGGCGCCAGCTCCCCCTTTTCTTCAAACGGAAGATCCGGAATGATGATGCCGTCCACGGAAAGCTCCCCGCATTTTTCAAAAAACCGATCATAACCATAGTGGAATACCGGGTTCAGATACGTAAGGAACACCAGCGGAATCCGGGATTTTTCCCTGACCCTGCGTACAATATCAAACACGCCGTCCGTGGTCATCCCTGCGCCGAGGGCGCGGATATTTGCCTCCTGTATCACCACGCCCTCCGCCGTCGGATCGGAAAAGGGAATGCCGATTTCCACCAGATCGGCCCCTGCCTTCTCCATTTCCAGAATATATTCCACCGTTTTATCCGCATTCGGATCCCCCGCGGTAAGAAAGGCAATAAAAGCCTTTCCATTTTGAAATGCATTTTTTATGTTACTCATAAAGCTTCCTCCCTCTGTAGCGCGCTATAGCCGCCACATCCTTATCACCTCTGCCTGACAGACAGATAATAATATTTTCCTTCGGCCCGTACTGCTTTGCGGTTTTCATCACATGGGCAACCGCATGGGCGCTTTCTATCGCACAGATAATCCCCTCCGTGCGCGCCAGATATTCAAAGGCCTCCACAGCCTCCTCATCGGTTATCGGCACATACTGCGCTCTTCCCGTATCGCGCAGATATGCGTGCTCTGGCCCGATCCCGGGATAATCCAGCCCTGCGGAAATGGAATAAACCGGCGCTATCTGTCCGTATTCATCCTGGCAGAAATAGGATTTCATCCCGTGGAACACTCCCAGCGTCCCCTTTGCCATGGTAGCCGCATGCAGCTGTGTGTCCACGCCTTTTCCCGCGGCCTCACAGCCGATGAGCTTCACGCCCTCATCCTCAATAAAACGATAAAACATTCCCATGGCATTGCTGCCGCCGCCCACGCACGCCACAACCGCTGCCGGAAGCCTTCCTTCCTTTTCCAGAATCTGCTCCCTCGCCTCTTTGCTGATTACGCTCTGGAAATCACGCACTATAGTAGGAAAAGGATGAGGCCCCATCACGGAACCCAGCACATAATGGGTATCAGACACCCGGTTGGTCCATTCCCGCATGGTTTCATTCACCGCATCCTTCAAGGTCTGCGTTCCGCTGGTTACCGGATGCACCTTTGCACCAAGCAGCTCCATCCGGTATACGTTCAGCGCCTGTCTGTCCGTATCCTCCTTCCCCATAAAAACCTCGCACTCCATGCCCAGCAGCGCCGCGGCCGTAGCGGTTGCCACCCCATGCTGCCCGGCTCCGGTCTCCGCGATCACCCTGGTTTTTCCCATCTTTTTGGCCATGAGCACCTGGCCCAGCACATTATTTATTTTGTGGGATCCGGTGTGGTTCAAATCCTCCCGCTTCAGATAAATCTTCGCGCCGCCCAGATCCCTGGTCATCTTTTCCGCATAGTACAGAAGGGAAGGCCTGCCGGCATATTCCTTTTGCAGACGGTCCAGCTCCTCCAGGAAATCCGGATCCTTTTTATAAAATTCATAGCATTCCTCCAGACGGATCAGTTCATTCATCAGGGTTTCTGAAATATACTGTCCTCCAAAAATACCAAAACGTCCCTTACTCATCGCAATTCTCCCTTTCTTTCCCGGCCAGCCTGACCGCTCTCATAAAATCCAGTATTTTCTGCCGGTCCTTTACCCCGGCGTTTTCCACACCGCTGCTTAAATCCAGCGCATATGGTTCAAACAGCCGCACCGCCTCCGCCGCGTTGCAGGCATTCAGCCCTCCTGCCAGGAAAAAGGGCTTTCCCAGGCTTTTTGCTTTTTCCGCTACGGACCAGTCAAACACCTTCCCATCTCCGTAGCCGCCGTCAAGCAGCAGATAATCGGCACTGCTTTCCTTCCATGCATCCAGCTGCCTGCCATCCGTAATTCTGACGGCCTTAATCACCTTTTTCCCGCTCTCCTGCCTGATAAGCCGGATTTGCTCCTCCGTTTCCTGTCCGTGAAGCTGAACCGCTTCAATGGTTCCATCACGCAGGAGCCTGAGTATCTCCTCCGGCTTTTGATTCACAAATACGCCCACCGGGCATATTTCCCTTCGAAGGAGCCTCCGAAGGGCGGCCGCCTGGGACGGCTCCACCTGTCTGCGGCTTTTTGCGAAGACGAAGCCCACATAATCGGGACATGCCTCATTAACATAGAAGATATCCTCTGTCCGGCTCAGTCCGCAGATTTTAACCTTCGTCCTTCTTTCCGCCAGCTTCTCTTCTTCCTGAAAAGCCGCCGGTATCAGTGGGCTCACAGCCTGCCGCGCAGTCTTTCCAGTTCTCTGCGCTTGTCAGGGCTGCGCATCAGCGTCTCCCCAATTAAAACTGCGTTTGTGCCGTTTTCTTCCAGTATCCGGATATCCTCCGCCGTCTTCATGCCGCTTTCGGAAACGAACAGAATTTCTTTTGGAACCAGCTCCCGCAGCCGCACCGAATTGCTGATATCCACCTGAAATGTTTTTAAATCCCGGTTGTTCACTCCGATAATCCTCGCGCCGCACTCCAGCCCCTTTTTTACCTCATCCCTGTCATGCGCCTCCACCAGCGCCGACATTCCCAGGCTGTCCGCCAGCATGAGATACCGCTTCAGTTCCTCCTCCCGCAGAAGCGAGCAAATCAGCAGGACTGCCGACGCCCCCAGCAGCCTGGCCTCATATATCATGTATTCATCTACGGTAAAATCCTTCCGCAGTACCGGAATATGGATTTTAGCTGCAATCTCCTGCAGATACCTGTCGCTTCCCATGAAAAAATCAGGCTCCGTCAGGACGGAAACAGCGGCTGCCCCCGCCTTTTCATATTCCCCTGCAATCTGAAGATAGGGGAAATCAGGCGCGATAAGCCCTTTTGACGGAGACGCTTTTTTCACCTCACAGATGAAAGAAAGCTCCTGCCCGGCAATGGCTTTTTCAAACGGAAAGCCCGTAACAGCCGGAAGCTTCTCCGCTTCCTCCTGCAGTCTGTATAAAGGGACCCTTTTCCTGCGCTCCACTACCCGTTCTCTTGTTTTATCCGCTATGGTTTCCAATATCATACCCAATCCTCCTAACTTCTGGAGCAGGCGGCAAACTCCTCCAGCTTCCGCTTCGCTTTTCCGCTGTCGATGATTTCCTCCGCCATTCTCACGCCCTCCTCCATGCTTTCCGCCCTGCCCGCAATATACAGGGCGGCGCCTGAATTCAGTACCACCGCATCTCTTCTGGGGCCTTTTTCCCCGTCCAGGATCTTTAAGGTAATCTCCGCGTTTTCCTCCGGCGTCCCGCCTTCCAGCTCCTTCTTATCACATTTGTGAAAGCCAAACTGCTCCGGTTCGATGTAGTAGGTTTTATAGCTGCCATCCTTTACCTCACAGACAAAGGTTTCCGCGCTCATGGATATTTCATCCAGCTTATCCATCCCATACACTACCATCGCGCTCTTTACGCCAAGATTTACAAGCACTCTTGCCAGCGGTTCCACCAGCTCCTTATCATACACGCCCATAACCTCCATATTCGCTCCCGCCGGGTTGGCCAGAGGACCCAGGATATTGAATACGGTACGGATTCCCAGCTCCTTACGCACCGGCCCCACATAACGCATGGCCGTATGGTATTTCTGGGCAAACAGGAAACAGATTCCGATTTCCTTCAGCAGCTCCGCGCTTTTGGCCGGGGCTATGGTAATGTCCACGCCCAGCGCCTCCAGCACATCCGCAGCGCCGCATTTGCTGGAAGCGGCCCGGTTGCCATGCTTTGCCACAGGTACGCCGCCGGCCGCGATCACCAGGGCGGAGGTGGTGGAAATGTTGAAGGAATTGGAACGATCCCCTCCGGTCCCCACGATTTCCAGCACATCCATATCATTCAGAAGCCGGACACAGTGATTTCTCATCTCCTCCGCCGAGCCTGTGATTTCCTCAATGGTTTCCCCTTTCATGGAAAGCGCCGTCAGATATGCGCTTTTCTGGATGTCGCTGGCCTCTCCGCACATGATCTCATTCATAACCGTTTTGGCGGTTTCATATCCGATATCTTCTCCGTTTGCCAGTGTGGCAATTGCTTCTCTAATCATTTCTGTATTCCTTTCTGTTATATTATATATGACTGGTTTCCTCCACCCGGATGGCCTTAAAAGACCTGTAGCAGATTTTTAATTATTGTTATTCCGGCGGGCGTCAGCACCGATTCCGGATGAAACTGGACACCATATACAGGATATTCCCGGTGTTCCACGGCCATCACTTCCCCGTCTGCCGTTCTGGCAGTTATCCGAAGCTCCTCCGGTATGCTCTCCGGCTCCGCCCCCAGCGAATGATACCTGGCAATCTGTATGGAGCCGCCCATCCCCCGGAAAAGGCGGCTTTCCTCTTCCAGAAAGGCTTCCGAGGTCTTTCCGTGCATCAGCTGTTTTGCATATCCGATTTTCGCGCCAAAGGCCTCACAGATGGCCTGATGGCCCAGGCAAACCCCAAACAGCGGTATTCTGCCGGAAAGCTTTCTGACCACCTCTTCACACACACCGGCCCGGGAGGGCTTCCCAGGGCCAGGGGAGAGAACAATCAGTTCCGGCCCCATGGCCTCAATTTCCTCTACGGTCCTCTCATCATTGCGGATAACCCGGATATCCGGATTTACCGAGCCAATCAGCTGATACAGGTTATAGGAAAAGCTGTCATAATTATCAATCAGCAGTATCATCTGTCAATCCCTCCTTCCGCCATCTCAAGCGCAGTCATCACCGCCTTTGCCTTGTTAATGCATTCCTGATATTCCTTTTCCGGCTCGCTGTCCGCCACAATGCCGGCGCCGGAGCGGATGAATACCTTTCCGTTTTTTGCATAGGCCAGGCGGATGGCGATGCAGGTATCCATATTTCCGGTAAAGCCCAGATAACCAATGGCGCCGCCGTAGATCCCCCTCTTATTATCTTCCAGTTCATTAATGATTTCACAGGCCCGCAGCTTGGGCGCTCCGGAAAGCGTTCCCGCAGGCAGGATGGCATCCACTGCATCCAGCGCGTCTTTATCCTCCCGAAGGCTTCCTGAAACCGTTGATCCGATGTGCATCACATGGGAATAACGCTGGATGCTCATGTATTTTTCTACCTTAACCGTTCCTATGCCTGCGATCCTGCCGATATCATTTCTTCCCAAATCCACCAGCATATTGTGCTCCGCGCATTCCTTTTCATCTGCCAGAAGCTCTCTTTCCAGCCGTTCATCCTCTTCCCTGTCCGCCCCTCTCGGCCTCGTTCCGGCCAATGGGAAGGTATAAAGCGTCCCGTCCTCCAGCTTTACCAGAGTCTCCGGGGAGGCGCCCGCTATTTCCATGCTGTCCCCGGAAAAATAGAACATATATGGCGAAGGATTCACGGTACGCAGTATCCTGTAGGTATCAAACAGGCTCCCTTCCATATCCGCCTCCAGCCGGTTGGAGAGCACCACCTGGAAAATATCTCCCTCCCTGATATAATGCTTTGCCCTTTCCACCATGCCGCAGTATTCTTCCTTTTCAAAGAGCGGCCGGAAACCGGAATGAAGCTTCAGCGGAAGGATATGTGCTTTCCGTCCTCTTCGGATCAGCTCCTCCATGTTCCTCAGTTCCTCCATGGCTTTATTGTAAGTGTGATCCAAATCATCTGTTTGCGCATTGGCTATGAGAATGATTTTCTGCCGGTAATTGTCAAAAGCGATTACTTTGTCAAAAAGCATCAGATCCACATCCTGGAATCCTTCCGTATCCGCGGCATCCAGCACAAGGCCCGGTTCGCTGTACTTAATGTAATCGTAGGAAAAATATCCCACCAGGCCGCCTGTAAACGGAGGAAGCCCCTCCACCGCCGGACTTGCGTTTTCCGACAGCAGCTGACGGATGCACTCCCCGGGGCCGCCCTCCGCCCGGATGGTGTGGAGTGCGTTTTTTATCTGTACCGAACCGTTGCGGCAGGTAATTTCCAGCGCCGGTTCATATCCAAGGAAGGTATATCTGCCCCACCGCTTATTATCCTCTACGCTTTCCAGCATATAGCAGTGCCTGCTGATATTTTTCAGAATCCGCATCACCTCTGTGGGAGTTATTGCATCCGCATAAAGCTCTCTGGTCAGCGGCACCAGCCCGTAATCTCCCTCCTGCGCTATTCTTTTCGCCTGTTCCAGGGTCATCTGTTCCATTTTTATACCTCCTGCTCCCTGCCCGGACGGTGCGCTCCGGCAAAGCCTTCGCAATACAAAAAACCCGTCCAAGACAGAATCCTCATAAAAGTTTTCTGTCAAGGACGGGTGAATAAACTGCTCCCGCGGTGCCACCTTGATTCACGCAAATAGATAAACTGCGCGCTCTCGCCGGATACTATCATATCCGCGGCAACTGACGTATGCCTCACGTCACGGCTACTGGGCCAGCCTCTGAGGCTGCCTTCACCATGCCCTCCGTGGTCCATTTAACAGGCTGCGTCCTGTCCGTTCTCAGCATTCCGGACTCTCTGTAAGTGCACGATCTGTTTTTATCTCCACATCATCGGTTTTCAAAATATTATTAAGTTGTTTCATGTTTTATTTTATTGCATTATAACGCTAAAGTTTCATAAAAGCAAGCAAAAATTTTAAGATTTTACAATTTCAGCGGTTTCCCTGGCAATCGCCAGTTCTTCGTTGGTGGGGATTACCAGTACCTTAGTGCCGCTTCCGGGCCTGGAAATTATGATTTCCTCGCCTCGTTTATGGTTTGCTTCCTCGTCCAGGGTTATCCCCAGGTAGGACAGGCTTGCGCATACCATATCCCGGATGATAGGGCTGTTTTCTCCCAGCCCTGCGGTAAAGCAGATGGCGTCTGCGCCGTCCATTTCCGCGACATACGCGCCGATGTATTTGATAACTCTCTGGGAAAAAGCTTTTAAAGCACGGGCTGCGTCTTCATTTCCTTCCAGGTAAGCGTCCTCCAGGTCACGGAAATCGGAGGAGAAGCCGTTGGAAAGGCCGTACACGCCCGATTCCTTGTTCAGGATATTCATGATTTCATCGATGCTTTTGCCTTCTTTATGGGCGATGAATTCGATGATGGCGGGATCGATGTCGCCGCTTCTGGTGCCCATAACCAGGCCTTCCAGAGGGGTAAGGCCCATGGAGGTATCGATGCACTTTCCGTATTTCACTGCGGATACGGAAGCGCCGTTGCCCAGATGGCATACGATGGTTTTCAGGCTTTCAACGGGCTGCCCCAGCACAGCCGCCGCTCTTTTGGAAACATAAGCGTGGCTTGTGCCGTGGAAACCATATCTCCTGATTTTGTAATCCTGGTAATAACGGTAAGGAATGGCATACATATAGGCTTCTTCCGGCATCGTCTGATGGAAGGCTGTATCGAATACGCCCACCATGGGAGTTCCCGGCATCAGCGCCTCACAGGCCTCAATGCCGATTAAGTTGGCCGGATTATGAAGCGGCGCAAGCTCACAGCAGTCCTGGATCGCTCTTTTTACTTCCTCCGTAATCAGGGTAGCTTTTGAAAAATGCTCCCCGCCGTGTACCAGGCGGTGTCCTACGGCGCCGATTTCATCAAGGCTTTTTACCACGCCCGTTTTTTCATCCGTCAGGGCCTTCAGCACAAGGCTGACCGCTTCCTTATGATCCCTCATGGGAGCTTCTGTAATCTGCTTTTCTCCTCCCGCAGGAGTATAAACCAGCCGGCTTCCTTCGATGGCAATTCTTTCACACAGTCCCTTTGCAATCAGCTTTTCACTTTCCGAATCTATCAGCTGGAACTTCAGGGATGAACTTCCGCAGTTAATTACTAAAATATTCATTGAACAACACCTTTTCCCTTTTCTTTTATCACAGGCCGTGGTTAATAAGGAGCTCTACATCTGCCATGCCTTTTTAAACAAGCTGTGCCTGTACCGCCGTCAGCGCAACAACACCTACGATATCCTCCCAGGAACAGCCTCTGGACAGATCGTTGACGGGTCTTGCGATTCCCTGGAGCATGGGGCCGTAGGCTTCCGCCCTGCCCAGCCGCTGAACCAGCTTATAGCCGATGTTGCCCGCATCCAGGTTGGGGAAAATAAGCACATTTGCCTTGCCGGCCACATCGCTGTCGGGAGCCTTGGATTTGGCCACCTTGGGAACCAGCGCGGCATCTGTCTGCAATTCTCCGTCCAGCGTCAGGTTCGGGTATTCCTCATGGGCAATTTCCACTGCCTTAACCACCTTGTCAACCAGCGCATGGTGTGCGCTCCCCTTGGTGGAATGGGAAAGCATGGCAATAATGGGCTTTGCGCCGATGAGCTGCTTGAAGCTCTTTGCGCTTGTATCGGCGATGGCAGCCAGTTCTTCCGAGGTGGGATCCTGATTCAGGCCGCAGTCTGCAAAAAGGAAGGTGCCGTGCTCGCCATACTCACAATCCGGCACATCCAGGATAAAGAATGCGGAAACCAGCTTCACGCCGGGAGCTGTACGGAGTATCTGCAGGGAGGGCCTGAGCACGTCCGCAGTGGCATGGCACGCACCGGCAACCATTCCGTCCGCATCATTGGCCTTTACCATAACCACACCGAAGGTCAGAGGATCGCTCAGAAGGATCTCCCTTGCCTTTTCCATGGTCATTCCCTTTGCTTTTCTTGTTTCGTAAAGAATCTCCACATACTCATCCAGCTTGTCTGTCTTGTTGGGATCAATCACCGTAACCCCGGTCAGATCCACTTCCAGCCAGCCGGCGCCGTCCATAATCTTCTCTTCATTGCCCACCATAATAATGTTGGCAATTCCCTCCTGCAGCACATGCGCGGCTGCAATCAGCGTTCTTTTGTCATTTGTTTCAGGCATTACAATTGTTTTTCTGTCAGACCTAGCCTTCTCTTTAATCGTATCAATATAAGACATACCCAAAAAACTCCTTTCTATTCCACTTCTTCCAATTTTTGTCGTCCACTTTTCGTCTAGCTAAATTATACAGAATTCTTTTTTTGTATACAAGGCTATTTTCCTGATTTTATTGTACAAAATCTTGCACATTTCACCAATGGGCATAAATTGTTCGTGAATTGTTACTGTCCACACAGTACTGTGCCTTTACTGCACAGTACGTAAGAAAGTGATTCAAGAGTGCATAAATCCCATTGCCGCAGGCAATTTTAAATGGATTTATGCAGTTACTGGTCACGGAGTGTACAGTAGTCATGAATTTGTACAAAAGCAAGAGCCGCAGCTCACGCTATTGTCCCGCCCGCCAAAACATGATATGCTTTTTGTGATTAGGAGTAACTGTTCAGCCCCTCACAGTTACGCTTGGGAAATAAAAAATAACTGCGGAAAGCCCGAACAGCATTAACAATCAGACCTATGGAGGAAAAATAACCGATATGAAGGTCACAGGAATTATAGCCGAATATAACCCCTTCCACAAAGGACACGAATACCAGATAAAAAAAGCCCGCGAACTGACAGACGCCGATTACGTAATAGTAGTGATGAGCGGAGATTTCACACAACGGGGCGCCCCGGCTTTACTTGATAAATACACCAGAGCCAGAATGGCCCTGGCCTGCGGCGCGGATTTGGTACTGGAGCTTCCGGTACGATATGCCTGTGCAAGCGCAGAATTTTTTGCAGGCGGAGCCGTCTCCATCCTGGACGGCCTGGGCGTTGTGGATTATCTGTGCTTTGGAAGCGAATCCGGAGATACCGAAAAAATCGCCGCATCCGCCCATGCCCTCCTCTCCGCCGAAAAAGACGATGAATACCGCCGACGCATCAGACAAAACCAAAAAGAAGGCCTCTCCTATCCCGCCGCCAGGGCCAAAGCCCTTAATTTAAGCGACGAAACCGACGCCCAATACTGGACCCTCCCGAACAACATCCTCGGAATTGAATACTGCAAAGCCCTGACCCTCTCCCAAAGCAAAATACGCCCCCTCACAATCCTCCGCCAGGGCTCCGCCTACCACGAAGAAAACCTCCCGGCCGCCCCCTGCAGCCAGGAAAGCTTCAGCTCTGCCACCGCCATCAGAAAAGCCCTTCTGGAAGGAACCGGCTTCCACACCGTCAAAGCCTCCCTCCCGGAACAAACCTGGCCAATCTGGGAAACACACCTGAACCAACAAGGCCTTCTCTCAGAACAGGATTTTTCCCTCCTCATCCACTACCGCCTTCTGATGGAGGCTCAAAACGGCTACCAGAAATACGCAGACATCACCCCGGACCTCTCCGACAAACTGAAGAAAAACCTGAATAACTACACCGACTGGAAAAGCTTCTGCCAGCTCCTCAACACCAAAGACCTCACTTATGCCCGCGCCAGCCGCTGCCTCACCCACATACTCCTGAACCTCACCCAGGAAAACCAGGACGCCGGAAAAAGCACCCGCTTCCCCTCCTACGCCCGCCCCCTGGCCTTCACTAAAAAAGCCGCCCCTCTCCTGAACGCCATAAAAAATAACGCCAAAATCCCCTACCTGCCCAAACTATCCGCCGCCTCCCCCCTCCTCACCCCCTTCACCACCCAAATGCTCCAGGAAGACATCCAGGCCTCCCACATTTACCAAACCGTCCTCTGCCCAAAATACCACATTCCCTTCACCAACGAATACCAACGCCAACTCCCCATAACCTGACCCCTTCCCTAACGGCCTGTCTGACGAACGCAGCCAACGCAGTTGCTGCGTGAGGAGTTTTGGCCGTGTTGGCAGAATTCCGGCAGTCCGGGACAGTCAGGAACACCCCGTTTTTGAAACTGGATAAAAAATACCCCTGCCACAGCCCGGAGAAGGAAACAGGACTCCGGACGGACAGGGGCGGGAACCGGGGCGGATGCGTTTACCTCCCGGCCATGTTCTAATTCTTAAAGCTGTGGATCGGCGCCGGGATTCTTCCGCCGCGGTTCACAAAGGCAGAGCAGTCAAACTGGTTCACAGGCATAATGGGCGCATGTCCCAGAAGGCCGCCGAACTCCGCATGATCTCCCACAGTCTTACCAATAACAGGAATCAGGCGGACTGCCGTTGTTTTCTGGTTAACCATGCCGATTGCCATTTCATCTGCAATAATCCCGGAAATGGTCGTTGCTTTGGTATCTCCGGGGATTGCAATCATATCCAGGCCTACGGAGCAGACACAGGTCATGGCTTCCAGCTTTTCCAGCGTCAGGGCGCCGGCGGATACGGCGTCTATCATGCCCTGATCCTCGCTGACAGGGATAAATGCGCCGCTTAAGCCTCCCACATAGGAGGATGCCATAACGCCGCCCTTTTTCACCTGATCGTTAAGCAGGGCAAGCGCCGCCGTGGTCCCGGGAGCCCCTGCATATTCCAGGCCGATTTCACAGAGGATATCCGCCACGCTGTCGCCGATGGCAGGCGTGGGGGCAAGGGAAAGATCCACGATACCAAAAGGGATCCCCAGTCTTCTCGAAGCTTCCTTCGCTACCAGCTGGCCGACTCTTGTCACCTTAAACGCCGTCTTTTTAATGGTTTCACAGAGCACTTCAAAGCTCTCGCCGCGCACCTTTTCCAGCGCGGTTTTAACAACACCGGGGCCGCTGACGCCTACGTTGATGATCTGATCCGCCTCCGTCACGCCGTGGAAGGCGCCTGCCATAAACGGGTTGTCATCCGGCGCATTGCAGAAAACAACCAGCTTCGTACAGCCGGAGGAATCGGTTTCTTTGGTATATTCCGCCGCTTCCAGGATGATTTCTCCCATCAGCTTCACAGCATCCATGTTAATGCCCGTCTTGGTGGAACCTAAGTTGACGGAGCTGCAGACTCTTTCCGTCCTCGCTAACGCCATGGGAATGGAACGGATCAGCAGCTCGTCCGCGGAGGTCATGCCCTTGGAAACAAGCGCCGAATAGCCGCCGATAAAGTTAACGCCCACCTCATGGGCCGCCTTATCCAGCGTATCCGCTATGGTCGCAAAGTCCGCCGGGGTCTTGCAGGCCGCGCCGCCGATGAGCGCTATGGGGGTTACGGAAATTCTTTTGTTTACAATGGGAATCCCGTATTCCCTGGAAATTTCCTCTCCCACCTGCACCAGGTTTTTGGCGGCATGGGTGATTTTACGGTAGATTTTCTCATTTACACGGGATAAATCGGAATCCACGCAGTCCAGGAGGCTGATGCCCAAGGTAATAGTGCGCACGTCCAGATTTTCCTTTTCAATCATCTTGTTGGTTTCATTTACTTCAAATATATTTATCATTCCACAAACCTCTTACTTTCAAATCCTGTGCATCTGACTGAAGATTTCTTCGCTCTGGCATTTGATAATAACGCCGATTTCTTCGCCCAGCCCGGTTAATTCGTCTGTAATATCCCCGAAAGGCTTTCCGGTATGGTTCATGTCCACAATCATCATCATGTTGAAATATCCCTGGACAATGGTCTGGCTGATATCCAGGATATTAATGTTGTTGTCGGCCAGGTAGGTACACACCTTTGCAATAATACCGACCGTATCATGTCCTACTACTGTAATAATTGTCTTCTTCATCAAAAGTTCCTCCGCTTCTTTCGTAATTTTTCAGCCGTTTCACGCCTTCACCTTTACGCGATTTCTATTAAACGGGATACCTCGCTCCGTTTCGCCACCTGAATCGGGAAGTCCCCGGCTTTATAGCAGTTATCCGACTGGGTGATTTCCAGCTTCACCGTCTCATAGGCAAGCTCTGGCATATTGTTTTCCTTGCTCAGATGCCCCAGCACGATATACTGAAGCTTATCATGCAGCAGCCTGCTTAACAGCCTGCCGGAATTTTCATTGGAAAGATGCCCTCTGTCGCCCAGGATCCGCTGCTTGAGCGGGTAAGGATAAGGCCCTACCTGAAGCATGTTCACGTCATGGTTCGCCTCCAGAAGAAGGGCGTCCATTCCCTTCAGGCACTCCACCGTATAATCGTTATATGTGCCAAGATCGGTCACCACGCCGATTTTCTGCCTTCCGTAGGAAAAACGGTAGGCCACCGGATCCGCCGCGTCATGGGAAATCCGCATGGGATTCACTGTCATGTCCTTTATGGTAAAGCTTTCATCCGCTTTTACGGTCTGAAACAGCTCCCCGTCTATTTCGCCCAGGCTCCTTGCGCCCTTAATGGCATCCACCGTCCTGGTTGTCGCATAAATGGGCACATTATATTTGCGGGAAAAAACGCCCAGCCCGCTGATATGGTCGCTGTGTTCATGGGTGACAAAAATCGCATCCAGCTCGCCGGGGCAGATGCCAAGGCTCTTCAGCCCTTCCTCCGTCCGCTTTCTGCTTATTCCAACATCCACCAGAACGTGCGTCGTATCCGTTCCCACATAAATGCAGTTTCCGCTGCTGCCGCTTGCAATGCTGCACAGTCTCATAAGTTTCTTACTCCTTCATCCTCCGCCCTGTCTGCAGGCGTACCAAAAGTCTTTGTAATTTCAAACACTCTCTAATATGCCATATTCCGGCGCCGCTTGCAAGGAAAAACTGCAAACGCCCTTCAAAACATCACTCCTGCAGTTTTGCCAGCACCTCATCAATCTGGCGGCAGGTTTCCTGCAGATCCCCGTTATTTTCAATCACTCTCCGGCAGTGGCGGCGGAATTCCTCCTCCGGCAGCTGGCTGTGGAATATATGGTCTATCTTCGCATCCGAATACCCTCTGCTTTCCTTCAGACGCTTTCTGCGCACTTCCTCATCCGCATAGACGTACCACAGCTCATCCACGATCCTGTCATAGCCCTCCTCTATCAAAAGAGCGGCTTCCAGGAAAAAGAAATCCACCCTTCCAAGGCTTCTTTCTTTCTCCACCTCCTGCAATATGTAAACCCTTACCGCCGGATGGATGATACCATTTACCTGGGAAAGTAGGCAATCATCTGCAAAAATCTTTTCAGCCATCCTTTCCCTGTCAATGGTCCCGTCCTCCGCCAGCACATCCTTTCCCAGCAGCTCCACCAGCCGTTCATAGCAGGGCTGTCCGGGCAGCTTGACTTCGTTTCCCACCTCATCCGCAAGCAGGATGCGGCAGCGGCAGCGGGAAGCCAGACAGGAAAGCACCTGTGACTTTCCCGCTCCCACGCCGCCTGTAATGCCTATCAGCTTCATTGTAAAACTCCCCTTATTTTGCCTCGTACCAGTTCTTTCCCGTGTGAAGGTCGATTTCCAGAGAAACCGCCAGTTCAGCGGCATTCTTCATTTCCTTTTCCATAATGTCCGCCACCAGGCTCATTTCATCCTCCGCAGTCTCCACAAGAAGCTCATCGTGGATCTGCAGAATCAGGCGGGATTTCAGGTTTTCTTCCTTCAGGCGCTTCCAGACACGTATCATGGCAATCTTTATAATATCCGCGGCCGTTCCCTGGATCGGCGCATTCATGGCCACTCTCTCACCGAAGGAGCGCTGCATGAAATTGCTGGATTTCAGTTCGGGCACCGGTCTCCTGCGGCCGAACATCGTGACGGAATAACCGTTTTCTTTGGCATTTTCCACCTCTCTGTCCAGAAATTCCTTGACCTTAGGATAGGTTTTAAAATATTCTTCAATATACTGCGCCGCTTCCTTCCTGGAAATACTCAGATCCTGGCTGAGCCCGAAGGAGCTGATTCCGTACACAATGCCGAAATTCACTGCCTTGGCGTTCCTTCTCTGAAGGTCAGTCACCTCCTCAAATGGAGTGTGGAATACCTTGGCCGCCGTAATGCGGTGGATGTCCGCATCGGAACGGTACGCCTCAATCAGCTGCTCATCCCCGGACATATGGGCGAGCACGCGCAGTTCGATCTGGGAGTAGTCCGCATCGGTAAACACATAGCCTGACCTGGGAACAAACACCTTGCGGATCAGACGCCCCAGCTCCATACGCATGGGAATGTTCTGCAGGTTCGGCTCCGTGGAGCTGATTCTTCCCGTGGCGGTAATCGTCTGGTTCAGTGTGGTATGAATCCGGTTGTTTTCCCCGATATAGGCCGCAAGTCCGTCCGCATAGGTGGATTTGAGCTTGGTCAGCCCCCGGTATTCCAGAATCTCCGAAACAATAGGGTAATCCGGAGCCAGCTTATCCAGCACATCCGCGGCGGTGGAATATCCGGTCTTCGTTTTCTTTCCGCCGGGCAGCTGCATTTTTTCGAAAAGGATTTCTCCCAGCTGCTTGGGGGAATTGATGTTAAAGTCCTCTCCCGCCTGCTTATGGATGGAATGTTCAAGCTCCTCTATCCGTTCCACCAGCGCGTCTCCATAGGCCTTCAGCTCCTCCGGACGCACTTCCACGCCTTCCTCTTCCATATCATGAAGCACTCTTGTCAGAGGCATTTCTATTTCCTCAAAAAGCTTCTCCATCCCGGTTTCCCGGAGTTTTTCCCGCAGCCTGGGCTCCGCCATGAAAATCGTATATACAGCAAAGCCTGCATATTCCCGGAAGGCCTCCTCCCTCTCCTGGGACGCCTTCGCCAGAGAAAGCTTTTCCAAAAGCTGCTGCCGGCTCTGAATCATCAGGCCCAGCTGTTCATTTGCAATATCCTCTATGCTGTAATCATTTTTCAGCGGGTTGAGCAGATATGCCGCAATCAGCACATCAAAAAACCGCTCCGTCTGATCGCTTTCCAGATACCCATACTGGTTCTTGATCTGGAAGGTGGATAGTTTGACGCCCTTTTTCACCAGGTTTTTCAGCTTGTCCGTCAGGTATTCCTTCGTCAGGAAGCCCTGGGGGATGAAAATCCAAATCTGATCCGCGGCGCTTGCCAGGGCCAGGGCCGCAAAATCCCCGTCCGCCCTGCCGTCCTCCAGCACAAGAAATGCAGCCTTTCCTGCCTTTTCCGCTGCACCGAAGGCTTCCTCCGCATCGGAAAGTTCCGAGGTCATGCGGAAGGTTTCCTTCTGATCATTCTGTGTCACCGCATCTTCTTCAAACCGGCTGAGCAGATTTTTGAATTCCAGCTGTTTAAAGAGTGTGTAGGCTTCCGGGGTAAAAAGATCCTGCAGCCTGACCATATCCCAGGTTACATCCAGTTCACAATCCGTGTGGATGGTTGCCAGCACCTTGCTCAGATCCGCAAGCTCCCTGTTGGCCGCCAGGGACTCCCGGATACTTTTCTTCGTAATTTCATCTAAATGCGCATAAATGTTGTCCAGGGATCCGTACTGGACCATAAGATCCGTGGCTGTCTTGGGGCCAACCTTGGGCACTCCGGGAATATTGTCGGAGGAATCCCCCATAAGGGCCTTCAGTTCAATAAACTGTACCGGCGTCACCTGGTAGGCTTCCTGAACATCAGAGGCATAATAGTCTTCTATTTCCGTTTTTCCGCCTTTGGTTTTGGGAATACGGATCTTGATATGGTCGCTGGCTATCTGCAAAAGATCCCTGTCTCCGGAAACCAGAGCCACCTCCATTCCTTCCTTTTCCCCGCGCTTTGCCAGGGTTCCCAGAATGTCATCCGCCTCCAGGCCGGCTTTTTCCACAGTGCAGATGCCCATGGACTGAAGCACCTCTTTCATGACCGGCACCTGCTCCCGCAATTCCTCCGGCATGGGCTTTCTCGTCCCCTTATACTCCTTGAACAGCTCATGGCGGAAGGTAGGCGCATGCACGTCAAAAGCCACCGCCAGATATTCAGGCTTTTCCTCCTCCAGAATCTTGAACATGATATTCAGGAAGCCATATACCGCATTGGTATGGAGCCCCTGGGCATTGCTCAAATCAGGCACACCATAGAACGCTCTGTTCAATATGCTGTGCCCGTCAATCAGAACCATTTTTTTACTCATACAAATACCACCGTTGTCATAACCAGAATGACTGTCAGGATCGCTATGGCTTCAAAATAATATAGCCCTCTCTGCAGCATCTGGCGTATTTTTATATGGCTTTCAGCGGTCTGAAGCCTTGCCGAAAGCTCATCATTCAAATTAAAAGCCTCGCCGTCCTCCAGACGTTCCATTCCTACAGTTACCAGGAACTGGATGCTTAACTCCTCTTTGCAGGACGGACATTTATCCACGTGCTCCAGAAACTGCTTCGCCGTCCTGGTATCCATTTCTCCTTTGATAAAATCAGGAATCAGTTTTTCTGCTTGTTTACAATCCATATGGGCGGCCTCCTTTCCTGTGGGACGGGCAATCCGGGCTTCTTTAATACTATACACCAAAACCACCCTTTTTAAAAGAATTTCCTGAAAAAAGAGTGCGGTCTGCCGGTGTTTTCCTGCGGCTGTCCGTAGCTCCTGGTCCTGGGAGG